>Ga0209043_1000484_pt1 | contig 24800 bp, 22 predicted proteins | sample SaaInlV_100m_DNA_3_FD_184654 | JGI IMG/M metagenome (GOLD analysis project Ga0209043, IMG submission 184654) | Marine microbial communities from expanding oxygen minimum zones in the Saanich Inlet - SI037_S4LV_100m_DNA (SPAdes) (version 2) | ecosystem: Environmental > Aquatic > Marine >... | reverse complement strand
GAGGTGGCCGAGTTGGCTTAAGGCGCACGCCTGCTAAGTGTGTGTAGGCTTAACCCCTACCGAGGGTTCGAATCCCTCCCTCTCCGCCATCTAATTTAACGATGAAACACGTACTTGATAAATTGAGTAGAAGAACAAAAATGTGGATATTATTCTTAATAGTTATATTTAATGGGGGAATGGGTTGTTCGATAGGTACAGATAAAAGTGAACCATTACCGGAAAAATCATTAGCTCAGTTGAGCAATATTGAAGGGTCGTCCTTTAAATTAAATGGCACCGCCAGCTCGAAAGAATTGATAGAAGGATCAGAGAACAATGAAAGTGGCCACCCACAGGTAAATAGTAAGGTGCTCATTTCTAGGAAAATAGTCATCCCTTCTGAGGTTGAGGGTAAATGGAATGCCGTGAAAATTTTGGTTCAGAACAAAGAAAATGAGGAGTTGGGGGGGATTCATACTTTAAACTTAGGTAGCAGTTTCACCCCCGTCGGCTCGGGTTTGGTAGTAACAGTAGGACCTTTTTTACCAAATTTTATGATGGATCAGAAGACCTACACTTCAATTGGCAATAAGCCATTAAACCCAGCGGTGCAACTCATAGTTGAAGAAACCGGAAAAATTATTTATAAAGGATGGGCTTTTAAGAAATTTCCATCGATGTACGAATTCGATCATAAATTAATTTCTATTGAGTTGTTGGGGGCAATTCCCGCTGTTGTGTCATAGATAAAGAGAAGGATGCCTTGTAACAATTTGGAAGGTTACCAGCTATTCTTTTTATATAATTAAGCGCCCATAGCTCAGCTGGATAGAGCGATGGTTTGCGGAACCATAGGTCGGAGGTTCGAGTCCTCTTGGGCGCACTCTTTAATATTTGTTCAATTTTCATTGTCAAAAAATAACCCCCTTAGAAGGGTAGTTAAGCGACTAACGGCGGTTTGTGTGCGAATAATTGTGTTTTTGTAGGCGCTGAAATTTAAATTCTCTTCGTTGCTTTATGTTTACTAATGGAGGGGATAGATAGTGCAAGTTTGTCTCCTGAAATATAGGAGAGGTGGCCGAGCGGTTTAAGGCGCACGCTTGGAAAGCGTGTGTAGGCTTAACCCCTACCGAGGGTTCGAATCCCTCCCTCTCCGTTTGAACTTAATTAAGTTTGGTAGTTTGCTGGGCCTCACGCAACGTGGTATTGCGAATCCCGTCAGGTCCGGAAGGAAGCAGCGGTAGCAACATTCTATGTGTGCTGTGGGATTACCCAGTAAACTGCCTTCAATATTTCCTTTTTTTTGGTGCGTAACCAAAAACTTGATCATTTAGCAGGTACATCCAATGGAATTTCAAGTATCGGCGCGCAAGTGGCGTCCCCAAAAATTTAGCGAGTTAATCGGACAAGAGCATATTGTTCGTACACTGCGTAACGCAATAGAATTAGACAAGATATCACACGCCTATTTATTTTCGGGAACACGCGGCGTGGGGAAAACTACCACTGCTCGTATTCTTGCTAAGGCTATCAATTGTGCCAAAGGACCTATTTCTGAACCTTGTGATGAGTGTGATTTCTGCCAAGAAATAAAATTAGGAAATTCTATTGATGTGCGTGAAATTGATGGAGCATCTAATAACAGTGTGGCAGAGGCTCGAGAATTGATCGAAACCATTAAGTATGCTGCTTCTGCAAGCCGGTACAAGGTATATATTATTGACGAAGTGCACATGCTGTCAAAAAGTGCTTTCAATGCCTTGCTTAAAACCCTCGAGGAACCACCTCCTAAAGTAGTATTTTTGTTCGCAACTACGGAACTTTCGAAAATTCCTGAAACCATTCTTTCTCGATGTCAGTGTTTTGAGTTCAAACCTCTTTCGCAAAGGCAAATCATCGAACAACTAAAAATTATTTGTGATCAAGAAGGCATTGAGGCCAATGGGCTCAGCCTTGAAAAAATTGCAAAATCGGGTGCTGGTAGTATGCGAGATGCTCAAAGTTTACTTGATCAGGTAATTGCCTATTGCGGAAATAAAATAGAAAATGATTCTGTGGAGGAAGTTTTGGGAGTGGTTGGAAGTACAACGCTAGAAAAGCTAGTTGAGCACCTAATAAAAAAGGATTCGATTAAGCTTATAGAATCTGTCCAGTCAATCATTACCGATGGAAAAGATTTAAATTTTCTCTGTCGAGATTTAGCCGAGTACCTGAGAAATTTGATGATGGTAAAATTGTCCAATAAACCAGAAGTGCTTTTGGATATTCAGGTTTGTAACCTACAAGTATTGCAAGATCAATCAAAAGCTTTTCATGTTGATGAGTTGCAACAAATGTTTTCCGTTTTATCTAGGACGGAAACGGAAATGAAGCGTAGTTCTATGGCGCAAATGATTTTTGAAATGTCTATTTTGCGTTTGGCGGATGTGCGTCCGTTTCATCGTATCGACGATATGATAAAGGCTATAAACGCGTTAGAAGAAAAAGGCCAACAACCAGTAGTTTTATCAACGACATCGATAAACTCTGTTCAGGATGAACTAAAAAAAAAAGAATCATTTGAGTTTTCTGCCGATCGTTGTTTAGACTCGAGTTCCAATTGGCAACAGATTAAGCAAGAAATTTGTGTACGCAAGCCAGTCTTTAAGCTTTACCTTGAACAGTGCCAAGTTCTAGCCTTTAGTGAGTCAAGCCTAGATCTTGGTTTCATAGATGGAATTACCTTGGATCAAGTAAAAAGCCAGGAAAATATACAATTGTTAAAGGATGCAGTAAAACTTGTTTGTGACCGGGAAATCAACGTTACGTTAGTTTTAAGTGAGAAGGGATCAATTCCTGATACCAATTCATCTAGCAGCAGGTTGGCGAGTAAAGAAACAAATATAAATTCCTTTAATCAGAGCCAAGATAAATCCGAAACAGAGATTATTCAAGATGCATTAGATGTATTTGGGGGCGTGGTTATTAAATAGTTAATCCATCTTATGTTTTTATAAATAAGGTGAAATATAAATTTTAATCTAATTAATTAATATGTCAGTGAAAGATTTTGGATCCCTGTTTAAACAGGCTCAAGAAATGCAATCAAAAATGGCAGATGTGCAACGTGATCTAGCGGAAAAGAAAGTTGAGGTTTCCACAGGTGGCGGTATGGTGAAAATTGTGGCGAACGGGGTCAATGAAATTATTTCTGTTCATATTGATGATGAACTGATCAATATGAATGACCGCGAAGTACTTGAAGATTTAATAACTGGGGCAATCAATGAAGTACATAGAAAAGTAAAAGAACTCGCACAGGAAGAAATGACTCGCTTCACTGGTGGAATAAAAATTCCTGGTCTGTTTCCATAAATTTATCTTTCATGAAACGTCCACCAGCTGTTATTGAATTATTAGAACAACTCCAGCGCATGCCAGGAATTGGGCAGAAAACAGCCGAGAGGTTATCTTTTTTCTTGATGCGAGGAAGTGCGGCACAAGCTTATAAATTGGCTGACGCGATTCGTAAGGTCAAAGAAAAAATAGTTCTTTGCTCTAAGTGCCACAGTATCACTGAGGTTGACCCCTGTGGTATTTGCATAGACCCTAAGCGTGACTCCACCTTTGTATGCGTTGTGGAAGAACCCCACGATGTTTACGCAATGGAAAATATGGGATACTTTAAGGGTGTCTACCATGTATTAATGGGAGTGATTTCACCCCTTGATGGAATTGGACCGGCAGAACTAAATATCGAATCCCTTAGAAAACGAGTTTTAAATAGTAATATTCAGGAGGTAGTTTTGGCTACCAACCCGAATATGGAAGGAGAGTCTACGGCAGTTTATATTGCAAAAATTTTACAAACGGAAAATATAAAAATTACTCGTATTGCAAGAGGGCTCCCGGTCGGTGGGGATATTGAGTATGCTGACGAAGTAACCCTTATGAAGTCACTTGAAGGTCGCACAACAATGAAATGATCGTGCGATGAGGCTTGACAATATAACCGAAATGATTTAACTATACCCCTCCGATAGGAATCTAATTTTTGGTTCATGACTTAGGAAGGTTAAGATCAAGAACCCAAATGCTATTATTCCGGTGTGGCGCAATGGTAGCGCACTCGACTGTTAATCGAGTTGTTACTGGTTCGAGTCCAGTCACCGGAGCCAAAAATAAAAAGGGCTGCTACCCTCTTAAGGGGGAGCGGCCCTTTTTATTTTCATAATCAATAAACAAATGGATGACCAACAGGTTTCCAAAGTCTACACTTTAGCACTGGGTATATTCTGAGGCATCATTTTAGTTATACAAACCAAAAGGTTAAGTTCTTATTTTCAGGACAAAGTGCTACAGTGCTTGCTAAATTCTCTGGGGAAAATAACGATACTGATTTTATGAAAAATTAATTTCAGGTTAGATTATGGTTAGAATGAAAATTAGTTTAGCTATAGTACTGGCGTTATTGTCGACCAAAGTCTCCGCCTTCACAATTACGGGTACGTTGGTTACTGTCCATCAGGGCGATACCTTTACTATAAAATCAATCCCCCCAGAGGAAAAGCTCTACAAGGTTCGGTTATCGGATATAGATACCCCTGAACCTAAACAACCCTTTGGGCTCAAGGCTAAAGAGTTCACAGAAACCCAGGTCTATGGAAAAGAGATTCAACTTGAATATGATGCGACAGACTTTTACGGACGCTTGATAGGTTCTGTAGTTTTGCCTCAGGGAAAAGTGCTTAATGAGGAACTGGTTCGGAACGGGTTGGCTTGGTACTATCGAGTAAATCCATCCCCTAGCGCTACTTTCGAACGTTTACAATATGAAGCTTGGAAACAAAGGTTAGGAATTTGGGTCGAGCCATCGCCCACCCCCCCATGGCAGTTTCGTCGGGAAAAGATATATTCTGTCCCACCAGCTACGGTAAATCAAATGGACTATGACCTGATATTAAATTATGGAATCATAGGAGACCCAGAGAGCAAAATATACTGGTGGCCAGACTGTAAAGATTACCCAGAAAAAAAAGATAACAAAATTATTTTTGGATATAAGCAATTAGCGAAGGATATGGGATATCATAGCTCTTTGAACTGTACTCAATAATTACTAGTTGATTTATAAACATTTACGTAAGGGTAAGAAATAATTCAGTGGCTGACGAACTTGTATTCATAGTGGATCAAAATGGTGCTCTTTGCAAAAAAGTGACCGGGTGGCTTCAAGAAATAGATTTTCAGACAAAGACGTTTGAGGATACTGAATTATGTTTGAATACAATTGATCAAAGTCCATCGGCGGTTTGTTTGGATATGAATACTGCTGGATCTTCTGGACTTTTGGGGTTGGAATTTTTAAAACGACTACGACTTGCAAATCGAGATATTCCTATCATGGTTATGACAGAAAACGGTGAGCTCGATTCGGCAGTGGAAGCAATGAAATTAGGTGCTTTTGATTATATGGTCAAACCGATTGAAAAAATGCGATTCATCACCAATATTAAACGCGCTATCGAGATGCATACGATGATTCATAAAATTGATCGGCTTCGAGGGGAGATGCAAAAGACGCATGTTTACAAAAATATTATTGGTCAAAGTGCGGCAATACAACGTGTGTTCACACAAATTGAAGAAGTGGCTGAAATTAATATCAATGTGTTTATTGAAGGGGAGAGTGGGACAGGCAAAGAATTAGTAGCTAAAGCCGTTCACTATGGCAGTGCTTATAGGAAGGGACCTTTTATTGCCATCAATTGTGGGGCTATTCCAGAGTTGCTGCAAGAAAGTGAATTTTTTGGACATGAAAAGGGATCTTTCACAGGGGCTGATTACTCAAGGGTTGGTAAATTGGAATACGCAAACAACGGCTCCTTGTTTCTAGATGAAGTAGGGGAGATGTCACAGGAAATGCAGGTTAAACTTCTTCGTTTTTTGCAGGATAAAACTTTTGAACGCGTAGGGGGTAATAAAAAGATAAGCGTTGATCTTCGTATTATATCTGCTACAAACCGCAAGTTGGAACAAGCCGTAGCAAGTGGCAAATTTCGCGAGGATCTTTATTATCGTTTGGTTGTATACCCCATCATCATGCCTACACTAAGGGAGAGAAAGGAGGACATTCCTCTTCTGGCGAATCATTTTCTTAAAAAATATAAAAATGAAATGCCCAAAATAATTACCAGTGTTTCTTCGTTGGTGATGGAAGCCCTTATGAAATACGATTGGCGGGGTAACGTACGTCAATTAGAAAACATAATCTACCGAGCTATGGTGGCAACTCAAAGCGAAACCATAGAAATTGAAAATTTGCCCATCGAGATTCAAAAACACAGCGCTCCTGATTCTATTATTCAAGACCATAGTTTAAACCCGCCCACCCCTGAAGCTACCGAAGTTTTTGCCACTTCCAGGCCTCAAACTCCAGTAACAACTGCAGCAACCATTCAAGAAATGGAAAAAAACGCTCTTGTTGAAGCCTTAAAAATGGCTGCCGGAAATGTTGAACAGGTAGCCAAATCCTTGGGCATTAGCCGAGCTACTTGTTATAGAAAAATAAAAAAGTATCAAATTGACTAGCAATAGTCGCAGTATGAGATAAATATTTTCATTCTGAGAATAATTATGATCTAACGCGATTTACCTACCGGATATAAATCTATAAACTATTATAAATAAACGTATTTGTAAGTTTATCTATATTATTATAAAAAATGGTACAACCTGTGCATTACCTTCTAGTGGATTACTTTTTTTAATATTTAACTTACACTAAGAGGTCGCACATGAGCGCAAGAAAAAGTATTAACGGATCAAAATCATTTCCATGGAAGGCAATTTTCGGAGCTATTTCCATCATCGGTGTAATGGTACTTTTTGGCACCTCAGAAAATTCTAACTCCGTTAAGAGTGGGTCTTCGTCCGATCAGAAAGGTATCAGCGGATTTAGTTTAAAATAAGTATTTTTTTGGTTTAAGCAATTGTAGTAGAAAGAGGAGGTAGATTATTTATGAAAAGACTTTATTTCAAGCCTAATACTAAAGTTATCGAAGAAGGCGATCTGGGGGATTGTGCCTATATTGTTGAGGCTGGTAGTTTGGAAGTATCAAAGACCAATAATCAAAACAATAAACAGGTTCTGGGTCGACTCAAAGAAAATGATATTTTTGGAGAATTGGGGTTGATTGATGGTTTGCCTCGATCGGCCACAGTGACCGCCTTGGAAAACTGCACGGTCAAGGTGCTAACCAAGGAAGCATTCAATTCGCTGACGAAAAATAACCCTGACGCACTAATACCAATTTTTAAAGTGTTGGCTTCTCGTTTGCGCTCTACTTTGAAGCAGGTGATTGGTGTTCCAAATCATGCTTGATTTTTGTCTTGGTTTTTCGGAGAGTAACAAACATGTTAGAAAATTTTTTTATAGTAGCAATTTTATTTGTAACGGGCTGCAGTTGCACACAACCGTATGTAACAAATATTTCACCTGCGGGATAAGAATAGAATCTTGGTAGAAAAATGCAAAATGCAGAGGAATCAACTGTTTTTTAAAAATAATTCTATAGTTTATAGACCTATATTGGCTTTTATTTAATACTAGGATTGGGATCTTTCGTGAATATAGTTAACTTTAAAAAAGGTGAGGACATTATTGAGGAAGGAGCGCTCGGAGATTGCGCCTACATCATTGAGGAGGGGTCTGTCGAGGTTTCTAAATTAAGTCCGCATGGAGAAAAGCAAGTATTAGCCGTTTTAGAGAAAAGTGAGATTTTTGGTGAAATGGGACTGATAGACGGGCTACCTCGTTCTGCAACAGTTACAGCATTGGAAGATTGTGTTGCCTGCGTCTTTACCAAAGAAACATTCAATAATTTAGCTGACCATAACCCAGAATCGCTCATACCCATTTTCAAAGTATTGGTGAGGCGTCTTAGATCTACTCTTGAGTTGGTAGGAACCATAAAAAAAAGTGGTAACGACCACGAGAGGTCGATAGCCAAGGAGGCAGCGCTCAAATAGTTTCTGTTAAATTTTGATCTTCTAAGTTTTTATACTCATACCTTCCCCTCCCTCGTTTATTTAAGATCCCATCTGAAAGTATTTAGTAAATCCGTTGCGGCATGACCTACTAGTAGTGTAAGGTCTTATCAAAATACTCAATTTCAATCGAGAGATACTGTGGCTAAAATTCCAGAATTATTGTGTCCTGCGGGTAGTCCAGAAAAATTAAGATATGCCTTGGCTTTTGGAGCCGACGCCGTATATGCGGGAATCCCGAGATTTTCTCTACGAGCTAAAGAAAACCCTTATAATAATAGTTCCTTAAAAGAAGATATAGAATATTGCCACCAGGTAGGTAAAAAAATTTATGTCACGGCAAACATTCTTCCGCAAAATCGCAAACTTCAATCTTTTAAACGTTCCATTGCAACCATTGCTGAAGCAGGGCCTGATGGAATAATTATGTCTGACCCTGGAATGATTCAATATGTGAAAACAGAATTTCCAGAATTACCAATTCATTTATCGGTACAAACAAATACCATCAATTGGATGTCCGTGGCATTTTGGAGGGATTATGGAGTAAAACGAATCATTCTTTCACGTGAATTATCTATGCAAGAGTTAAACGAAATTCATGCGCAAGTTCCAGAAATGGAATTGGAATCGTTTGTTCATGGTTCTATTTGTATTGCGTATTCAGGACGATGTCTCCTATCTAATTACTTTAATCATCGGGATGCGAACCAAGGAACTTGTACTAACAGTTGCCGGTGGGAATACAATGTTAAAGAGGACTTGCCAGAAGGAGAGCAGTCCACACAAAGCCCCAAAGGAGACTATTTGATTGAGGAGAAAGGGCGTGATGGGGATCTTATGCCCATTGAGGAGGATGAACACGGAACTTATATAATGAATTCAAAAGACCTTCGTGCGATAGAACATCTTGATAAATTATGGGGAGCCGGGGTTGAGTCGTTTAAGATCGAAGGTCGAACCAAATCAATTTATTATTTATCGTTGATAACGCAGTCTTACCGAAGGGCTATTGATGATATGGCATCTAATAAGCCCTTTGATCCACAATTACTAGGAGAAACTGAAAAGACCGCTAACCGTGGATTTACTACAGCGTTTCTTCTGTCGGCATCCGAAAAAGCTACTGAACGATTTGAATCACCTCAGGAAGATAACCTACCACAAATATACGCTGGAAAAATCGTGAATGAACGGGGCGGGGGTTGGATGGAAGTGGACGTTAAGAACAGAATTGAAGTAGGGCACGAAATAGAATACATCTCGCCACAAAATAAATATCGTTTTAAGATATCCTCAATGGAAAATGAAGGTGGGTTAGCGTTACAAGTTGCTCATGGAGGAAATGGTACTGTTTGGATGAAAACAGAAGGTTCGATTGATCGTTTTGCCCTATTGAGTCGAGTCGTTAACGAACCTGCCCTCTCCTTAGTTTCTTAAAATTAAAAACATCAAAGGCAGGAAAAAACAAAAAAAGCACCGGTTCAATTATTAGTGTTTTTTTTATTTTGGTTGGTTTTTAGGCCATAATATAGATACAAAAACTCCCAGAATAAGGATGAGTGTTGCCCACTTTGAGAAAGAATCGAGTCGGTAGTCAAAAATATCGTGGGTTAGAGTTCCATCAAAAAAAATAGCAGATGCCGCTACGATAATTAATAAAAAACTTTTTTTTATCATTGAATAATTGTGATTTATTTAGCTACGTTATCTATCAAAATGAAAAACGATTACTAAAGGTGTATTGATCAATTCTCTTGATTCTGGACGATATAGGGTTTGCAACACAAATAAATTTCAATATAGTAACTGGCTGCAGGATTTTCTATTTGATTTAATCAGTACTATAAAACAACTAGTTTAAAAAATTAAAGAAGATATGCCAATACCATTAAAACAAGCTGTGAAGATAGGCGCGTACGTTATGTGGCAGAAACTAAAAGGTCAAGAAAGGTATCCTCTGGTTTTGATGCTAGAGCCATTGTTCCGTTGTAACCTTGAATGTATAGGCTGCGGAAAAATTCAAAAACCTAATGAGATTTTAAATAAAAACCTGACTCCCGATCAATGTCTTGACGCGGCTAATGAATGCGATGCTCCGGTGGTATCAATTGCGGGTGGAGAACCTTTAATGCACCCACAAATTATTGAGATTGTTGAGGGTCTTATCAAGCAAAAACGATATATTTATCTTTGTACCAATGCGCTTTTGCTTAAAAATTTTTTCGGCAAGCTACCCATTTCACCTTATCTTACTCTTTCTATTCATCTAGATGGCCTTGAAGATGATCATGATCGTATTGTTGATAAAAAGGGGGTATTTAAAATAGCAGTAGAATCTGTCCGAGAAGCAAAGAAAATGGGGTATAGGGTGACTAGCGCTACCACATTTTTTGAAGGAACAACCGTTGAACAAGCAGAAACTTTTCTTGATTTTCTAAATCCTCTTGGATTAGACGGGGTGACTTTATCTTCTGCTTTCAGATACCCTGATGCACCAGATCAGGATCATTTTTTTGGTCGAAAACGAACTCAGGAATTTTTTAAAGAGTTACTGGGGAAAAATAAAAAAGGGCGATGGGATATATCACATTCCCCGCTTTATTTGGAGTTTTTACAAGGTCGACGTGATTATGAATGTACTCCGTGGGGTAATCCAAATTACTCTGTTCTCGGTTGGCAAAAACCATGTTACTTACTGGATGATGGTTACGCAGAGTCATTTAAAGAATTGATGGATACAACAAATTGGGATAGTTATGGCCATAAGAACAACCTAAAGTGCGCTGATTGTACAGCCCATTGCGGTTATGAAGCAACGGCGGTCAAAGATGCTACGGCTAACCTAAAGAATATGTTTGCCTCCGCACGGGTGGCAATGCAGTAAAATATAAATATTATTCTAATGAATCTGGCAGTTTGGTCGTTTCGTTTGTCTGGGCTTCATCAATTTGTTTTTGAGTCAAGCCATCGGACATTTGCAGATTAGTACCAATCAAATTTGTTTCTTTTAAATTTGATTCATAAAGATCAGCTCTCATTAAGTTGGACCCAGATAAGTTTGCTCCTTGTAAATTAACCCAACGTAGGTTAGCTCCGCGTAAATTGGCATCTGAAAGATTGGCTTGTTTAAGGTTTGCATTCTTTAAATAGGCTCCGTAAAGGTAGGCCCCTTGAAGATTAGCTTTTTTTAAGTTTTCTCCTAAAAGCACTACACCACGCAAATTATATCCTGCTAGATTTGCTGGTTCACCTTTTGTTTCTCCAGAACTAATCCACAAAGAATGATTTGCTAAGATATTTTTTAAGTCGTCCTTAGAAACTTCATGTAGAAGAGTTAGATTGTTATTGATTTTTTTTTCCATCACATTAATTGGATCATTAGATTATGTAAAATTATAAAGCAAGAATTTTTTCTAGAGACTCCTGATATATGAGGTTATTGGGAGAAAACTCGATTGCTTTATTAATAAATGTAAGAGCTAAATCGCGATTTTTCATTGCTAAGTGGATTTGTGCTATTTGATAGTAAGCTTCAGTGAGGGCAGCGTTAACTTGAAGGGATTTTTTAAAGGAGTCCAGCGCTTTTTTATTTTCCTTAAGATCTTTATAAACCATACCTAGGTTGAAATAAGTTCCCATTCCCGCCGAATTTAATTTTAATGAACTTTGGATAACTTCCACCGCTTGGTCCAGTTCACCATTTAAACGAAGCGTATCGGCTAGATTATTCAAATACATTGAATTCATGGGGTCATTTTTCACGGCTAATTGATAACCTTCTATAGCCTTATCATAATTTTTTTCTTCTTTATACAGGTTAGCTATATTATTTATTGCTTTTGAATCATTATCATCCGCTTTAATATTGATCGACTTTTCCCACAATTTCTTGGCATCACCTTTATTTCCTGTGCTGTATTTAACCATACCTAAATTGATATGAGCTTGTACGTTATCTGGATCAAGGGAGATTACTTTTTTAAATAACTTTTCAGCCTCTACATATTGCTTGAGTCCAAAAAGTACCAATCCTTTTTTTCTATAAGCTTTAATATTGTCTGGGTCAAATTTGATTGCTAAATCAAATTCTTCAAGTGAATTTTGGTAAAGAGCATATTGGGCCAATTCCAGTGCAAGGTCATAATGGGTCTTAGATTGAGCCGAATCAACCTCCGTTTTCTCTGAACCACAAGAAGTTAGAATTAATAAGGCAAAGATAAGGGGTAAAAAATATTTCATTATTAGAATCCTTTTTAAAATTCAGAACTATAAAAATTAAAAAATAAAACGATCAATTGGATGGGGACAAACCAAGTTATTTTTTAGGTTTAAATAATCGGATAGTGGTCCAGTTAATTTTATAAATAATTTCATAAAGGGTAAATAAGAAATTTACTTCCCCTGATTCGCAACAGCATTAGCGGCCTTTCTAACTGTTTCGGAATCCCCCAAAAAGTAATGAGTTTTTGGAGTCAAATCATCATTAAGTTCGTAGACCAGTGGAATACCAGTTGGGATATTAAGCTCAATAATGGAGTCCTCGCTCATATTATCGAGATACTTGACCAAAGCGCGCAGGCTGTTACCGTGGGCACAGATAATAACATTTTTTTTTAAATGCAAAGAAGGCACAATGATATCTTTCCAATACGGTAGGAATCTGTTAACCGTATGACTGAGAGCCTCCGACCGCGGGAGCTCCTTAGAGGGAACAAGCGAATATCGTGGGTCATTGTCTGGAAGGCGATCATCACCATCATCCAGACTTGGAGGAGGAATATCATAGCTACGCCGCCACACCTTAACTTGATCAGCACCATGTTTGGCAGCTGTTTCTTTCTTGTTGAGTCCTTGTAAGGCACCGTAATGTCTTTCATTGAGCCTCCATGATCGATGGACTGGTATCCACATCAAATCCATCTTATCCATGACAATCCATAATGTGCGAATAGCTCGTTTCAGTACCGATGTATATGCAACATCGAAATGATATCCTTCATTTTTAAGTAGAATTCCCGCATTACCTGCTTCTGCAATTCCTTGAGCGGTAAGGTCTACATCGGTCCACCCAGTAAACCTATTTTCAAGATTCCATTGGCTTTGACCATGACGTAATAAAACAAGTTTATGCATTGAATTATTCTCCGTTAATAACTAATCTGAATTTCAATTGACTGAGGGTAAAAGTATGAGCGTAGGTTAAATATTTATTCAGAGAATAGATATTTTCCGGAATTCTAAAAAAATAAAAAATCGTATGATAAAAAGAGGTGCATGGTAATTACGATAAAATTAAACTTAAATTAATCATGGTTTCTAGAGATAATTTAAGAATTATAAAACAGTAAAGAAATAGTGATATTATGATTTACAAATATTACTTTGGAGCGTGGCAATGTACGTTGATGTAGAAGCAAACGAAAATACCCATGAAAACTTTAGTATGCTTTATCGCGACGTCTCAGTATCGCGAGAGGTTTACTGCATAAAATATAACATAGAAGGAGAAGAATCTCCTGTCCAGGTGATAGGTTGGGACAAAGAAACACAAGCACCTTGTGCCGCTTATGCATGCCAGGTAGAAGAATCCGGAGATGGAATTGCGATTCTCATACATGGTGGTACCGGTGGAATTCGAATCAAACCGCTGGAAAATGAAGCAGAGTGGAGACTTGGAGAACCCAAACAAAAGGGAGTCACTCACCTTGTTTACCCACGAGACTGTTTTATAGTATATAAAGATGAAATATAATTTATTTTAAAAGAATTATAATAGCTCGACGCGTAGACTCATATAGGCTTAAGGTATTTGTGTATTGATCATGCTACGAATATGATCGTCTTGGATTATTCGAGGATTTTCTTTTCCCGGACAGTGAATCAAAAATTCACGATTTCCCTTTTGGCCGGTTATGGGTGAGGTGGCTATATTTGTTATGGGCCAACCTTGTGTTTTCATAAAAGCATTCAATGCAATGAGTACACTGAGATGTTTTTTTGGGTCTTTAATGATTCCCTTGTTCTCAACTTCTTCTTTCCCAACCTCAAATTGTGGCTTAACCAGAGCTATCAAATCTCCCACTGGTTTCAAAACATTAATTACGGAGGGAATTATAATTTTTAACGATATAAAAGAGACATCTATAACGACTAAGTCAACTAACTCGTTAATATCATTGGAATTCAATTCACGGGCATTTTTTCGATCCAGAGAAACCACCCTTGAGTCGCTCTGTAATTTCCAATCCAGTTGTCCATAGCCTACATCAACGGCAAATACTTTCTCTATACCATGTTGAAGTAGACAATCAGTAAATCCCCCAGTTGAAGCTCCGATATCAACTGCAACTTTTTCTGATAGAGAAATATCAAACTCTCTAAGCCCATGTTCAAGTTTAATTCCACCACGGCTAACATAGGGATGCACATCTTCGATTACTTGTACCGAACAATCTTCATTATAAGCACGGCCAGGTTTGTCAGCTATTTCATCAGCTACTCTAACTTTACCGGCTAAAATTAAACTTTTTGCGCGCTCTCGTGATAAAACAATTTTTTTTTTAAGAGTAAATGGTCTAATCTAATCTTTTTATTCTTGTTCTTCATTTTTATCATCCATAGGAAAAAGCTCTGTAATTAGGTCCCCTTTTTTTCCTTTGCTAAGTTTTTCAATTTTTGCTTCTGCTTCGTTAAGTTTCTTAGAACATAAGCGTGACATTTTGATGCCCTCTTCAAAAATTTCAAGAGATTTATCAATGTCCAAATCACCACGTTCTAATTCCTCAACAATATTTTCTAATCGGGTCATTGCTTTTTCAAATTTTAATTCAGACATAATGGCCTCTATTCAATATACTTATCATTATTTTTCTTGAGATGGAATAATTTCATCAACCGTACACCTTAATTGACCTTTGGCTAGGCGAATTTTTATAGAATCACCTACCGTCATTCGTTCACTTTGCGTGAGCGCTTTACCTTGAAAATTTGTAATACTATATCCACGATCCAGAATAGCTAGCGGGCTGAGTGCGTTGAGATTTTTTAGAACACCACCGAATTGCTCTCGATTAAAACGCATCCGGGAGTGTACATTTTGGACTAAAAGGTGATGAAACAGGGCTCTTTTTTCCTCTAATTGACGAATATTTTTTGCAGGGGTAAGTTGAACTAGTTGTTGAATCATCCCTGATAATTTTTGTTGTTGAACTAAAACCCATTGGTCTAATCCACGAAATAAACGATTATTTAAATCATCTAAATGTTGAACTTGTGGTTGCATGATATGCATCGGGTCTTTAAAAAATCGTCTCCCCATAAGCCGTTTTAGTAAATCCCCATATATTTGGATTTTATTCTGTAAAAAAACTAAAAGTTGCTCGGTCATCATATTTAACTTTTTGGCTTGTTCATCCAACATAGGAACCACGAGCTCTGCAGCTGCCGAAGGTGTTGGTGCACGCAAGTCTGCAACAAAATCAGCGATGGTAAAATCTATTTCGTGTCCAACAGCTGATACCACAGGTAGGGTAGATTTAGAAATGGCACGAGCAACAATTTCTTCATTAAAAGCCCATAAATCTTCTATAGAGCCACCGCCCCTTCCAACGATGAGAACATCTAAGCCACTGACCTTATTCATTTGTTGGATTGCGTCTGATATTTCTTCCGCAGAGCCTTCCCCTTGGACTTTTACCGGATAAATTAGTATTGAAACCTTTGGGTTGCGTCGTTGAATAATATTTATGATGTCTCGGATTGCTGCTCCTGTAGCGGAGGTTACTACGCCAACTCTCCATGGGAATTGCGGTATCGATTTTTTCATATCCTCACTGAAGAGTCCTTCTTGCAGGAGGCGAGCTTTAAGTTTTTCAAATGCTTTTTGTAATGCTCCTAAACCTTTTGGTTCAATGTGTTCTACTATTACTTGGTAATCACCTCTTGATTCATATACGGTAACGCGGCCAAATAGGAGAACATGATCGCCATCATCCGGTTGAAACTTTAACCCAGCTCGGAAACCTTTGAATAAAACACAACGTATCTGTGAATGATTATCTTTCAGAATAAAATAAGCATGTTGAGAACCAGGAATACGGAGATTGGATATCTCGCCTTCTATCCATATTGAATCAAAGGCTGATTCTAAGATAGATTTTACATCACCGGTTATCTCTGAAACGGAGTAGATTTGAGGCGTGGATTCTTTTTGTTTCATTGAAAAAAATAAGTTGAATTATAAGCAATATGCCAGATGCAACGTCAAAATATTTCTGACCTTATTATAGGTCAAATAATGTGGGTAGAGAATTAACAGCCGACTCTGATACGATGCAGTTATCTTTCCAGGGGGTTATTAAAAATTATTATAAGGAGTTTTTAAAAGCCCGGAATGTATTTTCCATAAGCATGGCAATAGTCATGGGTCCAACTCCCCCAGGGACAGGTGTAATAAGAGAAACTTTTTTTAAAACTGATGAAAAATCAACGTCACCAACAAGTTTACCCGCCAAGCGGTTGATACCCACATCGATGACGACGGAGTTATCTTTTACCATATCCGCGGTAACAAAATTTGGTTTTCCGATAGCGGCAATAAGAATGTCTGCAGATGCCGCAAGATTGGATAAATTTTTGGTGCGAGAATGACAAATTGTAACCGTGGCATTTCTTTCGAGTAGAAGGAAAGCAACTGGTTTCCCAACAATATTGCTACGTCCAATGATTACGGCATTTTTTCCTTCAATCTCTACATCATATTTATCAAGCAGTTTAATGATACCAGCAGGAGTACATGGTTTAAATAAAGAATTTCCTGTTACCAGTCGACCAACATTTTCGAGATGAAATCCATCTACATCTTTTTGTGGGTTGATGGCTTCGAGAATTTTGTTTGAGGAAATGTGATTAGGTAAAGGTAGTTGTACAAGAATTCCATGAACTTTTTCGTCAATATTTAATTCATGAATAAGGTGTAATAATTCGGATTCTGAGGTGTTCGCAGGAAGAATATTCTCAAAGGATTGAAATCCAATATTGTTGCAGGTTTTATTTTTATTGCGGACATACACAGCAGATGCGGGATCATCACCGACTAAAACAACAGCGAGGCCTGGGGTTTTCCCAGTTTTCATCTTCAGTGATTGTACTTCGGTAGTAATATTTTCTTTAATCTGAGAGGCAACCATTTTACCGTCAATAATACCCATGATAATTTTTCCAAATATAGTGTTAATTAAAATTATACAGCACTGAAAATCAGCGGGGGAGGTGCATTAGCATCCTCATTGCTCATAAATTATTGGTGAAATAGGAAGAATTATAATATTTCTAGCTTCTTATTATTTTCTGTAGATTTATCCTAAAGTGAACCACAAAATCCCATAACAATAAATCAAAACACCCCTTAATCACCGATATATTTACTAGCTTATTAATTAAGGTGAGATCAAGAAAAATCTGTATTGCTTGATCATTGATTTTTGTTTGTATCAAGGGTTCAAATATCCTTTAGCGAAGAGTGTTCGTTGGATTTTATAGAAAAAAGATGATTAATGCCAATCAAGATGTAAGGAATGGTAATAGGAAATGAGCTGAGTAACATACGCCCAACATTAGAACTTAAAATGGTAAAACTAAAGGTAATAGGAATAATAAAAAACAAAAAATAAGGAATTTTATAATACGTATTTAATTTTTTAAAACTAAGCCAAACTCCAAAAGCAGCAGCAATCCAGAAAATTGAAAATGTTGAAAAAATTCCGTGCCAACCTCCGATGGAAAAATAGGTTTGGATAATATTTTCAAAACCTGATTGCATGTGGTTTACAACAACGTCAAAAATTGGATCATTTTTTTCAATGTAATTAGGTGACCATGAAGAGACTCTATCCCTTACCCAGAAAAAAAGAACAAAGGAAGCTATTAAAGACATCCCGAAAAGTTTTCGATTGATTTGCATAACCAAAAAAGGAAGAAATAAAAACGGGATTATTGTTTCTTTGGAAAGAATTAATAGGGGGGTGAGTATGACTAGTGCGGTAGAGTTTTGGGTTAAACAAAAATAAACAATTATAATAATTGAAAGAAAATATAAAGAGTCAACAATGGGGGCGCCCGTTGTCAGAATTGTGATGCGACTTCCTAAAAATATAAATACTCCCAATAATGATAATTGAGGGTCGAACTTTAATCGAACAAGAAATAAGTACAAGAACAACCCAGTAAGACTTGAAAAGAAATAATTAATAATATAAAAGCTAAATGCATCAACACCCCCAAACCAATGTAATTGTTCGGAGGGAATTAATGGTTGGACCAAGTTTCTTACAATATTAGCAAGAAAGGGAATAATTACGCGGTAACGATGCCCTGAAGAGATAGTATAATCTCCATTTGACATCGCCAGATAGCTTGTTGAGTCGCTCAAACCCCGTGGATTATTCCAATCATAATGGAGAAACTGTTGAAAGCTTACCCCATAATTGAACCCAAGAATAATGATGAAAATTAAGGTTAATTTAAGTAATTTTTGATGTTGGATTTGCATGATTTATTCTGGTTCAATAAAATATTACTGTGAAGAGAATCAATGGCAACCAAAGTCTAAGTATTTATAGAAGTGATTATTTTTAAACTCAACGATCTGTTCACAGAGAACATTATAACTTAATTAATTTACTATTCATCTAGTACAATATTTATTCAAGTGATAAATTAGGAGAAAGAAGTAGCAGGTTGAAACAAATTCTCACGCATGTAAACCCACCGACTATAAGCTTACCTGATGAACTTATTTTCTGAACAAAATTATTTACAATCTAAGCTTGCTTGCCTATTAGTGCTTATTATTCTGCCATCAATCGTCTACTTCAATTCGTTGCAAGGGGCATTTCAATTTGATGACCGGAATCTATTAAACAAAGAATGGATAGCAGACCTAAATAGTTTTAATGAAGGCGTTGATATGAAGTCTTTTCAAAACCGGCCCGTTTTGCTATGGACTTTTGCAATAAATAATCATCTCGATAATAAAGAAACTTTAGGTTTTCACCTTGTAAATTTAACTATTCACATACTGGTAACGATTCTGATCTTTATAATTTTAGTTCGGATCACAAATCTAATACCAAAAGAATATATCAGCGGTAAAAGTGAAAACACTAAATTCATAGACTCTCAACTAAAGAAGGAACTATTTCTTCCGTTTGTCACATCCCTCATATTTGCATTACATCCAATTAATACAGATTCAGTGGCATATATTTCATCACGTTCCAGTTTGTTGGCAACATTCTTTTATCTCCTAACGATTTACTGTTTTACCGAAACGTTATTACCTTCCAGAACAGTAAAATATCGAATAATTTTGGGTTTGCTGACTCTTCTAGGAATATATTTGGCTGTAGCTTCCAAGTTGATAGCAATAACGTTACCTGTGATTATTATATTTTTCTTTCTAGTACTTTATGTTCCTAGATATTTTAAAAAATATAAAGACTATTTTACAGTTTCAAAAATGTTTTTGGTTTTTGGCGGTGCTGGAATTCTTTTAATACTCTTATCTTATTTTTTAGGGGCATTGTATTTACCAAAGGATCAGGGATTCGAACTTTACGGGAACATTCCATACTTACTAATTCAGTCTAAGGTAATTATTTTTTATTACTTACCCAAATATATCTTTCCTATCAATCTTAATGTCGATATTGGGTTTCCATTTACGGAGTTTTCAACGGATTGGAAAATATTATTTTCAGTTTTAGTAATTATCGGCATAACTTTGGTAATTATAAAATTTGGAAATATTTGGGTTAAGGCTGGGTTCGCATGGTTTTTACTATCAATTACACCGACAAGCAGTATTGTTCCTTTAAATGACCTAGCCGTCGAGCACAGAATGTATTTGCCGATGTCATTGGGTTTATGTCTGATAACCGGATGGTTCATCAGTCGTTTCAAAAAAACCACTCAATTAAGTTCTTTTATTTTAATAGTAATAATTTGTGGAATATTAGTTGGGAAGAGAAATCAAACATGGGCAAATGAAATTGTATTATGGTCTGATTCGGCAATAAAAAATCCAAACTCTCCAAGAGTTCACAGCAATCTTGGTAAGGCCTATTATGAAGCAGGAAAACTTAAAACCGCACTTTTCCACCTTGAAAAGAGCGTATCTAGTATTCCGGAATATGTTAAAACGCAATTTAATTTAGGAAACCCAAAACATTTCATTGAACGAAAAAGTATTCTCGATGAGACCATACAAGATACGACTATTTCAGAAGATAAAGATATTTCACTTAAGGTAGATTTTGCTGAACCACATTTTAATTTAGCCAGTGTTTATTTAGACCTTGAACAACTTGACAGTGCAGAAGTTCAATATCAAGTTGCCTTAAAATTAAAACCTGACTACTTTTCAGCAGAGTTGGGACTGGGGTCAGTAAAAAACATGAAAAAAGAGTATGACCTAGCGATTGGTCATTTTCTACACTCAATAACTCTGATGAAAAAAGCAACAGGTCAACAGGATTATGCTCTTGCCCGGCTCAACCTTGGAGAAGTTTATGGAAAGACCCAGCGTTATAATAAAGCCATCATTGAACTAAATCGCGCAATAAAAACTGATCCTTCAATGTTTTTAGCACATTATAATCTTGGCACCGCATACATGCTTACAAAATTCTATAATAAAGCAGAACTTTCTTTTAAAGCATGCTTAAAACTCAAATCAAACCATGAACCCACCTTGTATAATCTAGCTCGAGTTTATCAAAATAAAAAAGAATGGATAAACTCTAATGAAGTGTTTAAAAAATTTATTGAAATACAAGGCCCCGACCCATCAGTTTATTCACAAATCGCATGGAATAACCTGATGTCTGGGAATTTGGGAGAAGCAAATACCTTATATGAAAAAGTCTTGAGTTATGAACCTAATCACATACCTGCTTTAATTAACTTAGGAAAAATTAATTATCGTCTGGGGAAGTATGAAATTTCAAAGTCCTATATAAAGCGAGCTTTAAAACAAGACTTATCACAAACCCAGGCAGATGATTTGAATAAACTATTAAAAAAACTATCGACTTATTAGGTTTATGAAAATTGTAAATCAAACTATGGATAATTTCTCTATTTCAGCGAGAGTTAAGGCTCTGGCTTTGATTTGTGTTTGTGGGGTCATAATTTATTTTGCTACAGTACATTCCCCATTTATATATGATGATGCCCACGCCATTGAAGATAATCCCTATATAAAGAATCTATCCAAGTTTCAACAAATGGTTGGGGTTCAAAATATATTTAATAGGTCTATTTTACTTTTTACATTTTCGGTGAATCATGCAATCGGCCAGTTGGATGTATTTGGCTATCACTTAATTAATCTCATGTTGCATCTATGTGTCGGAATAATGCTTTATTTTTTAACGATGGAGCTTCTGACAATTGAAAACCCCGCCCTTACACAAACATTTCAAAGGCTTCCTCTTGCGGTATCCTTGATTCATATTTTGAATCCGATAAATGTAGAGTCTGTTACCTATCTATCCAGCCGTTCTTCCGTGCTAGTGACACTATTTTATTTATCATCTTTTTATCTTTTCATAAGGTTTGTTAATTCAAAAGAAAAGAAAAAAAAGTGGAAAAATATTCACTATCCTATAGTTATTTTCTTTCTATTTTATTTAGGACTGGGGACCAAAGAAATAATTGTAACATTGCCAATTATAGCGGTTCTTTATTTATGGGTACACTCCTCAACAAAAAACTTTCACAAATTTCTTCCTGAGTTAGCGGTAATTCTGATTCCTCTAATTATTTATCTTTTATATCGCTATGTTCAAATGGGGAATTTACTGGTAATAAAAACTGATCCATACTCATATATGATAGACCGAAGTCTGTATATATTGACCCAAATTAAAGTTGTTATCTCCTATTATTTCGTAAAATTAATTTTTCCTATCAACCTTAATTTCGAACCAGACATAAGGTTAGTATCAGGTTTCTTGGACTGGGAGTGGGTTGTATCACTTATAATAGGTGTCTGCATTGCCATTGGTATATTTTATCAAAAATCGATTCTTCTAAAATGCGCCTTTATCTGGGCATTAATTACAATATTACCCACTTCCAGTATTATTCCATTAAAACAAATTGCTACGGAACATAGAACCTATCTACCCGGATTAGGAATAAACATGGGGTTGGGAATACTCTTTTTAAGAGGTGTCTCTCATCGTAAATTAATACCTCCAACACTTTTCATTTTTCTAGTGATCTATGGATTATTGGCTATGAAAAGAAGCCTTGATTACCGATCAGAAATAAACCTCTGGCAAGATACCGTTAGGAAATCACCATATAAATCAATGGTACACAATAATATGGGAACAGCTTATCTTTCTAAAGAGCGATTAAAGGAAGCAAGAAAGTCGTTTGAGGTTTCATCAGCTCTTTCGCCATCAAGCACAGATCCCTACATAAATATGGGACATATTGACGCTAGGAATAAGGAATGGGATAAGGCTAAATTAAAATATGACCTTGCCTTGAAACTAGGAGCAAACCGCTCTCAGGTTTTTTTTAATTCTGGATTAATGAGGCTAAAGCTTAACAAACCGGCAGAAGCGTTGCCTTTTTTGTTAGAAGCAATCAAAATTAAAAATCATCGCCCCTTATATCACCAGGAACTTGGAAATGCATTCCGAATGCTAAAGCAATATGACTCAGCATTAAAATCATATCGAAAGGTTCTTGAATTAGAACCAAATTATGTAGAAGCACAAAATAATATTGGAGTAATTTTCTGGAACTTAAAAATTTTGGATAAGGCGGAATTGGAATTTAAAAAAGCATTGGTTATGAAAGATAAAACTAAGATTCATAATAATTTAGCAAATCTGTATATTGCTAAAAAACAGTTCAGCAAAGCAATTCCTCATTTAAAAACAGTGCTAGGAAGAAAGCCTAATGACTCACGGGCTCGGAACTTGCTTCATGTAGTCGAAATAATTCAAAATATTCCAACACGATGAAAAATTTAATAAAAAAAAAGTTATATCATCGCGATCACTTTAGCTCATGTCTTTTTATTTTGGTTCTAGGAGGCCTTGTCTATGGAAATCACTTACAGAATCCTTTTCAATTCGATACGGTAGCGTATATCACCAATCACCACAGGTTAGACAACATCAATGAACAACTGAATATAAATTATCTCTGGAAAGAATTTATCCATCGGGGATTATTGCAAATCTCGCTTGCTTTTAACGTTCATTTGGATGGTTTTCGAACGTTTGGTTATCATCTAATTAACATGTTGATGCATCTTATTAATTCTGTGTTGGTGTATTTTGTAACGCTCGGGATATGGAGATATTTGGGATCAATTAATAGTCAATCTAAAGATGATGAGACACGTTTTGTAGCTCTTTTTACGGCAGTGTTTTTTTTAATACACCCCATCCAGACGGAGTCGGTTGTTTATATAATGAGCCGTTCCGAAGTTTTTGCGGCAACCTTTTATCTAAGTTCGTTTTTATTATTCCAGATTTATGTTGTAAGAGATCGTCCGATAAAAACAGCCTTCAAGATTTTGGTCTTATTTCTTATCTCTACCGCATTTATTTTAGGGTTTAGTGTTAAACAAACGGTAATAACCCTACCTTTGATGTTGTTATTATATTTTATTTTCGGACAAGAATCAGAATCCACATCTATTCGTTGGTTGAAAAGGCGTAAGTGGGGTATCGGGTTTATTATCATGATTGGCGTCAGCTTATTATTTCATAAGCTATTGACGGACGAATTATTTTTAATTGGCGAATCGACCGCGGGCGAAGATATCGGTAGGCTAAATTACATGCTTACCCAACCCGCTGTAATTTTCTATTATTACTTCAAGTTATTATTATTTCCTATTAATTTAAATATAGACCCCGATATCCAATTAATAACTAACTGGTGGTCGTGGAAGTTTATTACCTCATTGACGGGCATCGCAGGATTAGTTTATTTTTGTTGTCGAGCTAAAGAAAATCGGATTTTATTATATTTTATTTGTTGGTTTTTAATAGTTTTATCGCCTTCTTCATCAATCATTACTCTCAGCGATTTGGCCGCTGAACATAGGACATACCTTGCTTCGTATTCATTTTATGCGGTACTAGCGTATTGCGTATATAAGGTGCCACAATTAGTTTTACCCAACCACTCAACAAGGTGTAAAAATATTGCCCTGGTGATTAGTATTTTTGTATCGATAATATTTTCTGGGCTAACAATACAAAGAAATAAAATTTGGGCAAGTGAAGTATTGCTTTGGAATGACACAGTAAATAAATCGCCACAAAAAATTCGTCCTGTAATAAATTTAGGACATGCTTATACAACAGCTGGGAATATTGATTTAGCAATTAAATATTTTGAAAAAGCGCTGGCACTGAACCCTAATATTTTTGCCACAAACTATAATCTAGGAAATCTGTACCTTAAAAGAGGTGGGGAGGAAGATGCGCTGAGATTATTGCAGACGGCAGCCTTAATAAGACCTAAAATTCCAGAGACACATGAATTACTTGGAGAAATATTTCTAAAACGAAAGCAAATTAAACTAGCAGAATTTCACTTAAAACGAGCTGTCGAGATTAAGCCCGATTATGCGATTTCGATGAGAAATCTTGGTCTTATTTACTATTTTCATTTGAACAAACCTGAAGAAGCTGCAGCCTATTTTTCGAGAGCTCTATCGATCGACCCAAATCAAAAACAGGCAGACA
>Ga0209043_1000483_pt1 | contig 24815 bp, 18 predicted proteins | sample SaaInlV_100m_DNA_3_FD_184654 | JGI IMG/M metagenome (GOLD analysis project Ga0209043, IMG submission 184654) | Marine microbial communities from expanding oxygen minimum zones in the Saanich Inlet - SI037_S4LV_100m_DNA (SPAdes) (version 2) | ecosystem: Environmental > Aquatic > Marine >... | reverse complement strand
CAAGTTTACGAAGGCCGAGAAAGCCGGGGGAGTGGCTGGCAAAGCAGCAACGAAGACACCCGCTCAGATAGTGCCATAGCGGCCACCGCTGGGCTAGTGCGCATGTTCGGTGACGAGATTGCTCGTACCGAGTTCTCGTCGTCTACCGGCGGCCACACCATTACCGGGGTCTTCCCGGGGGTGCCCGACGATGGCGATGATGTTTACAACAACCCGGTTGCTCGGTGGAGTGAAACCTTAACTTTGTCCGATGTACTCGCCGCCTACAACATCAACGACCTTTACGAAGCGCTGGTAGTAACCAGAGACGGCAACGGCGACGACGGTGGTCGGGTTGATGAACTTGAATTGCGCACCCGATCAGGCCAAGTGGTGACGGTAAGCGGCTACGACTTCCAATGGCAGTTCGGCATGAAATCCAAGTGGTACAACCTTGAGTACGGGCCCCCCGACGCCAGCGAAGCCTTCCCCGCCGACCGTTACGACGAATACCGGGTAACCGCCGGCTACACCGACGAAGAACTAGTGGGCCTGCAGTCCGCAGCCAATTATTTTGAAACCACTCTCGAAGAGCTACAACTCACCTCGGTAGGGGTACTGGCTTTCTTGTTGGCCCTCGGCGGTGACGACTTGGTGCTCGAACCCATGGAAACCCCCCCCGATGTAACCGGGGTCAACGTAGTTAAATCGGCCTACTACGCAGAAAACGGCGCCCAAGGAGCATTGGAAATGGTGGCTGAGCCTTTCGGTCTAACCGGAGCCCAAGCCCAGAAGTTCGCTACTTCTATCATCGTGTTCTTAGCGGCACTGGCGCAGACTAGTTCGGAATAAGTAACGTTTCTGACTTTCCGTCTTTTTGGCTAGTCAAGACGTAAACTTTACAAACATGTTGGAACCAGAGCCACTTAGAGAAAATGATGTCCGCACCTATGGTGCGACTCGCTCTATGACAGTGCTCGATCGAACAAAAGAGTTGCGGTCTTTTCGGCCTTTTATGAAGGACCAGTTCAGGCGTCGGCTTCGCATTAAATACAGCCGTAGTTTATTAGGTTGGGCATGGTCGCTCATAAATCCAATTTCTATTCTGCTCATTTATACGCTGGTGTTTGGCACAATCCTTCAGGGCCGGCGACAGATCGTGCCGAACCCAGATGGGTTGGATTCTTTTGGCCACTACCTTTTCTCTGCCATGGTGGTGTGGTTTATTTTCAATCAAGTATCAACTACCGCTTTGAGCTCGTTTACCCAAGCGCTTGGTTTGCGTAAGCGTCTGTATTTTCCACCGGCTGCTCCAATTCTCGCTGCTGTCTTAGCAGGTCTCGTCACTAACGGGGTAGAAGTCTTGGTTTTGGTTGGTGCGTACCTGGTAGTTGGAAGTATTGCTTTAAGCTTTTTTGGTTTGTTATTGGTATTGCCTCTAACCGCTCTGTTTGGTCTGGGCGTAGGGATGTTTTTGGCCCCGCTTAATGCACGATTCCGAGATGTTGGGCATTTGTATTCAGTTCTTCTCCGTCTCTTGTTTTTTGTAACTCCAATTATTTATTCCATAAATATTGTTCCAGAGAGTTATGGCGGGCTTCCCATGCGGAAGTTGCTTTATCTCAATCCTTTGACTTGGATGACCGAGTCATCGCGAGATCTTGTCTTTCACCAGCAATGGCCACACTGGTACGCGTGGGTAGTAATGACTGGGTGTTCGCTTTTCAGTTTTATTGCCGGTTGGGTAGTTTTCCACCGGCTTGCTGACGAAGTAGTGGAGGGCTTTTGATGGGAAACGCCGCCATGGACCAAAAGTTAGCTATTGAAGTTCGCAAGGTATCGAAACGGTACAAACTCGGAACGAGAGCGATAGACCTCCGAGGGTTGTTGACCGGAAAAAAGTTGGATCGACCGGTAGTTGATGCGGTGAAAGACGTTTCTTTCTCGGTGAAAAAAGGCGAAGTACTTGGCTTGATTGGCAGGAACGGATCAGGTAAGTCAACGCTGATTCGAATGATGGCTGGGATCTATCGCCCCACTAGCGGTGAAATTCGCATTCGGGGCCGGACTACAGCGCTTGTTGAGTTAGGGGCGGGTTTCGACTACCAACTGTCTGGCCGAGAGAACATTTTTATGAATGCCTCTGGGCATGGATTGCACCGAGAAGAAGTTGAAGGAAAAGTTGTTGGGATAGTTGAGATGGCGGGGATAGGCCGGTTTATTGACTTTCCTATTGAAACGTATTCCAGTGGAATGCGTGCCCGTTTAGGGTTCTCGGTAGCAGCAGCATTGGAACCAGAGGTTTTGCTAGCCGATGAGATTACTGCCGTTGGAGATACGGCATTTGCTGAACAATGCTTTGCTCATTTTGATCAAGTTCGTAATAACGGTACCACCGTAATTTTGGCCTCTCATAACCTGAATCGTTTGGAGGCTGTTGCAGATCGGATTGCTTGGATAGATGAAGGTTACTTGAAAATGGTAGGCCTACCTAATGACGTGGCGGCAGGGTACCGGACGTTTATGAGTGAACGTCGGAAAAATCAATGAGGGGTCCGCTTCGTTTTTTTGAAAAAAAAGAACGCCCAGTGATTGTGCACTATCACTTGTTTAAATGTGCGGGAACATCGGTTGAACAGATACTTGAAAAAGAATTCGGCGAAGATCTCTTTCACCTAGATAGAGAAACTCCCTATGAGAGAATTTTTGATCAAGATGTGCTTGACGAGTTAAATAAAAACCTAACTGTTAAAGCAGTAACTTCACACCAACTCCGTATGCCTCTGCCGAAGCAGAAGGGTTTAAAAGTAATTCCGGTGTTGTTCCTTCGGCACCCCCTGGATCGAATTCATAGTGTTTACAAATTTGATCGAGCACGGGGCCCCCTTACCCCAGATGCAGAAATTGCGGTTGAAAACGATTTTGCTGGGTATCTACGCATTCAGATGGCAGAAAAAAAACAAGTAGTAAATTTCCATGTGAAAAATATCACTGATGCCTGGGATCAGAGCGAGGGAAAAATTGAGAATATTGGTGAAAAAGCTCACTTAGCACGTGCGTTAGGGGTTCTCGGCCAGTTGCCAGTCGTTGGGGTAGTTGAGCGTTATCCAGAATCAGCGAGTGCTTACCAGTCGTTAATTGCCACTTCATTTAGAAATTTCAAGTTCCAAGTAACAGAATCAAACGTAAGCCCTGGTCGGAGAAGTAATCTTGAAGATCGTTTAGCCGAGATGCAGGACGAAATAGGAGAAGATCTGTTTGAGGAGCTCTCCTCAGTGAACGCTTCTGATTTTGCTTTGTATCAAGCAGCGAACGAGCATTTGGATGCTGTCCTTGCTCAGAAAATAATTGCGCATGAGTGAAATACCTCCCGTGTTTGTGGCAGGCATGCATCGAGGTGGCACTTCGGCGGTTGCGCAAGTCTTAGTTGCTTTGGGTCTGGACTCCGGGCCAGCTGAAAGATTAATTGGGGCGACAGAAGCAAATCGCCATGGGCATTTTGAGGTTGAAGAGATCACCTCGTTAAATGAAAATATGTTGCGTGAACTCGGCGGTTCATGGCTGTCGCCTCCCCCGGGTGAGGAAGCGGTGGCTGAGTTAGCAAACACTCATTTTGCGGGCCAATCTACCGAGGCTCTCTCTCGGCAGTTCTCTAAAAAACCTTGGTTTTTAAAGGATCCGCGCCTAAGTTTGCTTTTGCCTTTTTGGTCCCAAATTCTTTCTGAATCCCCTCTTGTTATCGTCGTCGTACGTTCTCCGCAAGCAATTGCACAGTCGCTACACGCTCGTGATGGGCTGCCTCTTGAATATGGGTTGCTGTTGGCTGGTTCTTACTTGAACACGGTTTCGCGAGATGCCAAAGACCTACCAAATCTTGTAGTCCACTACGAAGAACTGTTGAGAAATCCAAAAGATTCTGTAGAGGCCATGGTGAAATTTTTGAACGGCCATGGACTGAGCCTTTCTCAAGACGTTAAGAAAGCTGTTGCCCTTTTAGATCAGTCCGATAATCATCAAGTTGTTACAGGCCAAGATCAAGAGGCGACGTTGTTGTCGTGGCATGGCCGCCCTCTTCAAGATAATCCTCTTCTCCCTTCTTTGAACGGTGACAAAGCTGGTTTGTCACCAATTCTCGCAGAAAAAATGCAACTAGTCGGCCACTATTTAGGTGTCGCTTCTGAGCGAGAATTAAGAATGGTGACTCTGGCTGAGGAATTAGGCGATGTGCAAGGAGCGCTCGTTGATCGACAGTCGGATGTAACCGCACTGAGCGAACAAATAGCGACTCTTAAAGATGAAGTAGGCCACTGGCAAGGTGTCGCTTCTGAGCGAGAATTAGATGTCTCCGGCTTATTGGTTGAGCGTGATGGTGCGTTGGTTGAGCGTGAAAGAGCGCTCGCTGAAGTAGAAGCAATCCGTGCACACCGTGCGGCAGAGATCGCTTCAACTACGTATCAGTTGGCGGCGTTGATGACTCGGGTTGGTGCCCGAATGGCTCCCTCCGCTACGAGACGACGGGCGACATTTTCTGTTTTCTTGAGGAAAGGCAGAAAAGGGTATTCGTATATTCGTAAGGTGGGTAGGGGAAAGCCAACGGAGAATACAGTCGTTGAGTTACCAGAACTCCTTCAGGGGGAACTCCCTGCACCGATTCACTTTATAAATTCGAAAACCCCAAAAGTTTCAATCGTTATTCCGGTTTACGGCCAGTTGGCAGTTACTGCGCAGTGTCTGAAGTCCATCGCAGGTGCAAAAAATGAACTTAGTTATGAAGTCGTGGTGGTAAACGACCAGTCTCCCGACCAGACCGCCGAGTTTCTTGCTACATGTTCTGGTCTCAAAGTGGTAACCAATACAGAAAACCTTGGTTACCTAAGGTCCACTAACCGAGGAGCCGAAGCCGCCTCGGGTGAGTTCATTATTTTGCTGAACAACGACACTGAAGTCTCTGATGGTTGGATAGATAACTTGATCGCCACCTTCGACCGCTACCCAGATACTGGAGTTGTCGGAGCAAAGCTGGTTTATCCTGATGGACGGCTGCAAGAAGCAGGTGCCGTGATCTTCAACGATGGCACTGGCTGGAATTACGGCCGTTTTCAAAACCCTTCTGCTGATGAGTTTGCTTTTTTAAGGGAAGTTGATTATTGCTCGGCAGCTTGTGTGGCTGTTCGGCGAGATTTGTGGAATGAGTTGAATGGTTTTGACGAGCGTTTCGCTCCTGCTTACTACGAAGACACAGATCTCGCTTTTAGCGCACGTTCACTTGGATATAAAGTTCGATACCAACCAAAAGTGCAAGTAGTGCACCATGAAGGAGTGTCTCACGGAACTGATGAGTCTTCGGGATTAAAGGCACATCAAAAAATCAATCATGAAGTATTTGTTAACAAATGGGCGGTGGAACTTAAAAAACAGCTTCCCAGCGGAGCACAAAGTGTTTTGCGGGCTTCAAGCCGTAGGTTGGCCGGGAAAATTTTGGTAGCTGATTATGAGGTGCCGCATTGGGACAAGCATTCTGGGGGCTTGCGGATGAGCCGCATTCTTGGTATTCTGGCAGAACTTGGTTGGCAGGTTACTTTTGCTCCAGGGAATGCTGCTCCGATTGAGCCTTACACCTCAGAACTGCGCCAACAAGGCATTGAAGTCGTTTGTTTTGAGAGTTCGCCTGAAGAATACCTCAAACAAAAAGGCAAAGAAGCCTTTGACGTTGCTTTGTTATCTCGTCCCGAAGACGGTGCAAGATGGCTCTCTGCCTTTCGGTCCCTTTCTCCTGCCACGCGGGTTATCTACGACACTGTTGATCTGCACGTTGTCCGGATGAAGCGGGGGAGAGACCTTGGAAGAAACGACCTGTCCCCCAAGATGGAGGAGCAAATTGCAGATCTGGAGCGCCAACTCATTAATGCTGCTGATTTAACGCTGGTGGTTTCTGAAGAAGAAAAGAGTTGGCTAACTGCAGAAATGCCAAAAGCGAAAGTGGTAGTTATCGGTAACGTGCATGCCGAAGAACTTAGCGAGCCACCTTTTGAAAATCGAGAAGGAATACTTTTTGTAGGGAGTTGGAACCATCACCCCAACCAGGATGCGATTGAGTTTTTGATTGAAGAGATCGCTCCGCTACTTTGGGAAAAAATACCAGACCTGCCAATAAACATTGTTGGGTCTGGTTTGCCAAAAAACCTTGGAAAAGGCGATAACCGGATTATTCGCCATGGCTGGATAGAAGACCTTGCGGCTATTTATGGTGAAGCAGTAATGACGGTTGCCCCCTTGCGATACGGGGCCGGCTTGAAAGGAAAAGTAGGGGAATCGCTTTGCCGGGGGGTGCCAATGGTGGGTACCCCTGTTGCCTTTGAAGGCTATGGGTTTGGCGACGATCAAGAAATCATTCAAGCCGATTGTGCTGTGGAAATAGCTAAGTCAATATTAAACGTTTATAGCAACAAAAAAGTATGGGAAGGGTTACGAGAACGAGGGAGAATACTGGTTCTTGAGACGCTAGGGACGCAGCAAATAACCGCTGACCTTAGAGGGGCACTCGATTCGTTAACGGCGCTGGACGAGGACAGTTGAGATGAGAGTTGGTTTAGTTGCCCCGTTCCCTCCTATACGAGGAGGGATAGCACAACATTCGTCACAAATAGGAAGAACTCTCGTTGAGAATGGGCACCAGGTAGATTTTTTTAGTTGGCGTTCGCAATACCCAAAGATGCTTTATCGGCGGCCCGAAAAAGATTTGTCTACTGTTCCATTTCCTGAAGTTCGATGGGATCTTCAATGGTGGAATCCACTTTCGTGGCTTTCTGTAGGGAGAAAGTTAAGGAAAACAGATCTCTTTGTGTTTCCGTGGACGGTGCCTTTTCACGCGCCTCACTACCTGGTCATAATGGCAATCGCGAAAAAACCAGTCGCCATTATGGTGCACAATGCCCTTCCCCATGAGCCGTTCCCTGCTGCGCGGTTTCTTGCCCGGCAGGTCTTAAAGCGGGCAATTCGTCTCGTTGCGCATGCAGAAGAGGTGGCAGACGTTTGTAAAGAACTTGCACCTAACGCCAAAGTAATCGTGGTGGGTCACCCGCCAGATTTGCCAGTGATCGAAAAGAAACCACCTTCTTTCCCCCCGCTCAAACTTGTGGCGTTGGGGTATCTCAGAGATTACAAAGGGGTGGATCTTGCTATTGAAACGGTTGCGCAGATGAAAGCGCAGGGGTTTGATATCCGCTTGACTGTAGCCGGAGAACCATGGGATGGAGATCAAAAGTATTGGCAAGAACTTGTGAAGAAGCTTGAGGTATCAGATGTGGTTACCTTAAAACTGTCATACCAGACCGATCATGCAGTTGCTGAACTATTGGCAGATCACCATGCGCTTGTCGCTCCCTATCGTTCTGCGACTCAATCGGGGATAGTGGCACAAGCCCTCGGCGCTGGTCGCCCAGTGATCGCGACCAGCGTGGGCGGCCTTCCAGACGTCATTTCTGAAGGCGTAAATGGTGTGCTCGCCGAACCGGAATCGGTGAGCTCTCTTCAAGAAGCGATTGTTCGTTTTATAGGTGTTCTTCCTGATCTTATGGTAGGGGCAGGTTCATCAAAGCCACAGTGGTCGGAAGTGAGCGAAGCGTTGGTAGAGGGGCATAAAACGTGATTGGCTTAGCAGTTCTTCGTGGGGAAAGAGAAGGGCCTTGTATCTTTCCAGAGAGAGCAGAAGTAGAGGAGCGCCGCTGGAGAAACTCTCAAACCTTCATGTGGTGGACGCCATCATCAAGAGTTTCTGCTGCTTCCCTGGCTCAAGATGGAGATGAGGGGGTACAAGTTCTTGTAGTGGGGGCGTCAGTCCAAAGCCAAGATTCGGGTGACAAAAGAGCGGATCAGATAGCTCGCCGCTTTATCAACGAAGGAACCAAGACTCTTCGTTTGCTTTCTGGTGAGATGCTTGCCTTAGTTTATGAAAGCAAAGAAGACCGTCTGCATATCGTCACCGATTTTGATGGGGTATACCGATCCTACTGGCTCCACGAGGATGAGCTAACGGTTGCTGCTCTTCGGCTATCTGATGTATCGCCGTTTGTTCACACAAAGAGAATCCGCAAACAAGGGGTTGCTGAATACTTTCAATTTGGCTATGTGCCTTCACCCGAAACCATATTTGACAACGTTCAGGTAACGGCCCCGTCAACGTTGGTGGAGCTTTCTTCGATGGCCTCTCCTCTTATCCAAAAACGGGTGCAAGAACGAGACGGGAAAGGGCGCCGAGGAGACCCAGGGGAAAATGTTTTAGATCTCGTTATGCAAGCTACCGAGCGGCGAGTATTAGAAAATGAGCCAGTGCATGCTTTATTGTCGGCTGGTTACGACTCAACGCTATGCGCTCTTGGATTGAGAGCGAGAACGTGCCAGGCAGTGGGCCATGTCATCGGTTTTGCAAACCGAAAGGATAATGAAAATGACTCTGCAGCCAAAATTCTTAGCCACATCGGCATTGAACAAAACGATATCTATATTTCTGACAACCAAATGTCAGATGCGTTTCCTCAATGGGTTAGATCTCTTGGCCAACCATGGGCTCACCCCAATGGTCTTTCCACCAGAGTTGCTTATCAGGAGATAGCGAAAAACAGCGAGAGCGAGGTAGTGGTAAACGGCATCGGAGGTGATGCGCTGTTTTGCGATCTTAGGCTTATATCGAGGTCTCGAAGGAAAGCATACGAATTTGCGAAACTCCGGGGGATGAGTTTCCTTTCTCTGGGTGGGTCTCGCTTATTCAAGAAACTTCCCTTAGGCCAAAAGTTAGCAAAGCTGCATGGTCTTGCTCAAATTAGCCCTGAGGAAGCAATGATTTTCTTCAACTTTTGGAAAGGCCGGTATGCAGCAGAGCTACTCGGCGAAAGGTTAGATGTCGGTCAGACCCTCCCAGGAAAGGCGTTGTTAAATACGAGAGTTGATGCCGAAATGAGATATGCAAATTACTATTCCACTTGGGGTTATGACTCTTCTATGAACCGAATGGTTGACGAAGCTGCGGCAGTTGGTCTAGTCGGGACAAGCCCTTTAGAGGATCCGTCTTTGTGGGAGTACGTTGAGTCGTTAGATGCATCAGTTCGTTACCCACCGGGCCGAGACCGCATTTTGCAAACAGAGCTTGTCCACCGCCATGTGCCTCAGCATTTCTTTCCCACGCGTAAATGGGCGATGGAAACCCCTTTGGCATTGCTTCTTTCTTCAAAAAGTGGGCAAGACCTGTTAGAACGGTATTTAAACAGACCAAGCTCTGAAGCATCAAGTTTCTATGGCTCAAAAGTGGTGTGCGACATTTGGTCCCAGTTCAAAGCAGGTAGATCTGAGCATGCAATGCGTCTTTGGTCGATACTCGTTTTTGAGGCTTGGTTCCAAGAGAGAGAAGATGATTTTGAGTAAAGGACCACTCTTCATCGTTGGGGCCTCGCGTAGCGGCACAAAGCTCTTGCGTGATGTCATGAACGGCCACAGTCAGATAAGCATTCCCACTGCTGAAAGCCATTTCATTCCTTACTTATTGACAAGATTTCCTTCAGATTGCCAAACGAATGCATCGGATTTAAAGAAACTTGTAAAAGTGGTTATGCAAAGCATGTTTATTCAGTCGATGGAGAGAAAGGGTGTGAGGGTCCATCAAGAGGAGGTCGTCCGCTGTTTCGTTGGCCAAACACTGCCGGAAGGTGTAAGGCGGTTGATGATGTTTGTTGCTGAACAAGAAAACGGCCAACCATTTACTTCAGAGATGTATTGGGGAGATAAAACACCAAGCTATTTAATGGATGTTCGCTTATTGAAAGGTTGGTTCCCTGACGCTTGTTTCCTACACATCATGCGTGACCCAAGAGACCGGGCTCTTTCTGCCAACTCTGCATGGGGAGCGGATCTAAAGCTTTCAGTTTCCCAATGGCAAAAAATGGTTTCAGTAGGGCGTAAACAGGGCAAAGAAATGACAGGTTCTTGGTCTGAAGTAAAATATGAAGATTTAGTGCGGGAACCAGAAAATGTTGTAGCAAATATTTGCAGCAGCCTTTCTCTCAATTTTGAGGAACGGATGCTTGAGTTGAAGCGGCCAGTAGAAATCCTTGGTGATGCTGAAGAAGATAGTAGACGCTTCACGGCGATTACCGCAAAGGGAGTGGGTCGTTGGAGTAACGCTCTTGCCCCTGAATTGGCATCTCGGCTTGCCGAGTTAGCGACGCCAGTCGCCATGGAGGTTGGTTATGTGTTTGAAGGCTCAAATGAGGAACCTCACCATTCAATAACACGAAAAGAAAGATTTTTGAGCCTTCCTAAAGACCGATGGAGGACCCTGTCGCATCATGTGAAATTATGGGGGTTCTTTAAAGGGATACGTCATCTTTTCTGGCGTGGACGAATGGCAAAGAAAGTCCGTAGAGCGAGGGATCTATGAAACTCTCGTTCCGGGTAGTTGCACAGAGCGCCTTAACTGCCATTTTCGGATTTGCGGTCGTTCGTTTTATAAGCAGTGGTCAAGAAAGCTTTCAATTTCTGGCAAACACAGACTGGTTTGTTCTTTTACCGGTATTCGCTCTCGGCATAGGGACGTTTGCGCTTTCTGCGCTACGTTTTCAACTAGTAGCAAATGGTGCCAGCCATCAGATTTCTTTCGCTGAATCATTTCGCCATGTTGTGATTGCTCGTTTTTTGAATAAGTTGATTCCGCAGAGCGGTTGGGTGTTTAAAGCAAGAGCAATGCGTCAGTCAAAAGGCATGAAACTTGGCGAGTTCGCTTCTACCTTTGGCGCATTCGTTTGGCTTGACCTGTTGATGACCACTGTAGTAGCCACCGTACTGTTGCTTATTTTTGATCCAGGAATTGAAGTTGAGAATGTAAAGGTATTGTTTCTGCTGCTCGTGTTGCTGGCTTTCGAAGTAATCATCACAGTGATGGCTTTAGTAGTCCCTTCGCCAAAAATGGAAGAAGGGGGCTTTTCGCCAATTAGTGACCTGATTCGCCGTACGGCGAAGATGGTTCAAGACTTGATGGCTCTCGTCGCCAACCGACGGCTTTCGCAGGGCGGGGCAGTAATTATTTTGGTGGGGATATTGGTGTCAGTTGTTCGGATGAATCTTCTTTTCGCAATGGTGGGGGTGCATCCAGGCATAGTGCCCCTGGCGCTGTTTGTCGCGGTCAACCGGCTTTCAAATATTGTGGTGATAACTCCTGGAAACGTCGGCATTGTTGAAGCGTTGTTTGGAGTGCTTGCGGCTTCACTTGGCATTGGCGGAGCACAGGGGGTAGCGGTGGCTTTGGTGCTACGAGGGTCGGTCTTGCTTACCTTGGCGGGCCTAACGCTCTTATTGGTCGCTAGCAGCAAGCTGCGAGGTTTAGCAACTACTCCTGGCTTGGGATAGCAAACGAAGCGTAGGTGGCCAGCAAGGAAACTTCATGTGTTGTGAGTTTATCGGATGAGACGTATTTGGAATAAAGTGCTTCGGAGCGTTTCGGCCGCAAAAGACTTCTTGCAAAAGGCTCATTCAGCGCAAAAGGTAATCCTTGTAAAGATTGGTAAAGCTGCCCCGAAAGTTCGTTGAAATACCATTCATCGATGGGGCCTTCTACTGCTGAAATCTTTGGCTGGTGGATCACTTCGCTGGGAAGAAGGGAAGATTTCTCTGCCATTGCGAGAAGTAGGTATTTCCCCAGCTTTTTGTATTCTGGTTTATCCGCAGGGCGGAGGAGCGCGCCGGGGAGCGAACGGGCAAATAACCCAAGTCCTGGGTGAAGGTACGGACTAAGAATAGGTAGGCCAGCGCTGTCGGCGGCACCAGAGATCTTAGTTTTGTTTACGCCGACGATACCTTTTCCGTGGTAAGCCCGTCGGTCAGCGCTGAGTCCTTTTGTGCTTGCGGAAAGGCGTGATAGAAGTTCTTCGACGGTGTGGTATTGAGTCGGCGGTGGGTCTGCTCTGAGGTGCTTTAAGGTGAGATCGTCAAGAACCCGAAAAGGAATAAAGCCGCGACTTGGTGGGCGAAGAGCGAGATTCCGCAGCAAGTTCATAGCAACTCGAAATGGGCGGCCGAGGCTTCGCTCAAGCCTTTCTGCGCTGAGCAGTCTTTCCATAAATTTGAATAAAGGTTTTGGTATGCCCAAATTATTGTCAAGGAATTTTGCCACGGTATGAGTTCGGGGATACCCCAAAAAAATGCCGTCACACCCATCCCCGGAATAACAAACTTCGTGCCCGTCTTCGCGAATTCTCTTGCAGAGGTATTCTGTTTGGATGAGGTAGTTTGGCCAGTTCGTGGGGCGATTAAACCGATCTGAGAAATGTTTGAGACCATCAGAAATAATGTCGGAGGTGATCGGAACCCATACGTGTTTAATTCCGAGATGGTTTGCCAAGGTATCTGTGTGGGTCTGGTTTAGCGAGGCTTCTTCATAGAAGAAAGAGTAGGTCGTTACTTGTTTTCCGAGCCTTTGCAGAGCGGCAGCGACAAGGGCAGAATCGACGCCACCAAGTAGCACAGCCGCCGTTGGCGAAGGATGCGCTACTTCGGCCATGGCATCCATAAAGGCATTTTCCATTACCTCTAAGGCGTGATCTTCGGGTAAAGAACCAATATCAACTTGTGAGTAAGTGCCGCTCCAAGGGTCTTGACGAACAATGGGTTCTTGATGGGTGCGCCCTGTCCGGTCAATGGTGAGGACTGCCCCAGTTGGCACTTCATTAATGCCTTGGTAGAGCGTCTGTCCGAATGGAACGAAACCGTAACTAAGTAAAAAATCTTCGTGGCCACGATCAACGGCGGTTTCATTACCGAGGGCTTGAGCCAGCGTGGCTAAGTGAGTGGAAAACCAAATGGTTTCGTCCACCTCAGAAAAATAAATATTGCGAAGACCTCCAGCGTCGGTGGCGAGCATCACCTTCTGTGCTTGGAGGTCAGCCACAACGATTGCGTATTCGCCGTGGCAAGTGGTTAGCGCTGCCTTTGCTTCTGCCGCCATATTGGCGAAGATTTCGTTGTAATCCGGATTTGTTTTACCGTAAACCAGTCCGATGAGAGCAGCACTTAAATTTGGGGTCACTAATGATGTGACACCGCACCCGCCGTCATCAAGGACTGAGAGAAAGAGGTTTGGACTCGCCGGGATGAGGTTATGTCCTGAGGAACCGAAACGACGCTGGACAGCTTTTTCTAAACGTTCTTGGGCTTCCTGCGCTTTTTTCCCACTGCAGCCATAAAGCAAATTCATGTTTCTTGCCCGACTCCTGTTTCAGTGGTTTGGAAAAACGTGTCAATAAGGTCGAAGTTGGAGTAGGAACGCTGAATGGTGGCTTCAAGCCGCTGGCTGATCGTTTGGCTTATTTGTTCTTTTGAAGCAATGGCGTGAGAAAGAAGGGTTTTCAGGTCATGTGAATCAAAATGGCCAAGGTTTAAAACGAGATCGTTTAAATCGAACTCTTGCATGATCCCTGCAGTTTTATGGCTGTAGGAAAGGGCGATTACCGGGGTAGAAGAGGAGAGGGCAGCAATGTTTGAATGCATTCGGGCTCCGATGTGTACGTCGCAAGAAGATACGGCAGTTTTCAATGCGCCGGGTGAAAGGTCGCCAAGGACAGTCATAGAGAGACCTCGGTCTGAAAGTTCATTAAGTATGAGACGGTCGTCTTTGTCGCAGGTCGGTCCAGTGACATGCGGGATTCCGAGCACTTCTAGTGGCTGTTCTTCGCTTAAAGCGTTTAGGGCGAAGAACACGTCGCCGACGATGTCCCTGCCGGTTATTTTGTGAGTTTTTCGTGCTAATTCGCTTAGCGAAACCCCGACACGGAGGGGTTTCTCCGCTTTAGGTGGGCTACTGAAAGGTTCTGGTTTTAGAAGAAAAGCAATGTCTGCGGTGACGGGTACTGATTTTAGCCCGAGAGCAGCGAGATGCCGGTTGGTGACGTCTTCACGTGCCGTAACAAGCACCGAGTTTTTGATGATGTTTTTAGCTAACAAACGGGTTTTGGTAAATGGCCCAATTGATTGTGCAAGTAATGCGTAGGGAGTTCTGAGAAGGCGAGCCAGTAAGACCGGTTGAAAATGACTTAAAGCGACCGGTACTCCATAATCTTCGGTCATCATGTCCCCGCTAAGGTCGACAACTAAATCTGCTTCAAGGGTTGCTACTAATTCAGGGTCGTTTTGTAGCACTCTTTTTTGCCGGGTGAGCCAATAAAGTAGAGAACGGATGAGGTTTAAGGCCCCGCGCTTTACCTGTCTTCTACTCGCTGGGATAATGTTGTTTTTCCCGTAGGTATCTGCGTCTATGGCTGGTTCTGGAGTAGAAATTATAACCTCGTAGCCACGGCGTCTGAGTTCAAGAGATGCAGCGATCTCCATCGCTGCATCTCCCTTATTGCGGGAGTTGTACGTACCTGTTAATAAAATACGCTTGCCTGAATTTTCTGAAAGGTTATTCATTCTCACTCGCAGTCTGTCACGAGGGCTGCGTACGGGAGTTGCTGGATTGAACAGAGTTCAGTCAGTTCCAAAGAGGTAAAGTCAGCGGTCTCACGCCATTTTGTGAGGTGGTTTTTTGCTGGAGGAAACCCGTAACTGGCAGTGCGTAGGCTGAAATGATTTAAAACGATCGCCTCAACTTCTCCACTTAGAAGGGCTGAGTAGACTGCTTGGGCCTGGCCGCTTAGTTCTTCAAAGTTTTGGTCTGCTTCAGGGTCTATTGATTTGTAAGTGTTTGCAGCTCGGAGTATTTCTGCAGGCCACTGTTCTTTGACGAGAGCTCGGTTTTTATCGCCGCCTACATTGAAAATTTGGAGTTCAGAATAAGGACCAACTGAAGATGAAAGGTAGTCGTTTGCGGTCGGAAGGTGCAAGGTAAGCGTTTGGAAAGGGAGCGCATCATTTAAAGGTGTGAGAACTCCTTCTTGGTACGCAGCAATCCATTCCCTCCGGTTCGCGTATGTGCGCCATTCGCTAGAAATTAAGGGTCGGGTTGTTTCAAGAATTAAGAGGCAACTGAGAGCAAGAATCGAAGTTAGATTTTTCAAAAGGTTTTTTAGAGAATGTGGCGAAAAACGAGAGTTTGAATATCGCCAAAATGACTCACTAACGACTGCTGAGAGAATGGCTACGAGGAGGCTGGTAGCGATAGACCACCGACCGACAACTCGGGCAACTCCAAGACCCCAACTTTTAAAAACTGCAGCCCACGGTAGGGAAAATGTAGCCGAATCTGCAGGCATTAGCCTTGAGTTGTAGTTAGTGAATGGCCCATTGGCTGGCCAAGGGTCAGATATTCGTAGCGAAGGTCCTAGCGAAATTACCACGGTTGCTAAAAGTGCGGTAAGTAGCGCCAACGACACAGTCACGTTTTCGGATGGTTTTGTGTCTATTCGTAGTGACTTAATTGATTTAAAGAGAAGGATAACTATTAGAACTAAGGCAATGAATCCTAAGAAGGGTCCGAATTTTCCATATCGACTACCCACTCCGATGGTTTCGGATAGGTCGAAAATTCGTGACCAAAGCACGTTGTTCTTATTAGGAGCAAAAACCCCAAGCACGTCGTTGGAGGTGCCTCTTAAAAAACGGATATCTGAAACGCTAACTCCACCTGAAGGCCAAACCTTTTTTTGCGTGGTTGATACAGCAAAGAAACCGAGAATGGCCGCAACTGGAAAAAGAACCATTTCAAAGGCCGTGAACCGACTAAATGCCTGCTGCCTTAATGCTGTAATGCCATCAACAAAGTTGATTGTTGTAACAAATAGCAGAGCGATAACTGCGAAAAAAAGAAATGCATAACCCCAAATGTTCACGAGAAGGATTCCACAAGAAAATGTTAGAAAAAAGATTTTGAGTGATTTCTTCGGCCATGCAGACTGAGAGCGAACAGTTCGTAGAAATAGCCACAGAAAAAATGGGAGTAGGGCAGATCCGTGGAGAACCTGGTTGAGTCCCGGACTGGAATCCACGCCGCTTCCGCTGAAATACATTAGTGCTGCAATAAAACCAGGCCAGTGGGAGCCCGTTGCAATATTGGTGATCCCGAAAATGCCCCGAATTCCTAAAGCGATGTAGACGATTCCTAAAACTTGCCAAGCGTCAAAAGCGGAAAGTGGGGTGACTACGTGTAGCCAATATGCTCCAGTTTTAGTGGCGATATTTTCAAAAATGAAACCACCAATTGGGAATCCGGTCCAACTGCAAGTTGTTACAAGTAGCGAGTCGGTGAGTTCCGCGCATTTTGCCATGCCTTCTACGCTGGACCAGTTTGAAAGGTGAATGAGTTGCCACCTCGGTATTAGACCAAAAGTAGGAGCATAAAGAAGGGCTAAGCCGGTTGACCAAAAAGAGGGTGAGTACAGGACTCGCTGAGGCACTGAGTGATGCTGTGGGGCGTCACTAGCAAGTCGCTGGCGTTTCAATAGGGCTTCTAGAAGTGCATTCATTGTTTTCGAACCTTTTGGGATACGACTGAAAGCGGCATTTCAAAAGGATGGAGAGGGTGCGGCCTTATTTTTGAAAGCATGATGCTTTTTAGTTCAGAGTTCATCGGTCGAACCGCTGGCCGGGAGGGGTAAAAGTCCTCCGTGCTGATAGGACGAATCCGGTCAGTGGTAGCCCCGCTTTGAAGAGCAACAGCGCACGCAAATTGAAACCAAGAAACGGTACCAGTGTTCGTTACATGAAAAATTCCTTGTCCCTTTTTTTCCAGAAGTTCAATGATCACCTCTGCGAGGTCATCAGTAAAAGTGGGGCAACCTCTTTGGTCATCCACAAAATGCAAGTCATCTGGGCCTTCAAGAAGGCGCAGAATAGTTTTTAACATGTTGTGGCCGTCTGGCCCCATAACCCAAGAGGTGCGAACAATCAGTGCATCCGGGCCGGCGAGTTGTTCGCCTAATAATTTGGACTTGCCGTAGGCCGAGAGAGGGTTCGGGGTGTCATCTTCAAAATAAGGGCCCTCCTTGGTGCCATCAAAAACGTAATCGGTGGAAATCTGCACGAACCGGGCGCCGACTTTAGCCGCCTCCGATGCGAGAACACCAACCGCTGTGCCGTTTACCAGCATTGCCTTTTCAGGGTCTCCTTCGCAAGCATCAACGTTGGTCCATGCCGCACAGTTGATCACGGCATCGGGTATTTCGCGGGCTAATGCTTCAGCAACTTGACCGGCATCGGTAATGTCAAGGGAGGCTCGGTTAAAAGCAACAAGGTCATGCCCCTCGGCTTGCCGCTGCAGCGCAAGACCTAACTGCCCAGATCCCCCCGTGACCAGTATTTTCATAAGTGCGCCTTCAACGGCTCCCACCAAGATCTGTTGTCGGTGTACCAACGGACAGTATCGGCAAGACCATCTTCAAACGAATGCTGTTGGACCCAGCCCAAGGCAGTGGCTTTAGAAATATCAATGGAGTAACGCCGGTCGTGGCCCAGCCGATCGTCAACCCAAGCGATCATGGATTCATCGCACCCGGTGAGTTCTAACAAAGCATGAGTGAGTTCAAGGTTGGTGAACTCGTTGCCGGCTCCAATATTGTAAATTTCACCAGTGGCACCTTGGCGGAGTACAAGGTCTACGCCTGCACAGTTATCGGCCACGTGGCACCAATCACGTACATTTTTACCGTCGCCGTAGATCGGCACTTTCTTTCCGTCAAGCAGATTGCTGGTAAATAATGGAATAAGTTTTTCAGGAAACTGATAAGGCCCGTAGTTGTTTGACGACCGGGTCACCACCACAGGCAAACCATGCGTTATGTAATGACTTAAAGCGATTAAGTCAGAGCCAGCTTTAGCGGCAGAATACGGAGAACGAGGGTTAAGCGAGGCTGCTTCAGTGAACGAGCCTTCATCAATCGAGCCATAAACTTCGTCAGTTGAGATATGTAAAAAACGCTCAACATCGGCTTTTCGAGATACGTCGCAAAGCACGTTGGTGCCATCACAGTTGGTGCGAATAAATGCATCAGGGTCAGTTATTGAACGATCCACGTGACTTTCCGCAGCAAAATGAACTACTGCTTGATGCCCAGGCAAAGATGCCTCCACTGCGCTTCGGTCACAAATGTCACCATGTATGAAAGAAAAACGAGAATTGTTCTCTAGGTCGGCGAGGTTGGCTCGGTTACCGGCATAGGTGAGGGCATCAAAGACCGTGACTTCATCATCGGTAGTTTCAAGGACATGACGCACATAGTTGGAACCAATAAATCCGGCTGCGCCGGTCACAAAAAGTTTCATCGTTACTTCCGCAAATCGGTGTGGGGTTGACGCTGGGGGTCCAAATCGTCACGAAAAGGGTTTGCTTGATCACGAGGCGAAAGAATAGGTTCAGCGACTCCCCAATCAGCATTGATTTTTGGGTCATTCCAGGCAACCCCGAGTTCGTCAGCCGGGTTGTAATAACCATCAACAAGGTACGTGATGGTCATATCGCTTAAGGCCGCAAAGCCATGAGCAACCCCTGGAGGAATGTAAATACCACCATGGTTATGGGTGCCGTCTGGGCGTTCCCCAAGGTCAGTGCAAATGGTGGCCCCGTCGGTGGAGGAGCCTTGACGCAAATCGTGGAGGACTACTCGTGCGCTTCCGAAAGGGACATACCAGTAGTCAGCTTGGTGCAAGTGGTAGTGAAGGCCTACCAAACTGCTTACTTGACGGTCAGCTCTGTTCCCTTGAATCATTTCTCGGCCTTTGGGAAACCACTCACGCCGCCAAGTCTCAACGAAGATTCCTCTTTCGTCGCCAAAAATCTCAGGTTCTATAAAAACAACGCCTTCAATTAGTTCGGATGGAGTAAGTGTTGGCATAAAGGTCCTAACGGAGATCAACGACAGAGTCGTCACCCAGCATTAACGAAGTCGTCGCAGACGGGGACGTACCGGTAATGCTACTAGATCGGCCGAGGAGCGATGAAGTAATTCGTCCGGATTGAAAAAGAGAACAGTTCTTTAAAAGAACCGAATCATCCAGAGCGGCAGCCGAGAGCGTACACCCATCGCCAATAGATGCGTAGGGGCCAATCTGGCAGTTTTCGATAGTTACGTTATTGCCAATGACCACTGGCCCAATGATTGTTGACCCGGTGATTGAACTTTGTCGACCGACTTGAACAGAACCTTCGATGGTGGAGTCCGAACTGATGGCAGCATTACGGTCAATCAGCGGACCAATGGTGCCGAGTACAAGCCGGTTACATTCCAGCAAAGGGTCCTTTTTGCCGGTGTCGATCCACCAGCCTTCCAATATGTCGTGGTCAACGTTGAGGCCTTGCTCGATGAGCCATTGAATGGCGTCGGTGATCTCGAGTTCGCCGCGTGCTGATGGTTTAATCGCCGCAACTGCCTGATGTATGGCATTGGTGAAGAAGTAAACGCCGACAAGAGCAAGGTTGGAAGACGGATTTTGAGGTTTTTCAACTAAGTCAGTTACGTGACCGTTTGTGTCAACGAGGGCTACCCCAAATGATGAGGGGTCTGCGACTTCCTTTAACAAAATGCGGCAATCCAAACCACCGTTCGCCCGGTTGCTTCTAAAACTGTTGATGAGGTCTGCAAGGTTTTGCTCGAGCATGTTGTCGCCGAGGTACATGGCAAAATCGTCGTTGCCAAGAAAGTTTTGTGCGATACGTACGCAATGGGCGAGGCCGAGAGGCGCATCTTGAGGGATATAAGTAATGGAGACGCCCCAGTGCGAACCGTCTCCGACCGCTTCACGAACCTCAGCACCAGTTTCACCAATAATGATGCCAATCTCGGTGATTCCTGCGTCGACGAGCCCTTCGATTCCATAGAAAAGAATGGGCTTGTTAGCAATGGGGACCAACTGTTTAGCGCTGGTGTGGGTGATGGGTCGAAGCCGGGTACCGGCACCGCCACTGAGGATAAGTCCCTTCATAGGAGCAAGGATACAGAACTCAGTCATCTAATGGAGGTACGGTTAGGGATATGGAAAAGAATACTAGTAATCCGAGCTCTAACGGTCCGTCAGAATCAAAGGCGGAAGGTATGAAACTTATTATTCAAATCCCATGCTTGAACGAAGCAGAGCAGTTACCAGAAACTCTTGCTGACCTCCCTAGAAGCGTCCCTGGCGTCAGTGTGGTGGAGTGGCTTGTTATCGATGATGGATCCGTTGACGAAACGGTGGAGGTGGCTTTCGCCCACGGGGTGGATCATGTTGTCCGATTGCCACAGAACCGAGGACTTGCTGCAGCGTTTCAATCTGGTTTAGACGCTGCACTTAAACTTGGAGCTGACATTGTGGTAAATACAGATGCTGACAATCAGTATGTTGGTGCCGATATAAAAAAATTGGTCGCTCCAATCGTGGAAGGCCGTGCGAATCTTGTTATTGGTGATCGAAATACTGCGACGGTAGAAGAGTTTTCCCGCCTAAAGAAACGCCTCCAAGCGTTTGGAAGTAGCGTGGTCCGCTGGGTTTCTAAAACGCAAGTAACTGATGCCACTTCTGGTTTTCGGGCCTACAGCAAAGAAGCCGCCCTTCAACTAAGCGTGGTCAACCAATACACCTACACCATTGAATCAATTATTCAGGCGGGCCGCAGCAACGCAGCAATTGAGTCGGTGATTATCGGCACTAACCCCAGTACCCGTCCATCTCGTTTGTTTGGTTCAATGTGGGGGTACATCCGACGAAATTCACTAACTATCGTGCGGGTGTTCGCTGCTTACAAGCCAATGCGGTTTTTCGGAGCGATTTCGGCGCTATTTTTCATCCTTTCTTTAGCGGCCTTTACCCCATTTTTCATTGACTGGGTGAGGAGCGATACACAAGGGGGACATCTCCAGTCACTTATTTTAGGAGCGATCTTGGCTATGACAGGTGTGCAAATCTTGGTTTTAGCATTTGTGGCTGACTTGATTTCGGCGCATCGGACGATTTCTCAACGTATTTTCGAGCGAGTGCGAAGAGTGGAACTCTCTGTGGGGGTTAAGCCATCGCACCACATTTCAACCCAAGACATGCAGCAAAGAAGCAGAATGAGGCAATCCGGTTAACCTCAACCAAATGGAACCGAGTAAAACTAAAAATATGGTCGCCGTAATTGGCTGCGGTTACGTGGGCCTAACGACGGCTGCATGTCTCGCAGAATTTGGCCATGAAGTCGTAGGGATCGAAACGTCAAAGGAGCGACTTGAGGTTTTAAAAGACGGTCGAGCGCCATTTTTTGAAAAGAACCTTGATGGACTTATAGAAAAAGGTGTTTCAGCGGGTTTGCTTAGTTTCGCAGAAACACTTGAGTCTCCAGAACGAGTAGGTGTCGCCTTTGTGTGCGTCCCCACGCCTTCCTCAGAAGATGGGTCAGCGAACCTCACTATGGTTCGCTCGGTAATTGAAAGGCTTTCAACGCAACTTTCTCCTGAGTCAGTGATTGTTCTTAAATCAACAGTGCCGGTAGGAACAAATGCCCAAGTAAAGAGATGGATGGGACGTGATGACGTTTACTTAGTTTCCAATCCAGAGTTTCTTCAAGCAGGCAGAGCAGTTGAAACTTTTCAGAATCCCGATCGGGTAGTTATTGGGGCAGAAAACGAAGAAGCCGGAACTCAGGTAGCGGCTCTCTACACAGGTATGGATGTAACGATTGTCCGTACAGACCCACAGTCGGCGGAGTTAATTAAATATGCCTCCAACACGTATCTAGCGCTGCGGCTTAGCTTTGTAAATACCATGGCCACACTTTGCGAAAAAGGCGGTGGCGATGCGACATCGGTACTTCACGCCATGGGCCTTGACACAAGAATCGGCCCGGCGTTCTTAAGCCCAGGGCCGGGGTGGGGAGGATCTTGTTTCCCTAAAGACACGCGGGCGTTGGCGGAGGTAGCCCGCTCTATTGGTGCTGATGCAACACTCCTCGAAGCTTCGCTGTTGGCAAATGAATTGAGGTTTGAGCAGGTAGTAGCACTCATAAATGAAGCGGCAGGTGGGGATCTCTCGGGCAAACACATAGGGGTGCTGGGGTTAGCTTTTAAAGCGGGCACCGATGACCTTAGAGAATCTCCGGCTCTTGCCATCGTAGAGGGGTTGATAGCACAGGGAGCGACCGTAACGGCCTACGACCCGATGGTAGATAAGTCACCTCTCAAAGGAGTGGAAGTGTTTTCCTCGCCGTTAGAAGCAACTCAAGGGGCAGTGGTAACGGTAGTTCTTACAGAATGGCCTGAGTTTGCGGAGATGCCATTGGGCGAACTAGCGAGGACAATGGGAAAAAACGTACTTGTGGATGCTCGAGGAATTATTTCGGCCCGAGCCTGTGCAGACGCGGGAATCAAACTGCATTCTGTGGGGAAAAGCTAACGGTCATTTCACATCTAAATACGTTGAAAGTGAAGGGTCTGCTGATATAAAATCTTCAACGCTTCCGATAGCGTCTGTTGCTTGTGGTGTGACAGAACTAGCACTTGGATCTACAGCAAATGGCGCTACCTTCAAAAAATCAAAAGCTGCGGACAGGGTTTTGTTAGGTGCATCAATAAGTTCATCGAAATCCACGAAATGGATTCTTTGTACTCGTTTGACAAAGGCTCGCTTTTTCGGCTGACACCTTTGGAGAATCAGTTTCTTCAAAACAATCTGGTTGTTGGCATCTGTTTGAATTTCAATTGGTTTGACTGAGGCTTTTTTAGATACAACTTTATTACGGTGACGAACTTGGCTTAAATGACGGGCAACAAGATTTCGCCGCCACAAAAATATTATTTTGACCGTGGAATCGGAAAGAAGTTTTTCAAACAGGGCAGCAAATTCGGGGTTTTGAACATCCCTAAATAAGGCCTTCGCTCCGGTTGCTTTTTTATCGCTTTGAAGAACAGAGTTCAAGAAAAAATCGGTGTGGCTGCCTTCAAACAAGAGTTCCCTTTTTGCTTTATCAAAAAGTTCAGGCTGTCCATCGGAAGAGATTGAATCGTCTCTCCGAGCATTAAGGAGTTCCCCATGGCAGCAAATATCTGGATGTTGGTCTAATAATGTCCTTAGTGTCGTGCTCCCGCTTCGCGACGGAGACAAAATGAGAAAAGAAGAGGAACCAGGTACAAAGTCATCTCTATAGCGTTCTTGTTTGCTAGAGTAAGGAGAACCCGATTTGGCCCGAGGAGAGGAAGTCCTCACTTTTATTAATGGCTTTTCAAAAAAGAAACGCTCGTTAAGCCCGGCCCATTGAGAAGAACTCTCATCTGAATCAAATATTTTTGTGTTCGCCGAAATTGGGTTCAGGGTTGGTTGATGGGCTTGGGCTGGGTCGTAACTGCCTTTGTCTTGAAGCGCCGAGTGTGTGCGGTCGCTTTTCTCTAAGGCAAGGGTGCTGAAAAGAGCATCAAAGCCATCTTGTGGGTTCGCTGCAAGGTCTTCGTGAGCAACGAACAGCCAGTCCGGGTGGCGTTGCTGATACCCAGCTATAACTTGCGAAAGGTAACGAACAAACAGGCAAGTGCGCTCAACGAGGTCAGTTGTTTCATCAGCAGAGCGAATGAGAAACTCGGCCTCCCCATCGTCAAGAAGTTGCCTTGTTGCGGGCTGTATTCGAAGTGCTTGGCGAACATCGACGCCCCACCCCAACTTCAAAAGGCTTTTCGCTATGAGAACCGGATGGCGGGTCACCACAACAGGAGTCAAGTTGAATTCGCTAACCAGCCACTCTGTAGAAAGCAGAGCGGTGGGGTCTTTTACGATGGGAATAAGGTTTTCTCGATCTCCCCAATTCTTAACTCCGGTTGAGATGATTGCTTCGCATCGCTCTTTCGGCTCGATGGCCCAAGGCTGCGGGTAAATCGGCTCAAACCGAAGGAGGTTCTCTATAAGAGGCTTCCAAGGGCCGCCGTTTCCTTCGTGTAAGTAGAAGTGTTGCCGCGGGGTGGGAACAGCCGCATTCCAATTGGCATCAGGGTTAAAAGGCTCGTGCAAATACACCGTTCGGCGGGCTGTGGCTAACATGCGCCCAACCCAGGTAGTCCCAGAGCGAATAAGCCCAGTAACGAGAATCCGTTCAGCCATTTTTTCTACTCAACCACGGCGACCACGTCGCCGCCGCCTACTGAGTCGCCTACGGCGATGCGTACTTCGGTAACTGTGCCGGCTTTTTCGGCGGCGATACTGTTTTCCATCTTCATGGCTTCCAACACACAAATCGGGTCGCCGGCTTCTACCGTGTCGCCGACCTCAACGAGTATTTTGACAATGGTGCCTTGCATGGGCACGGTCACCTGACCGCTACCGCTGCCTCCGCTGCCCCCAGAACGGCTCTGACGCCGGCGAGGAGCACCAGCGACGGGGGTGGCTAATGGGTCCGGCACCCACATGCTGACGGCGAAGCGTTTACCGTCAACTTCTACGGACATTTCTCGTTTAACCGTCGGTTGGTCTAGGTCGGCTGGGGCTTCGCCTTTGTCGGCTTTGACCTCAGAAAGATCCAACGTTTCTTCAACCCACTTGGTGGAATGAATGGCTGCCTGAAAATCTTCATGAGACAAAATGGCGATATCGGCGGGAATGGTGGTGGCCACCCCGGTGATTTCTAACTCATTCAAAGCCCGCAAGGTGCGGCGGATAGCGATGTCTCGATTGGCACCCCACACCACTAGTTTTCCTACCAAGTTGTCGTAAAACTGGCTTACCTCGTCACCGGCTTCGTAGCCGGCATCAAAACGCACCCCAAAACCATCGGGAAGTTTCAAAGTGTTAATACGCCCAGGGGAAGGCAAAAATGCCCCGCCGGCCGGGTCTTCGGCATTAATGCGCACCTCAATGGCGTGGCCGCGAATTTCTACGTCCTCTTGAGTAAAACTCAGCGGCTGGCCAGCAGCCATCAAGAGTTGTTGCTCCAC
>Ga0209043_1000478_pt1 | contig 24925 bp, 20 predicted proteins | sample SaaInlV_100m_DNA_3_FD_184654 | JGI IMG/M metagenome (GOLD analysis project Ga0209043, IMG submission 184654) | Marine microbial communities from expanding oxygen minimum zones in the Saanich Inlet - SI037_S4LV_100m_DNA (SPAdes) (version 2) | ecosystem: Environmental > Aquatic > Marine >... | reverse complement strand
CAGGGCATTTGGAGTACTTAGCAATGGGTGGTGATCGAGTTGTGCTTAGTCAGTTTTTGAAACGTATCAAGTTGCCTGATGGGCTCGGCGATAGAGCTTTGCCCAATCGAATATCGGTCGATCAACCGGGAAGAAAGGCACTTGACGATGCTGTTCGAGATGCATGGTCGTATCGTATGTACGAGTTTGTAGACTAGCTTTCAGTTCGACTCTTTTTCAATCTTCGAAACGTTTTTCTCAAGAGTTTGCTGGACTAACCTATCGATATTCATTCCGAGTTTTCGTGCCGCTTTTACGAGAGAACAGTAGGACTTTTCGGATAAATCGATGATGGGCATAACGGTTTCTCGGGTTAGCTCCTAAAAATGCCTTTGCAAGAACCACTGTTTCAATACTGAACCAAAATCTGCCCATACATATATACAGTGTGGAACTATACGTACGTGTGCATGAGGCGTAGCATCGTGCAGCCCGACGGTTTAGGGCATGAGGCGTCCGTTCCAGAGCATTGATTTGTTCTAAAAAACCGGTGAACGTCCTGAGGTCGAACCTCTCACGTAGATATCGAAATATAGGATGTTAAAAATATGACTAGTGCACAAGAGGGTGAACGAGTCGCCTATTTCAACGGCGAGATTATCCCTGAATCAGAGGTCAAAGTGCCTTTCCGCGATCGTGGCTTCAAGTACGGCGATGCCGTGTTCGATATGACTCGAACCTTTGGGCACAAAATATTCAAGCTCGAAACCCACATCAAGCGTTTTTACGATTCGCTCAAGTACGTCGACATCGATCCGGGCATGTCTCAGGATGAGATGGTTGCTAAATCCAAAGAGGTGCTAGAAGCCAATATGCATCTTCTAGGTCCTGACGACGACTTCTGGGTTGGGCAACGTGTTTCGCGCGGAGTCGACCTTGTTGGTGGTGATATGTGGGAGACCGCTGGAGGCCCCAACGTGATTATCGAGTGCGCACCGCTCCCTCTGAAACCTCGTGCCCGTCTTTTTAAAGATGGCATGGATGTACTCGTTCCTTCAGTAAGACGAACGCCGCCAGAGTCACTTAGCCCTCGAGCGAAGTCGCACAACTATTTGAACTTGATCATGGCCGATATGGAAGCCAAGGCTCAAGACCCTGAGGCGTGGGCGATTCTTCTCGATACCCGAGGTTTCCTCACGGAAGGCATCGGATCGAACATTTTTACGATCAAAGATGGTGTGATCTACACGCCTCAGGAACAGTATGTTCTTGGCGGAATCTCTCGTGAAACGGCAATCGAGATGGCTGCACGTATCGATGTTCAGGTTGTGACGAAGGACATCGACCTTTTCGATGCCATGACGGCCGATGAAATATTCCTAACTTCCACTTCGCTATGTATTTGCGGAGTTCGTTCGTTCCAGGGGCGCCAGGTTGGCGATGGCACTGCCGCAGGACCGATTACAAAGGCTCTCATGAACGAATACGTCGATTTTGTTGAGTACGACTGGCTCGGTCAGTACCTGAAGCGACTAGAGGACTAGGACAGGATTTAGACAAACGTGAGCACGACCAATAACTTGTATCTGCCTGCCAAGGGTGAATGGGAACGACGAGCCGCTCGCGACATTGGTGTCGATCAGTCGAAGCTCGATGAGGCCGTTCAGTTCGCCAAAGACAACGAAATAAACTGGCCTATCGACATTCGCCACGGCAATGTCGGTCAGGACGCTCCTGAATGGGCCGAAAAGCTAGGTCCGTTCAAGGATCGCGGTGGACCGGCTGGAGTCGTGATCAAAGACGGCTACATAGTTGCTGAGTGGGGCGACCTAGAACGGGTTGATCTCACGTTCAGCGCTACTAAAAGCTATGTTGCAACTATCGCAGGGCTGGCATTCGATAAGGGCATGATTAAAAGCACGTCTGACACTGTTCTAGAGTACGAAAAAGAGCACTCGATCATCCAAAAACACACTGGTAAGCCAGTGGACGGATTCGATACCGACCAAAACCGCGGGATTACGTGGGAGCACCTTCTTCAGCAGACGTCTGAATGGGAAGGAACGATCTACACCAAGCCGGATATCGTCGATTGGAATCGAAATCTCGATCCCGAGGGCATGGGCGCTTCTGGTGACTACTCAAGACGTGAGCGAAAATCGCCTGGTGATCACTGGGAATACAACGATGTTCGAGTGAATCGAACTGCGTTGGCATTATTGGCAGTTTGGAGCGAGCCTCTTCCGGGTGTTATCAAGCGTGAAGTTATGGATCCAATCGGGGCTTCCAACAGCTGGAAGTGGCACGGGTACGGCGATCACTCGGTAGTTGAACTCGATGGAATGGTGTCTGAATCGGTTTCAGGCGGAGCACATTGGGGTGGTGGCTTATGGGTCGACACTCTCGATCACGCCCGCTTCGGGATGCTTTATTTGAACCGTGGCCGCTGGGGTGATAAGCAGATTATTTCCGAGAAGTGGATCGACATGATGACGGAGCCGTGTGATCAGAACGATCAATATGGTTACATGTGGTGGCTCAACACTGGTGGGGTGCGCTACGGCAAGCATGCTTCGGAATCGACGTTTGCGGCTTCAGGCGCTGGTGGTAACTGTGTAGTTATCGATCCTGAAAAGGATCTTGTGGTTGTGACTCGGTGGTGCGAAGACGTTGCTGGTGTGGTTGATCTCGCAGCTTCAGCCGTTAGGTCGGGAAGCTAACTCCAGTCACTAATGTCATCCAATTCTGTAGAAGATTCTCAAAATACTGAACAGCCTGAGGCTGCCGAAAAAATTGATCAGCGTCAGCCGCTTTCATTAAAAGCGGGTGCGTTCGCGCTGTTGCTGGCAACGATGTGGGCAGGGAATCCCGTTGCGAACAAGGCTGGGCTTCAAGATGCCGGCCCATTACGACTCGGCTACTTGCGATTCATTCTTGGGGCGATCGTCGTACTCATATACGCACTCGCCACTCGCCAGTCGTTCAAAGTTAAGAAACGCGAGTGGATTCCGCTGATACTTCTCGGCATTTTGTTCACCGTTCAACTTGCATTTATGAACGTTGGGCAAGATTACACATCGGCGGGTCATGCAGTAGTCGTGACCACCACATTTCCACTGTGGACAGGCGTGTTCGCCCATTTCTTTGTTCCGGGCGACCGTATGTCGCGATCGAGAACGTTCGGAACTTTGGTGGCGTACGGCGGTGTAGTTGCCGTGTTCTACAAGGGGTTCGCCGATTCCAGTTCAGATTTCCTAATTGGTGACCTGCTATTGCTTGGATCGGCAGTGCTTCTGGGCGGGCGCCAGGTGTTCTTGTCGCAGCTCGGTCAAGGCATCGATCAGCACAAGCTCTTGATGGCTCAGAGTGTGTTCGGCATCGTAACGTTCGTGGTTGCCAGTATGATATTTGAAGGCAACGAGGCCTTTACGGTTACAACGAAGCTGGTGCTAGCGCTGTTCTACACAGGTGTGTTGATCGCTGGGCTGGGCTTTATCGGGCAAACATGGCTTCTGAAGCGGTATTTGCCTTCGAGAGTAACCGTTCTGTCGTTGAGCCAGCCGATATTCGGCGTGTTGTTCAGCTGGTGGATACTTGGCGAGTCGATAGGCGGCGAACTGTACGTTGGCGCGATGCTTGTCGTTATCGGTTCAGCATTGGCGCAGCGTAGAGGCAAGCCTAAGGCTACTAACCTGCCAAAACCTCCGGGTGATGCTTCTCGATAACGCTGTGAACTACTTCGATGTCGAGACTGTATTTCGGGTAGAACGCTTCGACCCCCTGCTTCTTGAGCAAGGCTTTCGTACTCGCAGTCCTGTTTCATTGAAGTCAACACAACTACAGCAAGCGGATCTATTTTTAAGATTGTGCTTACCGCTTTGAGACCGTTCATCTTGGGCATCTGCACATCCATGACTACGGCGTCAGGAAGAAGTTCCTGAAGCGTATCACCGGCGTCTGCGCCATCTTCTCGTTCAGCAACAACAGCGAATCCACCAGCCTTATCGAGCATTGCTCGGATAATGTCACGGAAAATCGGCTGGTCATTGATTAGAAGAAGTCGGTACATGTGTTGCTCTCGTCGCGCTAGAAGGGCCTGTTCGATAGGTAGAATTATCGCTGCACCATGTCAGATACAAAGTCCAATACAGAAAATAACGAACCTGCCACAGGATTCGTCCCAACAGCTGAGACTTCAGGAATCACGCGTCTAAGTAAGACCGACAGTGAGACCGAAGGTGATCATCTTAGGCGCGTTGCCGATGAGTTGAGCGGATCGGGAGAAGAACGGTTAGGCAAGCTTCGAGCGATGCTTTCGAGTAGAGACCCCAATGAGCAAGTGGCGGCTGCACGCGAGCTTGGGAAGATCGGATCATTGAAAGCGATTCAAATGCTTCGAGAACTTCTGGTTTCAAGTCATGATGTATCGTGGAAGCTCGCCATACATGGTCTGCGCGTGGGTGGATCTCGTGAAGGATGGTTGTGCCTTGAAGGCGTGGCGCAGGAAGATGCGTTACAGCTTGCTTCTGATAATCGAAGGCTTTCAGATTTGTCGTTCAAACGGCTGATGTCGATGGGGCGCACCAAAATGATGGATCGACTGTTCAGAGCAGCCGATGGTCATTCAAGATCGATTCCTGGTGATGTTGCAAGGAAATTCTCTGTGGATGCTGTTGCGACGCTACCTGCAATGCACAAAGGCGTGATGGAGCATCGTCTTGGATTGCTCAACGGTGCATCGGCGACACCTTCCGACACCGCAGCCGCTCTGAGTATCGAACTTTCGAAGGCTCGGGCGCTCGAATTGGAGAGCTGGCAGACGATTCATTCGCCTGCAGAGTTCGGATAACCCGCCTTTTCCCTCTGGCAGGCATATACTTTCGAAGTATTGAGTAAAGATCAGGCAACCGAGCAACCATCTGAATCGTCTAGCAGCCCGCCAAAAACGATTGTTGACCGTGGAGCAATTTCACGGCTCATGCCCGACACCCTCGCAGCTGCCTTCCGGTCACTAAGCAATCGTAACTTCCGGTTCCTTTGGTTTGGTCAACTTCTATCAGCCACCGCGATGCACGCCGATATGGTCGCTCGAAGCTGGCTTGTGTGGGATCTCACAGGCTCGTCCACTTCCGTTGCTTCGGTTCTTGTAGCAAGAGCCGTGCCAATGCTGATTCTCGGGCTTATTGGTGGTGTCGCTGCTGATCGATTCGACCGTCGCAAGCTGTTGATGATCATCCAGATATGGACGTTGTTGATGCATGTCTTGATGGCTGTGCTATTGCTATCTGGCATTATCGAGCTGTGGCACGTGTACGTACTGGCTTTTGGGCTTGGGGCCGGAATGGCGATGAACCAACCGGTGCGAACTTCAATCATTCCTAATTTGGTCGCTAAGAAAAACATGATGAACGCCATGTCGTTGAATTCGGTTGCGATCAACAGCACCAGGCTCATAGGACCAGCGTTGATCGCACTATTGATCGCTGCTACGGACGTTGGCTGGGCTTACGTATCGGCGGCTGGCGCGTTCGTATTGGTGATCATATTTACTACCAAAATTGAAATTCCTCACATTCCGGTTACGGGTGGACGAGGAAATCCTATTCACCAACTGATCGAAGGATTCGTGTTCATCGGTCAGAACCGAGCGATTTTGGCATTGGTGTTGCTTGGCCTTGGTCCTCTAGCGATCGGATTTTCACATCAGGTTTTGCTGCCTCAATTGGTTCAAGAACAGTACGGATATGGCATCGCTCTATTGGGAGTCCTGACATCTGTAGGAGCGGTTGGTGGTCTGGCCGGCGGACTGTTTATCGCTTCTAGAAAAGATGTGTCATACAAAGGCAAACTGATGCTTTTCTCCGCAGGATCGTACGGGTTTGCACTACTAGGGTTCGCGGGCGCTTCGTATTTGTGGATGGCGTTCCCACTGATTATCTGGATCGGTGCTTCACAGACTTTGTTCCGAGCAGGTAACAGTGCGACGTTGATGGAGCTCGCTCCCGACCGGTTGCGAGGCCGGATAATTTCGGCAACTCTTCTTGATACCGCCCTTTCTCCCGCCGCGGGAATCGCCGCAGGGTTCGTAGCCGATCAATATGGTGTTAGCGCGGGCTACCTGCTGCTTTCGGCAGGGTGTCTCGGAATCGTTGCACTTACTCTCGCCATCTATCCGAAAATAAAAGACCTTTAATCATTTCTTCTGCGACTCATACCGCATAATATGTTGCCGATTCGAGTTCACTGAATCTGCGTATTCGAATGTTCCGACTCACACGTTCCACTCGGCACTTCTGCGGAGCGGGCGACTCACAGACCCCAGCAATGATCATGACCTCTAAAAATGAAAATCACTGATATCAAAACGTTTCTCGTTAAAGGCGGCAACCGCAATTGGGTTTTCTGCAAAGTTCAGACCGACGAAGGCGTTCACGGTTGGGGTGAAGGCACGCTCGAACGACACGAGCAAGCTGTTGAATCGGGAATAAAGGCCCTTTCTGAACGGTTGATAGGTCGGGATCCGACTGAGATAGAGCGCAACTGGCAGATCATGTACCGACATGGCTTTTGGCGCGGTGGAGCGGTGATGGGTTCGGCGATGGCGGCGATTGATATCGCGCTGTGGGATGTGACCGGCAAGATATACGACCTTCCCGTGTACAAAATGCTCGGTGGCGCTGTTCGAGATCGAGTTCGGGCGTACACACACGCTGGCGATCTTCGAGGTGGATGGGACGCTGTGGATCAAGGGTTCACCGGATTCAAAACAGGTGGCTGGGATCTGAGCAAGCCAGAATTCCATGAAAAAGACGGTGCTGATTATCTTCACGAAAAGATCAAGGAGATGAGAAATCATTTGGGGCCTGACATGGAGATCATGATCGACAATCACGGACGTTCAAGGCCGTCTGAGGCGATTCGTCGCATGGCAGCTGTTGCGGAGTTCGATATCACGTTCTTCGAAGAGCCAGTTCCGCCAGACAACCTCGATGCGATGGAGCAGATTCGAAATTCTGACATCACGATGGACATCGCTACCGGTGAACGACTGTTCTTCAGGTATGGATTCCGAGATATTTTGCACCGACGACTTACTGATGTGATTCAGCCGGATATCGCTCACACTGGCGGTATTTCCGAGATTAAGCGGATCGCTTCGATGGCTGAAATCGAGTACATCAAGTTCGCACCGCACAATCCGAACGGCCCTATCGCAACTGCTGCTTCGATGCACGTGTGTGCGACGGTTCCGAATTTCTTGATCTTGGAAACGGCAAGAGATATGCCGTGGCACGACAACATTCAGACGACTCCGCTTGAAATCAAAGACGGTTACTTCGAGCTACCAACTGCACCGGGACTTGGAACTGATCTGGACGAGTCAATTATCTCAGAACGAACTTTCGACCCTGATGTCGAAAGAACTCTAGGAAATGCAGGTGGCGGTTCCGGGAGCTGGAACGCAGAGGATATGTCGCCAGCTGACGTTTAAGACTCTTATACAACCATCTACTCCGCTCTACATCTAAAATTTGGACTATGACGAATCAAACATTCCGCGCTGCACTTTTCGATATGGACGATACGCTGATCGATCGGCACGGGGCGTATGGCGATGTGTACAGAGTGCTTTACGACCAACATGAGGCGATTAACGGAACGACCAGTTGGGATGATGCATTCAAATATTTCTGGACGCTCTCACCCGATAATGCCACTGAACCTCGTCAGGCATTTTTAGATATTCAGAGTAAATACCCTGGCGTCATGGGTGATCCCGATTCTCACTACAACTTTTACTTTTCGAACATGGTGAAGTTTATGAAAGTGCTGCCGGGGGCAGTTGAGTTTGTCGATTGGATGAATTCAAAGAATATTACATGGGGGGTTGTGACCAACGGCGATCAGTTCCAGCACCAGAAAGCAGAAGCGACTGGGCTTGATAAGAAGGCTCCGTTCGTGCTGGCTTCGAAGATATTTGGGGTAGATAAGCCTGCGCCTGAGGTTTTCTTGGAAGCCGTTAGACTCCTTGAAATTGAAGGACTTAAAACCGAGGAAATTTTGTTTGTAGGCGACAACCCGTACACCGACATAATCGGTGCTCACGGCGTAGGGATGAAGACTGCATGGATACGGATGGGGCGTGAACAATATCCATGTGACGCACCCGCCCCCGACTACATTGTCGATCACGTCGAAGAGCTGAAGCACTTATTGGCGTAGAGTGCCTGACTTCCCAAGTGGATACGAGGGATCTTGTAAAAAGTGCGTTGGGCGGCTTTCCAACCGAAGTCTGTGTTTGAGATGGTAGTAACTCTCCCCAACTTCTTCGCAGCGGTCTACAATTCCGCCAAATTGGTCAGTGCACTTTGCGTGCACTCGAAATGGTCGCGAAAGAACGAAAGCGAGACAGCAATTTGGTTGGAGTTGCAGTACTAGGCACTGGACGTATCGGCGGAAGCTACATTGATGTAGTTAATCAGACTCCCGGAGCAGTCTTAAAAGTAGTTGCAGAGCAAAGGGCAGAAGCAGCAGCTCCGTGGGAAGACAAATACCCGGACGTTGAGTTTGTTTCCGACTATAAGGCCGTACTAGAGCGAGACGATGTCGACATTGTGATCGGCACACTACCGCATTGGCTCCACTACGAGGCAGGTCTCGATGCTGCCGAAGCCGGCAAGAATGTGTTCATGGAGAAACCTCTAGCATTGACCTCTTTGGAAGGCCGTCAGATGATCGATGCCGCAGCTGCCAACGGCGTGAAGTTGATGACTGCTCACACCCAGCGATACTATCCCGCGGTTCAGGCGATGAAGAAGCTAGTCGATTCGAAACGGCTGGGCGAACTAGTGATGGCGCACGATATGTGGCACAAGCCTTACCAGCCGTGGACTCGTCCTCCGTGGATGTTGATCGGTTCGAAGGGTGGCGGAATGGGTCAGATGGACGGGACTCACGAGATCGATAGGCTTATGTGGATCATGGGCGACGATATCGAGACTGTTAGTGCGCAGATCGGACAGGTCACATACCCGAGATCTGAAAACCCAGATATCGATTGTGATGACACTGCGATGTGCTTCCTGCGCTGGAAATCTGGCAAGGTAGCGACTATTAGCCGAATGGCTTGGCGTGTTGGTGCTACTGAATACGGTGGTGACTTCTTTTTCTCGAACGGAATGGCTCGCTTCAGGCTCAAGTACGGCAACGCAGAAGGCCAAGAGACGGCACTTTATGTTGCGGATTCAGAAGAAGGCACTTGGAAGAAGGAAGAGATTCGAGAGAATAATCCGTTGCTCGAAGAGTTCACTGAATACGTTCGGTCGATCGAACGATGTGATGACGATACGCCAATTCCACAAGAACACGGTCTGCGCGTACTAAGGGTGTTCGAAGCCACTGAGGAGTCGGCCCGAACTGGTCGAGAGGTAAAGATTGACTGGTAGATAGTTTGGACTCGGATTTATCAGCTCGAGTTTTAAGCTAAACAGCATCTACGAATCAGGATTCATACGTCCGTAAAACAGGTTCATTCCAGTTGGTTCTGACGACCTGATCGAATTTCTATCACAAGACAAAGTAACTTCCGCTCAACGAAGTTTGAAGGTTATATGACGTTTCTGGATGGATGATTCGTATTCTAGAGTAGGAGAAATCGGCGTTCGAGCGTGGGCTGACTCGCGCTTACTTTCGGGTTAATCCAGATCGTGAAACGATCGAGCTAGATTCGCTAGCGAAAATTCCCGAGGCAGTTCACGAAATATCCAATTAGCGGCAAGATCGCTCTAAACCCCGAGTCCACCCTGAACGATCTGATCGTCACGGACGATATCTCCGAGGTGGAGCGTGTGCGATGAATCGTTGATAGTTCCGACACTCCATCCGTATTTTCCGAAGCGGAATCGACTTATCGAGCAGTTGAAAATGTCGGTTCGCATGGCGAGACGATTGTCGATGCCCATGATGTAGTGGAACAAGGCACGCATAGTGTCGCCATGGCTGACGATAGCAATGGTGTGATTACCAGACTTCTCGTACCAATCCTCGTTGTAGAGAATTTCATCTTCGAGCCAGTTTGATGCTCGGCGTTCGACCCAGCGCATTGTTTCGCCGTCGGCAGCCTTGAAGTACTTGCCCTTCTCAGCCATGAGCAATCGAACTTCGGTCGGCATCACGTCCTTGGCAAGTTTTCCTCGCCATCCGGGAGTCTGCTTTTCGATTATTTCATCGACTCGAGTAAACTCTGCATCGGCGATGCCCATGCCCTTGAGCACGCCCTCGGTGGTCTGCACAGCCCGTACAAGCGAAGATGAGTAGATCCTGTCGAACTTCACGCCTTCCTTGCCTAGACGCTCACCCGCTGCTTCAGCTTGCTGATGGCCTCGATCGGTCATCGGAGCGTCGAAATTCACACCGGCAGCGATGCCCGGGGTTATGTTCGACTGTGATTCGCCGTGCCTGATGAAATAAAGATCGAATTCAACGTTGTCGTGAATCAAGTTAAAGGTCTCCGCGTGAACTAATTGTCTGCGAGTAAAAAGCAGCAAACGAACCGTAACATCTGATGGCGGTCTCCGCTGTCATGTCCCCGTCTGGTCCGATGAAAGAGTCTCGGGACATTCTTGTTTGGTTATAAAAACAATCAGACAACTGTTCGGGTACTATTACGCTGCGCGTAGGAAGACGACGGTTATTCGATCCGCCGAGCATTCAACTAAGTCACCTAAGAGGACAACATGAAACCAGCTGATCTGAAAGCTGCTCTGAAAGCTAAGACACCCGTATTTGGATTTATGATCTCGGCCACCGCAAGTATGCGCTGGGGACGAGTGTTCGCTGGTAGTACTCTTGATTTCGTAGTTATCGATTCAGAACACGGGTCACGTGACCGACAGCTCATCGCCGACACTGTTGCGCAGATGCAGTCACTCAGCATCACCGCTATCGTTCGAACCCCGAATACAGACGAGGTTTGGGTTGCTATGGCGTTGGACGCCGGGGCTGATGGTGTATTGGTTCCTTACTGCGAAACAGTCGATGAAGTTCGCCACACCGCAATCAAGGCTAAGACTCACCCTTTAAAGGGCGAGTACTACGAGAAAGTTGTGGCGACGGGTGAGTACCCTAGTGAAAAATCGGAAAAGTACCTCAATAACCGACACAAAGACCGCATCTTCATCATGGGTATCGAGAGTGAGCCTGCAGCGAACCGAGTTGAGGAGCTGATTGAGTGCGCTCCGATCGACGCCGTGTTTATTGGCCCTAACGACATGACGACTTCACTTGGAATTCCCGACGAAGTCGACAACCCGATCTACATCGACACTTTGAGCAAGATCATCAAGGCTGCAGACGATCGTGGATTGCCGACTATGATTCACCAGCAGACGATTTCAACGTCGGCTAAGGCGATCGAGTTAGGCGCACGATTCATCATGCACTCGTCTGACGCTGGAATTCTTCTGCGAGGAACTCAGGATGAGTTCGCTGAGCTTCGTAAGATCGCCGGCAAGAAGCACGGTGGAGTTGCTGAAGTTGTAGCTGAAGACACTCTCGACGTCGTTTAGCAGCCTCAGGGTGGTTTTCTCAACTGCTCATGTTTGAATAAAGAAAAGCCCCGGTCGTAATGACTGGGGCTTTTCTTTATATTAAATTCTCGAATCCGAGGTTTATTTGCGCACTGTCATTATGGGGCGTTCGACTGTTTCCAAAATCGACAGTTATGTTACTCACAGCGACTGGTTGCCACGTCGTATAACGCCTCGCAATGACAGGGTTGGGTAGGACGAAAGTGGGACGATCAGAACGAGTCATCCCAACTTGCGTTCGGGTTTTCGTTAGCTGAGAGTGAACTTGCGGAACGATTCTGCGTAGCCGGCATCGATTTTCTTGCCGAGTTCTGCTCGTCGTGACTTCATCCACCTGCCAGCTTGTTCAGGGTCATCAACTTGACTCGTGTGCTTCTTGAGCGCGGCAATTGAAAGATCTACATCTTCCTCAGTAAGCGGATTCCAAAAATTAGCGTTATCTCCGAAGCTCATCACCCAAACCTCGCGGACCTTGTGTGGCTCAAGTCCCTCGTCGTAAAACAGCTCAGGGAATGTTAGGTGATCACGTGCGCTCGGAAACACGGCGGATAGAGCGGCTTCCCCGGCAGCGAAATGGTCGGGATGTCCAATATACGTCGAATTGAGCAGGTCACGAGTAGGGCTGGTTGTAATTAGGACGTCGGGTTGGTGCTTCCTGATCTGACGAGAAATATCTCGACGCACTTCGAGCGTTGGCTCTAAATATCCGTCTGGGTATCCGAGAAACTCGACCGTCTTAAGCCCGAGCGTCTTGCCGGCAGTGATCTGCTCTTCAGCACGTAACTTGGCAAGGCTTTCCGATGAGATATCTCGATCCTCGGTGCCCTTCGATCCGTCGGTGCACAGAACGTACGTGACTTCCCAGCCTAGTCGTGTCCATTTTGCCACGCTCCCCGAACAGCCGTATTCGGCATCGTCGGGATGGGCCGTGACCACCATAGCGCGCTTGAAATCATCTTTAGAACCGTTGCCGGTTGTCATGGAATACGCAGCCCCCCAAAGGACGAGTAACGAAAAAGAAAATAGCGATCAATGAAAATCTCGCACAGTCATGAATTTTAGCACTAGATCAGCGATGCAACCGAAGATTACTTCAAATGTTTTGCAACGAAATTGGTAACCGAGTTGACCGCTATTTCTGAAGAGAAAAATGTGCTGTTGTGATCGGTATTTGGGAGTCCGGCGAACTCGAATCCGTAATGCCTTGAGGATTCTTCGGCATTTGGAAAATGTGCATCTTCTTCACCACAAAACAACAACGTTGGTGCGTTTAGGCTATCTAACCGACCATCAACACCCTTCCACCAGAGCAGGGCTTCGTGCGAGGCTGCTAATGCGAGTGGGTCGTTCCCGGGTCGATCACCGTCTGGCTTTTCGACAGATTTCGCCCTGCCCGATCGAAGGATTTTTGTGTGACGAATGAATCGATCCGCGTTTGCTGTGGCGGGGAGCAGATGCATTCCACCAATTGCCAGCATTGAAAGTCGCTTGGGAGTTGATGCAGCCAGCTCGAGTCCGGTTCGTCCACCCATCGAAAATCCGATGTAGCCGTATGTTTCCGATTCTGCTTCGTCTGCTAGGGTGTTCACCACATCGGCTCGTCGTTCAACTGTGTGGTCGTTTGGGTCGTGCGTTCGGGTCGACAAACCGTGTCCAACCGCATCGAATATCAGCAATCGGGCATAATCTCGCAGCGCATCGAGCCAACCGCCGCGATTCCAATCACGACCCCAAGATCCAAACCCGTGATGAAGTATCAGTAGCGGTCCCGACCCAGAAATTTCGTAGTTAACCTCGAGTGAATCGAGTTTTAGCTTAGGCATCGGGCGATTCTAAATGCTCAATCGCTCGCGGTTTGGGTCGAGCGACTGTAAAATCGTCTAGTCGTATCATTGAGGCAGCAGCCTCGTAGACAATTTATACGCCTTAAAATGGAGCGTCAAAATAATGTCAGACCCGCTCGTTTCGGTGATTATGGGCAGCACTTCGGATTTGCCTACCATGCAGCACGCAGCCGACATGCTTCAAGAGCTCGGGGTGCCTCACGAAATCAGAGTCGTTTCTGCGCACCGAACGCCTGATCTGATGTTCAAATTCGCCGAAGAAGCGAAAGATCGTGGGATCAAGGTCATAATCGCTGGCGCCGGTGGTGCCGCTCACCTTCCTGGAATGACCGCAGCTAAAACTATATTGCCTGTGATCGGTGTACCCGGAGTTGGGCCGCACCTCGACGGTATGGACTCGCTTATGTCGATGGTTCAGATGCCCCGTGGATACCCAGTTGGAACTGTAGCTATAGGTGAATGGGGAGCCGTAAACGCAGGCATCATGGCCGCTCAAATCGTCGGACTCATATATCCTGATATTCAAGCAAAAATCGAAAATCGAAGAGCGAAAATCACGGCCGAAATCGAGGCCGTTACATATGTGAAGCCCGTGGGCGAGTAATCGATGCAACGAGAATCACTATTGAACCCAGGCTCGACTATCGGAATCATCGGAGGTGGTCAGCTGGGACGAATGCTGGCTATCGCCGCTCGACAGATGGATTACAAGACCGTAGTTCTGGATCCCGACCCCAACTGCCCGACATCACAGGTCGCTGATGGCCAAATTGCCGAGGCGTATGCGAGTAGAGAGGCTTCGAGGCAACTTGCTCGTTCTACGGACGTTGTTACCTACGAATTTGAGAATGTTGACGCTGATTCGGTTTCTGCCGCATCAGAGCTAAAACCAGTTCACCCCTCACCGGATGTGTTGCGTACTGCCCAACACCGATTGCATGAAAAAAACGCTCTCCTAAAAGCGGGGATTCCCGTTGCGCCGTTCCGTAACGTCGAATCGTTGAACGATTTGAAGAGTGCATCGGACGCACTCGGATTCCCTATGGTGTTGAAGACATCGACTCAGGGATACGACGGTAAAGGGCAGATAATGATCACCCGGGCCGAGGATATCGAACATTCGTACGAGCTATTGAACAAGAACAGTACGGAACTCATCGTCGAGCAGTTTGTTCCTTTTAAGATGGAAATTTCGACGATCTGTGCGCGTTCTGCCTATGGTAGAACCGCGACATTTCCGCCTTCTGAAAACATTCACCGCAATCACATTCTTGATGTTTCGATTGTTCCAGCACGTATTGACGAAAGTGTGATCGAGAATGCTCGATTGCTAGCTGCGGATATTGCTGTCCAACTCGATGTTGTTGGTCTGATATCAGTCGAGATGTTCGTTACCAAAGAAAACGAAATTCTGGTGAACGAACTTGCTCCAAGACCACATAACTCAGGTCACTACACGATGGACGGTTGCGACACTTCTCAGTTTGAGCAACTGGTGAGAGTTTTAGTCGGAATGCCTATTGCTGAACCCAAGCTACATTCGCCGACGGTGATGGTTAACTTGCTCGGTGAAGTGTGGGAAGACACCGATGGAGATCCTGATTGGGAGCGAGCCTTGGAATTGCCGGGCGTGAGTTTGCACTTGTACGGCAAGTCAGAGGCGCGTGTGGGCCGCAAGATGGGGCACATCAACGTGGTTGCCGATACTGTCGAAGACGCTCTCTACATCGCCACAGAAGCCCGCGACAGGGCATGGCGACGTTCACGAGCGTAGTCAGCGCGTCGATTTGTCATTCCGAAGGGAGCCTACTCTGAGGCAACCTGCTAATCAGTGGACTCAGCAGCGCTGTGTTCTATCTTGAAACGATTTCCGACGACGAGGCGTAGTTGAATTCGATTGATCCACGCGCTGCGAAGTTGAGCGTCGCGGTGCTTGGCTAACTGATTGTCACGTTACTGATTCTTCGTTCCTCGTAATGACATGTGCAGGAACATCATTAGGGTAACGAGATACCACTCTCGTGATGTAGTGTTTGTCTTGCCAGAGTCAGGGCCCTATTCGGAGTCGGCGTGTGGGCGTTTGAACTGAGCGTGCGCGTCGACGTTTTTCCCGACTTCAGTTAGTTCAATTTCGCCGTTGGTAACGGTGTAAATTTTGTCCGACATATCTAGAAGAGTACGGTCGTGCGTGGTTGCAACGATCGACATGTCTTCTTCCGAAACCATCTGGCTGAATAGTCCGAAAATCTCGGCAGCGTTCACAGAGTCGAGCTCACCGGTTGGTTCGTCGGCGAGGATTACGTTTGGCTTCATTGCAACTGCTCGTGCGATGGAAATTCGCTGTTGCTCACCACCAGATAGTTCGTATGGGCGATGCTTTGCACGCCGACCGAGACCAACGATGTCGAGAACTTCGTTTGTTCGCTTTGTTCTTTCAGAAGCACCGATTCCCGCTATTCGCATTGGAAGTTCGACGTTCTCGTAAGCTGATAGCAATGGGAGAAGGGCAAACGATTGAAATACGACACCGATGCGATGTCTTCGAAGCTGAATAAACTGCTTTTCACTGAAATCTGCCATGTCGTTGCCTTCGAACAGCACCTGCCCTGAAGTTGGTTGGTCGAGACCTGCCAACATGTTCAAAAGCGTCGTCTTACCCGAACCTGATCGCCCGACGAGTGTGATGAATTCGCCTGTGCGTACTTCGAGGTCAACTTCTCGAACGGCATGGACTGTTTCGCCAGCCAGTTCGTATTCACGAGATGCCTTGATCGCGTGAATTACTGGAGTCGTTGCTCCGCGTGATTCTCGGGCTGTTATTTGCTCAGTCGCCTGACTCAAGTGTCACTCTTCCATCTTTCATATCAACTCGAACTCGTCGTCCGATATTAAGTTCGTCGAGCATCTCACGAGGAATTTGAACCGACCCTGCCGAATCGATCAGGAGGAATTCTTCGGTACCCATTGTGTCTCCACCAAGTTTTCGCTCCAATGAAACTTCTCGGGTTGTTTCGGTGCTTGTCTTGCCATCTTTGATCGCTACGGCTCGACCAACACTCGTTGCGATAGCGGGATCGTGTGTGACGATAACGATAGTTGTTCCGAGCTCCTGGTTGACCTTATTGAGCAGTTCGAGAACTTCGGTTCCTGTTTGGTCGTCTAGCTCACCAGTCGGTTCATCAGCAAGCAATAGAGGAGGCTCGTTCGAAAGTCCAACTGCGATAGCGACACGTTGTTGCTCACCGCCGGAAAGCTGCGCTGGTCTGTGATCTGCTCGATCGCCCAGGCCAACAACATCCAATAGCTCTTGTGCACGCTTCCTACGGTCAGGTACCGGCGCACTGGCTATGACCATCGGTAGCTCTACATTTTCGAGAGCTGTGAGATAAGGAAACAGGTTTCGAGAGGTTTCCTGCCAGATAAACCCGACCTCGTGTCGGCGGTATTTGACAACCTCTTTATTGGTCATCTGAAGTAGATCGAAATCGCCAACTCTAATTGTCCCTGCTGATGGAGTATCGTACCCCGCAAGAATGTTCAATAACGTCGATTTACCGCTACCTGATGCACCCACGATGGCAATGATTTCGCCACGTGCGACGGATAGTTCGAGACCACGCAACGCAACCACTTCTAAGTCGGCGGCTTTGTAGATTTTGAACAGGCCGCTGCACTCAATATAAGTAGAGTTAGATGTTGTCACTTAGCGTCACCTCTATTTGACGAGTTGTTGATCAACTTTCGCCCATCCTCATGATTCGATGTATCGACATTCGGTATACAGAAACTAGGATAAGGCCAATTACCGCGAGGAATACTACGCCTAATAGCCCGAAAGTGATTCCAAATCCTAACCAGTCTATTTGAACTGCCATTGGTGGTACAACTGCGGCGTTTTCGCCTGAACTGGCGAGGTACGGCATGATTGTCGAACCCATTTGAGCACCCATAAATATGCCCAATCCAACGGCCACGCCTATGACCATGACCTGTTCGAGCACCACCAAAAATAGCATCTGCTTCATTGATAGTCCGATGGTTCGTAGCAACGCGAGTTCGGCGCGCCGACCGTCGAACGAAACTTTCGCGTGAACTAGGAATCCGATAGCGCTAACGACGAGAACTGTGAAGAATGCAATTCCCAAAAGTGCTCGCCAACCGGCGGAAACTAGTGGGTCGAAAGCCACGCTTGCCAGGTCAATGCTACGGTCTATAGTGTTTGATCCGGGTCGGATTCTCAGGCTCGAAAGCTTCTGTTTGATCTGGGGAACAGCTCTATCGCCAGCCACTACTGATTCCAAGATACCTTCTTCGGACAGCAGCAACTCTGATCCTTGAACAGTTGATACCCAGAATTCAGTCGGTTGAATATTTCCAACCGTTCTAGTGATATTCAGACGTTCATGAACAGCCTCGAAATCTGTCAGAAGGAACGGTTCTTCATCGAGCGAGAGAGTCGGGAAGTAATCGACGACATCTCGAATAGATATGTTTACTGGCACACCGTCTAGTGAAATTTGGAAAATCTCGCCATCTTCCCCGCCAAACTGTTCGATGAACGAAGTGCTGGCAACAGCTGGCACAACTTCAAGTTCCGATCCGTGAGCGAGTCCTCGGTATTCGCTTGGTCCTGCGGACGTCCAACGCAGACGAGCGACGCTGTCGATAGGAGCCCCGTCTGGTTTGGACGCGGGAGCTAAGCTGTCGCCAAGTGCCTCGCGGGTTGGTGCCATAGTTCGCCAGTTGTTCACAGAATCAAACGTTTCGATGATGATTAGCTCTGTGCCTGTGGCGTTTAGAACGGCAATATCGTCGATATCGAGAGCCGCTGGCCCTAGCAGGTTTTCGTAGTTGACCACACCGATTGAGTGCAAGCGGATAGGCGCCCTTGGGAGTAAGCCTGTAACACCACGGAATGGCGCAGCTTGGATACTCGATCCAATTCGACACCACTCGGGCGGTTCGCCATCGACAGGTATCGGGCAGTTGAATCGAAGCTGATCGGATGCAAGCGGAACCATAGAGCCAAGAGGAATAGAGAAGAACTGCCCGTTTGCGTCCGACAGTCGAGCAACCATGAATGTTGAAGGCTGTCGGACGAGCGGCAATATGTTGGCTGTGAGCCATTTTCCTTCTGTTGGAAGCTCAATCCCTGCGGCGCCGCCAACATCGAGTACTGCAACTTTAGAATTGAACGGAGTTAACCCGAAGTCATCTCTAAACCAACCGACATCTTCGATCGTTTCCAGATCAACGCCAATCAGCTGGAATCCTTCAACAGTGAGACCCGCGTTGATGTTTGCTGTTTCTCGATAGATCGGTGAAACGGCCTCAACGTCATCAAGTTCGCTTAGTTCATCGACAATGGAGAATGAAATACCGCCTGAACGAACATTTACGGATGTGATTTTTACGTCGGCACCGGTTCGATAGTACGCCTGGTCTATCGCACTTTGTTGGAGAGTCGCTCCGAAGCTAGCGGCGAACACGCCGAGGGCTGCCGTGAGGATCAACAACAGTGAGAGTCGAGAGTGATGGGCGGGATTTCGTGCCATTTGCCAGATTCCCAAAATCAGAGCAGGCGGAGTGATACTCGACAACGGACGACGCGAAAGCACTTTGCCCATCAGGTCCATCCCAACTGGGAAGACCCGTAGAAGAACAAGACCGGCCGCAACGAGGAATATCGCTGGAACACCGAGTATGAGTTGGTTGACCGTCGTTTCGCCAAATATGCTCACTGCAACGAACGATCCCTGTTTAGTGAGTTGCCAAAAGAGGAACATCACCAATCCCAAGAACCCTAGATCCAAGTAGTAACGCTGCACCACAGCAAGTCGGGCAGGTCGAGCGCGAGTGACTCTGCTCGCCATAAGTCCTAGTCGTGTTGCTCTAAGGGCTGGTATGAACAATGCCAGTAGGCCTAGTAAGCCGCCAAAGAACGCCATCCGGAATGCTCCGAACGTCAATCGAACTGGGAGGGCATCTCCGCTGTTCAGGTCGCCATATATCGGAAGTATTCCGATCAGTCCGACGCCAAATATTGCAAGGAACGGTCCTGAAATAGCTGCGATCAACGCCAAAAAGCCAGCCTCAATAACGAACACGGCAAGAATCTGTCGAGAAGTCGCCCCGCGTGTGCGCAGTAGCCCGACTTCACTTCGCTGGGCGTCGACGAGTAGTGATGCGAGAGTGACGACGTAGTAGAGCACGACGAGGACGATAAGTATGAGAACGATAAACATTGGCAATCTGTTGAAGAAGAGATCGGTTTCAAACGCACTCAGTACTTGAGGTAAGTCAGATCTGAGAAGGAATCCATCGACGATTGCCTTGAGCTCGCGTTCGGTGCCATCGATGGTATTCCGTATTGATTCAGTTTCTGAAGCAGCGATTCGTTCCGGATCTACGTCTAACCACCAAGCGTAGTCGCTACCCATATTTGGGAAGTAGGGACCGAGGCCATCGAGGATTGTCGCTTCGGGAACTACGAATCGTGCAAATTGAAGAGTGTCGGTTCGAGAGCCGAATGCCTCGTTCTGAATTCTCCAGTGATCCATATCGGGATCTTTTCGTTCAAAAAGACCCGTTACGAGAATGTTGACCTGATTGTGGGCATCCTCCCAGTGAGGGCTTACTGGATATATATCCCCAACCTTGATGTCCATGGCTTTGGCTGATGCGACATCGAGTGCGCCTTCAATTTGAAGCGAATCATCGGCAGCCACAGTAGTAGCTGGAAGCGACATTCGTCCTTCGGTAATGTTGAGCCGCTCGTCTGCCTCAGGAACCGTCATCATCGTGACGCGACGACAGTCACACTCGATCAGTTCATCACTATTGCCTAAACCCACGTTTGATCTACATGGACAATCAGCGGGCTGCACCATAGCCGGGGGTAAATCTACGAAGAATGTCCACGTTTTTAGTGCAAATTCGCGTTGGTCGAGGAACGGTTCGAACCGCTTGACGATAGTGCCGTTCATCGCGTCGACGATCGTCGAATGGGTTTCTCGATTGGTCGGAACTTGCCCAGCTTCAACAAGAACGTCTATATCGGATTGTTCATGGGTTGAAAGTGCGCGTTGTAGAGCTACATCACGCAGCGCATCGAAGAAAACTACCGAACTCGCCATGATCGTGGACGCGAGTACAACACCCACTACGACTGCAGATAGCAGACGCCAGTGGGCAAGCGTTCGCTTGACGATAAGTTGAAACGAGTTACCGATCATGTTGAGGTTGCCGAGAATCCTTCTCGAGCCATCTGCGCAATTTTTATCTCACGGAACGATCGGACTGAGTTGATCACTCCGGCCAGGACAATTACAAATATCGACGCAATTGTAACCATGGGAAGTATCCAATTGGTCTGCAAAATAAATGGAGGGAGCAGTTGATCGCCGTTTCGCGTGTGAGCCATTGAACCAACCATTAGAGAGCTGGTTGCAAAACCAGTTCCGATTCCGACCAATGTCCCTGTGATAATAGCGGGAAGCAGTTCGGAAATTGTGATCAACCAGTGATCACGGGTACTTGCTCCTAAGGCGAGTAACAAGGCTGAATCGCCCTTTGTTCTGAGCGAGTATGCCGTGAGAAATACGGCGTACGCCATGAGCACGATGAGCCCTGCGACGATTGTGGCAATAATGCTCATTCCTCGCCATCCTGCGACTGCAATTGGGTCGACGAACGTACTGTCTATCTGCTCTGATCGTGAATCAATTCTGGCAAGTCGGAATACGTCACGTACCTCTTCAACGATTTCGACGGTTGAAAGATCAGGTTCATTCAAGCTTGCGAACAGTTCGTTGGGTGTTACGTTCCGACGACCTCGGAGCTCTACAAAGTCGATTATTGCATCGATATCGACAACCGCTAATGGCGCGCTTTCGGGGTCAAGAGTTGGGAAGTATTTGATCGTTTCGATAACCTCTACGGGTACGAATCCCCCTTCAATATCGATTATGAAAGGTCGTTTGATACCGACCCCAGTTTGATCCATGAATATTTCGCTAGCGATCATAGGAATCGGCCGGTCGACAGCTCTGCGATAGATACCTCTAATACCCTGATTCGACCCTCTGCCGAGTGAAATTTTTCCAATTCCTGTGCCGGCATCGCCTTCGATTTCTCCTGAAATACCTTCTGGTTCGGGAGTAATCGTGAATCCGGCATCTTCACCTTCGGCAGACGGAAGACCGGTCCAAAGTTCTGGTGCGTCGAAATCGATTACGAGATGTTGCTGACCCGATGACGTAGTTGCAGAAAGATCGTCGATTAGCACGTTCGTCGGCGGCGCACTGTCGGGACCTACCTTGAGAAAGGTTTGAATTGACGTTATTTCGACTGGCTGCGGGTAGTTCGATATTCGAGCAGAAGTTTTAAACCAACCATCCTCAAACGTACCCATGTTGATGGTGTGTGTGTCTCGAATCCCATCTCGAAGTACTATCCAAAGCTCGTGATTCGGTGTGACCGGATCGCTCTTCGCCCAGATGGATATCTCAGTCGTGTCGAATGGAAGAAAAATTGGCTCCGGTACTACTCGAACAGCCAAGCGATCGACCAATTGATGAATACCGACGTCGGAACCAGAGAAGTCACCTCGGAACCATGCCACTTTCTGGAAGTCGATCGGGTCGATGGCGAAAAGAGTAAATAGTGAGCCGTTAGAGGTTGTACCTACGGTTGTTTTACTCCTAAGAGCTGGGGTTGCAACATCGATGGCAGCGAGATCACGAACTTCTGCAAGTTGATTTCGACCTACTTGACCTGTTGATCCGGTCGTCATTACATGGATGTCGGCACCCGTGTTATATAAAACTTGCTCGTTGGCGGAGCGTTCGAGAGTGGAAACGACTGATCCGGCGATTATTCCTGTGCTGATGGACAGGGCGAACGCCAGCATTGGCCAGCCATGAAAGAACGGTCGCCTCGCTACGCTGGCTAGTCCTAGACCTATGGCTGCTGAGTTGGAACTCAGTCCAATGCCCGTTAATACATTTATGACGATTGGGAATAATCTGAGTGCTGCGAGAGAACTTGCGATCACTATTAGAGCTGGAGCAGCGAGTAAGCTCAAATCGGGAACTAATTCGCCTTCACGCTGTGAAGTTACAACGCTAGATCGGCTGCTCACCTCCCACCAGACGATTCCGCTGAGTGCGATTAGGAGTGCATCGATGTAGAAGCGCTGAAACCATGGAGCATCGACAGGACGAGCGTCACTTGCTCGACTCGCTGCCATAGTCGATCTATCCCAAAACGAGGAAGCAGCAGTGACTACGATGACTGTGCAAATTGCTGCTCCGAACGACCACAACCATGCCGATGGCGAAAGCTCGACAGGCATGCCGCTCCCACCAGTGACTGTGCTGTAAGTCGGAAGGTAGCCAGCCAGTCGGATGAGTAATAAAGAAATAAGCGGAGCGATTAGAGCAGCAGGAACTGCGCCGATTGCTGCTTCGAGAACGTGAATTACGAGCTGTTGCTTCAAGTCTAATCCACGGCTTCTCAACATCATGTATACCGACACTCGACGACGCCCCAACAACCCAGCTGCCATCGTTAGATAAAAGGCGACACAAGCCAGCAGCAGTAACGCCATTAAAAGAAGCGGTATGCTGCCGAAAAGCGCTCGCCTCTTCATCGTTTCGAGTCGAGGAATCAGATTGGTGATGATGAAAGGTCGTGCAATCGATTCATCGAGTTGAATCTGGAGATTATCGAAGCTAAATTGCAGATCATCAACAGATTTTTCGGCGAGCAGCGATTGGTCGGTGTAGAGGAACCAATCGTAGTTTGCTGGTAAACCTGCGTTCGCTGTTGCAACAACCGTGAACATCGAATTGCTTGTCGGAAGCATGATGAGAGGCTGCTCCCGTCCTTCTATGGCGGGAGCCAAATATGCTTCGCCGAGTTCGATCCAATACACATCGGTAGGATCTGTCTGTTCGAACGTTCCGGTTATCACTGCCCTCACTAGACCTGCGCCTGTATCGACCGGCTGGGAGTTAATCACATCTCCTATCGATAGCTGGAGAATCCTTGCTCGATCGGCGAACACAGCGACTTCGATAGTAGGTTCGCCATCGATAACCCATACGTCATCGGTCGGTGCAGCCCCCTCGGTGTAGGTCACATGGTCATTAAGATGTTCGATGAACTGAAATGCACTTTGTGACGCTAATCCGTCTTTCCGCATTGGTTGGCCTAGCCAGCCCCACCAATGTACGCGGGTTTTTGTAAGCCTTGTCGACGACTGAACGAGTTCGCCAAGATTCTCGTCGACGGCTGAAAATACTGCGGCATCGGCAATCTGGCGATCTTCTGCGGCCAGAGGAATCCACGAACTATTGATGTGGACGTTTGTGTTCACTTCGCCAATATCTTCAACCGCAGCACGCATTGAGATAATTTCTAACGATCTCCCATACTGCGGGATGCCAGATGCGGTTGCCGAAGCGAAGAGTGCGCCGAGCATTAATCCGACGATCATCCATCGGTCGGTGTTGGCATGCGCTCTTATTAGTCTTAGCAGGCTCAGATTTGTTCTCGAATTATTCCGGTTCCGCGTTGTTTTTGACGCGTATTTCAAATCGGTGAGTGAAGTAATTCGATTCACTCACGCTGGAGAACCAAATTTTCAATGACGATTAGCGTTATCGCTTGATACGCTGGCAAAACGGAATATGCCCTACTCGATCCGGACAATACCATTACTGTGACTCTTATGCGTCTTCCAAAACTATTGAATATTGCCTTGCTGGCGATCGCGCTTGCGGTTGTTGTATCTGCTTGTTCAGGTTCAACTAACAACGATATTTCTTCAGAGCAAGCAGATGCTGCAGCGGTTACTGAAGGTAGACATTCAGCAACTGAACCGACTCCTGTTTTTACACCAACGCCGGTTTCTAGAAAGCCCGAACAGCCGCGGCTATTGACACCCGAATTAGTCGAAATTCTTACGCCGTCTGTAGTGCAAATCGCTGTTAGTTTGGAACGTGGTCAAGGTGTCGGTACTGGCGTTATTCTCGATGAAGAGGGTCTAATTCTCACGAACTGGCATGTAGTCGAAGGCGCTGTTGCGATCACTGTTGGTTTCGAAGACGGAACAGTGGCTGAGGGTGAGTTGTTCAGGCGTGACCCACAGCTCGATCTGGCAATAATCAAGGTCACAGGTGAAACAGGGCTAAGGCCAGCGATTTTTGGAGATTCAGATGCCCTTCGAATCGGTGAAGACGTAGTTGCTATCGGGCATGCACTGGGTCTACGCGGTGGTCCGACAGTTAGTAAGGGCGTTGTTAGCGCTCTCGATCGAACTATCGTTGGTGATGCTGGTGGTGACCTCACAGGCCTCGTTCAAACTGATGCGGCCATCAATGAAGGCAACTCGGGCGGACCGCTCGTAAATATGTTTGGCGAAGTCGTTGGCATCAACACTGCAAAGATCAACATTGGCGACCGGATCGGATTTGCGATCAATATCAATGCTGCAAAAACTGCCGCCGA
>Ga0209043_1000462_pt1 | contig 25423 bp, 21 predicted proteins | sample SaaInlV_100m_DNA_3_FD_184654 | JGI IMG/M metagenome (GOLD analysis project Ga0209043, IMG submission 184654) | Marine microbial communities from expanding oxygen minimum zones in the Saanich Inlet - SI037_S4LV_100m_DNA (SPAdes) (version 2) | ecosystem: Environmental > Aquatic > Marine >... | reverse complement strand
CAAAGATTCATTCACCCGTCAACTATCTCCCCGAATACCTCTACCAGGAGCCGCTGCGGGTCTGGAATAGCTGGCGGATCGCCAGGCAGTTTGCAGGCTATCATCGGGCGCGGCAAATTTGGCTGGCCGATTTAAGAAGAGACCCCTCAGTGAACCGAATTCGTCGCTTTGGGCAATCCCTGGTGCTGGCTGCTGAGTTATCCGAAAAAACAAAACATCTTTATGCTCATTTTCTACACACCCCGGCGTCTGTGACACGTTACGCGGCAACTATTCGGCACCTGCCCTGGTCCTTCTCTGCACATGCCAAGGACATATGGACTACGCCCAAATGGGAGAAAACCGAAAAACTCGCGGACTGCACGTGGGCGGTAACCTGTACTGAAAACGGCTATCAGCACCTCGCGGCGCTGGCAAATGAAGGTGACCAGCTGCACCGGCTATACCACGGCCTCGATGGAGACCTATTTTCCGACCCAGGGCCAATTGCGAGCGATCGCGATGGCTCTGATCCGGATTTCCCGGTGCGGATTCTCAGTGTGGGCCGTGCTGTGCCAAAAAAAGGCTTCGATGTGCTGTTACGCGCCCTTGCCCAACTGCCGGACGAAATACACTGGCAATGGCGCCATGCGGGTGGCGGCGAACAATTACATTCTTTAAAGGCTATTGCCGCGAAGCTCGGGCTGACGGAACGCATCCAGTGGCTGGGACCTTTGCCCTCGGAGCAGATCCTTTACTGGTACCGTGACAGTGATCTTTTTGTTCTGCCGAGCCGGATCACCCCCTCAGGAGACCGGGACGGGCTACCCAATGTGCTGATGGAAGCTGCCAGCCAGAGGCTCGCCAGTATTTCCTGCGCCCTGCCTGGGATCGAGGAATTCATCGAAACCGAACACCAGGGTCTGCTGGTACCAGCAGACGACGCAACGATGCTGTCGGGAGCTATCCGCCGTGCAGTCACACACCCCGCACTTCGGCGCCAGCTCGGACTTGCGGCATTACAGCGGCTGCGTGAGGATTTCGATCACGCCTCAAACATTAAGCCGTTGCTGGCCCTGCTGAGCTCGGCAAGCAAGTCACGCTAATGCATATTGGCTTTTACGCGCCCCTAAAGGCGCCGGATCACCCCTCACCTTCTGGGGACCGGGCCCTCGCTCAGTTGATGTGGCGTGTATTTGAGCATACCGGCCATCGAGTCAGTCTAATGAGCCGTTTTCGCTCATTGGATATCCAGGGGGACCCCAAACAGCAACGCCAGTTAGCAAAAAATGCGGGCATAGAATCTCGGCGGCTATCCGGAAAACTGTTAACAGCAACCGCTGGGGAGCGGCCCGATTTATGGTTCAGTTACCATCTCTACCATAAGGCGCCCGATTGGATCGGCCCTAGCGTGGCGACGCGTCTGGGGATTCCCTACGTCGTTGCAGAAGCCTCCTACGCCCCCAGCCAGGAGAACGGGCCGTGGGACATAGGGCTTCGACAAACAGCTAAAGCGCTCTCGCACGCTCGCGGGGTACTCTCGTTGAACCCGCGGGATCTTAAGTGCATCCAGGGGCTGCTCAACCCCGATGCCCACCAGTTACTGCTTAAACCGTTTTTAGTCGATGCCTTCCCAGCAGATCGCTCGCATCGCGAGCGCCGTGCAAAACTCGCAAAGCATTACGGTTTGGCTGTCGACCAACCTTGGCTGATAGCGGTGGCAATGATGCGCTTGGGTGATAAGAGTAGATCATACTCAATGCTTGCGCAGTCACTATCACTTATAGAAGATCTACCCTGGCAGATTATCCTTGTCGGCGACGGCCCAGCACGGACAGAAATTGAAAAAGCCTTTGCATCCGTGGCGCAACAGCGGGTCTGTTTTTGTGGCCAGCTCGATCCCGTGGCAACAGCGGATCTGCTGACTGCGGCAGACCTATTCACCTGGCCCGCGATCAACGAAGCATTCGGCATGGCGATACTTGAGGCTCATCGCCACGGCCTACCCGTTGTTGCCGGATATACTGACGGTGTCGCCAGTTTGGTAAACGACGGGCAAACCGGCCTGCTGACGCGGCCACCCGAGCCAGTGGTTTTTGCAAGTGCGATACGCAAACTTCTCGAAGATCCTGATCTGCGTCGGCGGATGGCTTTAAGCGCCCGCGACAAGTTCCTTGAGCAGCATGATTTTGATGCCGCTGCCAGTCGAATTCAGCAGTTCTTGTTACAGGTACGGCCTTAATGAGTAAGATTCTTTTCCTGCGCCACGGCCCAACCGATTGGAATGCGGCGGGCCGGATCCAGGGCCATACCGATACATCGCTCAGCCTGGAGGGTGAAACATTGGTTCGATCCTGGTGCATTCCCCCTCAGTACGCTGGCTGGCACTGTTATGCAAGCCCCCTGCAGCGTGCCCGCCAGACCGCCGTGCTGCTTGGCTGCTCTGATCCGGAACCCGTCTCAGCACTGCAGGAAATGAACTGGGGCGCCTGGGAGGGCCTTACATTGGGAGCATTACGGCAACAGAATCCGGCAGGCCTGCAAAGTAACGAAGTCCGGGGGCTCGATTTTCGCCCGCCCGAAGGTGAGAGTCCTCGCGAGGTCCGCGAGCGCCTGGCACACTGGCTATTCTCATGCATCAGCGACGAATTGCCTGCCATCGCTGTTTGCCATAAAGGACTGCTGCGCGCAGCCCTGAGCCTCGCTACGGACTGGGATATGACCTGTGACCCGCCGGTAAAATTGCAGGACCATTGCGCCCATTGTTATCGCGTCTCAGACAACCGTTTAGAAGTGGATGTGCTGAATATTCCGCTGGCAACCCGCCCAACCGAGTAACAAAGAAATGAACCCAGTACGCGCTCGAGAGTTGGGGCTGGCTTTTCCTGGAACGCCTGGGGTCGACAACGCCATTACCGACGTCCCTGGGGTAGAAGTCGGATTTGCGACCCTGGTTAAAGGTGACGGGCCATTGCAAGTCGGCCGGGGCCCGGTGCGCACGGGGGTGACGGCAATTTTGCCCCGAGGACGGGATCCAATACCTAAACCCGTCTGGGCGGGAACTCATGCCCTCAATGGCAATGGCGAGATGACCGGCACCCACTGGATAACCGATGGTGGATACTTCATCGGCCCAGTGATGATTACCAATACCCACAGCGTTGGCCGGGTACATCAGGCGGCGGTGCAATGGATTATTGATGCTTACCCCGAGCACTGGGGAAGCGAACACCTTTGGGCTATGCCGGTCGTTGCCGAGACCTACGACGGTGTTCTTAATGACATTAACGGCCTGCACGTTGCCGAGGCTGACGCGCGTGACGCACTGGACAGTGCAGCTTCGGGCCCCGTTACCGAAGGCAACGTCGGTGGCGGCACAGGAATGATCTGTTATGACTTTAAAGGCGGCACAGGAACAGCATCACGGCGTGTCAGTGTTGGCGGAAGAGAGTTCACAGTTGGCGTTCTGGTACAGGCCAACCATGGCCGGCGTACTGATCTCACTGTTCTGGGTGTTCCCGTTGGCCAGCATCTGAGCGACGGCATCCTGCCCCGAGACAACGAGACCGGATCCATTATTGCTGTTATTGCAACTGATGCTCCGTTGATGCCTCACCAGCTTCGACGTGTGGCCAAACGCGGGAGTATTGGCGTTGGCCGCGGCGGCACAACTGGTGGCAACAGCTCGGGGGATATTTTTCTCGCTTTCAGCACGGCCAACCCGATGCCCATCAGCGATATGGCCCAAAGGCATGAGCAATTTTCCTGGACCGGTGATGATCTTTGCGACACGTTATATGCTGGCGCTGTCGAGGGCATCGAAGAAGCTGTCGTCAACGCGATGGTAGCGGCCAAAAGCATGATGACTTTACGTCCAGCTGGACACAACTGCCGCGCAATTGATCACACCGCCCTGGTCGATCTAGCGCGTCGCTACGGTCGACTTAAGGATTAACGTCCTTGAGCCACTTCTGCACCAGTTGCACATCACCATCGCGGTAATCCAACCTTCCATAAAACCCGCGCACCGCGAGATTATCACTGCGGATCATTGCCTGAATCTTAGGCACATTCCGCTCACGCATCCAGCTCTCTGCCTGGGCCATCAAGGCGCGACCCACCCCCTGGTGTCTGCAGTCCGGATCAACCGCAAGATAGTAGACCCAGCCGCGGTGTCCATCGCAGCCCATCATGACACTGCCGCACAAGCGCCTGTCCTGCTCCGCGATCAGCAGGGCTGATGAAGAGTTGGCAAGGCACTGGCGAATATCATCTTCTGGATCATTCCAGGGCCGGGTCAGATCGCAAGCACGCCACAACTTCAACAGCGGGTCACGGTCGGCAGTCGCAAAAGACCGGAAAGTCACCTGTTGTAGTGGCCCCGAGTTCATTGGGCCAACCACCGTTTAAGATATTGGGCTGTTGCCTTGGCGCCGCCACAGCTTTGCCGTTTAAAACGCACCGGGCCACCCTCTAGCAGATCATCTACCGCTTTCGCCAGCGCAGCAGGCGTCAGCATCGACTCATCAAGCACCACAACCCGGCCTTGCTGATGCAGGCGCGCTGCCCGTGCGCCCTGCTCGGTTTCGCTACCGTCACCGGTAAAGGGCACCACCAGCGCTGGCGCGCCGCTTACCAGAAGATCAATGGCGCTGTTGTATCCTATTTGAGAAACAGACAAGCGACAGCTTCCTAACAGCGCGCGAAAATCCGGGCGGTTTGACTCTATGGTAACGCGCCTGGGCGCCCGGGCTCTCAGGTCGTTTAATGCTTGGGGATCGGGCGTTGCGCCGGCCAGTATCCGCCATCTCACATCGGGATAACACGACAGAGCAGCCGAGTCGACCGCGCACCGATACAATGCGTTTCCTGCCGCACCGCCTCCGGCCGACACGATGATTTCGCCCTCTTCGATGGCGTCTGGGATCGTCCCCGGCCCCGTGTCGACCAAACCCGTGTAATGCGAAAAATCGTCAATCTCGCCGGCTTTACCAAACGACTCTGAAAAAGGCAAAAAATCCTCTACACCGTGTATCAGTACACTTTGATAATAATCACGTAAAAGCTGAACGGTTTCCGCCTCGCGGTCGCCTGTGCGGCGTTGGATGCTATCGCGCACTGAGCAAACGACACTGGTTCCTTGAGTTTTTGCAGCTTCAAGCAATGGCAAAAGCTCAAACCGGAACCTGCGCCTGCCGAACGGAAAGAGTTCGGTTACCAGCACTTTGGGATTCAGATCGTGGAAAATGTCCAGTAGTTGCTTACTACGCCTTTGCTGTAATTGCTGAGTGACTGGCTCACCCTGGAAATCTACAATGGCTGAAAAATATAGATCAGCGCTGCGAACGGACTCAAGCTGGTGGACCCGAACCGCCGGCTCCGGGAGTTGTGGCACCGGCATGCCGCCGCTGACCACTTCTGCCCTGATGCCCGCATCAACGCAGGCATGCGCCAATGCCATTGTCCGGCGAAAATGCCCGATACCCAGCAGGTGTTGAACGTAAAAGAGAACCAAGATGCGAGAGCTGTCTCGCCAGGCGGTCAGGCGATATCCTGGTGATGAATAGATCCGCCACCAAGAAGAGTATCAACCCGTTCGCAAATGACTTCCAAGCCCGATAGCAGAGCGTTGGCGCCAGCAGCGGATGGCAATCCCTGACGCTCAAGGGCGCGAAGCGCGGCAGACATTGCCTGTGGTGAGCGATCACCTTCACTATCAAGCATTGCAATCAAGCCCAACGATGCTGCCCGGCGGGCACGCAGGGTCTGCTCCATGCGTGGCGTCGATCGAGGCACCAATACAGCGCGCTTATCTAAAGAGAGGATTTCGCAAAAGGTGTTGTATCCACCCATGGCAACCACACCGACGGCGCGATCCATCAGCAACTCCATATGGGCATCGAAAGTGATGACATGCACACCTTTCAAACGGGAGATCCGGTGCTGAAACCCACGCCTGAGCGTTTGTGCCATAAATGGTCCCAACACGATGACCACCGGCATGGCCGGCCGTGGCTGACTCTCGAGCGCGCTCAACACCCAGTCAATCAGTGTTTCCCCATCGCCGCCACCGCCTGGGGTCACCAGCAAAAAGGGGTCGGCTGGAAGGCTAACGGGCGCTTTTGTCAACTCCGGTATTGTGCGCTTGAGGTAACCGGTATAAACCATCATCTCCTGCGACCGCTCACTCACCTCGAGGCCTGCCAGCGGGTTGCCCATCGCCTTTACCCCGAAGACCCAAATCTCCTCAAAGTAGTTCTCAAGATCCTTGGGTGTACCGCGATTCTCCCAGTCAGCTTTTAACAGTACCGAATCATCCAAGATGTCCCGCAAACCAAGTACCGTCTGGACTCCTTTTCGCCGAAGCGTCTCCAGAGTGACGGCCACCTCACCGCGTAGTCCCAGTGGCTCTTTATCTACCAGAAAAAGATCCGGCGCGAACGTAGCAGCAGTTTGCGCAACAATCGAGGAGCGTAACTCCAGAGTCCGAACGAGATCGATATGCTCAGACAGCGGGGTATAGTCCCCACCGCGTAATTTGACGACACCTGGTATTCGTACGAAATCCACTCGGCTCTTGAAATCGAAACTACCGATAATCGGCGAGCCTGAGATGATCAGAACATTAAGGCCCGCAAAATGATCTACCAGGGCATGGGCGATGGTCCGGCAGCGACGCAAATGCCCAAGACCAAATGAGTCGTGGCTGTAAATCAGGATCCGCTTGCCCTTCAATTTAGTATTCAAGTGCCTTACTCCACCGGCGGTGTAGCCGACTCAACCAGAATTTTGCCCGTCGCACTGGCAACCTCTATGTTTGACTGATTAGTACAACAACACTCGAGCTCAACAATCCCACCCTTAAACTTCGCCTTATCTATCTTGGACAGAACTCGCCAGTGCGCACGCAGCGTATCACCTGGTCGAACGGGGGCTATGAATCGACAGTTGTGCTCCAAATAAGCGATCGCAGTGCCGGCAAAATACAGCCCTATCGGAGCTGCGATAAAGGCACTAGTGAAAGGCCCGTGAAGGATACGACCACCAAAGCGTGACTGGGAGGCAAAACTTTCATCAACGTGCAAAGGATTAAAGTCACCAAACAAGCCCGCGGCGTTAACAAGATGAGTCTCTGTGATGGTCAGAACATAGTCAAACTCATCGCCAATAGCAACCTGATTATAGGCCCTACCCTCTGGAATTCGTACCACGTTCTAGCCCCCTCACTCCAAACAAGTTGATACTTCCGAACTCAGCCAACGGTTTAAGTCAGCCCAACCGAACTGATCACTGATCACTGATCAGTCTACTGACATGGATTATAGCCGTGACGCCATTAATCTACGGCGCTCCTGCAGCAAAGGGTTTGTCGCTCAAGCCGGTCAGTTTTTATTGACGCTATGACGATCCCCATAGTCCGTGCACCATTGGACGTCTGTCGCCTTGATCTTGGCTAATTTGCCGATGATGGGGAAACTGACAACTTTGCAAGAAGGCGTTAGGATTGGCCCTTCAATTGTGGAGCTACCTATTGTCTATTTTCGAACAATCATTGGCGAAAGATCGGGCGAATTTCGAACCCTTATCCCCGGTCAGTTTTCTTCGCCGAGCGGCCCAAGTGGCGCCGCGTCATACCGCTATTATTCATGGAAAACGCCGCTATACCTACGCGCAGTTCTGGGAGCGCTCATGTCGTTTGGCATCCGCACTCGCTGCCAGAGGAATCGGACCTGGTGACTGTGTTGCCATCATGGGCGCCAACACACCCGAAATGCTCGAGGCGCATAACGGAGTGCCGATGCTTGGGGCGGTTCTCAACTCTCTTAATATTCGATTGGATGCAAAAACAATCGCGTTCGTCCTCGACCACGGTGAAGCCCGGGCGATACTGACCGATCGCGCTTTTTCCGCAACCGTTAAGGAGGCGTTATCTCTCGTATCCCGGCCACTGATGGTAATTGATATCGATGATACCGAGGACGATGGTGGTGAACTTATCGGCGAGACAGACTACGAGGCATTTATCGGTAACGCGAGCCCGGAATTTTGCTGCAACCAGCCAGAAGACGAATGGCAATCCCTGTCGCTGCTCTATACATCTGGGACGACTGGCAATCCCAAAGGTTGTGTTTATCATCATCGTGGCGCGTACCTTAATGCGTTGGGCAACATGTCCACCGTCGGGCTTGATCGAAAGTCTGTCTATCTGTGGACCCTGCCAATGTTTCACTGCGATGGCTGGACTTTCACATGGGCAGTCACGGCAGCACTCGCAACCCATGTTTGCCTGCGAGCTGTCGAACCAAGCCAGGTATTTCGTTCGATTTCGGATCACGGGGTGACTCATATGTGCGGCGCCCCGATCGTACTTAATATGCTGGCCAATGCGCCCGCTAAAAGCAAAGTGCCTCTTCCACAGGCGGTCGAGATAGCTACCGGGGGCGCTGCTCCGCCCTCAGCAGTGATTGAGGCTATGGAGGCTGACGGCTTTCGTGTCACTCACCTGTACGGCCTTACCGAGACCTACGGCCCGGCAACGGTGTGCATTCCTCAGGAAGACTGGCCTGCGCTCGAACTTAAACAGCGATCGAGTCGTATGGCGCGCCAGGGTGTCCATTACGGCACTTTAGAAAACGCGAGCGTCAAGGACTCAAAGACGATGGAGGATGTACCCTGGGACGGTGAAACCTTCGGTGAAGTGATGGTCCGCGGAAACACAGTAATGAAAGGCTACTTGAAAAATCCGAAAGCGACCATCGATGCGTTCGCCGGCGGATGGTTTCATACCGGCGATATAGCCGTTCGGCACGCTGATGGCTACATTGAAGTGAAAGACCGCTCCAAGGACATCATCATTTCAGGTGGGGAAAATATCTCTAGCCTGGAGGTTGAAGAAGCGCTCTACCGACACCCTAAGATCCTGGAAGCTGCCGTAGTCGCACGGCCCGACGAAACCTGGGGTGAAAGCCCCTGCGCTTTTGTCACTCTGCGTGAAGGCGCACAAGTTAAGGCGCGCGAGATTATCGAGTTCTGCCGGGATAACCTTGCCCATTACAAGGCGCCACGCACAATCGTATTTTGCGCCCTACCGAAAACCTCGACCGGAAAGATTCAGAAATTTGTCTTGCGGGAGATGGCTCAGAACCTTAGGGACTAAGAGCTCAGTGCGAGACCAGGCAGACTGTCAGGTGACCAGCGCTACAATTGGTATTGAACGAGGTTATCGCGCACGATCAGGCCGCCTTCTAAAATCTCACAGCGAAGCCCGCCCTTATGAGTCAGGCGCTTAACCAGATCGGGCACACCCAGCAGGTCCTGCAAATAAGCGCACGGCTCACACAACTCTATACCTTGCACCTGTACTTCACCCACGCCGAATGTCACGCCGACCAACGAATTCAAAAAGACGCCCTCGGTCACCAGGTTACGGCGAAATGCAGTCACGGGTAGCGGTTTTGCAAGCTCACTGTTCAGAGCGTCGATAACCTCGCTCTCGATCAAGGTCAGTTGGGTCTTTGACGGCGCACCTGTTGCACAGTAGCGATCCCCCCTTAAACCTTCGCCGGCTATAGCAACAGCCTCGGTTACCGCCTTGATCGGGCCCCCTTCAGTCGGGGACATGCAAACGGCAATAATTCGCCCTGCGCTGTGCATACTGCTGCGTCCGGATTACAGCGGAATATTGCCGTGTTTTCGCCAGGGGTTATCCAACTGCTTGTTTCGCAGCATGGATAACGAGCGGCACAGGCGCCGGCGGGTATCACGGGGCAAAATCACGTCGTCAATAAATCCCCGATGCCCTGCGACGAAGGGATTGGCGAATTTCTGTCGGTATTCTTCGGTACGCTGAGCAATCTTTTCCTCGTCTCCGATATCCTCACGGAAGATGATCTCAACGGCTCCCTTGGGTCCCATTACCGCGATTTCGGCACTCGGCCAGGCCAGGTTGACATCGCCTCGCAGGTGTTTCGATGCCATAACATCGTATGCGCCACCGTAGGCCTTACGGGTAATCACGGTAACCTTAGGCACGGTGCACTCAGCGTAGGCGTAAAGTAATTTGGCGCCGTGGCGAATAATCCCTCCGTACTCCTGTGCAGTACCGGGTAAAAAACCGGGAACGTCGACAAAAGTTAAAATCGGTATCGAAAAAGCGTCGCAAAAACGCACAAAGCGGGCCGCTTTAACGGACGACTGGATATCCAGACACCCTGCGAGCACCATTGGCTGATTGGCCACCACGCCAACCGTTAAGCCTTCCATGCGCCCGAACCCAGTAATAATGTTGCCGGCGTAATCGGGCTTAAGTTCAAAAAAATCACCGTCATCCAAAACCTTGGTAATCAATTCATGCATATCGTACGGTTTGTTCGGATTATCCGGAATCAAACTGTCCAGCGAGACTTCCACACGATCAGCAGGATCCACCGCCTCGCGCTCAGGCGGGTCGGCCATATTGCTAAGCGGTAGAAAATCGAAAAAACGCCGCAGATTCAACAAAGCGTCTATGTCGTTATCAAACGCGCCATCAGCCACACCGGAGCGGCTGGAATGGGTACTCGCGCCGCCGAGCTCCTCATGGGTGACGGTTTCATGGGTCACAGTCTTGACAACTTCTGGGCCGGTTACAAACATATAGGAGGTATTGCGAACCATGAAGACAAAGTCTGTTATCGCAGGGGAATACACCGCTCCACCGGCGCAAGGACCCATGATCATGGAGATCTGCGGAATGACACCTGAGGCCAAAACATTGCGCTGGAAGACCTCTGCGTAACCCGCTAGCGAATCAATACCTTCCTGGATCCTCGCACCGCCCGAGTCATTCAGTCCTATAACGGGAGCACCCACCTTCATTGCATGATCAAGGATCTTGCAGATTTTGCCGGCATGGGCCTCTGATAATGACCCGCCAAACACGGTGAAATCCTGGCTGAAAACGAAAACCGTGCGCCCGTTGATGGTACCGTGGCCAGTAACCACGCCATCGCCTGGAACTGTTTTTTCGGCCATGTCAAAATCGGTGCAGCGGTGCTCGACAAATACGTCCCACTCCTCGAAACTGTTCTCGTCAAGCAGCACACCGATACGTTCGCGGGCCGTCAGCTTGCCTTTGGCATGCTGCGCCTCGATACGCTTTTGACCGCCGCCCTGCTCGGCCGCCAGACGCCGACGCTCTAATTCTTCAATAATTTGCTGCATAAGTTTTTAAGCTCTCGAGCGTTGGATCATGTTCAGCACCTCTTGTGCAGCCTGGGGAATATTAGTGCCAGGGCCGTAAAATGCAGCAACCCCCAAGCTCGCCAACCGTTGCCGGTCCGCCGTCGGTACCACGCCACCGAGAACCACGATAATCTCTGTGGCTTGGTGTCTATCCAATGCTTCAATGACCTGCGGCACCAGCGTGTCGTGACTTCCCGCCTGAGAGGATATGCCAATAACATGCACGTCGTTATCAATAGCCTGTCGGACAACCTCCTCGGGTGTCTGAAACAAAGGGCCGATGTCAACATCAAAACCAATATCCGCAAACGCTGTGGCAATGACCCGAGCGCCTCGATCGTGCCCATCCTGCCCTAACTTCGCAACGAGAATTCTCGGGCGTCGGCCCGCATCTCGCGCAAAATCGGCCACGGCGCTGCGAATTGCGCCAAACTTCTCGTCATCCTGGTATGCTTCGCTGTACACCCCTGAAATCGTCCCGATCTGAGCCTGGTGACGGCCGAAAACCTGCTCCAAAGCAAGAGAAATTTCCCCTACGGTGGCGCGTGCACGTGCCGCCTCAAGCGCATACTCTAGCAGGTTCGCTCCGGCCTGCCCGGCAGCCTCGGTGAGCCCCGTTAACGCCTGCTGGCAGCGATTCTCGTCACGGGTGTTACGCACCTGCTCCAGTCGCCCGAGTTGGGTATTACGTACTACAGAATTATCTATGTTGAGAATATCCACATCGGCGTCAGCACTGCTCTGGTAGCGATTCACCCCCACCATTACTTCCTCACCGCGATCAACACGGGCCTGACGGCGCGTCGCCGACTCCTCAATACGCCGTTTTGGCACTCCACTGGTAACCGCTTCGGTCATGCCGCCCATCGCTTCAACTTCGTCAATCAACGAACGTGCATGGCTGACCAGAGAGGCAGTCAGGCTTTCTACATAGTACGAACCCCCCAAGGGATCAACCACTCGAGTTATCCCAGTCTCCTCTTGCAGAATGAGCTGGGTATTGCGTGCAATATGGGCCGAAAAATCCGTAGGCAACCCCAGGGCTTCATCGAAACTATTGGTGTGTAACGACTGAGTGCCCCCAAACACCGCGGCCAGGGCTTCGATCGTGGTACGGATAATATTATTGTAAGGATCCTCACCGGTCAGGCTCACACCAGATGTCTGGCAGTGCGTACGCAACATGAGCGAGCGCCGATCAGACGGGTTAAATTTTTCCTTAATCAGTTCGGCCCAGAGTAATCGGGCGGCCCGTAACTTGGCCACCTCCATGAAAAAGTTCATGCCAATACCGAAGAAGAACGACAGACGCGGCGCAAACCGATCGATGCCCAACCCACTGTTAACTGCCGTGCGCACATACTCGACGCCATCAGCTAAGGTGTAGGCCAATTCCTGTACCGCTGTCCCACCCGCTTCTTGGATGTGGTAACCCGAAATAGAAATCGGGTTGAACCGGGGCATATGCTGAGCCGTATAACCAATAATATCCGACACGATCCGCATGGACGCCTGCGGCGGATATATATAGGTATTTCGAACCATAAACTCCTTGAGAATATCGTTCTGCAGGGTGCCGGATAGCTTCGCGATATCAACTCCTTGCTCCTCACCCGCCACAATGAACATCGCAAGCACCGGCAGCACGGCCCCGTTCATGGTCATGGATACAGACATCTCGCCCAGAGGAATCTGGTCAAAAAGGATTTTCATGTCCTCAACTGAATCGATCGCCACTCCGGCCTTGCCAATATCGCCTGTGACCCTCGGGTGATCGGAGTCATAACCACGATGGGTTGCCAGGTCAAAAGCCACCGACAAGCCGCTTTGGCCTGCGGCCAGATTGCGCCGGTAAAACGCGTTGGATTCTTCAGCCGTAGAAAACCCAGAGTACTGACGGATTGTCCAGGGCCGTCCGGCGTACATGGTTGCGCGGACGCCACGCTGATAAGGCGGGAACCCAGGCAAAGATGCTTGATGGCCAAGAGTGTCCAGATCATCAACGGTATAAAGCGGCTTAACCGTTATACCTTCGGGAGTCTCCCACTCGAGAGATTCGCGATCCCGATCACCCAATTCCTGCTCGGCGAGCGCAGTCCATTGCGCGAGAGTCACGTCTTCCGAATCACTCATGGGTCACTTCGCGGTGCGATCAACGGGGATAACCGATAGTCGATAACGCCTGGGCAATCTCATCGAGGATTACAGGGTCATCGATCGTTGCCGGCATTTTCCAGGGCGTTCCATCAGCAATGCTGCGCATGGTGCCTCGCAAAATTTTTCCCGAGCGCGTTTTGGGTAACCGTTTAACCACCAAAGCCTGTTTGAAGGCGGCGACGGGTCCTATACGGTCACGCACCATCGCCACGGCCTCGGCAACGATCTCATCATCGGCCTGCTCGCATCCAGCGCTCAACACCAGAAAACCCATCGGCACCTGACCTTTGAGATCGTCTGCCACCCCGGTCACTGCGCACTCAGCGACTGCCGGATGATCTGCCAGAACCTCCTCCATGGCGCCGGTCGACAGCCTGTGTCCGGCCACATTGATGATGTCGTCCGTACGCGACATGACAAACACATAGTCATCACTATCAATAATGCCTGCATCCGAGGTGTTGTAGTACCCCTCAAACTGCTTGAGGTACGAATCAAAGTGGCGTTGGCGTGCGTTCCACAGGGTTGGGAAAGTGCCCGGAGGCAAAGGCAATTTGGCGGCCAAAGTGCCAATCTCCCCCGCCGGGGCCTGTCGGCCATTGTCGTCGAGAACCTGCAAATCCCAACCCGGCACCGCAACCGAGGGCGAACCCTCTTTGATGGGCAACAAACCAAGGCCCGCACAATTGGCGGCGATAGACCAACCGGTTTCTGTTTGCCACCAGTGATCAATCACAGGGATACCCAGTTTGTCCTCCGCCCAGTGCAAAGTATCTGGATCAGTGCGCTCACCCGCCAGGAACAAATAGCGAAGCGAGGAAAGATCGTATCGTCGAATATGCTCGCCAGTCGGATCCTCTTTCTTGATAGCACGAAACGCCGTTGGCGCAGTGAACAGAACCCGAACGTCGTTCTCGGATATGACGCGCCAGAAGGCGCCTGGATCTGGCGTGCCCACTGGCTTGCCTTCATACAATATGGTGGTATTGCCCGCGAGCAAAGGGGCATACACGATATAGGAGTGCCCCACCACCCAGCCGACATCCGAGGCTGCCCAAAAGGCCTCGCCAGGTTGCACGCCATAAATGTTCTCCATCGTCCATTTCAGGGCGACGGCGTGGCCTCCATTGTCCCGTACCACACCCTTGGGCTCGCCAGTCGTGCCAGAGGTATACAGGATATACAGCGGGTCGGTTGCCAGAACCGGTACGCAGTCCTGAGCGCTTGCGCCAGCGAGCGCCTCATCCCAGTCGACATCCCTGCCGGCTTGTAGCGATGCCTCAACCTGCGGTCGCTGCAGGAGAACACAAAAATCAGGCTGATGGGTTGCCAGTGAGATAGCTTCATCAAGCAAAGGTTTGTAAGCCACTACCCGTCCGGGCTCAATACCACAAGACGCGCTGATGATCGCTTTGGGTGTGGCATCATCAATGCGAACCGCCAACTCATTGGCCGCAAACCCCCCAAATACTACCGAATGCACGGCGCCGATCCGGGCGCATGCCAGCATCGCTATCGCCGCCTCAGGCACCATTGGCATATAAATAATGACGCGATCGCCCTTGGCCACCCCGCGCTCGGCCAGCACGCCGGCGAAGAGCGCGACCGTATCTCGCAGTTCACTGAAACTGTAACTACGGCGCGTATCGGTAACGGCCGAGTCATACACCAGTGCCGCCTGGTCTCCGCGCCCTTGGTCCACGTGCAAATCAAGCGCGTTGTAACAAGTATTGAGTTCGCCACCTGTAAACCAGCGGTAAAACGGTGCGTCACTGTCATCGAGCACTCGATCCCAACGTCGGGTCCAGTGGACGGCCTCTGCCACCTGGCCCCAAAACTTCTCGGGATTCTCTTTGGCCGCCTGGTAAACCGGGTGGTAAGAACTTACCGCTGCGCTGCTCATCATTCTCTCCCAGTCACTTCGCAATCTTGCTCAATCAGGCTTGGGCTACCTACAACTCCAAAGACTGTAACTTGCGAAACTCAGTATTGATTCCCGCCAGGTTGTAGCAGAACTCTCTGCTAGACTAGAGCGGAAACGGCACGATAGACGATCGATCGCCAAATTGATCATAAGCCTCTTGCCGTTAATCTCCGAGCAGTAATTGTAACGGTTTGTAATGTCTTTCCCAAAGGAGCTCTGATGAGTTACGAAAATATAATATGTGAAGTGCATGACGTTGTCGGACTGATCACTTTAAATCGGCCTGAGGCGCTCAATGCCTTGTCTGATCCGTTGATGGACGAATTGGGGCAAGCACTTCGGGCGTTTGAGCAAGATGACAGCATTGGCGCTATTGTCATTACCGGCAGTGAAAAAGCGTTTGCGGCAGGGGCCGACATTAAGAGCATGAAAGATCGCTCCTACGTCGATGTGTACCTTGGCAATTTCATCGGCCAGAACTGGGAACAGGTAACCCACTGCCGAAAACCAGTGATTGCAGCAGTTGCCGGATTCGCCCTGGGCGGGGGGTGCGAGCTCGCCATGATGTGTGACTTTATTCTCGCTGCGGACAATGCCCGCTTTGGACAACCGGAAATCAAACTCGGGATCATTCCTGGTGCTGGCGGCACGCAGCGGCTGACGCGTTTCGTTGGCAAATCCAAAGCCATGGAGATGTGCCTGACCGGACGCATGATGGACGCGGCAGAAGCTGAACGATCGGGCCTTGCGAGCCGTGTGGTTCCTGCGGCAGAACTTATCGAAGAAGCGCTTGCCACTGCAACGACTATTGCGCAGATGTCCCGTCCGTCTGTATTTATGGCCAAAGCCTCAGTTAACCACGCCTATGAAACTAATTTGGCACAAGGCGTGGCCGGCGAACGTATTATGTTCCAGTCACTTTTTGCTACCGAAGACCAAAAAGAGGGCATGGCGGCATTTGCAGAGAAACGCCCGCCTCAGTGGAAGAACCGATAGGCTTAACTGATGAAGGTTGAGGGTAAAGCTTACCGGTCGATCTGGCTGGATCAGCAGGCACCTCTTGCCCATGTCATTGATCAGACGGTGCTGCCTTTTCGGTTTGATATTCGTACGCTGAACACTGTTGATGCAACGGCCGAAGCGATTGCCACCATGGTCGTACGCGGCGCCCCACTGATTGGGGTCACCGCCGCCTGCGGGCTTTATCTCGCTTGCCATGCAGATCCAAGCGACAGCAATCTGCGCCAAGCTTACCAGCAACTCCTCGACGCCCGTCCAACGGCTGTCAATCTGCGGTGGGCGCTTGATCGGATGCTTCCGACCTTGCTCGAGGCCCCAACCGGTTCACGTACAGCTGCCGCCCGACTACTGGCGCAACAACTGTGCGATGAGGATGTAGCAACCAACAGCGCCATCGGGAACCATGGCCTTGAGCTGATTAAAGAACACGCCCATCGCAGTGGCACGGCACCAGTTAACATTTTGACTCACTGTAACGCGGGATGGCTTGCCACGGTCGACTGGGGCACCGCTTTGTCGCCTGTTTTCAAAGCGCACGATGCGGGCATCCCGATTCACGTCTGGGTAGACGAAACCCGACCACGCAACCAGGGGGCATCATTGACCGCGTGGGAACTGGGGGCTCACGGGGTACCCCATACCGTGATTGCGGATAACGCGGGTGGGCACCTGATGCAACACCAACAGGTCGATCTGTGCATTGTGGGCTCTGACCGCACCACCCGTACCGGGGATGTGTGCAACAAGATCGGAACGTACCTTAAGGCGCTGGCGGCCCATGACAACGACATTCCTTTCTACGCCGCCCTACCCTCATCAACGATTGATTGGAGTGTGTACGATGGCATCTTGGAGATACCGATCGAGGAACGCTCTGCCGAGGAAGTGACTCATATTAACGGAATCGATCGCGAAAACCGCATGACTCGCGTGCGCCTATCGCCCAATGACAGCCCCGCTGCCAACCCGGCCTTTGATGTCACGCCACGGCGCTTCATGACTGGTATTATTACTGAACGAGGTATTGCCCGAGCCAGTGAGGCAGCGCTACTGGATCTGTTTCCCGAACAGCGGGCGAGCCCGTAAGAGGTTGAGACGACAAGCCACCTCGCCTGGTCTTTTTCACAACAAAACCACTCTTACTATGCTCAAGCGGCCAGTTGCGGCATTCCGTCGTTCGACGCTCATACCAAGCAGTTATAATTGCCCCGTGTTGCACTAATTCGTGCAGTGTGTGTCTGTTTTATCCATTATTTGCAAAGGACTCTGATGTGTTTCGCCTGAGGTTCAGCCGATCTCTGGTGTTCTGCGCGACCCTTGGCTTTTTCAGCCTTGTCGCCGCAAACGCCGCAACCGCACCCCTGGAGAGCATCTCGCCCCTGGGAGCGGCGTCGCATCATGGGCGCACGATCAAGCTCATTAACTACTTTGTCGAGCGTTATCATTATCGCAAAACTCAACTCGATGACGAGCTATCTTCTGAGATTCTGACTCGTTATCTTCAGGCCTTGGACCCTAACCGCAGCTATTTTCTGGCCGAAGATATCGAAAGCTTCGAGACCCTGCGTCACCGCCTCGACGACTACTTGACTGCCAATCAGGTCACGCCTTTTTTTGATCTCTTCAATACTTACCGCCAACGGGTGTTTGATCAAATACGTTTTGCACTCGAGGCACTGGAGGCGCCATTTGACTTCACGATCGACGAGCACTACCGCTTCGACCGTAGCCAATCGCCTTGGGCCGTCGACCGAACTGAGTTGAACGATCTGTGGCGTCGGCGAGTCAAGAACGACTACCTGGCGTTGAAGTTAGAAAATAAACCGCACGAAGAAATTCTGAAAACCCTGCGGCAACGTTATCAACAGCTTGAGCGGCGTATTCAGCAAATTACCAGCCAGGACGTGTTCCAGACATTGGTAAACGCCTACGTTTCCGCGATCGAACCACATACGGGTTACTTCTCACCACGCGCTACTGAAAATTTCAAGATCCGAATGAGATTGTCACTGGAGGGCATTGGCGCCGTGCTCCAGATGCAGAACGAGTTCACAGTGGTTCAACGTATTGTGCCGGGGGGGGCGGCAGAACTTGAAGGTACCCTACGCCCCGGTGACCATATCATTGGTGTCGGCCAAGGCCTCGATGAGCCGGTAACCGATGTGATCGGATGGCGTCTAGACGACGTAGTCGATCTGATCCGAGGACCAAAAGGCACTACGGTACGCCTTCGAATAACCCCGAATCCCCAGGCTGGCAGTACCAGCGCCCAGGTGCTGGCGATCACCCGAGACCAGATTAAACTGGAAGAGCAGGCAGCTCAGCGCACCCTGCTGGAGGTGCGCGATGGTGACATTATCCACCGCATCGGTGTGATCGACATACCTACTTTCTATGTTGATTTTGACGCTCGGGCGCGGGGGGATTCCGATTATCGCAGCACGACCAGGGACGTACGCAACCTCATTGCACAAATAGAGCAAGAGGGAGTCGATGGTCTAGTGATCGACCTGCGTGGCAATGGCGGCGGCGCACTTGCCGAGGCAACGGCCCTGACTGGACTTTTTATTCCTTCAGGTCCTGTCGTTCAGGTCCGTGACTCTCGCGGGCGAACCCGGATAAATCGTGACCCTAGCGACGACCTCGCCTATGCCGGCCCACTGGCAGTTATCGTTGATCGTGACAGCGCCTCGGCATCTGAGATTTTTTCCGGCGCCATTCAGGATTACGAGCGGGGCTTGGTGATTGGTGAATCTACCTTTGGTAAAGGCACCGTACAGAACCTGATTGATCTGGATCGCTACTCTCAGGATCCTGACCAGCCACTGGGCCAGCTGAAGCTCACTATTGCGCAATTCTTCCGGGTTAATGGTGAGAGCACGCAACACCGAGGGGTGATCCCGGACATCATTTTGCCTATTGGCCGCGAAGAAACCTCTCATGGCGAGCGCGCGCTAGACAATGCCTTACCCTGGACCCAAATTGATGCTACCGATTTCTCGATATACGCAAAAAGCAACCATCTTGCGCACATTGACAGACTGCGCAGCCTGAACCAGGCCAGGGTCGAGCATGATCCGGATTTCGCCTATCTGAAAGGGATTAAAAAGATCGAGATCCCTCTGAGGGGGTTAACCGAAGTTCCCCTACTTGAAAGCCTACGAAGCGCCGAGCGAATACAGCAGCAAGCTGGGCGGCAGGAGTTGCTCAAAACGTTGCTACAGGCACACGGCCTTAGCTTCGATGAATCTGCGGCAGACCATAATCTGCCAAGAGACGCTGTGTTGTTAGAATCAGCACGCATCCTGGCTGATCTGGCCTTCGGCGCGTTCACTGATCGGCTGATCGTCCAACTGGACATCGAGCCGACCCCTATTGATGGTTCTAGTAATCGCATTGAACCACTCAATCAATAGGACCGACCGGTTTTAGTGCGAGTCAGATCAGTGGATTTTTCCCGTTTCGGTCAGTTCCTTTCTTCTGGGTCAGGCATCCTGACTCTGATGGATGATATCGACCAATCTTTGGTTGACTCTTCGAACATGCATCTCCTGGGTGGTGGAAATCCCGCTCGCATTCCACAAGTACAGGAGACTTTCCGGTCCGCCATGACTTCCCTGTTGGCCGATGGCGAACGTTTTGAGCGTCTGACTGGAGATTACGATGGCCCGCAAGGGGACGCCCGGTTTAATCACAACCTCGCGAGCCTGCTTCGAGAGCGGTACGGCTGGAATGTCAGCCCCAAAAATATTGCGATAACGAACGGCAGTCAGAGCTCGTTTTACGCGCTGTTTCATCTTTTTGCTGGCGACTTTCAGGGGAGGCCGGCTCGCCGGATACTGCTGCCCTTGGCTCCTGAATACATTGGTTACGTTGATGTCGGCCTGGGGCAGCAATTGTTTCGTGCCTTTCGACCCAGCATTGAGTTACGAGGTGATCGCGAATTTAAATACCACATTGATTTCGAACGGCTTGATGTCACTTCAGATACCGGAGCAATTGTGGTGTCCCGCCCGACCAATCCAACTGGCAATGTATTGACTGATACCGAGATCTCAAAGTTGCGTGAACTCGCTAACGCAAACCATATCCCGCTGATTATCGATTCGGCCTATGGGGGACCATTTCCGAATATTGTTTTCCCACAGGTCGCCACTGTTTGGGATGAGAACATCATTATCTGTCTCAGCCTGTCCAAGTTGGGGCTGCCGGGTCTGCGGACCGGCATAGTTGTTGCCCACGAAAAAGTGATCAGGGCGGTAACGGCAGCAAACGCGATCCTCTCGCTTGCTCCAGGAAGTGCTGGCCCTGGGTTGGTCAGTGATATGGTCGGCGATCGCAGTATTCTTGACCTGTCAGATAATGTGATCCGGCCTTACTACCGGCAGCGAGTCAAGCAGGCGGTCTCCTGGGTTAACACAGCACTTGAGGGCTACCCCTGCCGAGTTCATACCCCGGAAGGCGCGATATTCCTATGGCTATGGTTTGAAGGCCTGCCGATCACCAGCGAAAAGCTTTATCAACGGCTCAAGAGTCGTGGTGTCCTGGTCATTGCCGGAGAGCATTTTTTTCCCGGTCTCGAGGGCGAATGGGGGCATCGACATGAATGCATCCGCATATCCTACGCCCAGGATCCCGCCTCGGTTGAAGCAGGAATCCACATCATCGGCGAGGAAGTCGCCCGCGCATATGACAGCGCGAAAGCAAAGAGTGTGTGATTCGCTTTTGTCTCTCAGTCCAGCTGCCCGTACTGGCTCGAGCAGAACATCGACCATATCAACTGGAAAACATCGGACAACTGCTCGGCGCCGCTATCAACCCAGCCATTAACGTCGGCCTGGTGGAACCAGGCGCCGCCCTGCATTTCGTCTAGATTTGGCTTAAGGTCTGTGTCGCTGACCAGTCGATAGACCCAGGCGAACTCCATCCCAGTGATTGGGCTTGCCTCCAATTTAAACAAGGCTTCAGGTATTTCATCTAACGAAAGGCCTATCTCCTCTTCAATTTCCCGGACACAGCACCGATCATAGCTTTCACCGGCATCGACATGCCCTGCTACAGAGGTATCCCACATCCCTGGGTTTTCTTGTTTATGCAATCCGCGTTGTTGCAGGAACAACTCTCCCGAAGAATTGAACACCAGGACATGGACAGCGCGGTGGCGCAAGCCTTGTTGGTGAATTTCATCACGCCGCTGTGATCCCACGACCTCGTCCAAGGAATCGACCACCGAAAGCATTTCGGCATCTTCATCGGCCCGGCTCAATGAGTGCCCTCGGCTGTGCCCGGTACAGGCCGTTGTGGCTCACCGCTCCGTTGGCGCTCACGCCACAGCGGATCGACCCAAACTGGCGCCTCAAGTGGTTCTAGAAGAGTTTTCCCAGCGACCAGATCGGCTGCCCGCTCCGCCAGCATTATGGTCGGAGCGTTCAAATTCCCATTAGTGATACTGGGGAAGGCAGACGAATCAATCACCCGCAGTTGGTCGATGCCCCGAACCCGGCAATCGGCGTCCAGTACCGCCGCTGGGTCATTGTCGGCACCGATCTTACAGGTGCATGATGGGTGATAAGCGCTCTCGACATTTTGTCGTACCCACTCATCAATTTGATCGTCGGCAGTTATCGCTTCACCCGGCGCTATCTCCTGGCCACGAAAACGATCCATTGCCGATTGGCCGAGTATCTCGCGTGTCCAACGGATACACAATCTCCAATCTGCTCGATCCTTCTCGGTAGTGATGTAATTAAACAGAACCCGAGGGTGCTGACGTGGATCGGCCGACCTGATCGCTACGTCTCCCCGGCTGGTGGGTTTATTGGGTCCCACATGGACCTGAAAGCCATGCCCATCGAAAGCCGCACGACCATCGTAGCGCATTGCACCCGGCAAAAAATGGTATTGAATATCCGGGGCTGAAATTCCCGCACGTGAACGAATAAAAGCGCATGATTCAAAATGATTGGTCGCTCCCAGCCCGTCCTTGAATAACAGCCAACGCAACCCGATCTGAAGCTTGCTCCACCAGCGCAAACGCGAGTTCAGTGAGATCGGCTCGAGGCAGCGATACTGAAAATAGACCTCAAGGTGATCCTGCAGGTTACGGCCTACTCCCTCCAGCGGATGACTCACCGGAACACCGGCAGACTCGAGAATACCTGGCGAGCCTATCCCCGAACGCTGTAACAATGTGGGCGAGCCAATCGATCCTGCCGACAGGATCACTTCACTTCGGGCATAGACCTGAAAGACATTGCCATCCTTTTCGTACTCGACTCCGGTTGCGCGTACCCCATCCAACAGCACCCGGTTAACCAGGGTTCCAGTAATCACCCGCAGATTCTTGCGATCACGGGCCGGATCGAGATAGGCACGACTGGCCGAAGCGCGACAACCCCGATCTACAGTCATATGCATCGACCCGAATCCTTCCTGTTGAAACCCGTTGTAGTCTTGCGTGCCCGGGTACCCTGCCTCACACCCAGCGTCAATAAACGCCTGATACAACGGGTTCAACCGCATTTCATTTCCGGCACACACGCCGAGCGGCCCGCTGCCGCCACGATAACGGTCCGCACCGCGATACCACGACTCGGCGCGTTGGTAATACGGTAGACAGGCGGCGTAGTTCCATCCCGCAGCGCCATTGGACTCCCATTGGTTGATATCCTCGGCGTGGCCACGCACGTAGACCATGCCATTGATCGAGGACGAGCCTCCAAGGCCCAAACCACGGGGGCAATCCAATATGCGATCATCCAGGCCCGGCTCTGGCGCAGTCTCAAAACCCCAGTTGAAACGGCGGGTGTTCATTGGCATTGATAATGCGGTGGGCATCCGCACAATCAAACTGCGGTCACTCCCGCCCGCTTCTAGCAGCACTACCCGAATGGCCGGATCTTCACTCAGCCGCGCTGCCAGGACACAACCGGCTGACCCAGCTCCAACAATGACGTAGTCCGCATCACGCATAGGCCAACAACCTCGGCACGACTTTGCCGCCGGCCAGCCTGGAGGCAAGGCGCATGTTAGGCAAAGCGGCTGCTGATGATAATTCAGTTGGCATGGCAGGATAAGAAGCTAACAGTTGACAAAGTCCCAGACGCTGAGATATTTAAGTGTTAATCCTAACCTATCAGAGTATCCAGTATGAGACCTATCCAGATAAAGGCCGGTGATGTCACTACAAGAGCCTGTTGTGTTGTCTACGATAAAGATGGGACTCTGGTCGATTTTCACAGCGTGTGGGGGCCCCGGATGGTGCGCAGCGCCAACGCCTTGCTCGCTGCAACCGACCTCGGTGATGATTTTGTACATCACCTTTACCGCGCCGTGGGTTATGACCCGAAGACCAACCGTACTTTTGGCCAGGGACCGCTCGCTAGCGCACCGCTTGATCAGTTAGTGATTGTGGTTGCCACGGCCATTTTTCAATCCGGAGTAACATGGGATAAGGCGCTTGAGCTTTCAAGCACTTGCCTATTGCCGCTAATGGCCGCACAACCAGAAGCGAAGGAAATCACGCCAAGGGGCGATGTACTGTCGCCGCTGCAAACATTGCAACAGCACGGCTGTCGACTTGCGGTAGCCACAACCGACAACCGTGACTCGACCCATTTGATGCTTAAACACCTCGGCATTCAGGACTGTTTCAACCAAGTAATCTGCGGTGATGACCCCGGGCCGGTCAAACCAGATCCTGAGGTGTTGCTTTCGATTGCCCGAGCACAGAAGATTCCGGCCTCCCAACTCATTATGGTTGGGGACACCGTCAGTGACATGGTGATGTCGCGTCGTGCAGGGGCTGGATTGAGCGTTGGGATCACTGGCGGCGCCGGCACTGATGATGAACTAGCGGCGCACGCTGACGTGCTCATAGAGAACATCAGCCAAATACGGCCCGCCTCAACGTCCTGACTTTACCCTCAGGATTTATCCAGAGCGAGCAGAAACGCTTCCTGAGCGTCAGACTCGATCGCCCCCGGCCTTGTCTGGCGTACGGTTGCGATCGCATCAGCCGCTGCCGAGCCGGATGCGATTAGCAATCGAGCTGCCAACGTGCCGGTGCGACCAAGGCCCGCTGCACAATGTAGCAACACTCGATCTCCCCCACGCAGTCCGGCTAAAAGTTTATCAACAAACGAGGTCGCCGGTCCGTCGCCGGTTGGCGCCTGAAGATCCCTGACCGGCCAGTGCTTCCAGTTGAACTGGCGCTTAAACTGTCGCGGCAGATCCGGAACACCAAGCATGGAAAACTCGTGGATCTCCACCAGGGAGACCACTAGATCAGGCCGCCATAGCGAAATAGCGCCTAGGTCGGCTTGAATATCGCGTTTTCTGGCGAGCCTGCCGGACCCGCCTTCGAGACGACCCGGGCAACAGCACATCCCAAGCAGTCCCTGCTCAGCAACTGACAACTCATCAATCTGAAGTGGCGCTCGGGCGGTCTGCAAAAATGAACCTCCCTACCATTCACCGGTATTGGGCATTGAAGCCCAGGGCTCCGCTGGCGCCAACGACTCACCACGCTGCAGAAGTTCAATCGAAATGTTCTCAGGAGAGCGTATGAACGCCATTCGACCATCCCGCGGTGGGCGGTTGATAGTCACATCCTGATCCATCAGTCGCTGGCATAGCGCATAGATATCGTCAACTTGGTATGCCAGGTGGCCAAAGTTACGCCCGCCGCCATAATCCTGGGGGTCCCAGTTGTAGGTCAGTTCAACCTGGGCTGATTCGTCTCCGGGCGCGCATAGAAAAACATTGGTGAACCGGCCCTGTTCCGAATCATAGCGACGTGCCTCGATCAAGCCCAACTTTGCGCAATAAAAATCCAGCGACTTCTCTAGGTCGCTTACCCTGACCATCGTGTGAAGGTATTTCATAATTGTGTGTCTCGGTTAAGTGGAAACTGCTGATCGCCAAGTCTGTGTTTTGGCCTCAATACCTCGGCTCAGCAGGTAATGAAGAATCTTAACATCTGCCGCAGTATCAATAATCATCATACCCATTGCAGCGGCAGGCGCGATGTCACCGGCATCGTCCATATTCAGGACCGCGACGAGGCCAGCGTAGTATGAGGCGAATAAAGAAAGACGATCGCAGAAACTGTCGTCATGG
>Ga0209043_1000460_pt1 | contig 25478 bp, 21 predicted proteins | sample SaaInlV_100m_DNA_3_FD_184654 | JGI IMG/M metagenome (GOLD analysis project Ga0209043, IMG submission 184654) | Marine microbial communities from expanding oxygen minimum zones in the Saanich Inlet - SI037_S4LV_100m_DNA (SPAdes) (version 2) | ecosystem: Environmental > Aquatic > Marine >... | reverse complement strand
CCGCGAGGAAAGAAATACTTTATTGCAAAATTTGCTTAACACTTTGGCCGCCTTCTCTGTCCCCGATATGCCATCGTAGGTTAGCGAAAACTTTGGTTTTCCCATTCGCTTGCTTTCACCTCCTACGAAAACAGCCCCATGCAACTCGCTAGCGCATTTTTTAAAGTGAGCCTTGACGAAATCAAAAATATTTTCTATTTCGTCTCTGTGAAATAAAGGAATATCTTGTCCCGAAAATTGTGGAGGTACTTTCCCTTGATAAATAAATGCACGGATGCCCTTACTATCAGATGGGATAGGTAGTTTTCCCTCGGCGTCAAGAAATACAACTTTATTAAAGGGGGACTGCTTGTATCCTTCGATGAGAATGCAGTCGCAGCGCTCTAAGGCGTGTGTGATCGTGAGTTGTTTAAAGTCGTTATCGGCCAAAACTCCAAAGTGGGCTGAGTCATTGATTGCGACAATCCCGGCTCCCGCTTCACGGACTCGAGCGGTGTCTTTTCCCGTTGTATCCATTCTAAAACGGTGCGAATCATGCTTGTAATAGCCAACTCGAATTTTTTCTTCACGGAAGCGTGTTACAAGCCTCTCAACAAGAGTGGTTTTACCAACACCAGAAAATCCCGCGAAGCACAAAAACGGAGTTTTAAACTGTTCCCAGTAGCCGTCCATTAGACTTGTATGTCAAATTATTAAAAACCCCAAGCGTTCTGATCTATAGAACAGAAATCAAGTAGAGCTTTTGATAGTTAAGTAGTTTAAAAAATTAGATTTAGCTATTATTTCTGATCATTTCTCAACTGTCAACCGTTTATGTGATTCGGTTTTAAAACATATGTCGAAATAGAAGCAGGGTGACTTTTTTTTCCGTAAAGACCCACGGGCGCATTTTAAAAAACACTTATAATATTTAAGATTGACCGTGCTATTGAACAAAATACCAATACAGTTCTTTTTAAGAAGATTACTTTAGTCTTTAACAATAGACCAATGTCAAACTAGTTCAGTTTGTATCAATAAGTGCAAACGCCTTGGTTCTGTCGGATGAAAATTTGGTTGCTAATGAGTTTTAGAATTTTTTCATTTCAAGAGTGGGTACTTATTTGTTAAAGTCGTCAGGCAGGCAATCACAGCGGTTCTAGACTTAATAGTCGGTCTCCTTAAAGTCCAGTTTTTTAACTTTTTAAATTCCCCTAATTCGTCAACTGATTTTCTTTCAAAGTTCTATGCTCTTGCAAATAAAATCACAAATTAACACTTCAAATGGTTTGATTTTACTAATTCTTTTGGCTGTTTCTTTGCGCCTGCCTACGCTTGGAAGTGTCCTTTCCGGTGATGAGGCGACAACTTTTCTCATGCACTCTGGGTCTTCCTGGGGGAGCTTGTTTTTAAGTTATATGGGGCCCAATCAACACTCGCTATTTTCAGCTTTGTCAAATTGGATGATTAAAATATTTGGTAGCAGTGAAATAGCTTTTCGCCTGCCGGCAATGATGGCGGGATCTTTGGCTGTGCCACTTACTGTTTTGATCGGGAAACGCTTAACAGGGTCAACAGCAGTAGGTTGGATTGCAGGAACTTTGATGGTTTTTTCAGCGTCGAGCATTACTTGGTCTCAAGTTGGTCGTGGATATACTCTAACCATTTGTCTTTCCTTAGCGGTGATTTTCTGCGCCTTTAAATTAGAAGATGATTGGTCACGTTGGAGTTGGAGGTGTGGACTTGTTGTATCCGGTTTGGCGATGGTCTTGACTCTCCCGAGCAACGTGTATTTTCTTCTCGGGTGCGCGATCGCTTTTTTAGTTCGCTTTAACATGACAATCAAAATAAAGACATCTTACTTTAAGGATAAGGCGAGGAGTTTAGTCCCTTGGGCGATTTTATTTTTGCTGGTCTTGATTTACTTTTTACTTAACTTCGCGGACTTGCAGCGCGGGGTAAAAATATTTAGAGATTACGCACGTTTGCTTGAAGGACTGAGAAGCCTTGCTGTGACCCCAGACCGTATTGTAGAGATATTTGTACATTTGATATCACCCTGGGGAATTTGGGCATACTTGTTGTTTTTTATTGGCTGGGGGTCATTGAAGGGCGCGCGCCCTCTTCAACTTTTATTTATACTGGTCGTCCCCATCGGCTTTGCTTTTTCGGCTGGGCTTTTGGGACCTCCGCGGGCCTATTTATACTGGTTGCCGCTCGTGTTAATTCTGATGGCAAATGGAATTCTGGTTTTGAGCCGAGTTTTGAGTGACCAGTCTAAATGGTTGCACATGAAAAAACTTTCAGTTGCTTTAGTTGCAGTCGGGATCCTTTGGCCGTCGGTCACGAATCTTATGGATTATTACCCCTCTCGAACAGGGAAAGCTTACGCCTCGATCAAAGAAGCCAAACAGATGAGCGAGTATATAACGAGAGAAACGACTCCTAACCAAATGGTTGTATTCCCATTTCATGATAGGGTGTTGCGTTTCTTTGTTGAGAAGCAGATTTCAGAGAGAATGTCTCAGATCTTCGTAGAAGAAAGCTTAGATGGGTTGATTTTTATTGGACATAAAGATATCCCTCCTAAAAACATACCCTTAGTAGGTTTGGTTAAATCTTCTTCTCTGTCTGACGATTCATTTGTCTTAGTGCAAGAGGTCGGAGACCTTCGAGTTTATGAGCTAGACGTTCATGCGGTACCGCTGTTTGCTACTGGTAGCGCCGCTGATGTCCAGTTACGATTCGATTTGGAAAAACATTCAAGTTTTAAGGTTAGGACTATGCCTTCCCCTTGGACTGGAGATCGTCAAATGGTGGTTATTCAAAAAAAAGATGAAGCCGATTTCCTATTCAAATCACATCAATCCAAGTTGGTGACAAATGTAGGTAAAGCAGGTTATCTATTGTCGGTGTTTGGTAGAAAGTTTGACCAGAGATCGATTGCTGGAATTCTCAGAGGCGGAGAGGGCGGCGGTGGTATGGTATTTTTGAACTACATGTCGGGTATTTCCCGTGAAGAAGGTCGCCTTAACTGGTTCCCCGTACATCCTTTTTATAGTTATCATCCGGTTCCCGATAATTTGGAGCCGTTTTGGCGGATCGAGTTTTCGATCATGCCGTTAAATAAAGGAAAACAGGAAATTCGTGAGGCTTTCAGTCTTAAGGATCGTGTAAGTTATTTTGATGGGTTTCACTCTTATTTGCTTTACCCTCGGCCTTCAGTTCAATAGAGTTAAGCTCTTGCCTGTTAGTACCGATAAAAGTTTAGGCTTGCGCTAATTCATTGTGATAAGTGCTTCCTTTAGGGATGCTATTTTGGGTCCGCTTTGTTTGACAATCATTTCTCTATTCCTTACAATAAATTTTTTTATCAGGATTTTAAAATGGCTGCTCCTTGAAGGGCAGGTATGAAACGTATCCCCTGTTTGATTCTATAGTCTCTTTAATTCAAAATTTAAGGAAAAGTAAACGATGAAAGCTTTGCTCCGAAACCTGGCGGTTGTTTTGTTCAGTACACTATTGTTAACGGCTTTAGTCTCGGCCGAAGAGATTGCGGTCATTGAAACTAAGTTCGGGAAAATAGAAATTCAATTTTTTGAAGATAAAGCCCCTGGTCATGTCAAAAACTTCAAAGATTTGGCCAATAAAGGGTTTTATGATGGGACGATTTTTCATCGAGTAATTCCCGGTTTTATGATTCAGGGAGGAGATCCTAATACGAAAAGCGACGACCGCTCCACCCATGGAATGGGCGGACCTGGTTATTCTATCAAGGCAGAATTCAATGATACCCCGCATAAAAGGGGTACCCTTTCGATGGCGCGTTCGCAGGATCCCGATAGCGCTGGGTCACAATTTTTTGTAGTGGTAAAAGATTCGGGTTTTCTCGACGGCCAATACACAGCCTTTGGGAAAGTTCTTACAGGAATGGCTGTCGCCGATCAAATTGTTAATTCTCCCAGAGATAGAAGGGATAACCCGAACAAACGAATTGAAATGAAAGTGAAAGTTATAAATCGATAGTCGTGCAAAGGTAAAACTTGTTGCCCTAATCTAGTAGGAGTTATCATGTCTAATGAGATCGCAGTAATAGAAACATCGCTTGGAAATATTGAATTTGAATTTTTGGAAGATTTGGCTCCTGGGCATATTAAAAACTTTAAGGATCTGGCAAACAGTGATTTTTATAATGGTACTACTTTTCATCGGGTAATACCTGGGTTTATGGCTCAAGGTGGAGATCCCAATACGAAAGGTGATGATCGCTCATCACATGGTACAGGGGGTCCAGGCCATACCATCAAAGCAGAGTTTAGTGATGAACCTCACGCAAGAGGGATCGTGTCTATGGCGCGTTCGCAGGATCCAGATAGCGCCGGGTCACAATTTTTTGTAGTGGTAAAAGATTCAGATTTTCTCGACGGGCAATACACAGCCTTTGGCCGGGTGATCTCTGGCATGGATACTGTTGACAAAATTGTTGATTCTCCGAGAGATGACCGAGACAACCCGATCGACCGTATTGAAATGAAAGTCACTATAGAATCTCGTTGATAAACAGTTTGTATTTAACTTTAGATTGAAAAAAATATGGAACGGGAATTCAAGCTCAGTGTTTATGAAGTCATGCAAGACCCTAACCCGTCCGGGCGCACATCTGAGGACGGTTCTCCTGCAGGAGATACGGTTCGAAAGCTTATTTTGGATAATTGGGATAAGTATGAAAAGGTGAGTGTTTATTTTGATGGCATCATGCAGATGACTCGACCGTTTTGCGATGAGGCATTCGGAAAAATCATGGAAGAGCATAGCCTGGAAGAGTTTAATGATAAAGTTCATTTCCCGGACTCTAATGATCGCATCGTCAAACAATTAAACGATGCAATCAAAATTCGGATGAAAATTATCAAAGCCAAAAAAGAGAGGGAGGACTTGGGGGCGTGATAAGTTTTTTTCTATGCGGAAGAAACTATTTGGTTTTAGTTATCTTCTCCACTTCATCAATCATCGCCTGAGCAAAAGCCTCGGCTACAGAGCTATCTTTCCCGATGACAAGCCTTTCATGGATGATTAAATCTTGATCACTTAAAAGAGATTTGCCCTTCTCAAGAATTTTAAGAAATGGTTTTTTTGCTTTGCTCTCGTCTACAGGGACCTCCAAGGCTTCTATTAGGTTTGCTTCAGCAAGACATCCAATGCCTTGACCTATAGCGCCAACTACAAACCCACTTTTATAGCGATCAGTGATTAGCAGGCGTGTTATTTTATCTTCCCAGAGATAATTTTTGGCCCCAGAACCACCCACAATGACCACCCCTTGAAAGACAGCTTTGATTTGTCTGGTCCCGGTTCCACCAGTCACATAGCTATCGCCTGTAATTCCTTCCATCGAATCTACAATCAGACGGTCTGGCATACGCCGTCCCGTTTTCATTCCTACAGCTTCCTTCATTTTACCCGAGGCTACGATAATGTTTGCGTCTTCGCTTTTAAAAATCTCATAGGGGATTTCCAGTTCTTCTTCATCGTAATAATCTTTGGGCATGATCATTAATATATTTTTTCCACTCAAACGTTCCATAAAACAAAAAACTCCTTTGTAGAAAATTAAACTCAGGCCTCTTTAATGTATCTTTAAATTCCTAAGACATGCATTCGGATGTATTGCATGTGAAGTCATGCAAAACCCCAGAAACTGATGCAGGGATCGTAGAATTTGAGAATAACTAACGGATGGCCTTTGTCAATTGGAGAATAAGGTTTTTAATTGAATAATTGTTTATCAATACTGCCTCGGACTCGTGGTAGTCGTCGAACCAATAGGCATCTGGATTTGATTCAAATGTATGAAAGCTTGCATCATTTTGAATATCGACTGATCGGTTATATTTAAAGAAAACCTGACCGTCTGACATTCCTACCATTTCAATCTTACCACTCTCATGTGACATTACTAACCGCGCTCTTTTAGCAAGTCCAGAGCATTTGCTTCGGGCCTTCTCAAAAATTTCATATCCCTCTTCAACAGGAATAGCAAAAGGCTCATTTCCTAGCGTTGGCCGGCAGAGGAAAACATAATAGGGCGGAACACCTATAAAGGATAACTGGTTGAACAATTCGGCTAACACCTCGGGGTCGTCATTGACTCCTTTAATTAGGGGGGTCTGGTTCAACACGATCGCGCCAGACTGCATCAACATATTAAGGCCTTTTACAGCAATTTCAGTCAACTCTCTTGGATGATTAAAGTGAGCCATAATATAAATTTTCTTTTCATCAGTGCTATAAGTTTTAATCATCTTGTGCAATGAGGGGTCATTAACAATCTTATGTGGGTTAAATGCAGGGATCTTGGTTCCGATTCTTATGATTTTGACATGGTCGATCTCACGAATTTGTTTGATGATCGGCTCCAGTTTGCTGGTGGACATAATCATGGGATCCCCGCCAGTCAGCAAGACATTGGTTATCTCTTGATGTTCACGTATGTATTCGAGGCCCTCGGTAATATCTTTCGTGACCTCATCATTCTCATCCATAAATAATCGCTTGCGGAAGCAAAACCTGCAATAAGCGGCGCAAACCTCGTTAACGAGAAGAAGTGCTGTAGATGTGTATTTATGTTCTAGACCTTTGACTTTAGTGTACTTTTCCTCATTAGAGGCATCTAATTGCCCCCAGTCATCGAGTTCTCGAACATCTGGCATTACAATACGTCGGATAGGATCATTTGGATCATCCCAGTTTATAAGTGATTGATAGTAATCATTAGTTCTAAAAACGAACTCTTCGTTGACTTTTTCTAGATCGTTTCTTTCGGTTTCACTCAATTGTGGGACTTGCGCAAGTTTAGTTAAGTATTTTGGTGGCTTAGCACTATTTCCCGCAGTGCGGGTATGATTTTTATCAATAGGTTGGCTGATGGATTTTTTTATATTCATTTTGTGTTAATTTCCTTGATGATAATCCCCCCAAATAACTCTGAATGGAGATAATGGGGTATAAATAGTATGATATTTAGAGGCGTGAGACTGATTTGACTCTAAATAATTTAAGTTATTTTTTTTAATAAATAATCCTCAGCCATTTCTGATACGTTAAATTTAGTTTGCTTTAGTTGGAGCTTGATAATGGAATATCTAGGAACGGAGTCTCTTCCCCTAATTTTTATATAAAGGTAGGTCTCCAAGATGATACTAACACTAGTACCACCTAAGCTCAATTTGGATGCAGAGGAATGAGTATCCTAACCTTTTCAGGATATGGTGGGCAAGAAAAAACTACGATTTTGAAAAAAAATGCTGTAAAGCTTTGTAAAAACGTATAAATTTTTATTTTTTTCACTAGAGTAGGAGTGAATTTTATGTAGCTTGTCTTGGAAGTATTCAGAAAACGAGTTTTAACCGGTGAGGTTTATTTATGATATAAAAGCTGAAAGCGAAATGGTGTTTCTCTTGACAGTTTAATTGAATTATTATACGGTGAAATTTTTTAAGATTCTACTGTTTATATTTGTTCGCTTACGAGCGAAATCACATAGCTTAGAAGCAACGTCAGGAGATAGGGCCTGTTATTTTTCGTTTTTTTGAATGTTACGGGGTCTATAGAGTTATTAGTTTTGCAATTTTAAAAATGAGGAGAGGATTCAATGAAAAAGCAGTTAGTTTTGTTTATTGCCGCAATTTTTACATTTACTATGGTCAGCTCAGCTTATGCTGCGAAAAAGGCCGAGTGCCCACAGCCGAGAAAGACAAAGTCTGCCCCAGCTTCAATCGCTAAAAAAGATAATACCGCTAAGGCTAATAAAGCCAACGGTAAAAAGATTTTCCATAAAACTGCTAAGCCGATGGCCTGTAAAATGTGTCATGGTGATAAAGGTGAAGGAAATGGAAAGTTAGGCGCTGCATTCAAGAGCCCCAAAGCTCCACGCAATTTTACCTGCGCATCAACGATGAAGAAAGTTTCTCCTGGTCAGATGTACTGGATCATTAAAAATGGTTCCAAGGGAACCGGGATGGCCAAAATGAAGCTTAAAGACAAAGAAATATGGGATGTTATCAAGTACATCCGTGAAGACCTTATGTAGTCTGTTTTATCCGTTTTACTTTTAGGGGCAAATCGCCATTTGGGCGGTTTGCCCCTTTTTTGTTTAACCCGTAGTCATAAGATCAGAGGGGCTAGTCCCTTTAATATTTATTAGTGGATTGATTTTCTAAGCATGTTTTAGAGAGTTTTTAAGATCCTTATTAAGAGGTTGATTGCTTCCAGAACTGTGTTAGCGTTGATATATAGGTTTGAGTAATTCGAGTAGTTTCTTCATGAGATATTGCATAGTTATGGGGAGAAAAAAGTGAGACTTGTACAGATTGCGTTTATGATTTTTTTTATTCACGCGCATTTTCTTACATTTGTTTTTGAGTCAGAAAGTCAAATTTTTATACAAAAAGATTTAATGCAAAGAATTGCTTTAAATGATATTCCAAGGGAACCTGGTTGGAGTGATCCTGCATATAGGGGCTGGGAGGTGTTGAGTATTCCTGGTCTTATCTCCACATACTATGACCTTGACCTGGACGGCAAGCTAGACTACATGGTCACTCGAAAGATTTCACGTAAAGCTTCATCTGAAGAAGTAGACATGGCTCGCGCCATAGAGTTAGCCGAGTTCGACCAGCAGGCCGTTTATTTCTCTAATCCCGTGATTTATTTTACTAGCAAGTATCCTTTGTTTTACTGTAAAGGTCTCGATAACCGAAAAAACTGTAGAAATATCTGGGTTGATATTTCGGAAGATGGATTGAATGGAAATGAAGAAGTATACACACTTGGATCACCACTACAAAATACTAACTAGTAAACTAGTTTTTTGTTGGGCTTTGGTTCTCTGTTTTTTGTCAGCAGGATCGTTTGCCGGGGCGCATTCAAATAACAAGAGTGAAAGCGAACCAGAAATATCTGGGCACCACCATGGGGAACAAACTGCTCCTGGTGCAGATCGCTTTACCCTGGGCGAAACGGTCTATAAACACATGTGTACTTTTTGCCACGGAGCTGATGGCAATGGAGGTGGCAAAGCGACAGCCTACCTTTATCCTTGGCCCCGTGATTTTCGTAAAGGAATTTTTAAACATCGTACCACCCCTCCGGGGTCTCTTCCTCTTGATAAAGATATCTTTCGAACCATTCAAAGGGGTGTTCCTGGAACGGCCATGCCTGGCTGGAAGAATGCTCTAAGTGAAGAAGAAACATGGTCTGTCGTTGAGTATATAAAGAGTTTTTCGGAACGATTTAAAAATGAAGCTGCACGGCCTGCCATTGATTTTGGAACAGTTCCTTCCTCTACTACCGAGTCGATAGCGGCTGGAGAAAAACTCTATCTGGATATGCGGTGTCAGGGCTGTCATGGAACTGATCTAAAAGGTGGTGGTCAAGAGGCCGAAGAACTTTTTGACATATGGGACCATCGAGTTTTTGTATACGATCTTACCAATCCCAATGCTTATAAGTTTGGCTATGAACCGAAAGATATTTACACAACATTGACTACAGGAATAGATGGCACCCCCATGAAAAACTATGGTCATTTGACAGAAGAAGAACGTTGGAATCTGACTGCTTTCCTTCAATCTAAAGTTGACATCAATCGTGTGAAGGATTCGGGGTATGAAATCGATCTCCATTCCACTAAGGTTAATGACGAGTTTATTCTCGACCCGCATCACGAGTTGTGGGAAAATATTCCCGAAAAAGTGGTGAGGCTTCTTCCTCTCAACGCAAGAAAATTACCAATTAGCCATATCAAAATTCGGTCAGCTTTGAATGAAGATGCGGTTGCTTTTCGATTGGAGTGGCCTGACCCTGTTCCAGATCGTACATCAAACCGTCACCAAGATTTTAAAGATGCAGTAGCAGTTCAATTTGCACTTGGTGATGTATTACTTCATACGCACGGGCACAATGAACCATTTTTTGGGATGGGTAACCGGGGTAAGGTAGTCAATATCTGGCAATGGCGCGCTGACTGGCAGACAGAAATTGAGACCAAAGAAAAGATTGAATATGCCACCAAGGGCATGGACCTTGACGCAATGATCTTCGGCGGAGAAGTTAATCCGGTCGATGCTCTTAATCCATTTAGAGATAACCCAGTTGAGGAACTGAACGCGGAGGGTTTTGGTACCCTCACGCCTCAACCGCGAACAAAACAAAACGTATTAGGAAAAGGTGTATGGAAAGATGGACATTGGTCAGTGGTTCTTTATCGAACTTTGGATTCTCTGAATAAATGGGATAAACAGTTTATGAACGATCAACCAATCCTCGTGGCATTTGCTATCTGGGATGGGTCTGAACAGGATCGTAATGGACGGAAAGTGGTGTCTATGTGGCAAAGACTTCATTTACCTTGATGTGAAGCTTCGAATCGTTCATAGTATGGCCTTCCTAATATAGAACATAACTCGACTAGTGGGATGTTTTACTGGTATTGTTTTCAAAATAGACAACATGTAATTGTGTTTGGAGGATTGAAGTATGGCGGATGAAGATCTAGAGAACAAAGAGTATTCGAATGAAGAGGATTCTGCAGAGTTAGTTGAGACGGAGGACGAGTTAGATGAGATTGAAGTAGACGAATCCGATGAAGTAGATGAATTGGATGAAGTTGTTGAAGAAAAGATCCCGGAGAAGGGTGCTTATCTAATCATTGGTCAGGGCGATTTTTCCACTGTCATGTCTAACCGTGGTGCTGACGACCCTGGAGATAATACGCTTTCTGCCCCTCAGGATATTTGCAAATATGGTGATATGCTCTTTATTTCTGATTCGGGAAATCACCGTGTATTGATTTGGGATCAGTTCCCTGAAGAAAACGGTGAGCCTTCCAATGTTGTTCTCGGGCAGGAGGACTTTGCTGATTGTTTGGAAAATAGAGGGCTCTCGACGACTTTAGATGAAATGACATCTGGGTTGGGTGATGAAAATCTTGATGGGTTTACCATTAGTAAAGCAGAGGAGGATACCTGTTCTATGCCGGCTGGGCTATGTGTTATTGACGGTAAGCTTTATGTCGTTGACAGTGGCAACCACCGTGTGGCCCGATGGAATGGCATTCCATCTGATGATGGAGAGCCGCCAACACTTGTTATGGGGCAGGATAACCTAGAAGAAAATGAGGCTAACCGACAGGGTTTGGTAGGATCGGGTTCTTTGTTTTTTCCGGCAGGAATTTTCTCAGGGGACGACCAACATGTTTTTGTTGCAGATAAAGATAATCACCGGGTTTTAATATGGAAAAAAATTCCTTTCTCTGATGGATGGAATGCGGATATTTCCCTTGGTCAAATAGGAATGGACGAACGGGATGCAAACCGGGGAGATTTTGACAACGTTCAGCAGGATACTTTGAGCTTTCCGACAGGGGTTTTTTATGACGTGGAAAATGACAAAGTTTTTGTTGTGGATCAAGGAAATAATAGAGTTCTCATTTGGAATCGCCTTCCACGTGATACTGGGCAACCGGCAGATGTGGTGATTGGACAAAAAGATTTTATTTCACGGAGTCCAAATATGGGAAAAGGAGAAGGAAGGGCAAGCAATGAGTCTATGTATTTTCCAAGAGATATTGTTGTAGGGAAGATGGGGATGTTTGTTTCTGATAGCGGAAATAATAGAGTCTTATACTGGAAAGAGATTCCGACAGAAAATGGACAACCGGCTGATATGGTATTTGGTCAAACTAATTTCTATGATAACAGGCACAACCGTAATGGTCAGGCGAATGCTTCGACGTTAAACGATCCTTATGGAATGTGGTTGGAAGAAGAAGAAAACCCAGATTGGATTCCTCCTGAAGAAAATACTCAAGAAGAAGATACTTTGGATGAATCTTCTTTTGAAGAAGATACTGGAGAAGGCACTGAGAAGGATAAAGTAAAGGAAGAAGTACCAGAGTATTTATTCAAACTGTTCATTGCTGATCGTGGTAACTCCAGAGTTGTTGTATGGAATGAGTTACCTATTATTTTGACAGAAAAAGATGAGGATGATCAAGATTATATCGAGATAGAAGACGACAATCTTCTTATTGGAGATGATGATGACTACCTTGAGGAGGAAGGTGAGGATGGTTCTCCAGAAGAACTCCCCTCCGTCTAAAGTCCATCTAAGTCAAACCTAAATCAACCGACATTTACTTTTGTTTGAAAGTCAAAGTAGGCCCGGTTGATCGCTTTCTTTTCTCTCTAAAAGCCGAGAGGGGTGACTATTTTTTGTGAAGCTTATCAAGCCCTAACCGCAGTAGGGGGGGATCCCTTCTTTTACTAGCTTCCCCAGGTTCCCATTTTTAAGGTTTTCTTGATTTTTGGAAATACCTATGGCCATAACTTTGCTTGACTCTTCAAACTTCTCCATGATTTCCTTGGGTGAATCAGTTATCAGGTTGCCGAATTTAGGTTGGCACTTAAGGTTTCCTACGTCACAACACGGGGTCATTTCCCCAGTTTGTAGAATTGTCATGATATCAATCGATCCCCTTGCCGCCGGGCAGTGGATAATGTAAGGATTTTGAGGAAAAGGAATTGATGTCATAGATCGCATACCTTCTGTGTCGACCCGAAATGCTGGAAGTAAGCTAAGCCCCAAGGTAAAATTTTCCCCGTGAGCAAAGGCCTCTGTCCCTCCCATATGAGTCTCGTAAACTTTATCGTCACACTCAGCCTGATTTTTAACCAACCAAGAAACCTTTTCATTATATTGTTGGAGAAGTTTTACTACGTGTTTAAAGTTTTGTTCTTCCGTACTAAAAAAATCCTTCAGAAGTTGGATTTGTTCTTGAAGGTGAATTAGATTCTCAAAAATAAGATTGATGATCATTCGATTTTGTAAAGTTATTAATTCTTTCAGAAGTGGTTTTTGAAATTTTTCCCAGGCAGTGGGATACAAGGTGATGTCTACTCGGCCCCCTCCTTTCACGATTTCAATTAACCGCAACCAGCGCTTTGAGGATTTTGAGTTTATCTCTAAGTTGGTATGTACACACACAGAAGGCGATGCAGATTGAAAAATCTTTGTAATTTCGACAATATGTGGGTTTTGTGTAGCCTCGCCTCCAGTCAGGTTAATCTCTTGTTGTGCGAGAGAGTTCAGCGTGTCGACCTGTTTAATTTTTGATGCCATGAGGCGGGCTTGATCCGGGGTCATGTGCCAGTCTGATTTTGGGATATCAGCTAATGGTTCATAGACATGACAGTCTATACACTCATCTCTGTTATATCGGTTACAACTGGCTTCTACAAAAATGCTAAGCATCGGATAGGATAAAAATTAAAAGATAAGTTTCACAGTGTGTGATTGATACAACAGTATACCTTTTATGAAAAACTTGGAGGTAGATTATCTTACTGCAGTTAAAATTTCTAATAGTAATGATTATAAATAGGATCAATATGGCCATCAGCACAAATTCATAATAACAAATGAAATAGGTTCAGTAGGTCCTTGGAAAAGGGGGATATACCTTTGGTCATGGTACCCTAATAATGCAAGGTCAGAGGATACTTGCCTTACTTCTTTCTCGGTTACATAGGCGACAGTATCCGGCACACCATCGATGTTCAACTGGTCAACGAGTTCTTTTATTTGTTGTTGTTGACTACTCGGAGTTCCTCCTATCGAGGTATATTCCATTCTGGATTGGTAATGACTTTTATATACTTTATTTAGCGCATTTAATGTCTCAAGCATAAGAATGTCTCTATCCCAAGAAGACATATTTGGTGCATCACGATGAGTTTGGATTAGTTCCACTAAGCTTATAACTCTGTCCTGCAAATGTCTCCCAACATAGCTGTGTTGGTATTCCTTTTCAACCGACGAGAAACCTTCTGCAACCGCCCACTGGCTCAATAGTTCAAAATTTACCATGAAGGTATATTGCCCTCCGTAAAGGTTGAAGTAGGGGCGCTCTAAAAAGTTAAGTTCTTGCGTGGAATACATGCCGTAATCCATGCTCGTATATCCAAGCCCACCTTCTCGAAGAAGATGACGTGCGCGTTTAATGGTTGCCAAAGCCCCTATGTTAACAGGAATGGGAATTTCATCGGCTAAAAGATTAATGTGTTTTTGCAGTACCTCTGCTTGAGGCCAGTCATCGATGGTAATCCTTTGATAAGTCCTTTCCCAGGTTATAGACTGTAAAAAATTGGGGTAATTTTTTAATGAGTTAAGATTTTTTTCATTAAATGATTTGATGAAGGCATCGCTATCAATTCCTGTTGTGGCAGGGTCAATTAAAGGTTGGATGTATTCTTCGTAAAGGGAGTCTTCTTTTTTTAGCAAGACTTTAGTTGACAGGTCATCCCAAATTTCGTTGGAAATAATTTTGTCGATTGTTTGTCCACGGAAGCAATCCGTATGGTTCGCGTCAATCTGAACCTTAAAGAATTTTCCCGGGTGATTTTTTAAGCGTGTATTGTCGCTTGCCCCATTAAGAATCTCCATAGAGAAGTCGCAAAGGATATAACGCGTTTTAGGGTAAATTTTCCCTTCTGTATCAATTGACTGCAGATGGCTCAGAAAGCAACCCGCTAGATTCCCATTACCTACACCCCACTCCATTACAAAACGAGATTGGACGCTATTGGCTTGCTTTAGGGCTTGTTCGAAGTAGTTTTCGGCTAAGGCGTGCGCTAACCGATGGTCTTTACTTACATAAGTCTGAAAATAGTCATGGATACCCGAGCCTTGAATCCCGTAAAATATTTCATTGACATGGGTTTGCCATTCATCAGCAGGTTTGAAATCGCCGAGAGAGAGAAGGTGGGCTTCAGAACTCATAAGGTCTGTTTCTCACCCAAATCAAGGGTCAGGATTTAAGTTCTTCCATTCCTGGGCTAGCGGTGTCCATACTCTCACCTGAAGCAAGTTGGCCGGTCTGTGAAACGCCACCAGGGATATTAGTTTCGTTGTCCGTTTGTGATCCCTCGTTCATTAGGCTTTCATAATTTCTAAAAGCTTCTTGCGCATCTTCCATTCGACCAACCTCTTTGTAGCAGCTGTAGAGATTCATCCAGGCGAGGGAATCACTTTTATTCATGCTGGTGGCCAGTTTGAATTCTTTGATAGCCTTTTCAATTCGACCGATCGTTGCGTACAAACTGCCAAGATTGGTGTGTGGTAAAGAATAATCTGGATCAATTTCGGTAGCTTTTTTAAAAGCTTCTACCGCTTCATCGGTCATGTTCTGGGCTGAATAGCAACTTCCCAAGTTACAGTATGCTTGAGGATCTTTTTCATCAAGCTCTATGACGCATAAAGCGTGATTGAGTGCTTCGTCATAATTTTCTGAATTAAAGTAGGCAGTGCTTAGGGCGGATCGAAGTTCAATGTCTTCAGGCGAAAACATTAAAATCTTTTTTAGAACCTGAACTTCCTCATCATATTTTTTTTCCATATCGTAGGCAGCAGCAAGATTAGCGTAACCCAATCTGTCCATCGGGTCGATTTCAACTACCTTCTTAAAAGAACGGGCAGCGCTCTCATACATATCTTGGAGCATGAATACGCCACCTAAGTTTAAGTGAACTTCAGAGTCATCAGGAAGTACCTCTGAGGCACGGGTCAGCTCTCGTATCGCTTCGTCTTCGTGGTTAGACATAGCGTAGGCAGTCCCTAATAACTTGTAGGCAATGCCATTTTTGTTGTCACGGCTTATTACTTGCTTGAGCTGTTTGGTTGCATCCTCCAACTCGCCTCCATCGATGTAAAGTCTTCCCAGTTCCAGTTGCAGGTCAACGCTATCTGGATTACTTTTTAGTTCTTTTCGAACTTGACGAACTCTTTTTGCAATATCCATCTCGCGTTTAAGTTCTTCTGGGTCGCGTACCCCTAACTCCTGAAATATTTCAGGATCTATTTTCATAGTAGTCCAACCAGCTCCCTTATCCCCTTCAGCTCCCATAATCTAATAAAACTCCAGTTAAGTAGCAGTCAAACCATTAGTAATTAGTGTAATTATGATCTTAGAAGATATCTCAAGAGGTGTCAAGACGCGCTAGATTGATGAAGATTGTTTAGGTACTTTGAACCAATGGGCGAGTCATGTTTAAAATTTCTTCTCGCCCATAGTGATCTAAGTATAACAGGAAGTGTTCTCGTGAGAGATAGTTCCAGGTTTTTCGTGACGGGAAGTTTGATTCTATGGTTTTATCAAAATTTTCGTAAACATCCAAAACTTCATCTTTTGTCATACCTTTCTCGATTTCATAATCAAAAATGATTGCCATATCACGTTCTGGATCACGTAAAATTCGATTGATTTGAAACTTTGCAGGATCATGGTAAATGGCAGAATCTTTTTCCAAAGAAAAAACAGATTGTCCCACTGAATGGATCGTGCCATCCCCTAGTTCACTATGTTGAACTGTAAAGTCGATAGTTTCTTGTGCTTCGTGTTTTTCTTCCGTCGGGAATCCGAAGAATAAATAAAGATGATTCCATATTCCAGCGAGAGAACTATTTTCTAGAACTCTTTTTTCTGTAGCTTGATCGCAACCCTTTTCAATAATAGAAAGTATCCTGTCATTCGCACTCTCCAGTCCAAAAAACAGCATAAGAAATCCGGCCTTATACATATTCTTGAAAAGTTCGACAGTTTCTATTGAATCAGACTCAAATTTCAGCATACCTAATGCCCGCATTTCCACTCCTTGAGACAGGATCGCTTTAGACATACGGTCAAAGGCATTTGGAGAAATTGCTTCATCTGAAAATGTGAAATATTTTGTTTTGTACCTTTTTCCAAGATAATCAAGCTCTTCTGCGACGCGCTCTTCATTTTCTTTTCGGTAGTGTGAATCATAAATAAAGCTATGAGTGCAGAACGTGCACTTACCCCAGTAGCAACCTCGACTAGCCATATAAGGTAGAACTGGGTATGGCATTAGATATTTGTTTAAAGGCAGGTCATCGAAATTTGGGCATGCTAGTTGATCATATGAAAGTGCTTTGGCCGATGTGTTGCGTACGACTTCTCCATTTTTAACATAAATAAGGTTGGGGACTTTATCTAATGATTTTTTGTCTTTGAGTTGGTTTATTAGCTGGTCTAATGGATGCTCTCCTTCGAATAAAACGATACTGTGAAACATTTCATCAAATAGTATTTTTTTATCCTCTAAAATATCTTGGTGTCGAGCGAATACGCTGCCACCGATGACGATATGGAGATGAGGGTAGCGAGTTCTAAGAATCCGTGCCAGAGTCAATCCTGGGATTACCTGACCGGCATGAATAATGGAAATACCTACCAAACCATATTGGCTCCAATTGACCTTTGCTAGGAGTTCGTTTTCGTAAAGTTCTAAAAAAGGATTTTTTATTGGGTCTCGAGTTGCGGTAAGAATTCCCTGAAGGTTTTCCTCTGGGTTGCCTTTCATAAAAAAAGAATCCAGATCAAGCTTGCTTGGGTAATGCGCATAAGAGATCAGTTGCATTGCTACCTTTAATGTCGTGTAGGCATTTTTATACTCATCGAACTGGAAAAAACGCTTTTCATCTCGTAGCACCTGTTTTGCATCATCTATTTCAGAAAAGATGGTTTCCAGATAACTAGTGTCTTCCAATATTTGCCGATGAATAGGCTCTGCTTCTATGTCATCTGGAGATTTAATAGATTTTGAGACTCTTATTGTGATTTTTTCAACGCAGTGTTCAAGATAAACACGAGATAAAAATAAATCATAACTCTCGACGTTGAAGTCGAACTGATCCACTTCATGTCCTTTTGTTTCAAGATAGGCTTTAAGCGTTGGCAATGCTAAATAAGGCTGACTTGGATACCATTGAGGTGGAAAAACCAAAGCGGTTTTCATTTTAAAAGTCCTTCTTGGTCGGTGCTTAGTTATTTTTGATGAAACGTTTAAATGTCTTATAAGTCAAGACTATATTAGGATATTTAGGCTGTCAACGAAGCATTTGATACTTGGTCCAAGTGTATGATTGGAATATGTTGTGATGCCTCATATATTATAGGCTACGATTTCTTGCTAGTAATATTTAAAGAGCGTTGCGACTTCACTCCCCCAGTTCTCCTTGACACATAATAGTGAAATGACTATAATCGAAATTTAACCCCTAAGTATGTTGTAATTTATAGAGTTGTGTTTAAACTTTATCATCGATTGAGGAGACATTCCTTTGAGTGACCAGGAAACCGCGGCAAACGAAGAAGAAAAAAAAGATTCTGAAGCATCTGATGTAATTGATGCAGATTCCTTATCAGACCTTCAGGAACTTGAAAAAATTAAGAAGGAATTGCTTGAAGAAAAGGAGAAGGCATCCAAGGAATTAGCAGATGGTCAGGAAGAAGACGAAGACCTGAGAGAAGTTGATTATCTGCAGAAGTTGATTACCCTTTCGGTTAAGTTTGATCATCATATTGGGATGTTTCTTATGCCTGCTTATATTGATCATGGATTAAAGTATAACCACATGCTGGCAGAAAGTTACATGACACAAATAAATACTATAGAGGCCTTTTTACGTTTATTAGAAAAGGTAGATGGAGTTACTCGCGAACAGGTTACCAAGGACTGCATTTTAAAGCTAAGAAATACCCTTCAGCAAGTTTATAAGAATATTGTTAAGCCCTTGTACAAAGAAGTGAGCTTAATGAAGAAAAAACCAAAGTCTGAGAGTTTGGAAAACTTTAAAACTAACTGGAATGAGCGGTTAGAAGAACTCCAAAAAGCTTGTGATTTTGAATACCAAGTTCTTGATGTGAAGCAACTTTTAGTACGATAAAATTTTTAAAAGCGTATTTAACCGTGATTGCTTTGAGCTTCTAGGGTATATAGTTTGATAGATCCTTAAAGCTTTCTTCGGGTTATACTTTATTTGAAGATCCCTTTTTGGGATAAAGCGAAGAGCCCCGCTTGCGGGGCCTTTTCAGTTTTTGGCCATTTTTTTAAGATTTTTAAGGGACGGGAGATTTTTGTATGTCAGAAGAAAAAGATCAGAAAGCAATGGTTGAAAAGGAGACTAATGAGTCAGCCCTTGACGCCGCATATGAGGAAACTCACCTAGAAGAGACTAAGCCTGAAATCGATCATAGTAAATTATATGTTTGGGTCGCAGACGCTGGGAATGATCGTATTCAAAAATTTGATGGAAATGGAAAATTTATCTCTGAGTTTGGTACCTCAGGCGGAACAAGGCCACCATATAATCCGGGAGAGTTTAAAACACCGAGTGGGGTTACGATAGATGCTGAGGGAAATATCTGGGTAGTGGATTCAGGTTGTCACCGTATTCAAAAATTTGATGAGGACTGGGACTTTATTTTAGAAGTTGGAACGGAAGGTTGGGGGCAAGAAAAATTTTACTTTCCAGAAAATATTATTGCAGAGTCTACAGGAACAATCCTTGTAGTAGACTCATCTAATCACAGCATTAAACGCTATGACGAAGATGGAGAGTTTTTACTTGGTTTTGGGTTTCCAGGTAATTTTGATGGATTCATGAAGTTCCCTACAGGCGTTGCTTTAGACAAAGAAGGAAACATTTATGTTGCAGATAGAGATAACCAGAGAGTCCAAATTTTTAATGAAGATGGGCAATTTTTATCAAAGTTTGGAGAGTATGGGTTTGAGGAGGGGAGACTGAATTTCCCAAATGGCATTGCCGTACAAAATGATGGCAATATCATTGTGGCGGAAAAGAGTCAGAATCGTTTGCAGGTTTTTAATCGTGAGGGTTACCTTCAGCAGGTAATAGGTGAAATGGGGAAAAGAGACGGCCAGTTCAACTGTCCATCTTCGTTAGCTTTGGATCCTTATGGTTATTTATTTGTAGTGGATACAATCAATCAGCGTATTCAAAAATTTGACCCAGACCTTAACTTCGTTGCTAAGTGGGGTGTGATTGGAAAGGAAGCCAGTCAGTTCAAAGATCCTGCTGGTATTGGACTCTCTTGGGAGCCTGATTGGGCGCCTACAGAAGATTAACGGCATTTTCGTATAAATCTCTCAGAGTACTTTTTGGTAGTAATAAATTAGGAGTTTAGGCGTTGACTCATAGAATACCTAGCGACACACTAAATTATCTCCTGTTGTTTTTTGTATTAATGATGTTCCCCGTTATTCTGTTTGGAATAGAGCAAAAGGTATTTGCGGGTGAATCTTCTGATGGAAGCGACTCTTTGTTCGAGAATCAAATTCGCTCAATGACTGCTCCGAAGCCCCCATTAAAACTTTCTGGTGACCCTCGTTACCGAAATAACCAGGACGGTACCGTTTCAGACTTGAAATATGGGTTGATGTGGAAACTCCAGGACTCTTACCAGGAGAAAAAAGAATGGACAAACTGGGAGGCTGCGCAACTTTATGTTGAAAAAAAGAACAAACAAAAATTTGCTGGCCATAATGACTGGAGACTACCTACGCGTAAAGAACTGCTAACCTTGTATGAAAAGGATAAAAGTATTCCATGGTTTTATTACTGGACAACTAACGAAGTCCATATGGATCCAATATTTGGATACACTAGTTGTTGCTTTTGGACTAGTGAGGAGTACAAAGATCTATATGCTTGGCATGTAAATTTTCTTCGTGGTAAAGCTTATCCTAGTATTAAGAAGGGGGAGAAGAATCAAGCTGCTGGGTCCGCTTCTCTTTCAGTGATCCGACCCGTGAGAGGGATTTTAAAAGGTGGATCGGTAGCTGACACGAAAAAGGAGTTGGAGGCTGATGCTCATTTCAAGTCAATGGATGTTTCGGGAAGGGAATCCAAAGCTGAGCTAGGAGTTAAGGTAGATAAACTTGATTAAAAAGAACAAGGTATTTTGTTTCCTAATGTGGAGATTTCTTACACTATGAAAGAGGATGGCAAAGATAAAACATGGAAAGATAAAACTGGAAGAAAATATCAGGCCTATGGAGTCGAACAGAGATCGGAACAAAAAAAATCTGACGAACTCGAGGAAGAAGTTGCTGAGGTAAAGTCAGAAGATTCAATTCCTTCTATCGCTAAGGAAAATGAAATAGAGCAGGATGATACGAGCACTAAAGACCCTGATACCTCAGAACTTGACTTAGAAGAAGAAGGGGAGGAGGTCGAGTTTGACCTTGAAGCTCAAATAGAAGCGTTCCGTCTCCAGATTGAGGAAGAGCCAGAGAATTGTGTTCATCATTATAATTTAGGAGAAGCTCTAGCCGAATTAGAGGAGACTGATGAAGCGAAGGCCGAGTTTGAAAGAGCATTAGAACTCGATAAAGAAAAAGCTTTTAGCTCAATAATACATTTTGGTTTGGGAGGACTATACTATCATGACCTGATTGCAGGAATTCAGGGGAATGTTGTTCGAAGTTCGGTTGGTTTGCACTCTCAACATAAAGCCGGCTGTCAGATTATTCAAGTTAATGATGATGACTATGAGACCCCTCTCAAACAGTATGAGGCTGCAATAAATACGCTAGATAGTTTGCAAGCCGATGAGGAAATTGTAGATCACGTAAAGGATAACGCGCCAAGGCAGATTGCCGATATTTACTATAAATGGGCTTCTGACTTGATAGATAAATCCCGTCAAATCCAGGTTTACGGAGATGAAATAAAAGATGTGAAGCAAAGCTTGCAATATCTTAAAAAAGCGCTCGAACTTAGTCCCAACCATTCACAGGCTCAACTCATGGTCAAATATTCTCGTAAAATGTTACAGGAGGGATGGGATATATATGATGAATACGGTTTTGTCGCAAAAGAAATTCAAGGGGCAGGTTGATTTTTAGAGCGCTTAAAAATTTTTAGAGGAGGCATATATGTCATCGGACAGATTGGATGAATTGATTCGTGACCGATTGAGTCCAGACGGCCAAGTCTTGAGCCTTAAAGCTCAGTTTATACGCGAGGTTGGCGCCAAGGCTCTCGCGCAAAAGGAAGAACTCAGAAACCTTAGGACTCTGGATCTTACTATGAACGATATTGGTGATTTAGGTGTTAAGGCAATAGCAGAATCAGAGATTTTTTCTAACTTGAGGACTTTGAATTTAAAGTCGAATAGAATAGGTGATGATGGTGCAAGATACCTAGCTAACTCTAAAACTTTAAAAAACTTACGTAGCATGCAGTTAGTTGTTAATGATTTTAGCGAGGAAGGGGAAAAAATTCTTCGTAATTCCACAGCACTTTCTAGTCTCAGTTCTCTAAAGTTTAGAGTTTGAATCCTTGAGTGTCATTCTTCTTGAGGTCTTTACTGCAACTAGTTGAAAAAATGCAATAGACTGAAGGGGACGTTTTTAAACTAGAATGTAACTAATTTCTTCTTTATAAATTTTTGTGTACACTAGAGGTAAGACAATTAAACTCGGAAGTATAGATTGCTTTGCTCCCCGCTTTTTTGTAAATTTCCCTAGCCCACTTTTTATCGTCTAGATTTTTAAATAGGCACTCAGCGAGTCGGCGAAACTCATAGAAAGAATTGGCTTCTTCTTCTGACTTGGTATATAAATTTTTAGCCCATCCTAGATCCCCAAAGTTGAAGCACACATCGTCTGCGAGATCGCGAAGTTCGCAGCTTGTTTTTGCCCGCTCTTCTGCTTTTTTGTAAAGGCCAAAAGCCCACTTTGTATCGTTTAAATTTTTGTAAAGGCTGTCAGCAAGACTACAGAAATCTCTGCTACTTTGAGCATTATTTTCAGCCTTGGTATAAAGGCTTACTGCCCATTTCTTATCCGTAAAATTTTTATAAATAGATTCGGCTAGACTGAGAAGGTCACTGCAATCAGAGGCCTTGTCTTCTGCTTTTTTAAATAACTGTTTAGATTTTTCCTTGTCACCCACCTTTTGAAAGATAATATCGGCAAGCTCATGGCAGTCTGAATACTCCTCGACCTTCTCGGTAGCTGTGTTCAAAATTTTTTTAACCCAATTCATTTCTCCGAGTGTCTCATGAATACTATCAGCGAGATCGCAGAGTTCACGAATATTTCCTGACATATGAGTGGCTTTCTCGTATAGTTTTTTCACCCACTCTTTATCATAAAGTGTCTCGAAAATACTGTACGCAAGCCAATTTAACTCGAGGCTACTTTCTGATTTTTCCTCCGCTTTTGTGTATATGCTTCTTGCCCATTTGATATCGCCTAATGTTTCGACAATGCTATACGCAAGCCAATTAAAATCGAGACTATCTATTCCTTTCGTTTCTGCCATCGTATAAACTTTTTTAGCCCACTCTTTGTCACCTGCATCCGCTATCCTGTCAGCAATCATTTTAAGATCGCAAGCATCTTCTGCATTAGCTTCATCATTTTGAAACATTTCAGTTAGGAGATGGTCATTGTTTTTTAATTTTTGTTCGGCCTTGATTAAGGAGATATTATTTTTACTTTTCAAGTAATCTTTCTTGGCGGGGTTCCTAGATTTATCTGTAATGAATGAGCGAGAGTAGTCTAAATAGTAGGCTTTGTCTCCTGCGTAAATGAAGCTTTTTTCGTATTTAGTTTTAGGCAGACCGTTACGGTTATTTAGTAATCCAGATGGTTGATTCATGTTTTGGCAGAAGGGCTCGGCATCAAAATATTCCATTATTTGCTGGGCGTAGGATTCGCTATCAGTTGCCAAATAAATATGGCCATCAGAACCAAGCTTTTGGACTATTAAATTAACAAATTTGGGGTTGATTAGCCTTCTATTCAGATGCCGTTTTTTGGGCCATGGGTCAGGAAAGTTTACATAAATAGTCTCCAGTTCTTTGTCCGTAAACAAAGTAGAAAGCTTATTTCTTGCATCTCCGTATACGACCCTAACGTTACCTAATTGTCTGGCTTTAACTTTGGTTAACAAGCTTTGGACACCACTTGTTGTAAAATCTATGCCTATGAAATTGTTATGTGGTTCTCTGATGGCCATTTCAATCAAGAAATCACCCATCCCAAAGCCGATTTCGAGTTTTAAAGGATTGGAGTTCTTAAATATATTTTTCCAGTCCGGCTGTGTTTCAATATCCAGAAAGCAAGGGTCTTTGATCGAAAATTTTTGCAATGAAGCCCTTGCCGACATTAAACTCATTTTTTGTAGACCTTCTTTTAGTTTTTACACGGAGATTGAAATTTCACGTATTTTTAAACATGTCTTTAATGTAACTCAATTAAAAGCGGGGTGATTATTTATCATAATATTTCGTTAATGACTGTGAGATGAATTTATGTAAATAATTAAACAGAATACACTTAAGTTGTCATGGTTAGACAAATTATTTTTCAGTGAGGAAATTAAGCTATACTAGTAAGATGGGAAAGCTATATGGATTTATTTATTAGGCAACCTGTTATTGTTTTTTTTGGTGAATCGTTTTATTTCCGAACTTTGCCAGTTTACATGAGGTTTTATGCTTAGTATTTTTGTAGAAGCAAGTTGTAATCGTTATGTACGCGATGAGTGTCGGTTTTGTCATGTTTATGCCCCTTTGCAGCCTATTTTAGAATCTAAGGAATACTGGCATATGATGCCAGATACTGCTGAGCTTATGGCAGAAAAAATTCGCTCGATTGAACCATTAAATGATCTAGCGAAACAAGAAATCAACTTGACAGGAGGCGAGGCATCACAAAACCCGCATATTGTGGAAGTTTACAAGATATTTAGAACCCTCTCTGACAACGTAAGGCTTCATACTAATTTAGATATAAACTCTGAAAAATCTAAACGTTGGGAACGTTTGGTCGAAATAACAAAATTGCGAGGCCGTATTGACATCACTCTTTACCCGACAGTATGGGAATCTAGGCAGCAACCATTCTTAGAGAAAATTATTCAACTGCAAGATGGTTTAATTGTGAACTTAATATACGAAAGTCTAGAGGATCTCTTAAAGCAGATAAAAATTTTGGAGGAATTTTTTATCCATCAAGATAAAAAAAAGTTTGCTCCTGTTATAGAATTGCTTAATGAGTTTAGTGATCGTTTAAGAAAAACTATGAAGACGAATCCAGTATGTCGAGAAGATGATTTTCTGAATGGAATGGGCGATCTTGAAAATTATGTGTCCTGCCCGGGTGGTTTTGTTTTTGCAGTTAATGCGATTCCCTCGTTTCATGTTAATCCAAAGGGAGTACGAGATATGACTTCCTTGCCTTTTCCGCAGGATATTTATAAAGTTGAATGCACTGCCGTTCGAGGAGTGATTGAAATAATGACGATTCTTCAGACAGGAGAGATGACCCCATGTTGCGATGTGGGAAACTTAGGATGCAAACCAAAGTTTGGTAACTTGCTAGCCGACTCTCCGGAAGTTATTTTACAGAAGTTCGGTGTGTCACAAAAACTCATGGCCTCTGGCGCGTTAAAAAATTTAAAGAACATAGAAAGTGGTAAGGCTGGAGAGTGGGTTGAAGAAGGGATCCCACCCTTTTGTGTGTAGTGTGATAATTTTAGAATTCATTGCTAAATGTTGGACCGACTACTCAGGTTTATATAGGGGGGTGGAATTAAAAAATTAA
>Ga0209043_1000440_pt1 | contig 26100 bp, 31 predicted proteins | sample SaaInlV_100m_DNA_3_FD_184654 | JGI IMG/M metagenome (GOLD analysis project Ga0209043, IMG submission 184654) | Marine microbial communities from expanding oxygen minimum zones in the Saanich Inlet - SI037_S4LV_100m_DNA (SPAdes) (version 2) | ecosystem: Environmental > Aquatic > Marine >... | reverse complement strand
AAAGAAAGCCGCGGCCAAAAAGCCCGCAGCTAAAAAGGCAGCAGCAAAGAAACCTGCCGTCAAAAAGCCTGCAGCTAAAAAGCCTGCAGCTACTAAAGCTAAGCCTAAGGCAAAAGCTAAAAAGTCTACTGTAGTGGCTGATGTTCCGCGGATGAAGCAGTTATACCGCGACGACGTGGTAGAAGTGCTGACTCGTGAATTTGGTTACCAAAATATTATGCAAGTTCCGCAGATCGACAAGATCGTGCTGAACATTGGATTGGGTGAAGCTCTCGACAGCAACTCGGCAGTTGGTGCAGCGGTTGGAGATCTTCAAAAGATCACCGGCCAGAAGCCAACTGAAAACCGAGCTAAGGTTTCGATTGCTAACTTCAAACTTCGAGAAGGTTCGGTGATCGGATCATCTGTGACATTGCGTGGAACACGTATGTGGCAGTTTTACGATCGCTTCGTGAACATCACGCTACCTCGTGTACGTGACTTCCGCGGGATCAGCCGAACTTCATTCGATGGTCGAGGTAACTACTCTTTAGGAATGCGCGATCAGTCGACATTCCCTGAGATTGATTACAATGAGATCGATCGAATGCGCGGATTACAGTTGACGTTTGTCACTACCGCGAACAGTGATGAAGAGGGGCGCCGGCTCCTTGAACTACTCGGCATGCCATTTGCGCGTGTCGATGAGCCCGTTGGGGCCGTCTAAACGACCTGGAGATATCTGTATTGGCTAAGAAGTCGATGATCGAAAGAGAAAAGCGCCGCCAGAAACTGGTAGACGCAAATGCTGAAGTTCGAAAAGAACTTCGGACGATTTCGGTCGACATAAAGCGAACAGCTGAAGAACGATTTGCAGCACGTCAAGAGCTGGCGAAACTGCCTCGAAATTCTGCAGCTAACCGATTACGCAACCGATGTGCCGTAACAGGTCGTCCACGCGGTTACATGCGTTTCTTTGGCCTATCCCGAATCACATTCCGCGAACTTGCGCTGAAGGGCGAACTGCCTGGAATCCGCAAGGGAAGCCTGTAATAGCCACTAACTACCGAGAGAATCGATCAGAGTGCCAGTAACAGATCCCATAGCCGACATGCTTACCCGAATCCGTAACGCGGTTCAGGTACGACATGAATCACTTGAACTCCCTACCTCACGAATGAAGTCTTCACTTTTGAAGCTCATGGTTGATGAAGGATTTATTTTAAGTTTCGCGGCAAGCGACGAAGAATCAGCCGAGAAAAAAACCGGTGTTCAACTTCGCTACTACGAAGACAAAACTCCTGTAATTCAGGGGCTCAAGCGCGTAAGTAAACCTGGTCTAAGGGTTTACGTAGGCAAAAACGAAGTGCCACGGTACTTTGGCGGTCTTGGAGTGGCATTCATGTCTACATCCAAAGGCGTAATGACGGGCCAGCAAGCTCGTCGCCAAGGTGTTGGCGGAGAACTGCTTTTCTACATCTGGTAGGACAGCGATAAGTCAACTATGGTCATACGATGACCATGACTGAAAAATTTACGAGAGAAGATCTAAAGTGTCTCGAATAGGAAAAGCACCAATAACTGTGCCAAGTGGCGTCGACGTAAAAGTCGATGGCACAACCGTCTCGGTTAAAGGGAAGGTTGGAGAGCTCGTACGCACTCTACCGGCTACTATGAAAATCGAATTGAACGATGGAATTATCACTGTCGCACGTCCTAATGACGATCCTGCCCAGCGATCACTGCACGGGCTCACCCGAAGCCTGTTGAACAACATGGTTATCGGCTGTGCTGAAGGATTCTCGAAGCGACTTGAGCTTATCGGTACTGGTTACCGAGTTCAGCAAAAGGGTAAGGCTTTGGAAATCAACGTCGGCTACTCGCACCCAGTGCCGGTAGAGCCGATTGGGACAAACACGCTCGCTGCTGATGGTCAAAATTTCATTAATATCACGGGTCCGAGCAAAGAAGACGTAGGCGAGCAGGCTGCTCAAATACGCAAGGTACGGAAGCCAAACCCATACACGGGTAAAGGCATTAAATACTCTGATGAAGTCATCCGCCGCAAGGCAGGTAAGACCGCTGGAGCTGGTGCGTAATAATGGGTAACAGAAAATTTGACTCTCGAAAACGGTGGGTTAGACACAGGCGTGTTCGTAAGAACATACGCGGTGTTGCTGATCGACCACGACTTGCTGTTTTTCGAAGCAGCAATCACATCTACGCTCAGGTAATCAACGACGACCAAGGCCACACTCTGGCTGCGGCAGGTTCGGTTGAACTGAAGCTGGATGACGCGAAGACAGACGTAGCGAAGGCAGTTGGCACAGCTGTTGCCAAAAAAGCACTCGCAGCTGGAGTCACCAAGGTCGTATTTGACCGAGGTGGGTACAAATATCACGGTCGGGTCAAGGCGTTAGCCGATGCAGCCCGTTCAGAAGGACTTAGCTTCTAAATGACCACACAGAACGATAATCGCGGTGGAAACGCCGGTGGTGGTCGCGGACCAAGCGGCGGCGGCGGGCGTGGACCTGGCGGGCGTGGACCTGGCGGACGTGGACCAGGCGGACCTGGCGGACGTGGACCAGGCGGACCTGGCGGACGTGGACCAGGCGGACCTGGCGGACGTGGACCAGGCGGACCTGGCGGAGAGCGACGTAGTCGTCGACCTCGTCGCGACGAAGAAGACTCAGGTCTCGTCGAGCGCGTCGTAAAGATTCGCAGGGTTTCAAAAGTGGTCAAGGGTGGCCGAAACCTAACATTTAACGCAATGGTTGTAGTTGGAGACGGCAACGGAAACGTTGGCGCTGCTCTAGGTGCCGCCGGTGCAGTTCCTGATGCTGTTCGCAAGGGAACTACATACGCCAAAAAGGCAATGACGAAGATTGAACTGAACGGTCCGACCATTCCACACGAGATCACTTCGAAGTTCTCAGGTGCAAAAGTGCTGTTGAAGCCCGCTGCTCCTGGAACTGGTGTGATTGCTGGTGGTGGTGTTCGAGCTGTGATGGAAGCTGTTGGTGTGAAAGACGTACTTTCAAAGACGTTCGGATCATCCAACACGATCAACATCGTCAAGGCCACACTCGCTGCACTTGATCAGCTCCGAGATCCTGTAGCCGCCGTTGAGCGCCGCAAGGGCGTAAAGGCTTCAAGCGCACCTAAAGACGAAGCAGCTTCGTAATTCCAGGGAACCTATAAATCATGGCAAAATTACGAATCACACAACTCCGAAGCGGTATCGGTACGAAGCCTAATCAGCGGGCCACGCTGAAGGCTCTCGGTCTCCGACGCATTCGCCACGAAGTCGTCAAAAACGATAGTCCTCAGATACGAGGAATGATCGCTACTGTCATTCACCTCATCTCCGTCGAAGAAACTAAGTAAATAACTCACGTATCGATAACTCGATGCATCAGTTCACTGAGTCAGTAAGAATTTAGATATGCCTGGACTACACCAGCTAAAACCATCAAAAAACTCTAAGCGTGACCGAAAACGCGTAGGTCGCGGTAACGGATCCGGAACCGGAACATTTTCAGGACGAGGCTCTAAGGGACAGAAACAGCGCGGAAGCGTACCGTTCCTGTTCGAAGGTGGACAGCTTCCGCTGATCAAGCGCCTTCCCCACATGCGCGGCTTCACAAACATCTTCCGGGTCGAATCAACTCCCGTGAATCTTGAGACTCTCAACGATTTCGCAGCGGGTTCTGACGTAACTATCGCAAAGCTAGTTGAAGCTGGTGTTGTTCGAAAGAAGAACGCTCGGGTTAAAGTGCTTGGTGATGGCGAAGTTACGAAGAAGCTTAACGTTTCTGCACACGCTTTCAGCAAATCTGCAAAAGAAAAGATTGAAGCTGCTGGTGGAACCACAACCATTATTGAAGTAGATAAAGCAGACCACGCCAAAAAAGCAAAGTCGGCTAAGTAAACATGACCCAGGCCAAGCAATCCGGTGAATCTGCAGTTCCGGCACTCTTCCGTGCCGCGGCAGATGCATGGCGAATTCCTGATCTTCGATTCAGAATCCTCTTTACATTGGGGATTCTTGTCATTTTCAGATTCTTCGCACACGTTCCTGTTCCAGGCGTCGACCGTGAAGCACTGGCCGCTGCATTTGAAGCCAACCCACTTCTAGGATTCTTGGACCTCTTCTCAGGAGGAGCTCTTAGAAACCTCTCGATCGCCGCACTCGGTGTATACCCATACATCACCGCATCGATCATCTTGCAAATTCTGACCCCCATCATCCCTGCCCTGAAGAACCTTTCTCAGGAAGGTGAAGGCGGGCGTAAGGCAATCAACCGGTTCACCCACTATCTAACTGTACCTTTGGCGTTCCTTCAGGGATTCGGACAGTTGAACTTGTTCGCCAGTGGATTCAACAGCACCGGTGGAGCCGCCATCAGCGGAATCGGCCTTGGTGCCGATACGTTGAACACCGTTACTATTTTGCTCGCTATGACGGCCGGAACCATGCTTCTGGTTTGGATGGGTGAACTCGTAACCGAAAAGGGAATTGGTAACGGCATTTCGCTGATTATCTTTGCCGGTATTGTTTCGACCTTGCCTCAGGTTGCGGGGCAGCTTTGGCTGCTACGCGACCAAGTATTCCAAGTGGGAATGTTGGTGTTCATCGCCATAGCTATTGTCTATTTGATTGTTTACTTTGCTGAAGCGCAGAGGAAGATTCCTGTTCAGTACGGGCGGAGTGTGTTCCGTGGCGGTCAGATGTATAGACAATCGGGTGCCACAAATATTCCGCTGCGTGTTAACGCTGCTGGAATGATTCCGCTGATTTTCTCATTCTCAATTCTTATCCTGCCTTCAGTAGTCGCAAGCTACTTCAACGACGGATCTGACGGATTTATCGCGACGATCGCTAACTTCTTCCAGAATTCCTTCGGGCCTACAAGCACAATTTACTGGATAGCAGTATTTTTACTTGTCGTAATCTTCACGTTCTTCTACACGTTGGTCGTGCACAACCAGCAGAACCTCGCTGAGAACCTCCAGAAAAATGGTGGTTTCGTACCGGGAATTCGCCCTGGACCACCAACAAAAATTTATCTCATGCGGGTGGTACTTCGTATAACTTGGGGTGGTGCGCTGTTCTTAGGCTTCATAGCGATCCTACCTTACCTCGCTCAGCTGGTAACCGATTTGCCTAACGCAACGACCATATTGCAGAGCACAAGCCTGCTGATTATGGTTGGAGTTGCGCTCGATACGATGCGACAACTGGAATCTCAGTTGCTTATGCGTAACTACGAAGGGTTTGTCCGCTAAACAGCGGTCACTATACGCATATGCGAATCGTACTAATGGGTCCGCCAGGCGCGGGCAAAGGCACACAGGCACGCCGCCTTGCTGAATCCACTGGCATGAAGCACCTATCAACTGGTGACATGCTGCGATCTGAAGTGACGACGGGCAGCGAGCTTGGTCTTCTTGCGAAGGGTTTCATGGATAAGGGCGATTTGGTGCCGGACTCCACCATCATCGCAATGATTCAGGGTCAGCTTGCAAATCCGGCAGGTGTATTGCTTGATGGATTCCCACGAACGGTTATTCAGGCAGAGTCGTTGGACGAATCGCTTGAAGTAGCAGGGTTGCCGATCGACAAGATCGTTCATATGTCAGTCGATACTGAGGAACTGGTGAGACGGCTCTCAAGTCGAGCGGTGTGTAAATCTTGCCAGACACCCTACAATTTGGTTTCAGATGCTCCTTCAATAGAAGGCGTATGCGACAAGTGCGGCAGCGATGTGATCGTCAGAGATGATGACAAACCTGAAGCGGTAATGAACCGAATGAAGGTCTACGAAGAACTAACAGCGCCTGTGTTGAATTATTACAAAACACGCGCCGACGTGATCGAAATTATTGCAACAGGAACGCCTGATTCAGTGTTTGAGGAACTAACTCAAGCCATTGAAACAGGCAATTAACCGAACCAATCCCGCTTTTAGGGATATACTAGGAGAGATCGTTCTTTGAACGGTGAATCGACATCCCGAATCGCAGACGGCGGAAATACCGCTCCAGGTGCCAATTTGAAATCGGCACAGGAGTTGGAAATTATGCGTGAGGCCGGGCGGATTGTCGCGTTTGCTGTACGGAAAGCGTTCGATGCGTTAGAGCAGGGTATTACAACTCGTGAACTTGACGACATTGCTCGTCGGGCCATCGAATCGGAAGGTGCAAAGCCAGGATTTCTGGGTTTGTACGGATTCCCAGCAACGGCGTGTATATCGATAAATGAAGAGATTGTTCACGGGATTCCGGGTGATCGGGTCGTCCAAGCTGGCGATTTGGTAACTCTGGATTGTGGAGCGATAGTAGACGGGTACAACAGCGATCATGCGGTAACGCAGATTGCTGGTCTTTCAACAAGTGAGAAGGACGACCTAATCGAAACCACTCGTGAATCACTTGAAATGGGGATACGAGCAGCTCGGCCCGGTAATAGGGTTGGCGACATATCAAATGCCATCGAAAGTCATGTGCTTCCGAAGTCTTATGAACTAGTTCGTGAGTACGTTGGGCACGGAATTGGTAAGGATCTGCACGAGCCACCGCAGATTCCGAACTTTGGTCCAGCAGGGCACGGTTTGGAACTAGAGGTGGGTCTCGTACTGGCGATCGAGCCAATGGTGAATGCCGGTGGTTGGAAAACCAGAATGCTTGATGACGGTTGGACTGTTGTCACTGAAGATGACGCACTTTCGTGTCATTTCGAGCACACGGTAGCGATTACGGAGGATGGTCCGGTAGTTCTGACAGTTGAATAGGCAGCAAGCAGAACGATCCGAACTAAAAATATATTGGCAAAAAAGGAAGCAATCGAAGTTGAAGGTCTCGTAAACGAGGCGCTACCAAACGCGTTCTTCAAGATCGGACTTCCAAACGGTCACGAGGTCCTAGCTCACGCTTCAGGAAAAATCCGTAAGAACTTCATTCGAATCCTCCCCGGCGACAAAGTCTTAGTCGAACTATCGGCTTATGACCTGACCCGTGGTCGGATTACATATCGATTCAAGTAAGAGTCAACGTACGCAAGTACAAATGCACGCGACAAAAGCGCCCTAGTGCACGAGAGATAAATTATGAAAGTCAAAGCATCCGTCAAGGCCAAGCACCCTGGCAGCAAAATTGTTCGCCGTAAAGGACGCGTCTACGTGATTAACAAACTGACCCCGCGCCTCAAGGCGCGACAGGGCTAGTCGAACAACAGGAGATATAAGCCTTATGGCGATCGTCGCCGGTGTAAACATTCCGGATAACCAGAGACTCGAAATAGCACTGACTGCCATTTATGGCATTGGTCGAACCACATCTAAAAAGATCATGGAAGATTCAGGCATGACTGAATCAACTCGTGTTCGAGATCTCAGTGATGAAGAGTTGGCTAGAGTGCGAAGTGCTGTCGAGAGGACTGGACTCCTCATCGAGGGTGACCTTCGACGTGAGACTCAGCTGAACATCCGACGACTCACGGATATTCAAACACTCCGGGGTTTGCGACACCGTCGTGGCCTCCCTGTTCGTGGGCAGCGAACTAAGACCAACGCTCGAACCAAACGTGGTCGTCGTCAGACTGTTGCGGGGCGTAAGCGAGTAGCCGGTCACTAATCACGGTTAATCAGTTACTGAAACTTAGCACGGCGCTAGTCGCCAATTAGATATTTACGCTAGAGGATTACGAAGAAAATATGCCTAGACAGCGAGCACGACGGCGCGAAAAGAAGTTTGTCCCACAGGGCAAGGCTTTTATCAACGCAACGTTTAACAACACGCTCATCACAATGACCGACCCGCAGGGCAACACGATTTCGCAAAGCAGTGCTGGTGCAATGGGCTTTAAAGGCTCACGAAAATCCACCGCATTTGCAGCTCAGCGCGCAGGTGAAACGGCAGCAAGAACAGCTATCGAACACGGTCTTAAGACTGTGAACGTCATGGTCAAGGGTCCCGGCTCTGGACGTGAAGCAGCTATTCGAGCAATTCAGGGTGCTGGCATCCGAGTAGTGTCCATTCGAGACATCACTCCAGTGCCACACAACGGATGCCGACCGCCTAAGAAGCGCCGAGTCTAAATAGTCACGAACGAGCTCCTTGCCAAATAGCAGCTCGTTCCACTGACGCCGAACTAAATCGATTATTTAATAATCGAAAGATAACTCAGGAAACTAATGGCAAGGTATACCGGACCTAAATGTAAGAACTGCCGACGCTTCGGGATGAAGCTCTGCTCAAAGCCTTCAGGTAAATGTGCCTGGGAGCGACGAAAGAGTGCCCCCGGAGATAAGTCAACTCAGCAACGCCGGCGCCGTATCTCTGAATACGGAACGCAGCTGCGAGAGAAGCAGAAAGCACGCGCTATCTACGGCGTGTTGGAACGTCAGTTCCGCAACTACTACAAGAAAGCAAGTCGACTTGAGGGTGTGACAGGTGACCGCCTACTCCAGCTCCTCGAAAGCCGGCTCGACAACGTTGTGTACCGACTTGGCTTCTCTGATTCGCGACCACAGTCTCGACAAATCGTCGGGCACGGCCATATTCAGGTGAACGGCAAGAAGGTGAACATCCCTTCGTATCAGGTTAAGGCGGGCGACCGTATTAGCTGGCGCGAACAGTCGAGAAAGACTGGATTGTTCCAAATCGTGTCGAACGGCATGGGCGCAAACTCGGTAATCCCGAGCTGGCTCAACGTCGATTCTGATAAGGCCGTTGGCGAAGTTGTAAGTCTCCCGAAGACGAGCGACGTCGAACTTTCAATCGACACACGTCAAATAGTTGAGTTCTACTCAAGGAAGTAACACGCGCCGATGCTTGAACGAATGTACGGCATTACACCTCAGGAAGAATTGCCGCCAACTACGCCAGAGATCCCTGATCTCTCCATAACAATTCAGGAAAACGAAGAGGCTTATGGTCGCTTTGTTGCGGAGCCGCTCGAACGAGGATGGGGTGTCACACTCGGCAACCCTCTTCGCAGATCGCTGCTCAACTCGTTGCCAGGTACAGCCATCACGTGGGTAAAGATCGATGGGGCTCTTCACGAGTACTCAACCGTTCCTCACATGCGTGAAGAGGTTGTTGAATTTCTGCTCAACGTTAAAGGCATTCGCCTGCGTTCACTCGCCAATCGCCCCGGTCGACTTCGATTAGAAGTTGATGGTGAGGGTGAAGTACGCGCCGGTGACATCATGGCTACTGCTGATTTTGAGATCGTAAACCCCGAGCACCACCTCGCAACTCTCGACAACTCAAGTGCTCGACTTTCTGTCGAATTCAACGTTGAACAGGGTGTTGGCTACGAGGCTGCAGGACAAGACGAAGGTCTGCCAATAGGTGTGCTCCCGGTCGACGCTATCTACACGCCAGTACGCAAAGCTAACTTCTCTGTCGAACCGACACGGGTCGGCCAGCGTTCTGATCTGGAAAAACTGATTGTTGAGGTCTGGACAGACCGCACGATCATGCCGCTTGAAGCGATGCAATCTGCAGGAAACCTGCTGATGGAACGCTTCTTCCTCTTCACACGACTCGATAAAGAGCCTGAAGAAGAGGCGAGCCCAGCAGCTGGCTTGGGTATCTCGCCCGATGTTTACAACACTCTTGTTGAAACACTTGCTCTTTCCGCACGAACGCTCAATTGCCTGAAACGCGCTGGTATCAACCGCGTAGGTGAGGTTCTTTCGATGCCTAAGGGCGAACTACTGAAAATTCGAAACTTCGGCCAGAAGTCACTCGATGAGCTTTACGACAAGCTCGCCGAGCGAGAATTTCTGCCTGAAACTGACACTTCGGACGATGCTGAAGGCGAAGCTGAGGGTGAGGGCGAAGAGCCTAAAGCCGAGGCCGATGCTGCAGCTGAAGCTACCGAGGACGCAGGAGCAGATTCCAGTGAGGCATAAACTAACCGGTCGGCAATTCGGTCGAGCTTCAGGTCCACGTAAGGCTATGTTCAGGATTATGGTCACCGACCTGCTCCGACATGGTGCTATCAAGACGACTATCGCAAAGGCTAAGGAAATTGGTCCGATTGCTGAAAAGATGGTCACGCTGGGCAAGAAGGGCACCCTTCACGATCGTCGTCAGGCTGCAGCATTCATTACCGATAAGTCGGTTCTGAAATCTGTGTTCGACGACATCGCTCCTCGTTACAAGGAACGAGCCGGCGGCTACACCCGTATCACTCGTCTTGGCGTTCGCGCCGGTGATGCTGCGGAAATGGCGTTGATCGAACTGGTTGACTAACAAGCCAGGAAATTAGATGCGCATTGGATTGGTAGTTGAGTACGCCGGAACAGAGTTCTACGGCTCACAAATTCAGACTAATGTGAGGACTGTGCAGGGCGAACTAGAGAACGCCCTTCATAGCGTCTTCAATAAAAAAATAAGAATGCACTTCGCTAGTCGTACGGACGCCGGTGTGCATGCTAGGGGGCAGGTTGGTTGTTTCAATGAAGAAACCGACATGTCGCCCGATCAGATTAGGAAAGCATTGAATCACTACATGACAAAAGACGTGCGCATTCGCTGTGCACAACTTGTCGAGGATGGACCCGAAGGGTTCGATCCACGTGGTGACGCGTCTGCACGTACCTACGTGTACACGTTCAATGATGCCCGGTCTGCCCCCGCACTAAACCGTCATTTTGTGACTCACGTGCGGAAGCCTCTCGATGCTGAAGTTATGAACATAGCTAGCCAGTCTCTGGTTGGTTCTCATGACTTCGCAGCTTTTGCTGGCTCAAGCGTTCCTATCGATGCACCTACTCGGCGCAACGTGGAATCCGCTAGTGCTACTCGCAACGGCGACAACATCGAATTCAAAATTACTGCAAATGCCTACCTGCACCAGCAGATTCGTAGGATTGCGGGAGTGCTTTACGACGTCGGACGAGGCAACGCCTCGACCGAAATAGTCGGACAATTACTCGCCTCGGAAAGCCGGGGGGCCGCATCTCACGTCATGCCTGCAGAGGGACTTTGCCTCGAAGAGATTTCATATGGTGGATCAGGAGAATGCGGATTACCTGCATTTTCTCCCACTGATTCTGCTGATCTGAGCGTAAACTAGATCGTTGAAAATAACGGACTGAACGACTGAACATGGTTACCAAGTTAAAGCAATACAACCCGAAGGCCTCCGAAATCGTGAACGACTGGCAAGTCGTTGACGCAGATGGACAGGTACTAGGCCGACTAGCAACTAAGGTTGCAACGTTCCTGATGGGCAAGCACAAGCCCACCTACGTGCCGCACATGCTCACAGGCGACTTCGTCGTCGTGCTCAACGCTTCCAAGATCAAAGTTACTGGCCTCAAGGCTGAACAGAAGATCTACAAGCGCTACAGCCAGTACCCGGGAACTCTTAAAGAGATTCCATATGCTCGAATGCAGGAACGACAGCCAACTCGAATTATCGAACTGGCCGTCAAGGGAATGCTTCCTAAGAACAAGCTAGGTCGCCAGATGATGACTCGTCTGAAGATCTACGCTGGTGCCGAACATCCTCACGAAGCTCAGATCCTTGGATCTGACCGACGTGAACAACGTGAAGCTGCTGCCGAGGCTAAGGCCGAAGCTGCTGGAAAGGCTGCTCCTAAGAAAGCTAAGCCTTCAGCCAAGAAAGCATCTGCACCAAAGGCCGAAGCCGCTGCGGTAGCAACTGAAGTAGTAGAAGCTGCTGAAGCTGCACCCCAGAAAGCTAAGCCTACTGCCAAGAAGACAGCAGCTAAGAAGCCAGCGGCCAAGGCAGCCGCAGCTAAAAAGCCAGCTGCAAAGAAGGCAACCGCCGCCAAAAAGCCAGCTGCAAAGAAACCTGCAGCTAAGAAGCCAGCCGCTAAAGCATCTAGCGACTCGGGAGAGAAATAGTTGACTAGCCAGCAGTATTACTACGGTACAGGCCGTCGAAAGACAGCCATCGCACGAGTTCGGGTTTACAACACTCCAGGTGGCGCAACCGTAAACGGTAAGCCAATCGACGAAGTATTCACCGTTGGTGCATGGCTTCGACAGGCAGTTAGCCCACTCGGTGCAACTAGCCTTACCGACAAGGTAACTATCGTTGCTAAAACTCACGGTGGTGGCTCGCACGGACAGGCTGGTGCATTCGCACACGGTCTCGCACGAGCACTCGTGGTTATGGATGAAAACTTGCGCAAGCCGCTTCGTGACGCTGGTCTTATGACCCGTGATTCTCGAATGAAGGAAAGCAAGAAGTACGGTCTTAAGAAGGCACGTAAGGCACCTCAGTACACAAAGAGGTAAGTCGCCGCAGCTTCTGTTTCTGGCCGATCGATTTCGATCATCAAAAAAGCCCTGGGCATTTGTTCAGGGCTTTTTTCGTGTTTGGGCGTTAGTCGCGCTCGTCATCGGATGACTCGGCTCTGCTTCGAAATCTCCCCCTCTAACTCCCCCACTTTGGCGGAGGACCGATTGTTCCTGTGGCTTTGGACATTCGAATCAGCACGTAACAACCAAAGTCATCCTGAATTCACTTTCAGTGTCAACCTAGTCTCATGCTCAGGGCGTCATCGGATGACTCGGTCGCTCGCGGCATTAGTCGCGCTCGTTACTTTGTAACTCGACTCCCCGTCGTAATTCTCCTACCTCAGCCCTTCCATCCGGAAGAGGACTGTCTATGTCAGTGGACTTCGTTAGGCGATGCTCAGAAGAACGATTTGGTGCATATGCCGTCCTACGCATGCTCGATCGAAACGCAGCGTGTGAGTCCCGCAAAGTCGGTGAGAAGCGAAATACCTGCGTGCGGGAACGTCTTCAACGCCAACGCCAGAACGGCGTCTTCGATCGCAGGGTCGATCTCGATGTAGGCGGCACTGTTCGTTGGCTTTAGTCGGGCAAGAATGCCCTCGAAGAGCGGTCGTATAACGTCTAAGCCGTCTTTCCCGCCATCCAAAGCCAAACTCGGCTCTCTGGTGACCTCAGCCTGAAGAGAAGGCATAGCACTTGCGAGGATATAAGGCGGATTCGACACGATTACATCGAACTGCCCCGACAACGGATCCAACAAGTCGCCTTCGTGCATTTCCAGTTCGGCGTTCAAGTCGTCTGCATTTTGCTGTGCCACGGTGAATGCTGCGGCTGAAATATCTGTTGCGTGAACTTCCGAAGCAGGCATTTCCAGTGCCAGTGAAATAGCGATCGCTCCTGAACCGGTGCAAATGTCGGCGATACGAGGGTTCTCTATTCCTCGTTCTCGTACAAACGCCAGAGTTTGGACGACGAGCTGTTCAGTCTCTGGTCGTGGGATCAGTACCGATTCGCTTACTGTGAAATTTCGTCGGTAAAACTCGGTACTACCGGTGATGTACTGAAGCGGCTCTCGAGATTCTCGCCGCACAACCATCGATTCGAGGTCGTCGAGGCGGTTCTCAGGAGGCGGATCGAGTAGCTGGCCAAGTTGCTTAGCTGCCGACCACCCGAACGCACTTCGAAGCAGTAAACGAGCGTCGATTCCTGCATCTTCGATCCCGACCGCGTCTAGTCGATGTGTGATCGATTGAATGAGTGTTGAGACGTTTTTCGTTGTCATTGATTTGTGCTTGGTAGCCGATGATGACTTACCTGTCGTCCTTCGAGAACCTCAGGATGACATTTCGATTGTCGCTGTCATGCTGAACTAGATTCAGTACCACGATCGAACTGGAATCAACTCCGCTGTAGCGGACATTCGACGAAATAAATAGTGCGGCTTTCCTGTCGCGTTATTAGAGAAACAGCGACGACCGCCTTAGTCCCCTACAGCTGCGAGTTTTCGTGCCTGCTCTTCTTGGAGAAGCGCATCGATGAAACCGTCGAGCTCACCGCTCATAACGTTCTGCATCTGGTGGCTCGTGTAGCCGATGCGGTGATCGGTAATGCGCGACTGCGGGAAGTTGTACGTGCGAATCTTTTCAGATCGATCGCCCGTTCCGACTTGTGCTTTTCGATTAGCGCTAATCTCGGCGTTGCGTTCACGAAGTTGCTTGTCCCACAATCGAGAACGAAGAATCTCCATACCTTGCAATTTGTTTTGCAGTTGAGACCGCTCGTTCTGGCACTGAACAACGAGTCCGGTAGGAAGGTGGGTAATGCGAATAGCAGTCGCCACTTTGTTCACGTTCTGGCCACCAGCACCACCGGAGTGGAACACATCGATTTTCAGTTCATTGTCTTCAATGACTAGGTCAAGCTCTTCGGCTTTGGGCATCACTGCTACCGTGGCGGTTGAAGTGTGAATTCTGCCTTGTGATTCGGTTTCGGGAACACGCTGAACCCGGTGCACTCCGCTTTCAAGATGCAATCGCTGGTAGGCACGTTCGCCTTCGATTTCGAACGTGACTTCTTTTATACCGCCCACACCGGTACCGTTTTCACTGAGCACTTTCATCTTCCACTTACGGCTCTCAGCATAGCGCTGGTACATGCGGTAGACCTCGGCGGCGAAGAGCCCTGCCTCATCTCCTCCGGCGCCAGCACGAACTTCGACGACGGCATCGGCGAGTTCCGTTTCGTCTTTTGGAAGAAGTTCGAGTTTGATATCGGCAAAAAGGGTATCGAGCTTTTCTTTTAGCTCGTCTGCTTCTGCATTCGCCATTTCGAGAACTTCAGGATCGGTTTCTTCCACAATCATCTCCTGCGCACCGTCGAGATCGGTCTGAGCGCTCGCCATCTCGTTCCAGAGTTCAACCACATGCTGTAGCTGGCTGTATTCCTGACCCAGTTTACGAATAGCGTTGGGATTCGAAGCTGTCTCAGGCTGAGACATCAAGCGTTCAACTTCGCCGTGGCGTTCGGCGATTTCTTTTAAGCGGGCTTCCATTGATTGCTGCATAGTTTGAGGTTACCAGTAGTACGAATAAAGCGTGAATATGAACAGCGGTTCAGACGAGGTGGAAATCTTGAATTTCGCTACTGGTTTCCTGCTGAAAGAACATGTGCAGCAATGGAAGCAGCATCGAGAGCTACCTCGGACTGATCGCCACCTTGTGCAAGGTTTTTGACTGATACCACGCCGTTTTCAACTTCACGATCACCAATGATCACGATGTTCGAAGCGTTCTGCTGGTTTGCGTAACGCATTTGCGCTTTCATCGATCGCTTTGGGGCGAGTACTGTCGAAACGTTTGCAGCTCGTAAGCCCGAAGCCAGAGCCGCCCCTGCAACACCTGCATCGCCTAGTGTGACAACCACGATGTCAGGTCCTTTCGATGAAGTCACGGGAAGTTCCTGTTTTTTGAGTTCAAGAATCAAGCGTTCGAGTCCACCAGCGAATCCAATCGCCGGGGTTTCCTGTCCGCCAAGAATGCCCATGAGTGGATCGTAACGCCCACCGGCGATTAATGTTCCCTGGCTGCCCGATACTTCGGACGGCTCAAACTCAAAAACGGTTCGGTTGTAGTAATCTAGACCCCGAACTAATCGGTGATCGACTTTATAAGAAAATCCTGGATATACGTTTTTGAGATTATCGAGCAGCACCAATAGTGCATCCCAGTGCTCTTTCGCTTCGCCGTTTATGTAATCGACCGACTTTGGTGCGGCGTCGGCAAGTGCCTGGGTTTCTTTCGCCTTCGAGTCAAGCACTCGAAGTGGTGCACGGTTTAGTCGATCTCGGTCGACTTTCGGAAGCTGGTCTGGCACGCCTAGAAAGTATTTTTCTAGATCGGAAATGTAGTCGGCTCTACCCTCTGAATCGCCAAGACTGTTGATTCGAAGAGTGACGTTCTTTATTCCAAGATCGGCAATGTACTTCCAACCTAGTTCGATGATTTCAGCATCGACTTCCGGTGAAGGATCGCCGATTGCTTCAACGCCGAACTGGTGGAACTGTCGAACGCGACCCGCTTGCGGACGTTCGTAGCGGAACATCGCTGCCGCGTAGTACATGCGCACCGGTTGCGGAAGATTATGTAGCCCGTTTTCGATGTATGCCCGGCAAACCGATGCGGTGCCTTCCGGACGGAGAGTGATCGAATCGCCACCGTGGTCCTCGAACGAATACATCTCTTTTTGGACGATATCAGTTTCGTTACCTACGCCACGTTCGAATAGATTCGTATCCTCAAAAGTGGGCGTGTCGATTCTTCCGTATCCAAACTGATTCGCCACTTTGCGAGCTACGTCGTAAACGTGATCCCAATATGGTTGGTCGTCAGGGAGTATGTCGGCGGTGCCTCTTGGGCGTTTGAAGTTCATACGAATGATTGTCTCTTAAACGAGGTCACCAGCACAGGGTTGTGCTGGTGACAAAATCACGATTTGTTCGGAGATGATTCTCCCTCTCTCGCAGGGAGAGAGTTAGAGGGCGGGTAGAATCCTTAGCCGGTTTGAACGATGTCGTCGTCTGGCGAATTCACCCACACCCTAGCCCTCTCCCTCACAGGGAGAGGGGGATAGAACAATCTAGCTACCCAAGCCTGCCTGTTGGTAGATCTTGCCTTCAGTCTTGATAGCTGGTGCGTAGACCATTCGAGCCTTGTTCATCTCTCGAATATTCTCTGCGCCAACGTAACCCATGCAAATCTGCAAAGCTCCAACCAAGTTCAGCGTACCGTCGGTGCGTGATGATGGTCCATAGAGAAGTTGATGCAAGCTGTACTCTGTACCCATGTTGATTCGGGTTCCACGAGGAAGTGAATCGTGCCATGCTGCCATGCCCCAGTGGAAGCCCTTTGCAGGAGCTTCTTCGGTCTTGGCGAACGGGCTGCCGATCATTACGGCGTTTGCACCGGCGGCGAATGACTTACAAACGTCACCACCAGTTCGGATACCACCGTCAGTGATGATAGGAATGTACTTGCCAGTTTCCTTGAAGTAATCATCTCGGGCTGCAGCACACTCGATAGTGGCGCTTACCTGGGGGATGCCGATGCCCAGAACTTCACGACTTGTGCAAACTGATCCGGGACCAACACCGACCATAACGCCAGCGATTCCCTGCTGCATCAGTTCCTTGGTTACTTCGTAAGAAACAGTGTTTCCAACGAGAACCGGAACGTCGAGGTCCTTGATCAGGTCAGCAAACACTAGACCCTTGAGGCTCTTCGATGAGTGTCGAGCCGTAACTACGGTTCCCTGCACAACAATCATGTCTGCACCGGCTTCGACAGCCAGAGGAGCCATTCGCTTCGCGTTCTGCGGTACGAAGGAGACAGCAGCAATTCCGCCGCCCTTTTTCACTTCTTCGACCTTCTTCGCAATAAGCTCAGGCTTCTGTGGTGCGGCGTAGATTCGCTGCATGATCGCCGTCGCCTCTTCACGAGGGGAGGCAGCGATCTCTTCATATATCGCCGTGGTGTCTTCATAGCGGGTGTGTAGCCCGTCCATATTCATCACAGCCAAGCCGCCAGCTTTGGTCATTTCGATAGCGAATTTTGGATCAACCACAGCATCCATTGCAGACGCTATAAACGGGACATCTAGCTTGATTCCGTCGAAATTCGTCGAAAGGTCGGCCATTTCCGGGTTAATCGTGATATCGCCGGGAGAAATAGCTACATCGTCAAATCCGTATGCGGGCTTAAGTTCCTTGAAGTTACGTGGCACCTTAGGGATTCCTCACATCGGTTACGAGCCGAATTTGTTATTCCTACTAAGAAATTGGCCTTCCGGCACGTCGGTGTCCGGAGGTGGTTACGAATTTCGCCGCAGGTAAATTCGAACTTAGTATACGCCCAGATATTTCGCTTGGTACACCCTGAAATTAAGGCAACGTTAAAGGTCGTAAAAGACATAACAACGCTATGCTAGCCTGACTATTCAGTTCGATAATCTGAGCACGATAATTATCAATTACCCGCCTGGCAGAACACGCCAGATGTATTCGGTAGAAATATGAACTATTCAGGCAGGATAACCGACATCAACGGTATAACGGTTGGGCACCACACCGATCTTGAAAATGGAACCGGATGTACGGTGATTCTCTGTGATGAACCGGCCAACGCTGGCATGGAAGTGAGAGGTGCAGCTCCGGGCAGTCGGGAGACGGCACTATTGGATCCTCTCGCAAGTGCGCAGTGGGTAAACGCCATCACTCTCACTGGCGGTAGTGCGTTTGGTTTGGATTCACCAGGAGGCGTTGTTCGCTATCTGGAAGAGCAGGGTGTTGGAGTGCAGTTCGGCCGAACGCGTATCCCGCTCGTTCCAGCCGCGGTTGTATTCGATCTAGGATTCATCAACTCAAAAGTACGACCCACCGGAGATGACGGTTACACCGCAGCCGCCAGTGCTTCCAAAGATTTCGCTGTCGGTAACGCCGGGGCAGGCACCGGATCGACCGTCGCCAAACTGCTCGGTGCAGACGCTTCTATTAAAGGCGGAATCGGAACCGCTTCAGTGCGAATGCCAAACGGAGCAACAGTTGGAGCACTGATGGTCGTGAACGCCATTGGCGGCGTCGTTGATCCAACGACAGGCGAAATCGTTGCGGGCCCTCAAACCGATGGCGGCTTTGCCGATTCGATTGATCTCATGATTGATAGCCCGCCTAAAGATCGAGGATTCTTCCGCAATACAACGATTGGCGTTGTTGTCACCGATGCCCCTCTCGACAAGATCGGCGCAACTCGGCTCGCAATCGCCGCACAAGATGGAATCGCACTCGCTATACGTCCATCGCACACCGCGAACGACGGCGACACTATGTTTGGTCTTTCGACGGGAACGCACTCAGAGACAGTGCCGGGTGATGTGTTGCACGCAGCTGCGCTAAAAGCCGTTACCGGTGCGATTTTGAACGCAATCGATTCTGCCGAAACCCTCGGTGGAGTTATGTCGGCAGCCGACGCTAAATCGGCTCAAACGAAACGAGGAGAATAATGAGTCCTCTTCCTGAACTGAACAAAGAATCGCCCATAGCGGTGCTTGCTGCGGGGCGACTCGGATCAAGCCTCGCTATCGCGCTTTCGAAAGCCGGTTACAACGTGGCGGCTGTAACGAGTCGGCAGGCAAGCCACCGCAAGTGGCTTATCGGTCAAATATCAAACGCTATCGTTGTCGAAAATGTTCAAACTGCAGCCAACGTCGCCAGCATTGTATTAATCACTGGTCCTGACGCCCACATCGAAGAAATATGTTCAGAGGTCGAGTGGCGATCGCATCAGGCTGTAGTTCACTGCGCTGGAGTTCTACCGCTCGCAGCTTTGGACGAAGCACGAGTTGCCGGTGCGGAAACGGCTGGGTTTCATCCGCTTCAAACATTCCCGACCAACGACTCTTCGGAACGATTGAAAGATGTTTCATTTGCCACAGAATCGGCAAATCCAGCGCTTTTCTATTGGCTTCGATTACTTGCGACCGACCTTGGAGGTTCCGCATTCAGGATTGAATCATCACAGCGAGCGGCGTATCACGCCTCTGCAGTGATGGCATGCGGTCTGTTGGCTGGTCTCACTGGACTTGCTGCCGAAATGTGGGAGCCGCTTGGAATCGATCGCGCAGACGCACTGAAACGCATGATTCCCTTGCTGCGAGCAACTGTCGATGCCCTAGACGAAAAAGGACTTCCCGACGCGATAACCGGTCCATTCGTTCGCGGGGATGCCGAAACAGTCGCTACACACTTGGCCGCGACTTGGGAAAAGTCGTCAGAAATCGGCAAGGCTTACTCCGCTCTAGCGCTGGCATCGTTGCACATCGCCAAAGAGCAGGGCGGAATGTCAGGATCGGCGTTTGAAAGCTTAAAAACGCTGCTTTCTGACGAAAATCAAACTTAGGACCCCCACAAAATCCTTAAAATGAGTAATAATGACCTAACGCAAGTGAACTAAGGCTTGGCGGCTAGCAAGGTGCAGTCGACCGGGAGCGGAGGTACACGAATGGCTTTACGCCGAATCACAACCCACAAGATTCAGCAGATGAAACGCCGTGGCGAGCCGATCCCAATGGTGACGGCATACGACTACACGGCAGCTCGCATCGTCGACGCATCAGGGATTCCTATGATCCTCGTTGGAGACAGCATGGGGCATGTTGTTCTTGGTCACGACTCGACAATTCCAGTAACCGTTGACGACATCGTCAGCGCGTCGGCTGCAGTTGTTCGCGGTACGACCAACCCTCTCATCGTTGCTGATATGCCGTTTCTTAGCTACCAGATCGATGCTGAAACGGCTCTACGAAATGCCGCACGCCTCATTCAAGAAGGCGGAGCGCAGGCAGTAAAACTTGAAGGCGGCAAGACGGTTGCCCCTATTGTTCGTCGGCTCGCAGATGCTGGATTAGCGGTGATGGGTCATATTGGTCTGACACCGCAGCATGTGAATAAACTCGGTGGTTACCGGGTGCAAGGGAAGTCAGACTCAGCAGCTAACGCGGTTCTCGAAGATGCAATTGCACTTCAAGAAGCTGGAGCGTTCGCAATTGTTCTCGAACTAATTCCTGTCGAACTGGCTAAGAAAATCACTCAAACACTCGATATTCCTACGATTGGAATTGGCGCAGGTGTTCACTGTGATGGTCAAGTTCAGGTTTTCCACGACATGCTTGGTCTAGATCCCGACTTTAGGCCACGTCATTCAGGAAAATACGCCGACTTGGCTCCAATCATTCGAGCTGCTCTCGAGCAGTACAGTGATGATGTTCGCGAGGGAACGTTTCCGACCGACGCGCAGTCGTTCTACTCCGATGAATCCCGAGTTAATTCAAAAGCCGCAAACCCCGTCGAACTCAGCGACTAGATCATGCAAGTAATTCGTACTGCCGCGGATATGCGGGGAGTTAGGCGCGGGCTCACTGGAACTGTAGGACTCGTTGCTACACTCGGCGGTGTTCACCGCGGACATACTGCGCATTTGGACACAATTCGGCCGCACTGTGATGTGATGATCGGATCGCTATTTCTGAATCCAACGCAGTTTGGCGAAAACGAAGATCTTTCGACTTATCCTTCGCACGACGCTTCTGACCTCGCTGAATTTGAAAAGCACGGAGCCGACTTCGTGTTCGCTCCTTCAAAGGATGAGATATACCCTCCGGGCGAAGTCCTTGCAGCCGTTAATCCTGGCCCAGTTGCGAACTTACTGGAAGGTGCGCACCGAGCTTGTCACTTCGAGGGAGTAGCAACTGTAGTCGCCCGCCTGTTTTCGATCATCTCGCCAACCAAAGCTACGTTTGGCGAGAAAGATGTCCAGCAGCTTCGTGTCATTCAACACGTAAACGAATCACTAGGTTTCGGCATAGAAATTATCCCGATTCCGACGGTTCGTGAAGAAGACGGGCTCGCCATCAGCACTCGTAATGCTTATTTATCACTTCCAGAACGAAAAGCCGCAACGATTCTTTTCAAAGCACTAACAGTCGTCAAATTATCGTTCGATTCAGGCGAGAGATCTGGTGAAGTGTTGCGGTTCATGCTCGATTCGATATTAGCCGGAGAGCCATTGGCTGAAGTTGACTACGCATCGATAGCCGATGTCGACACTTTCGAAGAGTTAGACCACGTCGATCACACAGCACGGGCGTTGTTAGCAGTAAAAATAGGCAACGCTCGGCTCATAGATAACTTCCTACTTGCGTAGGTACTTCAGTCGATCCCCCCCCCTCTCCACTTCGCTTTGCGGAGTTTATTCCGATGGAAATCCGGGGAGGAGGTAAGACGAGGAAACGTTCGCGAATGTAGAAAGACCAATTGTCAGCAAATCAACCACCACAACCGCTGGGTTACCTCTACGATTTAACGCATGAAAATTCTTGTAACTAACGACGATGGCTTCGACAACCCCGCGATTTGGTCACTAGTGCGGGCGGTAAAAGATCTCGGCGAAGTGACAGTCGTCGCTCCCGCTGCCAATCAGTCGGGCGTTGGCACAGCGCTGACGCTCAGAACTTCACTGAAAATCAATGAAGCCCCGAGTCGAGTCGACGGCGTGAAATGCTACGCAGTCAGTGGTACTCCCGCCGATTCTGTCGTTTTAGGACTAGAGCACATCTTCGTTGGTGGTGCCGATGTTGTGGTATCGGGCATAAATCCCGGCTTCAACACTAGTCGCAACGTTTTCATATCAGGCACGATGGGTGCGGCAATACAGGCTGCGGCAAAAGGCGTGAAAACCTGTGCATTCTCGATGGATGTCGAAGGTGATTTCGACGACTCAACAGTTAAAGCCGTTATTGCTGCGATCACTACTGAACTCCTTAGTACAGAAACTGAGCGAGGGGCACTGTTCAACGTGAATATTCCCAGATTTTGTGACACTCCAATAGAAGGAATTGAAGGTGCTGCTCCAGCTCCTTCTGAGTTAAAGAGTCTCATCGAGTCACACAGCGATGGAGGATACGAAATTATTTCCGGTCTTGCGGTGAACATCGATAGACTAGAACTGGCTCCCGGAACCGATCTTGAAGTGCTGAGCCGCAATAGAATTGCGATTTCTTCATTCGAAGGCCCAACGCTCGCTCACCAGCCTGAGGATCCGACACTTCAGAGAATGATTGAAGCTGTGAAACGCGTTATCGGTTGACGAGTGGGACTCTATTATTCAGAATCTTGCCAGAAAGTATTTTTTCGATCACCGACATGGGATCGATTTCATCTGGAGAGAGGAATTTCCATGCTTTACGAACTACGCGTGTACGAATGCCTACCGGGTCGACTGCCTGCAATTAACGCTCGATTCGCCGATCATACGACTAAGCTTTTTGAAAAGCACGGAATCAAGAACATCGGCTACTGGACTACCGATGTCGGCGAGAGCAATCACGAGCTGACTTATATGGTGGCGTTCGAGGATGCAAATCAGCGAGTCGCCGCATGGGACGCGTTCCGTAACGACCCTGAATGGGCGAAGGTCGCAGAAGAGTCACACAAGGACGGACTGATCGTGAAGAACGTTCGTAACCAGTTGCTCACGCCTACGCCGTATTCTCCACTGCAATAATAGTTCACCATAGTCAGTTGATTGCCTGAGAATCGGTGATCGGTGGCACAATCAATTCAATAAAAAATGCCAAATATTCAGAGACTTAAAAATCTATCGGGCCAGGCTCATATCGTGGGTGTTGGTGAATCGAACAAGCTCGGGAAGGTTCCCGAAAAATCTCCACTGGCACATCATTCAGAAGCCGCTATCAACGCGTTGGATGATGCAGGGTTCGAGTTATCTGACGTGGATGCACTATTCACTGCTGGATGGTCTACGTTGGACGTTGCTGAGTATTTGGGTATTCAACCTCGCTACACCGATAGCACGTCGGTGGGCGGATCATCATTCGTGATTCACGTTGCGCACGCACTCGCCGCCATTGCTGCTGGTTACTGTGAAGTCGCACTGATCACACATGGGCAGTCGGGGCGCAGCGATAGGGCGCCGATTCCACGGAATCCCGGCACACCGATGGCGCAGTACGAGGCGCCGTACGGCATCATAGGTCCGCCCGTTTCGTATGCGATGGCTGCTCGTCGTTACATGCACCAGTACGGTGAAGATAGAACACGGCAAGCCATGGCAGAGATTGCTGTTTCAACTCGCAAATGGGCGAATCTGAACCCGATGGCGTATTTCTACGACAAGCCGACCACGTTCGATGATTACCACAACTCGAAGTGGGTGGCTTGGCCGTTTCATCTGCTCGATTGTTGTCTAGTGACCGACGCAGGAGCAGCGATCGTTATTACGACTCCTGAACGAGCGAAAAACGCTAAAAACGGTAGTGTGAAGATTCTTGGTGCGGGCGAAGGCCACGATCATTCCGGTATTTCACAAATGCCAGATCTCACAAGTGCGTTCGGTAGGCACACAGGCCCCCAAGCGCTGGAGATGGCAGGTGTATCGCACTCAGATATCGATTTGGCGATGATCTACGATTCCTTTACGTATACGGCTTTGGTCAGTCTCGAAAACCTCGGGTTCTGTGGACCGGGCGAAGGTCCTGATTTTGTCGCCTCGCAGCGAACTGCACCGGGTGGCGATTTCCCTATGAACACCAATGGTGGCGGACTTTCGTACACCCACCCAGGCATGTACGGCATCTTCACAGTTGTTGAGGCGGCACGACAGCTACGAGGTCAGGCGGGTGAACGACAGTTGGAAGATTGCAATTTGGCGGTGGCTCACGGTACTGGCGGACTTTTATCATCGACAGGAACAGTCGTATTGGGGGCTAACTAGATATGAAGAACGCAACACCAAAACCTCAGCCAGTTCCACAACCTGAATCCGATCGATACTGGGAGGGTCTCAAGAACGAAGAAATCTGGCTTCAGCGATCTAAGGCGACTAGTGAGTTCCAGTTTTACCCAAGAAACTTCTCGATCTCTGATCCTGAAACGGGAGAAGAAGGCATCGAATGGGTGCAAGCATCGGGCAAAGCTGAGCTATTTACGTTCGCCATAGTCCACGCCGCTCCGCATATGAGTTTTGTCGGTGATGTGCCGTACATAACTGCTCTGGTTCAACTGGAAGAAGACGTAATCGTGCCGACGAATATTGTCGGGATTACACCCGAACCTGAGTCTCTTCAGATCGGTATGGCGCTAAAACCAGTGTTCGAACACGACTCTGACGGACAGACGCTATTGAAGTTCACTCCGGCCTGAATCTCGTTGTGTAAACCAATCGACGTAGTTTCGCGAGCAATGCCGAGTTAGAATTATTATTTCGTCACACGAACTGTTTTTCGTGACGGGTAACGAATCACGAATCTCGACCATGAAAACAAGAATGTTTGCTTCAAACTTCGCGCCTTCGACAGCCGACACTCGCCGTCTGCTTCGACGACTCCGCACCAAGGGTGCATAAGCACCCCGCAAATACTCGCGTTCTTCTTTTTCTCAAGTCGAGGTCACACTCACGATGGTTAATCACTTTCTAAAATTTAGCGATATAGCGCCTGAAGAAATTCAGCCGATTCTTGATCGCGCAATTGCTCTGAAATCCGGGGCTACTAGTAACGCACTTGTCGGCAAGTCAGTGGCGATTTTGTTCGAAAAACCTTCACTGCGCACGAAGCTATCGTTCTGGGTAGGCACTGAGAAACTCGGCGGAAGCCCCGTTCATTTCGCACCTGAAGAGATTGGTCTCGGTAAACGAGAACCTGTTGCCGACGTTGCTCAGGTGATGTCCCGCATGTCGGACATCGCTGTGATTCGTACATTTGAACAATCGACAATCGAAGAGTTCGCTAAGAACGCTTCGATACCGGTTATCAATGCACTAACCGATGCCGAACACCCGTGCCAAGCACTCGCCGACACTCAGACAATTACCGAGCAACTCGGTAGTGTCAAAGGTGCCAACGTGGCGTTCATTGGTGATGGAAACAACGTTGCTGTGAGTCTCGGATACGCAGTTGCCGGTCTTGGTGGTCACCTAACGGTCGCATCACCAGATGGCTACACCGTTCCAGCTGAAAAACTTGAAGGTGCGAACACATACGGTGCTGCAGCCGCTGGAAGCATGAAGCAGGTAACAAGCCCGAAAGAAGCGGTGGCTAATGCCGACATCGTTTACACCGACGTGTGGACGAGCATGGGGCAGGAAGCCGAAACCGCAAAGCGATTGGTCGATTTCGATGGTTACCAAGTGAATCCTGAATTGCTCGACCAGGCATCGGCAAATGTGAAATTTATGCACGACCTACCAGCACACCCCGGCGAAGAGATTTCACATGGACTGTTGTACGACTCAAGATCGGTTGCATTCGATCAGGCAGAAAACCGCATGTGGACGCAAGCGGCGTTGATGGAAAAGCTTATTCGGTCCTAACGATTCTGGTTCGGAATTTCTTTACAAAGAAAGAGCGTGCGTTATTCGCACGTGCAATTATGTAACGATAGTTTGTTCGATCACGAGCAAGAGAAAAATTAGTCACCTCATGGCACTCCCCGTAGTAGCAATCATCGGCCGACCAAACGTTGGCAAATCGACTCTGTTCAACCGGTTGGCAGGTCGGCGAATCGCGATCGTAAGCGATATTCCCGGAACCACTCGTGACCGAGTGTCAATCGATGCCGAGTGGGGCCGGCATCGATACCTAGTTGTCGATACCGCCGGTGTTGAAGATCGACCACACGACGATTTGATGTGGGACGACATCAAAGCGCAAGTCGAGGTAGCCATTTATCAGGCAGACGCGATCATCTTTGCTGTCGATGTGAACGAC
>Ga0209043_1000435_pt1 | contig 26269 bp, 26 predicted proteins | sample SaaInlV_100m_DNA_3_FD_184654 | JGI IMG/M metagenome (GOLD analysis project Ga0209043, IMG submission 184654) | Marine microbial communities from expanding oxygen minimum zones in the Saanich Inlet - SI037_S4LV_100m_DNA (SPAdes) (version 2) | ecosystem: Environmental > Aquatic > Marine >... | reverse complement strand
AAAAAACATCGCAGCTGAAACGACACCCGCAAATCCAAGGTGTCTGATATATCGCATATACAAACTAATTGAGCGCCGCAGCATTGGCCATTGGAATTAACTCACCGGCAGGAACATAACCCGGAATCAACTTGCCATCTTGTAGCACGATAGTCGGGGTCCCTCGAACGCCAACCGCCTCAGCGGCCTGCATATGTTGCTCAATCGGCGTTTCACAAACCACCGGCTCAACCGGCTGCCCGCTTTTGGCGTCGTTCATCGCATTCTGGGAATCTTCGGCACACCAGACCGACACTAATGTCTTGTGAGAATTGGAACCCAATCCGGCTCGCGGATAGCCAAGGTACCGAACTCGAACTCCACCGTCTAACACCTGCTGTAGCTCTTGATGCAAACGTACGCAGTAGCCACACTCGGTATCCGTAAACACCGTAATTGTGCTTTGGGTCTCGCTAGGCGTAAAAATCACCATGCCCTCTTCATCAAGACTATCAATCACCGACTTGCGTCCAGATTTTCGAGCATCTTCCGTGAGATTGGCGCCCGCCTCCAAATTGATCAGATCACCACTGAGAAGATGCTTGCCGTCTTCAAATAAGTAAACCACCTGCATTCCAAAACTGACCTGATATAAGCCAGACACGGGTGTCGCCTCAACCGAGTCTGGCAATGTATTCGGAATAAGAGTCGCGGCCTTATCGATCACCTGCTGGGGAATAGATTGAGCAAACGCGGCGGTGCCAACTAAAAATAATAAAAGAAATGTAGTGAAACGATTAGCCATATGAGTTTTCAATTTGGGTTGTTGAGTTTAAAACTGGAGTTAGTCTACCTTAAGCAAGTTTGGCCTTGATAGACCCGATCAATCCCCAAAATCAGGGTTATCCCGATCTTTCGATCCTCATAAAAAAGTCCTTATATTGCCTGGGTTCTGCGCGCCTCGACGCGTATTCCCTGGGATGTCAGACGGTCGGGATAACAGTTTTTCGCTTCAGGAAATCATCTGCCGCGCTAAAAATAGTTTCGCGACGATCGGCCTTTAACCGTGCCAGATTTCTCGGCATCATCGCCGTTCGATGATTTTTTGCGAGATACGCCTGATGGTCATGCACAAAACGCCAGTAAAGGCCGTCGACCACATCACACCAGTCTCCTTTTCCATAGTCGCCCATTTTTCGGATATAGCTCGAAGCGCAAATATAGGGCTTTGTCGCAAAAATCCCACCATCGCTAAAAAGCGCCATTCCATAGACATTAGGCCCCATGACCCAGTGAGCCGAGTCAACGTACATCTCCATAAACCATTGATGAACCGCTTGTGGATGAATACGAGCCAGATTCATCAGATTGCCCACCACCATTAAACGCTCGATGTGGTGCGCCCAGCCCATAGATTGAGTCTTTTGGATGACATGATCCAAGGGGTCAATACCCGTAGTCCCTTTATACCAATCATCGGTAAGTCCCGAGGAGTGGTTAAAAAAATTACCGTTTCGTTGTTCATCACCAAAATTATGATAGATGCCCCTCACAAACTCCCTCCAACCAATCACCTGTCGAACAAAGCCTTCCAGACTATTCAGCGGAACCAGATTTTTTTGATGAAACTTAAATACAGCCGTCAGGACCTGTCGGGGGTCGAGCAATCCGAAGTTCATCAAGGGCGAGATCAAAGAGTGAAAAACAACATCGGAACGGGTAGTGAGTGCGTCTTCAAAGTCACCAAACAGGTTGAGGCGCTCTTTTATAAATGCATCCAACCAGCGCTTCGCTTGACGATGATTAACGGGATATTGAAATCGACTGGCATCACCAGGATAAGTCGGGAAGCGCTCCGCAACCAAACGCATTACCTGCTGGGTGGACTCACTGGGGCGCGGGAACCGGGGCGATGGAGGTTCAACCTCCTTCGCTAACGGTCGCCGATTCTCGGCATCCAGACTCCATTGACCTCCGGTCGGCGCACCATGTTCATCAACCAGCATACCCAAACGGACCCGTTGCTGGCGATAAAAACTGACCATTCGAGGACGGGATTCTTTTGCCAAATAATCAGCGAATCCCTCTCGAGAGCAGAGAAAAATTGGACTGGGAAGTATCGTGGTTTTTAATCCTAAATGATTTGCGCAATCACTGACTTCCTGAGCCGCGGGTTGGTCTTCAATCTCAAAATGGATAAGGTCCTTACCACCTGACTCTTTCATCGCTCGAGTCATTTGCTCTAAAAACGTATCACCTTCCAGCCCATCAAGAGGGTAATAGCAAACATGCGCTCCAGCGGCTCGGAGGGTGTTCGCGTACTCACGTAAGGACGCCAGCATCATCACCATTTTGAGTTGATGATGTGTTTCTCCAACAACGGTAAAGCTACACTCAGACAGAATAAAAGTGCAATCCAGCCAGGGCTTTAACTCTCGAATCGAGAAGCATTGTCCAGGAAGGACCAAAAAAAGGCTTTTGGTAGCTGAACCGGGTTTTTCACCGGCTGGCACTAATCCCATTTTTGAGGCGTCAGGCGCAAACTGGACTCCTCGTAACCCAGCGCGACAATTTGGGCCAACAGCGCCTGGTACTCATCGTCCGGGATCGATGGCTCCCTCGCCATTAGCCATACTAGATCTCGTTTTTCACGAGCGACAATGACGCGTGTGTAGTCGTCATTGAGATAAACGATCTGATAATCCGCCTTTATCGGCCAAACAAACTGCATGCCCCACACTGCATTTGAGCCATCTTCCTTCACAAAACCCTTGGGATGATAGGTCTTTAGCGGTCCATCAAAACCGCCGTCAAAGAATGAAAATTTTGTTTGAATCGTGCCATCGTCAGTTAAGGTGTACTCCTCAATCGCGTTAAAACTTTCTTTATCGATAAAGGTAGGCGTCGACGAGATGACATACCAGGGTCCCATAAAGCGCTCCAGGTCCACATAACCAACTGGCTTAAGTGGCTCAACCGCCATGGCATGAAAAGAACATGCGGTAGTCCCAGCCGCGATGAGTACTGCTATTAACGCGCTCTTGCGCCCAAAAATTCGTTTCACTCAAACTCCTCAACGTTTATTAAATAGATAATGACAAACCCGCCATTCATCTCCACCGTGCATTCCGAATAACTCGGCACATGCCATAAAAAATACGCGCCAACGGTTCACCCACATCTTCGCGTTCGCTCTCCCGTAGGTTTCAGAAAAAATATCAAAGACGTCATCATGAGCCGCGTCTAATTTACCCAGCCAAGCCTCTGACGTTTTCTGATATTCAACGCCACTCCAGTCCCATCTTTTTTCAAAGCAAAGCGAATCTTGAAATTTCAATGGGAGGTCTGCACTCGGCATCATTCCGCCTGAAAAAAAATGACGACTCATCCAATCTGATCCGTCGTTGTCCTCAAAAAAATAAGGAATCGTCTTATGACAAAAAATATGCATAAAAAACCGGCCTTCAGGTTTCAGCCAAGCCCCTACCCGGTCAAAAATCTCGCGATAGTTTCGAAGATGCTCAAACATCTCAACTGAGACCACGCGATCAAAACTCTGATCCAACACCAGGTGGTTGATATCCGCTGTAATCACCTCGAGGTTTGTTAACTTTCGCTCGCTTGCCCGGGATTCGATAAATTCCCGTTGAGACGCAGAATTCGAGACCGCTGTTATTTTGGAATTCGGATATGCGGCTGCCATCCAAAGCGTCAGCGAACCCCAACCACAGCCGAGCTCCAATACGTCCTGCCCATCTTCAAGACCGGCGTGATCGCAAGACAAAGCCAATGCCTGCGCTTCGGCATCATCCAAAGCATCGACACCATCCCAATGCGCACTGCTGTATTTCAGATGAGCGCCCAATACGCACTCAAAAAATCGCGCGGGTACTTCGTAATGTTGCTCGTTTGCTTTCTCGACAAGAGGGGCGACAGGCGCCCGATCGAGATCTTGGATAAAACCCTGCAAACGTTGAGACAGATGCTCATCTGACACGCTGATGTCTTTCAGTCGTTGCCTACAAAGCGCCCGTATTCCTGCCCGAATGGCGAGATCAGGCGCATAGCCCGAGTCCACTGCCCAAAAAGCGACTCGCGAAAACACGCTCATAATTTCTCCTGATCCGTATCCAAAGAATAACCGTCAGCCGACCCTGACTGACGCGAAAGGCTTCGGTTTGACGCTTGTTCCAGCAATAGAATAAGCGGCATCGCAACAACCCAGGCCAGCACCACACCCAGGGGCGAATGAATCACAAGCGCCCCCATCTTCTCGCCCGCAAAATAGGCTAAGGGTCCACCAATGCCGCCAAACACAATACCTAATGCGTACCGACCACGAATCCAGTTGAGACTGTGCCTGATCGATGCTGCGAAATTAATCCAGAGAGCAATCATCCAGATGGTGGTGGGGAACCCGGGACCGGCGGGCTCAGGAAAGCTGATCACGCCGGTCAGTACCGATACAGAGTCCGTCGCCAATCCAATCAAGCCAGCTCCTACCAATAACACTAAGTCATCTCGGGCTGAAGGATGCCAAACCCAAAAAGCGGCTATCCAGGCCACAACAGCAATAGGGCCAATCCAGGGATAACCCCAGGCTGCGCCCAGCACTGCAATAAACCAGGCGGCTTGAAAGGCAACAAAATTAATAATGACAGGGCGGCTCAACACGAACTTCCGTTACCCAGGAGGCGGGGAACTTTACCCCGCCATTTTGGACGGGTCAGTACGATTTGAAGATCAGATAAATAACGCTCGTCGAACCCGGCCTCGCAGTAGCAAAAATAATAATTCCAAAGTCGAATGAAACGCTCTGGGTAGCCCAAGGCCCGAATGTCCTCACGATGCGCATTAAAATTGTCCCGCCACCGACGCAACGTTTCTGCGTAATGAGGCGCAATATCCTCAAGATCCACCATTTTGAGATCGGTACGCTGACGAACGGCCTCATTGATCGCGCCTAAAGATGGCACACAACTCCCGGGGAATATATACCGCTGAATAAAATCACAGCCTTTGAGGTATTGCGCATATCGCTGATCAGGCATTGTGATCGCCTGCAGTAAAGCGGCGCCGTTATCCTTTAAAAACGATTGAATTTTCGAAAAATAATCGCCCAAAAATTCCTGTCCCACCGCCTCTATCATCTCAATCGAAACCACACGATCATATTGACCTTGATGATCCCGATAATCGCAAAGCAAAATCTCAACTTGATCTGTCAAGCCAGCCTCAATCACTTTTGCTTTTGCGAACTCAAATTGTTCTTGCGAAATCGTAATACCGGTCACTCGACATCCGAATCGAGAGGCCGCATGAATCGCAAACCCGCCCCATCCGCAACCGACCTCAAGGACGTGATGGGAGGAGTCGAGCGAGAGTTTGCTGCAAATCCGCTCTAACTTGTTCTGCCCGGCGGTATCAAGTGAGTCTCGGTCTGAATTGAAAAATGCGCTGGAGTAATTCATTGATCGATCCAGAAACAGATCAAACAGCGCATTACCGAGATCATAGTGATCGGCGATATTTTGTTGACTGCCACCGGGGGAGTTACGTCGTTTTTCATGAAACCGGCTCGCGGCTCGTGCTGCGACTTGAGACCATCCCCGATCAAAACCGTCAGTGAGCTCTGGATTCTGGGCCAGAATCGCGAACACCTGTGTTAAGTCTTGACTGGACCACGTTCCATCCATCCACGCTTTCGCCGCGCCCAGACTACCGCGCAGGGCAATCTCGGAAAAAAAATCGGGATCTTTTACTTCAATGTGGGCACTGACACCCGTATCGTCCCCAAATGAATGCGAAACTCCTGCCTCTTCAATCACCAATTGACCGTGCAGGTCTGACAGCCTACGAAACAACAGGCGCCGGCATTGTTGCTGAAACCACGAAGGGTTCGCCTCAATCGAAGGTTCCAAAAGTGTTCTCGTATTATCACTCATCATCACAAATGCTATTGAATGGTTGATTTAGGGTGCGGCACAAACGGGATGCGTTTTAGCCACAGTCGCATGGCCTGCCAATAAATCGCAGCAACAACACGAACGGTCATTATTGGAAAACGCAAGAGGCAGTTCGCCAAATTCCGGCTTGTGATCTGTTTGGCTTGCATCTTTAGATTGGCAGAAAATATTAAATGGCCCTCCTCGAACGAGCGCATTGTCACCTCCAAGCCGTTGTCCGGCTGTGAAAACTGCCAGTGATAGCGTTGATTCATCTCCATAAAGGGCGAGACGTGAAAAACCTTGTCAAACTCAAAATTTTTTTCGCCCAATGCTACATTTTCAGGACATTTCAGCACGTAACAATGCTGCTCACCCCAAGGGGTATTGTTCACCTCAGCAACCACATGGGTCACTTTCTGCCCTGATTCATCCCAGCAAAAGTAAAAGCTAACCGGGTTCATGCCATAACCCAAATAACGCAGGTGCGTTAGCAATGTAATTCGTCCGCCCGGCCTATCGCCGGACTGACTTTCAACAAGATGACGAATACTCTGGTCAAGTGACTGTAACGGATTACCCGTGTGATCAGATCGTCTAAAGCGCGCAAGTGCTGTGGAGCGTGCAGACCATAACCAGTAGGCGTCAAAGACTTCCGGAATCTCATCAAGATCCAGATAGAGCATAAACAAGCGATAGCAAAATTGATGTCGCTGAGGCCGTAAACGAGTATGGCAAACACGACCCACGTATACCTTGCTATTCAGCATGGGCGCTCGACACCAAAAGCGTCACAAACCGCAATTGCGCTGCGCACACCATCTTCATGAAAACCAAACCCCCAATAAGCACCACAAAAGCTGATCGCCCTCCGGCGAATCACCTGATGGTGACGTTTTTGAAATTCATCGCGACCTGGGGTAAATAGCGGGTGCCGAACGACCTCACGGCGCAAAATACGATCCTGATCTAGTTCATCGTGTTGATTAAGCGAAACACAATAGGTGTGTTTCGCATCAAGCGCCTGCAGCTTATTCATGTTGTAAGTGACACCGGTACCTGCTGAAGCATCCTCACGAACACGATAATTCCAACTGGCCCACGCTCGTTGCGCTTTGGGCAATACACGGGTATCCGTGTGCAGTGTGACCACGTTATCCTGATAAGGAAAAGCACTCAGGAGTTCAGACTCCTCCGAATCGGGCGCCTGAATGATATTAAGACTCGTATCCGCATGTGTCGCAAGCACGACCTCATCAAAATGCTCGCGTTTACCATTATGAAATTCAAGGTCAACGCCCGTGCCAACGCGTGTCACGCGGGATACGCGATGGCCCAGTTGCAATTCGCTTTCCAATTGGCTCACTATCTTCTTCACATAGTGTTGCGATCCCCCAGAGACGGTTCTCCAGACCGGTCGATCCTCCATCTGCAGCATCGAATGGTTGCGAAGAAACTCGAGAAAAAAACGCACAGGGAATTGACTGAAAGATTCACTGGAGCACGACCATAGTGCACCGCCCAGCGGTAATAAATAGTGTTCAATCAAATTCTGGCGATAGCCCCGATGTTTCGCAAATTCGCCGACGGTAATCTCATCACTTATATGTTTTCTAAGCGCATCATTACCGTCGCGATGAAAAGCAAAAATAGATCGCAGCAATTGCCATGCCTCTCGTCGAAACAAGTTGCTTCGTTGTGCAAAAAAAGTGTTCAGATTTGAACCGCTAAACTCGAATCCACTTTTGTCACAACGGACGCTGAAACTCATATCCGAAGGCTGGGATGAAACGCCTAAGCGATCAAATAACCTGGTCAGATGGGGATAATTTTTGAAGTTAAAAACAATGAAGCCGGTATCGATTCCGATAGACCGACCGTTTTCGTTCACAACACGCGTATTGGCATGCCCGCCCGCGCGATCATCTGCGTCAAATATGGTGATTTGGTGATTGCGTTTTAGTCCGAGCGCGCAAACCAGGCCTGATACTCCGGCCCCCACAACGGCAACTTTCAACGGCGAGCCCGACCGGCCTCAAGAATCTTGCTGGGTACAGGTCGCAGGTTCCAAACCAAACCAAGAGTCTTCAAGACTCTTAAACCCATGTAGGACAAATCGACTTCCCACCAATAGAACCCTTGCCGAGCCGCACCTGGGTAACGATGGTGGTTATTATGCCAACCCTCCCCGAGTGTCAGCAGCGCAAGTAGAAAATTATTTCGACTGTGGTCTGGCGTATCAAACCGTCGACGCCCATAACGATGCGCCAAAGAATTGATGGTATACGTTGCGTGATAAAGCGCGGTGGTCGAAATGAAAAATCCCCAGACTAGTGTCTGCCAGCCGCTCGTTTCAAGGCTGGGATATGAGGCTTGCGCCCACTCTCCAACAAAAAAACAAAGCATCCCGAGCGCCATTAGTGGCGCCCAATCAAACCTTTCTAAAACCACCAGCTCGCGACATTTTTTTAGGTCTTTCACTTGTTTCCAACGGATCGGAAATGCATCTCGCGTCAAAAACCAAAGCACGTGACTGAACCAGAATGTATCGGTCTGAGGGGAATGCGGATCGAGTGCGGTATCGGAATGAAGATGATGCTGTCGATGATGGCTGGCCCACCAGATCGGACCTCGCTGACCCGCGGTACACCCCAATATTGCCACTAGTAGTCGAAAAGGACGACTGCTCTCGAAGGCGCGATGCGCGAAAAACCGATGGTAAAACGCAGTAATAAGGAACATCCGCCCCAAATAGAGCCCCAGAGCAAGCGCCACCGCAAACCAGCTGACGCCCACCCAAATAACGGCGAAGCATCCAAGATGGATTGCTAAAAACGGAATCAATCGCCATAGGTCGAGCGAACGCGGCGATCTAAAACGAGTGCGCTCTAGGTAGCGAGCGTCGTTAATGAGCCAAAAGACGAAGGTCTGCCAGCGGGACGGAGTGTCGTCAGGGACGTTCGTAGTGTCGGTCACGAAATTATCTGAGTTAAGTTGCTGATAAGGCATCTGGAAATTCAACAACAGCCGTGGTGCCCTTCCCCGGACTGCTCGTAAGACTCACAGGCCAACCGAACCGCTCTGACAACTTTCTCACGATATTGAGTCCCACACCGTGACCACCCGGTCTAGCTTGACTTCCTCGGCTAAAGGCATGAAACGCCATATCCTGGTCATATGTTGACATCCCGATCCCGGTGTCTTCAATTGTAACGCAGTGCCCTGAGATCGACACGGTTACTGTTCCTTCATCTGTATAGGTGCAGGCGTTTCGCAGCAAATTGCCGAGCAAAACAGAAAGCACCCGCTCCGGCGCCCGAACCATAATTCGGTCCACAAATTTTGTTTCGATAGAAACAGAACGCCCTTCAAGAATCGTTCGCCCGCGATCAATTTCTTCCATCAGCAGATCATTTAAACAAACGACGCTTGATTCAATATGTCGGTCTGGCTCTCTTGCGAGCAATAAAAAAGCTTCGATCAGATTTGTCATCTGCGCAGCCGCTCGATGTATTTTATTGATCGATTTTCGAACCCGATCGTCCATCGACGGCTCTTTTAATGCGACATCGCAGGCCACGCGAACAACCGTCAAAGGACTTCGTAATTCATGACTCACGTCACGCGTAAATTCGCGCTCGCGCGCAATAAATTCCTTAACCCTTTCAACCAAATGCTTGAGCGCACCGCTCAAAACCCTAATTTCTCGATCAGCACCCTGGGGCAAATCAGTGACATCAAAATCCGGATGCTGGGTTGATTCGAGCTGAAGATTCTCAACTTCATGCGCGAGCCGGACAACAGGAGAAACTGACCCTCGGTAGAAGCGATAGCCCAGATAAAGCGAAACGTAAACGATTACCAAAACAATCATCAGCGGAACAAGTCCAAACCAAAGCGCCAATGACCGCACCTGCTCACCTTTAAATATGAGAGTTAATCTTTCACCGCCTTGCTCTGAGACATGAACAATCGAAAAATGATCCGGGGTTGGCAATTCATGAAAGCCGGTCGGCAGCGCACGGAGGTCGTCCGGCAACTCAGGGGAACCCGAAAGGAACCCGGTTAAATTGCGGGTATCCGGCGCAGGAAACGCATCATCAGCAGCACGCGCGGACCAGAAATACTCGGCCTCGGTGGAGAGCGCCTGCCGAACGAGCATCTCTTTCATTATCCATCCAGCTCCCCACGTACCAAGGACCGCCGCTAACCCGACGAGAAGGAGTTGAAAGGTAACGACGCGGGTGAAGCGTCGGACAATTCCTGCCCTAATGGGCGGCATCGGGCTCACAGAATCGATAGCCAATTCCCGGAAGTGTTTGCAAATAGGCTGAATTAAACGGCTTATCGATTACTTTGCGAAGGTTATACATGTGGCTGCGAAGTGTATCGCTGTCTGGGAGCATATCCCCCCAAATCTCTCTTTCAATATCTTGTCTGGATACGACCGATGGCGACCGCTCCATCAGGATTTTAAGCAGCTTAAAGCCAATGGGCGAAAGCACCAATTCCTGGCCATCTCGTGTCACCACCAACGACTGCTGATCAAACTCAATCCCGCCGACCTGCAGGGAATCCGTGGTCGAAGGTGAGGCATGGCCCCGCTTGATCAGGACACGAACCCTGGCCTCTAACTCTTGTATCTCAAAAGGCTTGACCAAATAATCGTCGGCGCCAATCTCAAATCCTTTCAACTTGTCTTCTAGCGTGTCGCGCGCGGTTAACATTAATACCGGCGTGGACTTTCCCATCTTGTCGCGAAGTTCGCGACAAACGGAAAGACCGTCCTTTCGTGGAAGCATTAGATCTAGGATGATTGCATCGTACTCGTTTTGCGCACAAAGATTGATGCCGACTTCGCCATCCGGCGCATAGTCAAGTTCGTAGCCCTCTCCTTCCATGTAGTCGTAGACCAATTCCGCAATATCCTGATGGTCTTCAACCAACAACACGCTTCCCTTGCTTTGCACTTCCATATGGACACCTTTCTCGTTAAATATCTGGCTGTATTGTCAACTTCAAGAGTCAATCGAGCGTGAATCTACACGTGTTTACGCGGTGGTAATGGAATTAAGGCGCTCGTTTTCTTCATATAACTTCCATATCCGGGCCGTCGTGACGATATACCGTCCTCCATCCTCGTAATACCCGTAAATCGCAAGATAGACCAGGTCATCAAAAGTGGTGCAAACAGGGTCCAAGCGCCGCCATTCGCCGCTGCTAGAGCGAAAATAGCCCAAATCATGCAAAGCTCGCCAAAATAATTAGGATGGCGGCTATATCGCCATACGCCAGTCGAAAGCACTCCGGTTCCATCATCGGCCTTTGAGAACACGGCGAGTTGACGATCTGCGACCACCTGGAACATAAAGCCCAAAAGCCACACCACAATAAATAAACTCCCTAAGATCGACGCGTTTTGAAATCCCGTTATAGCGTAAGCCAGTGGCACCGCTAGCGTAAACCCCATCAGTCCTTGCATCAAGAAAATACCTGGCAAACTTTTTAGCGCAAACCCCTTACCCCACTGGTTTCGGATTTCAGAGTATCGACGGTCCTCACCCGCTCGGTGAGTTCGCCGAATGACGGCCATGGAAAGACGGCTCGCAGAAACAGTTAGGAGGCCCAAAAAACCTACGGATGTTGCAGGTAGCGGCCATGACCCCAGTGCGTAAATCACAGCGCTACCCACGCTGAACCACGGCCAAAACACATCAGCGATGCCCGCGTCTCTGCGGACAACGCTGATAGACCAGGCGACAACGGAAAGCGTCAGGCACCAGGCAGCGGATCCAAGTAATAAATTAAAAGCAATTATGTTCATATGACTTATGTTGTCATTGCCGCTGTGAATAAACAGTAACACGACATAAATTTGCACCGCTGCCGCTAAACTGTATATCTATAAATTTCCGGTACCGTCATGAAATCTCCCGTTATTGTATGGTTGCGACAAGAGTTGAGGCTGAAAGATCACCCCGCACTCGAAGCTGCGGGCGCGAACGGCCGTCCTGTTATTCTTTGTTTTATCCGAAATACGGCAACAGACCGTTCCTGGCTGCCGGGTGCCGCCAGTTGCTGGTGGCTTCATCAGAGTCTGCGTGAGATTAGCCAAAAAGTTCAAAATGCGGGTGGGAAAATAGTGCTCCGAAGCGGTAATCCCGCCGAAGAAATAACCAAGATTTCGATAGAAAGCGGGGCCTCTGCCGTCTATTGGACGAATGCCATCGAACCTTCCGATCGTAAAGATGAATTATTGTTGCGCGCTGAGTTGGAGAAAAATGCCATCGGGTCGGAGGGTTTTGAAGGCAATTTACTTTTTGATCCCTCTGAAATTAAAAGCCAGAGCGGTACACCTTTTCGGGTGTTCACCCCGTTCTGGAAAAATTGCCTTAAAACCCGAGTCAAAATGCGGACCGTTCAAAAGTCGTCGATGCCCGTGTTCTCTCAAAACTCTTTGAAGAGTGAATCCCTTGACTCATGGAATTTCTTTCCAAAACGACCCAACTGGGCGCGAGAATTCAACTCGGTATGGCAACCTGGCGAAGATGGCGGACAAGCGGCGCTTTCCAACTTTGTTGGTCGTGCTACTGATTATGAACAGGATCGCAACTACCCAGCGAAAGATAACACCTCACGTCTATCGCCTTATCTCCATTTTGGAAACATCAGCGCCGCTCAGGCTTTTTCAGCAACCGATCGACAGAATCTCACCAACGAAGGGGCATTGTCCTTTCAGCGCGAGCTTGGATGGCGCGAATTCTGCGCACATCTTTTAATTCATTTCCCTCAAATGCCTGAGAAAAGCTTCAAGCCAGAGTTTTCAGAATTCCCATGGATCGAAGATGACGATGCGCTTGCCGCTTGGCAAAAAGGATGTACCGGCTTTCCAATTGTTGACGCCGGCATGCGCCAACTCTGGCAAACCGGATGGATGCACAATCGGGTGCGAATGGTTGCAGCGTCCGTGCTTGTCAAACATCTTCTTGTCCACTGGAAACACGGGCAGCAATGGTTCTGGGACACATTAGTGGACGCTGATCTCGCGAGCAATTCGGCGGGATGGCAGTGGGTGGCGGGCTGCGGCGCAGATGCTGCACCCTATTTCCGTGTTTTCAATCCGGTGCTTCAGGGACAGAAATTCGACCCAGATGGAAATTACATCAAGCAGTGGGTACCCGAACTCATGGATTTGCCAAAAAAATATCTGCACACCCCGTGGCTGGCTCCAGCCGAGGTGCTTAAAAACGCAAACCTCGACATTGGCAAAAATTACCCAGCGCCACTGATTGAGCCTGATGTCGGTCGAAAACGAGCGCTTAACGCTCTCGCACAACTAAAGAAGTTATAGGCAGACTCAATTAAGACGAAGCAATCCACTCGACGAGATAGTAGATAATCTGACCCTCTGACGATTTAGACGGCCCCAACACCTTGGCAGGAAACAATCGTTGTGCAGGTTTGGCCCCCGCCCTGGCCTCTTTTTCGGTCGCAACAATCTGCACACAATTAGCGGGATAGCGTTTCCGGTTTCGCCCGGGCATATGAATAATAGCCCAGTGCTCACTTGATACGTCTGTTTGGGCATCAGGGGGCACACATCCGCGCATCTGTCACCTCCATTTAAACAGGGTTTTTAATGCAACGTTGCTAAACGCGTAGTCGTCGTGCCTGATATCGCAACTGCCCTTTTTCCAGGGCTTTCGAAAGCACCGGCGTTTCGGATAAATGTCGCCTTAGATCAGCGCTGTGCATTGATCCCGGCATTAGAATCGCAATTACATTCTCAGTTGTGGGCGATCGTAGCTCAAAACCGCTTTTAAATCGACCACCATTCCAGAGGCGCTTAAACACGGCCGACTCTTTTAGTTCTGCGAAATCAGCAAAATTTATTGCCAGCAAACCCTCATGGATTAAGCATTGCTCAAGTCTTAATAACCAGGGTCCGGAACACTTTACCGCTCGATGCGGAATCCCGGCCGCGCCTGAAAAAAGATCGTCAATGATTAGATCAAATTTTGGACCTCGATAACGGGCAATAAATTCTTCAGCACTCTCTTGAAAAATCTTCGCCCGACTGGTATCGACACCAAAATGCAACTCCGCAAGCTCAATATGAACGGGGTCAATCTCTACTGCCGTAATTTGTACAAACGGGAAAAGAGTCTGCAACTGCCGCACAACCGTGCCCGCACCCAATCCGAGGACGAGAACACGCTTGGGATTCGGGTCGGGTCGAAAAAATAGGCCCAGCCAAAGAAGATCCCAAACGCTGCCGGTGATCAGTCGCCGCGGATTAAACTGACTGTGAAGTATTCCGTCGGTGTAAAGACGACGAGTCGAGCCCGCAGCTCGGATCTCGTAAAGACGACGACCTACCTTCTTCCGGTAAAGAACAGCGATAATTTCTATCCTCGTGCCAAATCACACTTGAACTTGAAAAAGGATGACCCACAACAATTGCGGCGGCCGCCTTAGTTGCAAATCACGTCCAAATCATGATTCTGCGAAACGTTGGTAAAGGTGTGCGAACAGCTCACGACGTTACTACAAGCGACATCCATGACGCCATCGACATTGACCACATTGATCAATGTGCCCGATGTAATTTTAAAAATCTGGCTCTCCCTAGCGGAAAGAACAACATTTCCCGCAGGAGAAATCGCGCAGTCGCCGAACAGTACGTTCGCCCTGATGGTAAAAGTAGCGACTGTTTTTTGTTCCGGTTCCGGAACCGGAACCGGCGAGAAACTTATCTCAACCTTCTGGTCTGATGTAATTTCCGAGAGGCGATAAACATGCGAAGCTGTCAAGGTGATCACCTGTCCATTGATCTTAACGTCGCTAACCGCATAGCCCTGATTGGGAACGAGAGAAAAATCGAGACTGTTGTAAGCGCTAATATTAAACCGGTCATCCTGCCCTGTTCGTTCATCAGACGAGTCGATTATCGGCTCAAAAACACCCCCTTCTGAAACAACGAAGCGAACATCAAAGCAACCGTCAAAGAGATGAATCCCGGCGGCTGAATTTACACTCTCATGCACCCCAGGCAACTGCTTGTAGACTTTTCCCTGACGATCACCACTCTGGCACTTACCGTTACTGGTTCGGGAAATTTCTCCGGAGAAGCCGCTTTGTCTTAACTGTGCCAACGCATCTTCAAAAAGCAGATCCTTGAGCTCAGGAACTAAAAAAAGGCTTGTTTCTTCCTCTACATCAAGCGTCTCGGCGACGCTTGACGAGGTCGATGACGAACGATCCGAGCATGCTGAAACTAAGAAGATAAGCCCTAAAACACACAGAAAAAAGATCTTTGATACGGATCGATCGTGAAAATATTTTTCGCGCCACCGGTCCTCAAAAAACATATGCAAAATTTTCATAAAAAATTCGGCAAGAAACTATATCAATTAATTTAAATTATTTGAAAAATGTTTTAAGTATATGTTTTTAAGTGTATTTTTTTAAAAAAACATCTTTGACTTTTACAAGATCGAGAAAATACCGGCAAATTTCATGATCGCCCAAAAACAGCACCGGCACCTTGTCGTCAAATTTTTCGATCCAATCCGGATCTTGGTCGACATCTCTCACCTCTAAAGCGAACGGATGGTCATTTTGAAGCGAGCTTAAATGTGTCTGCATGTCTTCGCAAAGATGGCAGCCCGCGCGGGTATACAAAATAAATGTAATCACGGATTCCTCCTTTCAACCCCTAACATTTAATCACGTAAACGCTTACTCTAGAGTTTTGCAGTCAAAGAATATATTTATGCCACTGACATTATGGCTGTCGATGACGCTGATCTGCATCTTCGGCGCCATTTCACCAGGACCCAGCCTCGCGGTCGTTGTACGAAATACCCTTTCGGGCGGTCGACTGAATGGCGTGATCACTGGCGTCAGTCATGGCTTCGGAATCGTGATCTGGGCTGGACTGACCGCAGCCGGTATCGGACTTTTAATCCAACAAACGCCGGCACTATTTGATGCCTTTCGTTTTGGTGGCGCAGCACTTCTGATCTATTTTGGCATTCGCAGCCTGCGAAGCCAGGCCGGTGTGAAAGATCTTCTGAATACCGATCAAAGTCTCCCTAAAACGTCACCGGCTCGAGACGGGTTTCTCATCGCCATCGCCAACCCGAAGATCGCGCTGTTTTTTCTCGCGTTGTTTAGTCAATTCGTTCGATCTGAAGCAGGTATGGCCGAAAAATTTATCATGGCGCTTACTGCAGGTGTAGTTGATGCGCTTTGGTACATCATTGTCGCGCTTGTCTTGTCCCACTCGCTGGTTATCGATCGTCTTCGGGCCAAAGCCCGTCTGCTCGACCGTCTTTTTGGCGTAATCCTGATCGGCCTTGCGGTTACGGTCATGGTTTAATCTAGTCTCGAATTATTAATGGTGCGACGCAGAAATTTCAGATTGACGCAGTTTGATCAACTTCTTTTTGAAACCATTAAATAATAATTATTTTCGGGTAAACCCCTTTTTCAAGTTGACATTATTATTGTTGCGATGCACCATCTATCGCCTATCTGAGGCAACTCAAGGGTACCCTACCCAGCCTCTAATCGTCGGGAGGCGGCATGCAGATAAAAGACAAGGTAGGCATTGTAACGGGCGCGGCTAGCGGCATTGGTCGAGCCACTGCGTTCGAACTTATCAAGGAAGGCGTAAAAGGCATCGCACTGGTTGATATCAATGAGGAATCATTAACAACGCTGGCCGAGGAAATCAACATTGATACCGGCAAAGAAGTCGCTATCGCCTGCGCAGGAGATGTCACCGACGAAGCGTTTCGGGAACGCGTTTTTGACTTGGTCGCTGAGCACTACGGCATTGTGCAAATTGTGGTCCCGGCAGCTGGTATTTTTCGTGATCGACTGGCCGTAAAAATTGATCACGAAAGTAGTGTTGCGAACATATATCCAGTCGACGTCTTTCGTCAGGTCTTAGAGGTCAACCTGATCCATCCGGTTTATTGGGCAATGGAGATGATTGCCAGAATTGCCGTCGATCGGAATCAGAGAGGGCTTAAAAAGTGGCGAGCTGAAGAAACGGTTCAGGGTACTATTATTTTTATTGGATCGGTTTCGTCACAGGGAAATCGAGGTCAGGTCTCTTACGCGAGCACAAAAGCAGGTCTCGAAGGTGCAGCATCAACATTGACCAAGGAAGCAATGTTTCATGGCGTAAGAACGGGTGTCATTCATCCGGGTTTTGTAGATACACCACTTCTCCAGGGCATGCCTGAGGGTTTTGTAGAAAAAAATATTCTGCCGGACACTCAGCTCGGACGCCTGATTCGACCTGAAGAAATTGCTGACGCGATATGCTTCATGATTCGGAACTCAGCGGTCAGCGGACAACTCTGGGCAGACGCGGGATGGCATCCCAACGCAGCTTAAAATCATGATCGCTTGAGAGTTGCGGGCTGCAGTCTTATGATTTGAGGTTGTTTCATCCCGCGTGTCTCAAAAGAGCCATGCCTAACCGACCTTAAATCATGGCTTCCAATCTTCTCGATCCTCAATGGATTGGCAAAACGTTTGATGACTTTTTATTCAGGCCACAAAAAGGAATCACCTCGACGCGCGCTGGCATCCCGTTACGCTCAAGGTTAACTCAGCATATCGCGCTTGATCTCCCTATCGTTTCCTCGAATATGGACAGCGTTACTGGGGGAGACATGGCGGAGACCATGGCGCTCGAAGGCGGTCTTGGCGTTATTCATCGTGGCCAAAGCATTGAGCGGCAGTGTGAAACGCTCAGTCGCGTCAAACGAAGTCACAGTGCAGTCATTGAACAACCCCGAACGCTGCCAATAGGGTCAACGATTGAAGAGGCACGGCTGTTTGCACGGCGCCATAAGATAAACGGGATATTGATTGAAACAAAAGGCGGAAGCGGAATTCTTGCAGGCGTTCTGACTCGCCGGGATATTCCCTGGGATCGGTCTCGGGATAAGGAAAGTGTCGAAACTTTCATGACACCCACTTCGAGATTGAAGACCGCTCCTCCTGATGTCGCAACCGAGGAGGCCGCAAAAATCATGTTTGAAGGCCGCATTGAAAGGCTGCCGCTGATAGATCAAGAACATCGAATCTGTGGACTCATTACCCGAAAAGACGTGCGCTTCCTTCGCGAACGACCCTTTGCCAGTAAAGACGAAAAAGGTCGACTTTTGACTGGTGCGGCCGTCGGATGTGCCGGTGACTTCATGGAGCGCGCCACAGCGTTATTGTCTGCAGGTGCTGATTCTTTATTTGTCGACATTGCTCATGGGCATTCACAAATCATGCAAACCGGCATTGAAAAACTCAGGGCCGAATTTCCCTCAACGCCGCTTGTCTGCGGGAACATTGCGACTGCTGCAGGGGCGCGCTTTATGGCGGATATTGGCGCCGATGCCGTAAAAGTAGGTGTGGGTCCGGGGCGAGGCTGTCGAACTCGCTTGGAAACCGCGGCCGGCGTTCCCCAGCTGCAAGCGATTCGGGAAGCGTGGTGTGAAGTAGGGGGTGAAATCTCGATCATGGCCGACGGCGGGGTCCGTTACGACAAAGATATTTTCCTCGCGCTCGCCTGTGGCGCCGACACCGTGATGCTGGGAAGCGCTCTATCTGGCACAGACGAGGCACCCGGGCGAGTAATCGAAGATCCGGCTTCCCATTCCAAAAAGAAAATCTACAGGGGAATGACCTCTCCTGAAGCCGTAATGGAATCGCTGTATGACTCCGAGGATTCAGATGCTATTGATGAAGCACTCGCAACCCCACCGGAAGGCCAGGAAATTCAGGTGCCCTACCGGGGTAGCGTTGTTGATATTCTGCACCGCATTCGAGGTCACCTACGTTCAGCCGTCAGTTATGCGGGCTGCACATCGCTTGAGGATGCACGCCATGCGATTCTTGATAATCCGCTAGAGTTTCTCGTTCCCCTCTCCGAATCCGCTAGGCGAGAATCGTACGAACGCTAGAAATGCCAGTCTTGGCGCGAGCACATTTCCACGTCAAAACAGGTAGATAGACTCAAAAAATTCCTTATTCGCCGTTAGCAAGACTGGCGAAAATGGAATCAAGCCCGCGCTCCAGGTCTGGAAAGCGCGGCACCACACCGAGATGCTCTCTCATCAATGTGTTATCAATTCTTTTGGATTCTGCCAGATAAGACTGCATCTCTTTACTCAGTTGTTCCGAGGCTTCTTGAGCTGTCAGGATCGGGGGACGACGTAATCCTGCGGCATCAGCAACCCTGAAGAAAAAATCAGTCATTGTGGATGGGTGGCCATCACTAATATTGTAAGCCGGTGCTGGCGCTTTAACGCGAGCCGCCGACATACACGCGGTAATCAAGTCTTCTACGTGTACACGGTTACTCCAGGGACACAATTCAGGTGTCAGGACCGGCCGAGCATTTTTAATTCGATCAAGAGGAAGTTTGCCGAGACCATATATGCCCGGCACCCTCAAGACGACTAAAGTAACAGCATGAAAATCGCACCAGCTTCGGGCAAAATCTTCTGCATCAACTCGTCTCGTCGCCCGTCCCGTCTGAGGCCTGCGAGGACGGGTCTCCGTTACCCAATCCCCCTGACAATCGCCGTAAACACCCGTTGTATTAATGAGCACAATCCGGTTGGGGATTTGTCCAATCTGCGCGGCAAGCTCAAGGCATCTTCGTAACCGCCGATCCTGCGTTCCTTCAGGCTGTGGAGGCGCAAACCAATAAAGCACCTTATCGGACAACGAGAACTCGAGGATAGAAATTTCCTCAAGATCGAGTGCAATCGACTGAATACCCTCACGAATTAATCGTTCGGCACTAGACGGGCTGCGAACAACCGCAAAAACCCTTCCACTTAAATCTCGCTCACGGCGCGCGACCTGGCGTCCCACATAACCACAACCCGCAAACACGCTATCCATCTGACTACCGGTTCGCGGTCAGCGTACCCGATGTGGCAAGCGTCGCGACCGTCAAACCCGCACGCTTGCACTTGATCGAGCCACTGACATTACCCTGCATGACAGGTGGACTAATAACACCCTGGATACGAGCGGCCTTGGCAGCAAGAGAGCAACCCGCGTTGTTTAAATTAGAAATATTTTCTGCACTAATTAATGAGCTAAGATCGTCAATAGAGGCTTGAACGCCCCAATTTCCACTGTTGTCGACGACGCCTGTAATGGTCACATTTCGCACTTTGAGAAATACCAAACCATCTGCTGTCACCTCGAGTAGCGCGGTTTCTATTCGCTGATCAGTCGAAGATCCTATCCCCACCACATCGGCTGTAGACGTTAACGAAATCGTGCCAATATAGCTTCCGGAGTATGCGGCTGTTGCGTCCCCCCGCGACACGGTCAGATCGATCCCGCTCGTCGACGAACTGGCACAAGCGGCCATCAACCAAGTGATCCCCAGATAAAACAATACACTGAAACGTTTCATTTCTCTAACTCTCGAACTTTTGATAATGCTGAAGCGACCAAGCCTGATGGAACCGCGATCATACTCAAACCCACTATAAACACAAAGAAAGTAAACACCTTCCCACCGGTCGTAATGGGGACAACATCTCCATAGCCGACCGTTGTCAACGTCACAGTGGCCCACCAGATCCCATCAAATACGGAAACAAAAACCTCGGGCTGTGCTTCATGCTCAAAGTGGTAAATACCCACCGCGCTCAGATAAATGAGCGCGAGCGAAAACAGGCCAAAAACCAAAATTTCTTCCCTCACCAGTTTGAATGCGAGTTGGAAGCGTCGCGCGGCTTTACTGAACCGAAAAAGTTTGAGAAGAATCGCAAGTCGCGCGAGTCTAAATATTCTGAGAGATCGAAGATCCAGTCCCACCGCTAAATAAAATGGCAGAACAGCCGCCAAATCAATCAAGCCATAAAAACTGAAAACGAAAGAAAGTTTTTTCTGACTTGAATAAAAACGCAGAAGATACTCAACCGTAAACAGCCCGATAATGAGGGCTTCAGATATTGCCAGCAGACGTGCCGTAGTTGATGACAGGCCAGGAAGCGTCTCAATCGCAAAGCTCACCGCGGACGCCACAATCAATATCTGAATGGTGAGATCAAATATTTTCCCCATTCGGGTATCAGTCTCTTCTACTATTTGCTTTAGCGACGTCATATCAAACACCGGGTCAAAAAAGGGTTACTGTCCTGCTTTAAAACACAAAGGTTCGTCTCATCGTCAATTTTACTCAGATCTAAAAAGTTAAAACATCCGGAGTCTTGGTAAGCCAACACTTGCCAAGACAACTCTCGTTTCGTTCTGCTTTTTCGACTGTTATTATCGGCCTTCTCTTATTGCTTTAACGACTTATACGGTGGCGGATAATCCGCCACACATCACTAGAACAGGAGCTCCTATGGACAACGACACGAGAATCCGACTCGAAGCAGCTGCTTTCCGCGGATTGGTTGAGCATCTGCAACGAAGGACAGATGTACAGAATATCGATCTAATGAATCTGGCAGGATTTTGCCGCAATTGCTTATCAAAATGGTACCTCGCCGCTGCCAAATCTGAAGGGATCGAGATGGACTACGATCATGCTCGTTCTATTGTTTATGGCATGACCTATGACCAATGGAAAAATGATCATCAAACATCGGCGACTGGAGAGCAAAAATTAGCTTTCGAAGAAACGAAACCGCTTCATGCCGTGATTAGCGGTCACAACTGAGGTTAACCATGTCAACTCTTGAAATCCATCAATTCCCGTGTCTAGATGATAACTATGGCTACCTCATACACGACACTGCAAGCGGACTCACGGCAACGATCGATACGCCAGAAGTCGATGCAATCAATGCAGCATTAAAGGAAAAAAACTGGTCCCTGGATTTTATTTTCAACACACACCATCATCACGATCATGCGGGTGGCAATCTGGAACTTAAAGCTCAGACCCAGTGTGAAATCATCGGGCCCGCCGCAGACATTGATAGGATTCCGGGTATCGATCGAGCAGTCGGCGAAGGTGACACAGTCATGCTGGGCAATTGGGTCTTTCAGGTCCACGACACGCCTGGCCATACTCGTGGGCATATTGTGTTTCACTGCGCCGAAGCGGCTGTCGGGTTTGTGGGTGACACGCTTTTTGCGCTCGGTTGTGGAAGACTCTTCGAAGGCACGCCAGAGCAAATGTGGCATTCGCTGCAAAAACTTCTATCATGGCCAGATCAGACCCTGATTTATTGCGCTCACGAATACACTGAAGCAAACGCCCGGTTTGCGCTCTCCGTGGAACCCGAAAACGCCGATCTGGTCGCTCGAGTAGACGAGATTCGAATCGCAAGAGCGCAGGACATTCCTACGGTCCCGACATCCATGGCACTCGAAAAAAGAACCAACCCCTTTTTGCGCCCGCATAGCAGCAACCTTCAGGAAACAGTGAACCTCGTTGGGCAAAGCGATGTTGAAGTATTTGCGCGAACCCGAGAGCTCAAGGACAATTTCTAAGTCAAGTGACACAAACACCGTATCTTTGGATTTCGAGATAACATGCCCAATCAACTACCCCCCTCCGAACGAACAAGAATCCGAAGACTGAAGGAGCTTGCGCGTTACGATGAAGAAGTCACTCATGCGATTCTCGATGAAGCAAAAGTGTGTCACGTGGGCTTTGTGGATAACGACCAACCGTTTGTTATTCCAACCGCTATTGCCCGAATCAATTCACACGTTTATATACATGGAAGTCGCGTCAGTCGCATGTTAAAACTGCTGGCACAGGGTCATCCCGCCTGCATTACCGTCACGTTGCTCGACGGCATTGTGGTCGCCCGTTCTGCCTTCAGCTCGTCGATGAATTACCGGTCTGTCGTGATCCTGGGCCAGGCTGAAAAAGTATCGGGTCAGGAGAAAATTAAATCGCTTGATGCCTTTACTGAACATCTGATTCCAGGACGGACCGCTGATGTTCGACCTTCCCGGCCCAAGGAAATCGCCGCAACTACCGTGTTGCGCTTCTCGTTATCTGAGTCTTCAGTCAAGATCAGTGAGGGGCCGCCTGTTGATGAAAAAGCCGATTACGAGAGTGATGTCTGGGCAGGCGTCATCCCGCTGCAGCTGGTCAGCGACACACCCCAGCCTGATCCAAAGCTAAAAAAAGGCATAAAGCTGCCCCGTTATCTTGCCCATCATCGACCTGCGCGTTGAGAAAATTCATACTCCATCGCTCTTAACTCGCTCATCTGCCTTATGAAAAGTCCTGCTCGAATTGCAATCGATATTGGCGGCACCTTCACCGATGCGGTGCTTCAGATCGGGGCATCGCGATATACCTCCAAGGTATTAACAACCGCGAGCGATCCTGCTGAGGGATTTATGCAGGGTATTGACGATTTACTTCAGCAAGCTGCGATCCAGCCCAGTGAAATTTCTCTGATTACCCATGGCACCACGCTTGCGACTAACGCGCTCATTGAGCGACGCGGAGCAAAAACAGCATTGATCGTCACGGAAGGACATCGTGACTCCCTTGAGATCGGGTACGAAAACCGTTTTGATCAATATAATTTTGACGCTGATCGAAAGCCGCCGCTGGTCACCCGGGCACATCGGTGGGCAGTCTCAGAGCGTATCGATTATCAAGGCCGAATACTCACTGAACTTGATGAGTCTTCAGTCACGAAACTCCTCGACCAAATCGACTCACAGTCTGTCGAAAGTGTAGCAGTCGGGCTCTTGCACGCTTATGCCAATCCCGCTCATGAGCAACGAATTCGGGAGATGATCAAAGATGAGTTTCCCGACATCGCGATTTCTCTTTCAAGCGAAGTGTGTCCGGAGATTCGTGAATATGAACGACAGAGCACAACCTGCGCTAACGCCTTTGTTCAGCCGCTTATCGCCGGCTATCTTTTAAAAGTAAGAGAGCGACTCCAAAGCACTGGTTTCACATGTGCCTGCTTATTAATGACATCCGGCGGTCATCAGGTCACCATCGAGACGGCTGCCAGTTTTCCCGTCCGTTTGGTTGAATCAGGCCCCGCAGGTGGAGCAATTCTCGCCGCTCACATCGCGAAGGCCCTCGGCGAGCCGTCAGTGGTGTCTTTTGATATGGGGGGCACAACTGCCAAAATATGTCTAATTGATAACTTTGAACTGCCGCTCTCGAGAACATTTGAAGTCGACCGCGCACACCGCTTTATGAAAGGAAGCGGAATGCCGATCAAGATTCCGGTTGTCGACATGGTTGAAATTGGCGCAGGCGGCGGTTCATTGGCTAAAGTCGACGAGCTCGGGCGAATTCATGTTGGCCCCGAGAGTGCCGGATCAGAGCCTGGTCCGGCATGTTACGGCAGCGGAGGTAAAAATGCTGCGGTCACCGATGCGAATCTGGTGCTTAAACGACTCGATCCCGAAAAATTTGCCGGTGGCAGCATGGTGCTCGATTCTGCGTCTGCTATCCAAGTCGTGAAAAAAGCCGTCGGCGATCCCTTGGGAGTAACCACCACAGAAGCGGCTCAGGCCATCATTGAAATTGTCGACGAGAATATGGCAAGCGCCGCTCGAGTCCATGCGGTAGAAAAAGGTGTCGACGTAAAAGAAAGAACCCTGATTGCTTTTGGCGGTGGCGCACCCCTCCATGCAATGTCGGTCGCACGAAAACTTGGCATCTCAAGAGTCATCGTCCCAAGAGACGCGGGCGTGGGCTCAGCGGTTGGGTTTCTGCTCGCCCCGATTGCTTTTGAGGTCGTTCGCAGTCGTTTTACGACTCTTGCTAATCTTGATACCCATGCGATCAACTCCCTTTTTGAAGATATGGAGAAAGAGGCGATCTCAACGGTTCGTTTGGGTTCAAAAGAAGGCGCGCTTTGTATTCGACGTCACGCATACATTCGCTATGCGGGGCAAGGGCACGAGATAAAAGTCGAACTTCCTCATTGGCCCCTCAACAAACAAGATCGAGATTCAATTCAAAACGCGTTCATGCACGCGTATGAAAGTCAGTATGGCAGGGGCATTCCCGGGGTTCCGCTAGAAATATTGACCTGGTCTCTTACGGCCTCAACCGAACCCGATGAACACATTCGATCTGATGCCGGCATTTCGACAGACGCCGAGTTCGTGTCAGAAGAGCGATCTGAGGTCCGCATGCCGGACAGGGTCAACAGTGAGAACTGTCCCGTGATCGAGCGACATGCGATAACACTCCATACTGAAGTAAAAGGGCCTGCGATTATTACCGAGAATCAAACAACGCTCATTCTTCCGCAGGGATGGACACTTCGAGCCAATCAATTTGGTGATTTACGCTCAACTGAGATTTCAGGGTGCACTACCAACGAATCAGCGCCAAAAAAAAACCTAACGCCGATAAAAAAACAGGTGATATGGGATCGTTTAATCAGCATTGTCGAAGAACAGGCCCAAGCTCTTATTCGAACCGCCTTCTCTACAACGGTTCGGGAGGCCGGGGATCTGTCCGCAGGTATTTTTGACCTTAGCGGGAAAATGCTGGCGCAAGCCGTCACCGGAACCCCGGGGCACGTCAATGCAATGGCGACCTCAGTCGGCTACTTTCTGGAGACGCTTTCGCTTGAGAAAATGCGCCCCGGCGATGTCTACCTCACCAATGATCCATGGAAAGGCACGGGACACCTATTTGATTTCACTGTCGTGACACCCGCATTTATCGATGACAATCCGGTGGGCCTACTCGCTTCAACGGTTCATGTCGTGGACATTGGAGGGCGTGGTTTTGGCCCTGACGCCGGACAGATCTATGAGGAGGGGCTATGCATTCCCATCCTCCCTCTGTTTGAAGAAGGCAAAGCTTCAGAGGCGATCATGTCTATCGTGAGAGCCAATGTGCGGGAACCTGATCAGGTCATTGGCGATTTGTATTCGCTTACGGTCGGAAACGCGGTTGGGTGCGCTCGCCTGATCGAAATGATGAGTGGATTTTCACTCTCAGATCTAGACGAGATAGGCGAACACATTGTGGCTAAATCACGAAAAGCCGTCTTGGATGAGATTGCAGAACTTCCCCACGGCATTTGGGAAAACGAAATGACCGTCGACGGCTATGGAGAACCCGTAATCCTTAAGGCGACACTTGAGATCAGCAAGTCAGGTGTCAACGTCGACTTTACAGGTACATCTGCGGTCTCCCCTTTCGGCATCAACGTCCCATTAAGCTATTCCCAGGCTTATGCTTCCTTTGGTGTACGCTGTGTCATTGGATCAACCGTGCCCAACAATGCTGGATCTCTGGACACAATTCGGGTTAGCGCGCCGATGGGTTGCATATTAAATGCACCGCGACCTCACGCGGTTGCGGTTCGACACGTGATAGGGCAGATGCT
>Ga0209043_1000420_pt1 | contig 26739 bp, 28 predicted proteins | sample SaaInlV_100m_DNA_3_FD_184654 | JGI IMG/M metagenome (GOLD analysis project Ga0209043, IMG submission 184654) | Marine microbial communities from expanding oxygen minimum zones in the Saanich Inlet - SI037_S4LV_100m_DNA (SPAdes) (version 2) | ecosystem: Environmental > Aquatic > Marine >... | reverse complement strand
ACTATATGAACTATTTATCGAAAACAAACGTACCGGCGGTATACCCGTACAAACAGGTATGTTCGGAACTCATATGGATGTAGCGCTTGTAAATGATGGTCCGACGACCGTCATGTTGAAAAGTTAATGGTCACTAAATTATCGACTTCGCCACAACCAGAGGTTGACTAGAGCGCCGAATAAACCAAGTACCGCAGCAATACCATAGACGAATCTAAACGCGGCAACATAGCCAGTCACTGTATCGTTTAATTGAGTCGAACTGATCTCTACTGGGTCTTGTCCTATAGTTTTTAACGTTACAAATATCGATCCTAGAATTGTGACGCTGCAGACCGTTCCAAGGTTGCGCGACAGTCCCGATAGTCCGCCTGCTATACCTAATTCCCGCACACTAACGCTCCCCATAATTAGACTTAGATTGCTGCTTTGAAAAATTCCCATGCCTATCCCTAAACCGGCCATTCTTACTGCAATCCCAAAGCCTGTGGAGAGGTTATCTACCGTTTGGAAAGAAATCAGAGAGACAACGATGATTAGCATGCCTATGGTGCTTATAAGGGCAGGGTGAGTGCGGTCTGCGAAGGTCCCGCCGAGGGGTGAAGAAATCAGTAAGAATACTGCGGGGATTGTGAGCAAAACGCCAATACTGGAAGGCCCCATTCCGACTATTTCGGCGACAAAGAATGGCAGGACAAACCAATTAACAAAAACCGCAAGATACATTAGAAAATTGCAAACCAAACCAATTGATACTTCACTTCGACGCAACAACCCCTTCGGTATAAATGGTGTCGATATGGTGAGCTGTCGTCTACACAAGAAATAGGCTGCAACTAGTGATGCTGCAATGTAAATCAGAGCACTAAACGAAAGCCAACCGGTTATCTGTGTTTGATTCAGAAAAACCATGAAAAATAGAACGCTCAAAACTATCAGTAATGCTGAATTCAGATCCAAATTTGTTTCAGAGGAATTTCTGACTGAAGGAAGAAACCAGACGGACATTCCTAAGGCAAGAATTGCCAGTGGGACGCGGGCAAGGAAGATCCAACGCCATCCATAAAGGTCAATCACAAAGCCAGCTCCGAATGAACCAAGAATCATTCCGGTCATGCCGATAGCTGTCATCCACCCCAAGGCCTGACCGCGATAGTTATCGGGGACGCTTGCCGTAACTATAGCGGGGGACAACGCTAAAAAGGTCGCGTTTCCGAGTGCTTGAAGAACCCTGGTTACAATTACACTTTCTAGAGTCGTTGCAATACCAATCAGGAATACCGCAAGTCCGTAGGTGATTAGACCAAGAATGTAGATACGTTTCAGCCCATAAGCATCAGCAATTCGGCCTAGGATCAACTGAACCGTAGCGGTTGCCCCCAGATAAACAGTAATGATTTTATAAATTTCAATGAGGTCAGCATCGAAGCTTGTTGCGATATCTGGAAGCCCAACATTAACGCTAAAGTCCAAGCCAGCTAATAGCATTCCGGATGATGCAGTCGCGAGGACTAACCAATACCGTTTAGCAATTACAGGCATAATCCAATCAGCTGGAATCAGCAGAGGTAGCTTCTTTTATCATGTGGATTTTTGGCTATGGTTCATTAATTTGGAATCCTAATTTTTCCTATCATGCCCATCGTTTAGCACGAATCGATAATTGGGTGCGGCGTTTTTGGCAAGGGTCGATTGACCATAGAGGTGTGCCGGGTCATCCTGGCCGTGTTGTTACATTGGTATCCGAGCCATCGGGTAATTGTTGGGGTGTTGCATTCGATTGTACAAAGTCTGATAACCAACAAGTGATCGAGGATCTGGACCTTCGGGAACAGGGAGGGTATCACCGCGAATCGGTAACACTGAATTTCACCGATGGCAGTACCACCCAGGGCCTGGTGTATGTAGCAGGCCCTGATAATCTAGATTATCTTGGGCCGTCAGATGAAATCGATATTGCCAGACAAATCCTCTCGGCTGAAGGGCCGAGTGGATCAAATCGAGAGTATCTCAGCAATCTAGCCAACGCCTTGAGGACTCTGGATGTATCAGATTCACACGTATTTTTGATTGAGTCCAAGGTTCAAGCATTGATCACTACGAGACCATCTGCGAGCGATTTGCTGTAATTAGGAAGAGTCTCCGTTTATGGCCTTAATATCAGGCAGCTGTCAGAACCTTCAAGGACACGCTTTCGACAATATCCTTTACCTTCTCGCGGTACTCCAGCATATGTGGCGCTACTGCATGGGCATTCAAATTAGCCATGGTTTCCCATTTTTCCACCATAGTTACGATATTTTCATCCAGCTCTTGCGCGCCGAGTGAAGAATCAGTATCCACCATGGGCTGATATTCCATACAACCTTCCTCGGCGTGCACATTGGATAGGTTGTCTTGTATACATGCCAGTAATGCGTGTCGCTGACCCGCCTTGGCTTTTATCGTTGCGATGACACAGATCATATTCGTCTCTCCTTATCTCCAATCCAATGGGTCACACCCTTTAAGACAGTGGGTTAATGAAAATCGCGCAATACCTGTCCAGGTCGTCCAGCGTCACCGATCAAGCCTCCTTCATCGACAATCCGTGTGCCATTGACCCAGACGCCATGGATCCCAAGAGGATCTGTGGTTAGGCGACGCTCTCCAGCGGGCAGATCGCAGACGCGCCTGGCTGGGCTTCTGCCGACGGTGTCCGGATCAAATAACATCAGATCGGCAAACGCACCCTGTTTGATGTAGCCGCGCTCAACGATGCCGTATATCTGTGACGGTTGTCCCGTGAGCCTATAGATCGCTTGCTCCAGGCTCATGATTTTCCTGTCCCTTACCCAGTGGCCCAGGAGGTGCAACCCGAATCCTGCATCGCAGAAAAACGTCAAATGCGCACCGGCATCCGACAGTGCGATGGCCGAATATTCGTGGGTCAGCAGCTTCGATACCGCTGCTTCGTCCGCGTTCAGCAATACCGACAGGAATGTTGTTTCCAGATCTTCCTCCAGCGCTAAATCCAGCATCAGATCCAGCGGATCCTGGCCGCTCAATTTGGCCAGCGATGCAAGGGACTGCCCCTCCAGATGTTGATGTGACGGCTGACTGACCTCAAGGACTTTAAGCTTATCCCACTCCCCGTTGAACAGCCGGACGGCAGCGGGTTGTGTGAGCTCTAACCTCACCGAGTCGCGGAAGGACTGATCCCGAAGCAACTGCCGGTAATCTTCGTCAGATGCAGCCTGCATGGCTGGTTTCCACGCCGCAATACCTTCAAACGGGTAGGGGGCACGCAAGGTAAATTCGTTGCTGAGCGGACAGCACGATACCTGCCCCCATAACAGGTTGTTGCGGCTGCGCGCCGCCTCGATGCATTCAAAATCCCGAAAGACCCCCTCGGGATCGGTACTGTTGTGAAGAAGTGCTGCAATCACCACCGGCCTTTTGATTTCCTGAGCGAGCGTCTCCAGAAAGGGCACGGGTGTCGAACTTCCTTTGGTCAACATGAACACGCCTTTGCCTCTAGTGCCCAGAACGCCCACCAGAGTCTTCAGTTCGTGCTCTGTCGCCAGTCGGGATGGCATCGGATTTCCATCGGCGCCATTGTGCGAAGGAGAGGTGGAGGTCGAAAACCCTACGGCGCCGGCCGCCATTGCCTCATCTACCAGGCATCGCATGGCCTCCACTTCGTCTTCCGTCGCACTCCGAAGCGATGCTTCGTCGCCAAGTACGTGCGTGCGGATCGAGGAATGACCGACGAAGGTGCCCACATTGGGGCCCACCCCTTTTGTCTCAAGGAGTTGAAGGTAATCCGAAAACGACTCGAATTCCCAGTCTATACCCGCCTCCATCGCCTTTAAGGACATACCCTCAACACGGACCAGGTTGCGCATCGTCTTATCGCGATTCTCAGGCTTGCACGGTGCAATGGTAAATCCACAGTTTCCGATAAGCACTGTTGTAACGCCGTGACCCGGTGATGGGGTAGCCATAGGATCCCAGGTAATCTGCGCATCGAAATGGGTATGACTATCGATGATTCCCGGCGCGAGCACCAGACCATCGGCATCAATCTCAATCTTCGCAGTGCCGGCACATTCACCGACCTCGGCGATCCGTTCACCCGAGACCCGGACGCTCCCGAGAAACGGTGGAGCGCCTGTCCCATCTACGATGAGAGCGTTCCTGATTAGAAGATCAGATTTCATCCCGGCGGCGCCACCGTTACGTGTGTCGGATCAACCGAGCCCGTGACGATTCCAGCCTGGCGAAAAACCTCAACCGTGACGGCCAGTTCTTCTGGGATAATCTCAACCTGGGAAGACCAGCACCCCAATGCCTGGTAGGCACCGATGGTGTCCGCCAGGATCTCGACCGGCACCCCGGGAAAGTAGGACAGCTCCGAAGCGGCGACTTCCTGTGGCGGAGCCTCGTTAACCCACTCCCGCGCCTGTCGAAAAGCACGCATGAAGGCCCCGGCTGTCTCGCCCGCAAGCCACTCCGGCGTCGAGGCCAGACTGGAGAATGCACAAGCGCCCACCCAATCACCGACTCGACCAACTACATAGCCAATTCCGTCGGCCTGCAACTGCTGCGGTGCCGGGCCTTGCAGATGAATGTAGTCGCCCTGCCCTGCGCGAAACGCCGCAATCATATCGTCAGTCGATCCAGCATCGATCAGATTGAGCGTGTCATTGTCTACCCCTCCCTTTACGCAGGCATAGCGAAACATATGCAACGGCTGCCCACCATGGTCGACGATAACCTGTCGCCCTGCCAAGTGACTGAGCCGAAAGCCCGGCTCATGCTGTCGCCCGACTAAAAAGAAACCGTCGGTCCGATTGATCTGGGCAAAGTGCAAAGCGGGCGGAATTTCACCGCGTTGGGCAAATGCAAACGCTTGACTTGGTGCAGATTGCACCACATCGACCTCTCCTGCGGACAACGCCTTAATGGCTGAGACTCCAGGCTGTGCCACCGACGACTGACCGTCAAGGCCTTCGCGCGTGAGAAACCCGCCCGAGAGCGTCGCGATGAGGGGCGAGTAGAAAGCAGAGAACCGGGTAAACTGAATTCGGATAGGTTCCATAGTCTTCATTTATCCCTGGACGGAGTATCCGCCATCGACTGGAATCGCCGTGCCAGTCACAAAATCCGAAGCGGCCGAAGCCAGGAACACCGCGATGCCAGACAGATCCTGCGGCACGCCCCAGCGCCCAGCGGGTGTTCGCGATTCAACCTTTTCATGCAGTCCATCGACCTGCAGTCTTGCTTCGCGAGTGAGTGTGGTATCGATCCAGCCTGGAAGTACCGCATTGACCTGGATGTTGTCCTTGGCCCAGGCACAGGCCATGCCCTTGGTCATCTGCACAATGCCACCCTTGCTCGATGCATAGGGCACGGTAAATGAGGCCCCGAAAATGGACATCATCGATCCGATATTGATGATCTTGCCGCCACCGGCGTTTTTCATAACCGGGTAAACACGCTGACTGAGCATAAACGCGCTGGTCAAGTTGGTGTCGATGATCGCTTGCCACTCGGCCAGAGCATATTCCTCGGGCTGCTTGCGGTCGTTGGTGCCGGCGTTATTCACCAGCACGTCGACTCGTCCGAAATCGGCCACCACGGTTTCAATGAGATTAACGCACGACGCCTCGTCGCGAACGTCCAGCGCTATGAACGCGGACCGGACACCTAAGCTCTCAAGCGCTGTGACTGCCGCTTCGCCTTTGACCGGATCGCGCGCAGCCACGACCACCGCCGCGCCAGCCTGGGCCATGCCCTGACCCATCGCGAGCCCAATACCGCCGTTGCCGCCGGTAACAATCGCCACTCGGTCTTGCAGGTCAAAAAGTGCCACTTTGCTTTCCTCTTAGTTGATGTGACGAGTCAGGCACACCGGGCCAGGAATCCACAGAGCGCGGTATTGAACGCATCGCGCTGCTCAACGTTCGATAAATGCAGCGCATCCGGGATCACCACCAATTCCGAACCGGCAATCTGTTGATTGATTACCTGGTGTGCTGCCACCGGGGTGCCGGGATCATCCTCTCCGACAATCAGTAAAGTGGGCACCGTGATCGCCGGTAGTTGGTCAGTGATGTTCAAGCCCATGATAGCGTGACAGCACCCACAGTAGCCCTCGACCGGTGTAGACCGGATCATTGCCCGGATTTTGTCAACCTCGATACCGGCATGGGCCTGGTAGTGTGTCGAGAACCAACGGTCAATCGTCGATGTTACCAGCGATTCCACCCCGTCTGCTCTCACCGTTTCAATACGCTCGCGCCAAGTGCTGTGCAACGCCTCGGGGACGACGCTGGTGGTGTCGCACAAACTGAGCGACAGGAAGCGACTCTGGTCTATGACTGCTGCGATCTGGCCGATCATGCCACCCATTGACAAGCCAACGAAGTGAACCTGGTCCAGACCGAGAGAATCGAGCAGGCCAAAAAGATCATCCGCCAACAGTTCGAGCGTGTAGTCAGCCGTCGGCGCGTCTGTTGCCCCGTGGCCGCGGGTGTCATACCGCAGCACCCGGTACTGCGCCAGAGCTTGCATCTGTCCATCCCACATAGCCAGGTTCGCGGACAACGAATGGCCCAGCACCACCACCGGTGCATCCGCCGGACCATCCATGGTGTAATGCATGGAAATACCGTTTGCCTGAACCTGCATAATCCGCTCCGTTTTCTGAAACAGCTATTTGAGCCTTTCCCCGGCGGTGTTACTGCCGGCGCCTTCCTCAGGGTGACTCTCGCATTCACGTGGTAATTGTGCGACCGCTGCCTCGATGGTCCGGGCCAGCGTGCGCTGAGAATCGATTGTCTCAGGACTCTCATTCGCAAACGAGGTCGCTTCCAGCAGTCGATATATAGCCGCCGCGCCAAGGTGGAAATGTGAGGTCACACCTACCTTCGCAAAGGTGCTTGCGATCTCTTCCATTTCTCCGACCCAGCGGTGCGCGTTGGGTGGAAGCCTTGGAATCGTTGATTCCATGCTCTGCAAGGCCGCAGCCTGACTGTACGCCAATTCCTGGCGCAGTTCTTCTGTCAGGCCCATTGATTCAGCAGCAGTGAGCAGGGCAACCTGTAGCGTGCTGGTTCCTTTGGTCAGGGCTGCGTAACACATCTTGATCCCCGATGCCCTGCCAATGGTCTCGCCAAGTGACTTAACCACAATGCCTTTGCCGTCCAGAGGCAGCATTACCTCAGCGTGGATTCCAGAGACATAGAAACGCGGCGGTGCACCCTGCCCCGGCGGCGGGCCGATGATCGAAGCGTCGATGAATCTCCCGCCGGCCGACTGAATGATTGTCTCAATTTTCGCACTACGCATTGGGGAGATCGCATTGCAGTCGGCGATGTACGGTTGGGCACCGGTAGCCTTGAGCGCACCAGCCAACTGGCAGGCAATGGCTTCTGCATCGACTGGGACCAGGATCGAAAGCACCAGATCAGCTTCGCAAACCAGATCCTCCAATGTAGGTATCTCTGTGAAGCCCGCGGCACTGGCTAACCGGTGGGTGCGCTCGCTGCGCCCAGCAAGGCAAGTCATGATGTCCACACCGTGTTCGGCCAGAACCCGCCCTACTGCATGCCCCATGGCGCCGGGGCTTAAGATCGCTACCTTGTTAAGCGTCATACGCTGTTATTCGATTGCCAGCCATCCGCTACTAGCGACTATGCAGAAGTGGATTTTCTAACTGGAGGCTACATGCCAAGATCGATCAGGTCTCGGTGCCGCCATTGCAGGCAATCATCTGACCGGACATGAACGCTCCACCATCAGATACAAGATAGCTGCACAATGCCGCGATGTGTGTGGGTTCGCCAAGGTGGCCTACCGGAATACGTCCCACCTGTTCGCGAATATGGCGGGACAATTCGGCATCGTCGTGTTCAGACTGAATCGGGCCCGGTGAGATCGCATTGACAGTGATGCCACTGGGGCCGAACTCCTTGGCAAGCGCTTTGGTTAGCCCCCACAAGCCGTGCTTCGCAACTGACACCGGCACTCTGCCCTTGTAACCATGGATGGCATTCATGCCAGTCAGGTTGATGATCCGGCCCCAGCCGTTGTCGACCATGCCCGGTAGCGTCTCGTGACAGGTGTAAAACGCCGCGTTCAAATCAACATCCAGCACCCGGTGCCAGTCATCGTCGGTGGTCTCAAGAAAAGGCTTTAAGGGTCGCACCGCAGCATTGTTAACCAGAATATCAATGCGGCCAAACTCCGTCACCCCGCTACGGCAGATCTGGCGAGCGGCATCGGGATCGCCGACATCGCCCATGGCAACCAGCGCCTTGGCGCCCAGAGCTTGGGCTTCCCCGGCAACGGTCTCGCACGCTGCCCGGTTTGACGATCCGTTGACGATCACATTACAACCTTGCTCAGCCAGTGCGAGCACAACCGCCCGGCCGATATTCCGTCCACTGCCAGTGACCAGTGCCGTTCTAATAGGTGTTTTCGTATTCATTGATCTGGAATTGTAACGGGTATCTTCAAAGGAATAGGAATTTGCTTTTGGCAGATGCGACGCCTTGCGCTATCAGCAGGCCTGAAACCCTGGCGCTGCCTGTTTTGCATCACTACTGTTGGTCGATCCCAGCCGGTCAATTTCGATACGGGCTGACGCGCACGAAATATAGTCTGTCGACGAGGCATCGGTCTGTCGCATCAGGACGCCTTTGCGATAGCAACGTCGGCCGTGATCTCGTACGACCGGCATCTTGCGTCGTGGTCGTAAATCTGAGAGGCAACGATCAACTCGTCTGCGCCCGTATACTTTATAAAGGCCTCCAGTTCACCCCTGATGGTCTGGGCTGATCCAACCATAGAGGCGATTTCCAGCTCTTTCAGCATTATTTTTTCATGTGGGCTGATCTGACTTTCAAGATTCTCTACCGGCGGCGGCAGTGGCCCAGGTTGCCCGCGGCGAAGGTTCAAAGTCGATTGCAGTGCTGAGCTTCGAAGCCACCAGGCTTTGGCATCGGTCTCAGCTGCGCACACGTTGCAGCCAAGCATGACATAAGGCGTTGCCTGTTGAGCCGATGGCTCGAATCGTTCGCGGTAAATCTGTATGGCTTGCATCATGGCTGCCGGCGCAAAATGCGAAGCAAAGGCATAAGGCAAGCCCAGGGCGGCAGCGAGCTGAGCACCGTAAAGGCTTGAGCCCAGAATCCAGATGGGGATATTTAGACCGCTGCCCGGCACCGCTTTGACCCTTTGACCAGTCTGGTCGGGTAGAAAATAGCTCTGAAGCTCCTGGACATCACGGGGGAATTGATCCACATCACCGACAAGGCTGCGGCGGAGCGCCTGGGCCGTGAACTGATCGGTTCCAGGGGCTCGACCCAGGCCCAGTTCGATCCGGCCGGGATAAAGTGACTCGAGGGTGCCGAATTGTTCTGCAATGACAAGCGGAGCGTGGTTCGGCAGCATGACACCGCCCGAGCCAACCCGAATGGCGTGGGTGCCACCTGCGATATGGCCGATGACAACGGCAGTCGCCGCGCTGGCAATGCCAGGCATGTTGTGGTGCTCGGCAACCCAGTAACGGCTGAAACCGAGTTTTTCAGTATGACGGGCAAGCTCCAAGCTGTTGCTGAGCGCCTGGCCGGCATCACTGCCTTGTGTGATCGGAGCCAGATCCAATACAGATAACGGAACCATGGGTTGAGTATCGCGGGTTAAGACGCACTACTCAACCCGGAACGTTGAGCACGAATCTGCTTTCATCACCATCGATACCGAAATTAACGTTAAGATTCCTGATCGACAATGTTGTTTAATAATTGCTGGAAAAGTTTGAGGAGAGATTTATGAGTCGTTGGGCCGAGGCTATTTCAAAGGCCGGTGAATTACCGAACTACCTGTTGATCGACGGTCAGAAAATCGTCGCTGAAAGCCGCGATCAAATCGAAACTTTTGATCCCGGCTCTGGCCTATTGCTGGCCACTGTAGCGGCAGGAAAAGCCAGCGATGTGGACCATGCAGTTCAGGCGGCAAAGCGCGCACTTAACGGACCCTGGGCGACACTGACACCGAAAGCGCGTGGCCGGCTGTTGTGGGAGGTCGGGAATCGAATTCGGCAGGATATTGAGCATTTAACTCTGGTGGAAACCCTGGATACCGGCAAACCTTTCAATGACGCCAAAGCCACCGTTGAACGAACAGCAGATTATTTTTGTTATTACGCAGGCATCGTAGATAAGCTCGAGGGGACAACAGTGCCGCTTGGTCCATCCAAGGTCTGTTTCACCGAACGCGTACCCATCGGTGTCACTGGCCATATTGTGCCTTGGAATGTTCCGATATCGATGGTAGCGCGCGGCCTTGCACCGGCGTTGGCCTGCGGCAACACAGCGGTGGTCAAGCCCGCTGAAGAAACGCCGCTAAGCGCAATTCTCCTGATTGAGTTGCTCGAAGAGGTTGGAGTGCCCCCTGGCGTTGTCAATGTAGTCCCGGGTCATGGGGAAGAAGCAGGACGGGTGTTAAGTGAGCATCCAGATGTTCGCCATATCACCTTCACGGGTTCGATCCCAACGGGAAAATCAGTTATGGCGGCGGCCGCGACCCATCTCGCCTCAGTCACATTAGAACTGGGTGGAAAGTCTCCTCATGTGGTACTTCGAGATGCGGACCTGGATGTTGCCGTACCTAGCGTTCTGACGGGAATGTATAAGAATGCTGGGCAGATCTGTTCCGCCGGGACCCGTCTTTTGGTAGATCGCCCGATTCATGAGGAAGTGGTCGATCGACTGGTCCAAGGAGTCGAATCGATTTCACTGGGCCACGGGCTTGATAACCCAGTCATGGGTCCTTTGATTTCTGATCGACAATTGGCATCGGTGGCCGGATTCGCTCAACGTGCCAGAGATCGGGGGGTAACGTTTGTCACGGGTGGAGATAAAGCTCAGGTTGCAGAATGTGAAGGCGGATATTTCTTCACACCGTCAATAGCCGATAACGTGTCACCAGAAGATGAGCTGGGCACAGCCGAGGTGTTTGGCCCGATCTTGAGTGTCATCGGGATCGATGATGTAGACCACGCCATCGATATTGCCAACGGAACCTCTTACGGGCTGGCGGCAGGCATCCAAACCAAGGACATCAGTAAAGCGATGCGTTTTGCCCGAGGCGTCGAAGCGGGACAGATATTTATCAACGGCTATCACAGTGCCGGAGATACAGTGCCATTTGGCGGCATGAAAGAAAGTGGCATCGGGCGCGAAAAAGGTCTCGCGGCATTGGATGCCTACTGCGAAATCAAGGCTATTACAGTCACATTTTAGTTAACGGAATCAGTGCAACCAAAGTTTTACAACCCAAGGCATTGGCCATTGCAACATCACAGTGGTAAGTAGAGGTGGGAGGCTCAAGACCAGGAACGACAAAAGCATTCCCAATGCATAGCCTGATCTTGAAAACAAGTTAGCCGTATAGACGCCAGACTCTCCCGTGGAAGAGTTGATGATAACTGGAAATGAACTAACCTGACCTTTATATTAAAGCCTAGTTGATGCTTGCGCGTCAGGTAACCATACAAATTCGGGCTTGATACCCGTTGCCATGGAATCAGAATGAAGGTGCTTGTAGTAATGGCGCATCCACGCCGGGATTCGCTGACGGGTCAAATCACCGACGCCGTTATGACCGGACTGGCTGACGCAGGTGATGAAGCTGAACTAGTCGATCTCTATGGTGAGGGTTTTGACCCACTGATTACGCCCGCTGATGAGCCTGACTGGGGTAGTGTAAATAAGTCCTACTCCCACGCAGTACAGACTGAGATCGAACGGCTTCAGCGCAATGACGGAATTATCCTGGTCTTTCCGATCTGGTGGTGGTCATTTCCGGCTATCTTGAAAGGTTGGATTGACCGCGTCTGGAACAAGGATATCGCATACGGGTCCAAGTTCCTCAGTCACAAGCGGGCGCTCGCTATAGGGCTTTCAGCGTCGGATGCCCCAACCTATGCCAAGCGTGGCTACGACACCGCCATAGAAACTCAGATCGTCACGGGCATCTTTGATTTCTGCGGGATTGCCGATGGACGTTTCGAATACCTTCACGGCTCGACCGACGGCGGTGAACGCCCTGCACTTTTGCTTCACGAAGCCCGGGAGATGGGTCGGACTTTCAGCATCGGCCTTTAGTCATCTGGGCGCCACGCAAATAATATATAAGATGTCGCACTGCCTTTGCTTCGGCATGATTCCCAATCGGCTCGAGATACCTTGCAAGCCGTGCAGACTCCAGCAGGACCGATTTATGTACCCACTATCAGAGGATCGACCAGTCTTTTAAGAGCCGCAAGTGTACTTAACACAACGATCCTGCCTGTCCCCGGATTCTCCGCAGTCGGGATATTTTCGATTTTCAGTTCAAGTCGTGCACTGTCCGACTCGACTGTAATTGTATGGGTATTCCGACTGATTCCCGGATCGGCCCATATTTCCAGCCGTGTGCGTTCTGGCCCTACGCCGGCAAGCCCCAGTGCAGCCGCCACATTGACATTTGCCGGGAAAGCCTGCACGCCCTCGCGGGCCGAGCCTTCAAATACCTTAAGTGGCTGATCTAAAGAGTCCAGATCAATCTTATTGCTTTGGATGTGAGGAGCGCCGGCTAACCCCGCAGGTGGTTTTCGGGTTACCATCGATACGTGTTTGATCTCACCCAGGGCGGCTGCCCGTACCGCATCAAGCCCCAGGATCGCACCACTTGGGACATTAATTCGTGCACCAGTGGTCTTCGCCATCTCGACCAGATGCCAGTTATCGAGTAACCCCCCCACGCTGACCGTAATCAACACCTTGCCCAGTCGCACCGTCGGCTCAGCAACCTGACTGAACACTGCAGCAGGCGCGCATTCGACCACGACATCGCAGACTTGGGCGAGTTCTGCCAAAGGCATAACCGGAACCTGTTGTCCAAGGCGACTCACTCTCAAGCGGGCAGCATCGACATCTCGCGCTGACACCGCGTTAAGAATCAAGCCCTCAATCCCTTCATCCAAACGCTGGGCCAGATCAAAACCAATGGTGCCGAGCCCGCCAATCCCAACCTTTAGAGCGGCCTTGTGCGGTGGGCTCACGCTAGATAACTCAGGCCGTGGCTTCGGTCGGTCACTACCAGGCCACCCCTTTTTAGAATGCTCATGAGTGGCGCCTATTCCTGCGGTAACTCTATCACCGCCACGGTAATCTCCATCTTGTAGACAAAAAGACTAGTAATTTGCTTTTACCCGATGGAGCCTTACGCCGTCATCCGACGCCGATACGGGAATAATCCGGCTCGACACTGCGCGCCAGAGTATCGCCTTTTAGGAGTTTACTGATTCCCTTAAAACTCATGAAGCAATAGCACCCCCGTCGATGTCAATAATAGTGCCGGTAACGAATTCGTTTTCGAGCAAAAAGATAGCGGCGGCGGCGACTTCATCCGTCGTTCCGGCCCGTGGAATAATATGTCCGGATGTACCTTTATGATAATAATTCGCGCGCTCTTCTCCCTTGAGCGGTGACATCGGGGTATCGATCAGCCCGGGGGACACGCCGTTCAGCCTTACCGGCTTGATTTCGTTGGCACCCAGTCGAATGAAGGCCTCGACCGAACCGCCGACGCTGCCGATTGCAATCGTCCCCGCCCGCCATCTACGTGCCGGGTAGCCACTGATCAACACGACTGCACCGGTTTGCGACATATGCGGAACCCCCAGGCGGACGCTGTTGGTGTAGCCCCAAAGTTTGGCAAAGGAGTTTTGAAAACCGTCCAGGTCCATTTCGAGAAAAGGCCCGATGGCACGCGACCCACCGGTTGCAGCGTTAACCAGGTAGTCAAAACCGTGATGTTTTTCGAACAAGGCACTCAAGGCTTCGCGATCGAGCACATCGACCTGTACACATTCGACACCGTCGATTTCACATTCGCGCCGGCTGCCGGCGATAACCTCTGCCCCGCCGTCGCGCAGCATCTGGGTAGTTGACAACCCGATACCAGAGGTGCCACCTAAAACGATCGCTTTCTTGTTTGTAAACTGTCCCATTTTATATTCCCAGCAATAATTAAAATCACTCCCGTGTATGCGCGAAACCTGCTAACACGGGCACGAACCAAGATTCCCGCTTGCACGAGAACAACCAGATTAACTTTCGAGTTTCAGATTATCCCACTTTCCAGACTCGCCGCCATCAACATGCCCAATTCTTCGCATTGCAGCTCAAACTCCGACCGGTAATCACCAAACAGTATCACCGATTCTCGCACCGCCTTCAATTTCACCCTCTCCTTTTTTCTGTATTGAGCTCACGTCACACAGCGTCACCTATGCTGTAGACGTTATGCACCAGCGCCTGCTATCGTTTGGGCACGGCGGCCATGGCCGCAGCCCCTTGCAGTAGCGGCTGCGCGGCGTTTTGGGTTTGCAGATCGCCGATGACATCGCCCAAATCATGAAGACCACTATTACCTGCGCTCACACGGGGCGAACCGCCATACCCGCTTGAGAACTGCCCGGGCCGCACTATTTAACACAAGGGCCCTTCTGCCTTGAACACCTTAAGGCAGTCAGTGTGGCCCCTAAGCGTTAATATCCCAGTCCCACCCGCAAGGCATGATCAACACCATAACAGAGGTAGATAGGATGGCAAGTAAACCCAAACTCGGATATCTTGGTCTTGGGCTGATGGGCTCACAAATGACCAAACGCCTGATTAAAAACGGCTATCAGGTCACCGGCTTCGATCCCGACCCCGACAAGATGAGTGCGGCTGTGGCGAACGGCGTAATCGCCGCTGCATCCCCTGCCGAGGTGGCGCGGGCCAGCGATATCGTTCAGGCCTGCGTCATCACCACACCCGCCCTGACCGAGGCCATATTCGGACCAAACGGTATCGTTGAAGGAGGCGATGCGGACAAAATCTTTGTCGATCACTCGACTACTATCGCTGATAAAACACGCCAACTGGCCACCCGTCTAAAGGGGGAAACAGGTATGGGCTGGGTCGATGCGCCAATCTCGGGTGGGCCGCCTGCTGCCGGAACGGGCGAGCTGGCAATCATGGTTGGAGGCAACGATGATGACGTGATACGAGTCCAGCCGGTGCTCGATACGCTGGGCCACAACACCCACATGGGGGCACTCGGCACAGGACAAGTGACCAAGATGGTCAATCAGGTTCTGGTGCTGAACAATTTCACACTCCTGGCAGAGGCTGTAACCCTGGCGAAAAATGCCGGGATCGATCCGGCCAAGGTGCCGCAAGCACTCAAGGGCGGCTATGCTGACAGCCCGATGTTCCGGCGCTTTTTCCCGCGCATGATTGAGCGTGACTTCGACCCGGCGGGTTATGCGCGCCAAGTCCTGAAGGATCTCGACATGGTTGTCGACTTGGCCCAACAGACCAACACCCCGGTGCCGATGTCCAGCCAATCGACTGCGCTGTACCGCGTTCTGATCGCCAAGGGCCACAGTGAACTCGACGCCACCGCCATCCTCAAAATCTACGACGATCAGACGTTGTAGATCTTAAAGGCGATAGATGCGCGCTGCGTTATCGTGGAAAAGTTTCACACGCTCCTCGTCGTCAAAATCGGCGGTAATCGCCTTGAAGCCGTTAAAGATTGCATCGTAGGTTGCGCACAGGCGGTCGACCGGGAAGTTGCTGGCGAACATACAACGCTCTGTGCCGAAGGCATCGATGGTGTCCAGTACGATGCTGCGGTTGCTATCGACTGTCCACGCTTGGCCTGGTACACCAAGGCCGGAGATCTTGACGACGACGTTGGCGGCTTGCGACAGGTGACGCATCGCATCACGCCAACCGGCCAACCCTTGCGCGCTGCGGTCAGCGGGTAACCCCGTGTGATTCAGAATCATCTGGGTATCAGGGAAATCCCCCGCCAGATTCGCGGCTTCGCCAAGATGCCACCAGGGGGTTTGTAGATCATAGGACAGCCCAAAATCAGCCAACAAAGCGTAGCCTTCGCGAAACCGAGGGTCGGCCATCGATCCGGGTGCGCCCGCTATGAAATCCTCAGGCCGTGACGCTGCGTTGGGTTTTTGCCGAACCCCCCGCACTAAATCCAACGCGGCGTGCGCCGCCAGGATATCGGCGACATCCTCCCGGTCAAGCCAGGCCTGGGCGACGATAGCGCTGGGTAGATCATGGGTCTGCGCGTACCCCGTCAACCAGCGTGATTCGGCAACAGGATCCGCCCGGTTCCACTCGGCTTCCATATGTACGGATTTGACGACGTTCTGGTTCGCCGCATCGCCGCGAAAATCATCATAGAGATAGTCCCGGCGGATGGCGCTGTAATCGCCATAGCGAAAATCTACCTGCTTGTCGCCATTGAGCCAGGGGTAGTCTCCAGTTTCGAGATCCCACAGATGATGATGCGCGTCAATGATGGGCAAAGGCAAGGTCACACTAGAACATCCTGTCCGTATCGGGGTGAACACCCCATGATCCGTCACCGACGGCACTGAGAAACTGCCTCAGCACATGATTGAACACTTCGGGCTCTTCTAAATTCACCTGATGTCCGGTGCGGGGTGAAACATACAGCCCCGCTGTTGCGATCACCTGTTTTAGGTAGAGCGTGCCGGCAAGACCAGGATGATCATCATCGCCAACAATCAGCAGCGTTGGCAGCGTCAGGGCCTTGAGCGCTTCTTCTTGTTCGACGAACGAGGGGCGGTGGGCCTGAATACCACGCTGTGTCAGGGCTGAACCCAACGAGGAATGCCCCGACAGGCGTTTTACAAAATCTGCGTGGGCCTCGGGATGCTTGCGCTTGAAGCTTTTCCTGAACGGACCATCGCCATAAGTATCCGCCATGTTTGCCCAGCCCTCGTTGATCAGTCGCGCCGACATATCGTGGCAAGCGTTCTGAAATTCTGCCCGGCCTTCGGTCATCGCACCGTAGCCCGACGACGACATGGTCAGCGAGTGGCAACGTTCGGGATGCCAGAGTGCGCTCTGCAAGGTCGTGTTCGACCCCATTGACAGGCCAACCACATGGGCTTTTTCCAGTTCCAGATGATCCATCAGACCAATCATATCGGCGACCGCGCGCTCGATACTGTAGGCCGCCGGATCCTCGGGCACCTCTGAGGGCAACCAACCTCGGGCAGCGTAGGCTACACAGCGATAATCATTTTTCAGTGCTGCGATCTGATCATCCCAACTCCCCACCTCGCCAGCGAATTCATGGGCGAAGATGACCGCTACCGCGTCCTTGGATCCCGAATCTTCGTAATAAAGGGTGACGTCATCGTCTGTCGTGAAGTTCATTCCCTCTCATCTCCTTGGTTATTTTCTCCCCTTGAAGACGGCCTTGGCCTTTCATGAAGGTCGATGCCCTTGGTGCTCAATTCACAAGATTCCCTTAACCGTTTCGATCGACGACAATGCAGGGGCGGGCATTTATGCCTCGCCATTGGGCAAAACAATTATTTTTCCGTCCCGGCTCTGCCGCGCCGCATGAGCGAGCGCATCCTTGATATCTCTGATATCGTAAGTGGCCTCAATGTTGACGTTCAAGGTGCCGTCCCGGACATCATCCGAAAGCTCCCGATACAGCCGTTCTTTTTGGTCTCGGGGCATCTGCCCAAGATGTGTAGACAGCCAGAAGCCGGTCAGCGTGAGGTGGCGAAAAACCACCCAATCCGGCATGACCATACAGGGCTCGCCACTCAGCATCCCGTAGTTAACCATCATACCGCCATCGGCAAGACACTCGGCGAGTCGCAAACTGGTATTTCCTGCCACCGCATCAATGGCGAGGCGCACGTGACCCCCAGCTGTAGCCGCATTAACCCGTTTGCTCAGATCATCAAGACCAACCAGCACGACATCAGCGCCGTATGCCTTGAGCGGCTCGACCAGTGACTCGCGGCGTACCACGTTAACGGTTCTGATACCGGCTTTTTTGGCCAATCGAATGAGGCATTGTCCAACACCCGAGTTTGCGGCATCCTGGATAACCCAGTCCCCCGCCTTGAGGTCGACGTACTCGCGCAGCATTAACGCGGCAGTGGCGGGGTTAACCTTAAGCATCGCGTACTGAAGAATCCGATCTGACTGAACATCGATCTTCAGCACCTCGGACGCTTTGACTCTGCGTTTCTGAACCCAGTTCTCGCGGCCGAGCAGGATCACCGAATCGCCGGTTGCAAGCCCGTCGACATCAGCGCCGACCGCACTGACCTGGCCAATCGCTTCAGCGCCCGGCGTGTAGGGCAGTGGTGGCTGCGCTGCGTATTTGCCCTCAATGGTCAGAACATCGGCCGGATTGATCGGAAAAGCCACAACATCGACAATCACCTCGTCGCCGGCAGGAGGGCCAGGATCCGGTACGTCAGCGCAGTAACTGACCGTGTGGGCTGGGCCGAAGGCATCGAACTGTACGGCTTTCATAGGGTCTCCTGTATTGATGGGTTTTGTCGGTTCAGGTTATGAGTCTCTTAGATCAGGCATGACGATGGTCGCGACCCTGCGCCATGGCGGCCACCATGCGAAAAGCGTTCAGTGCGGCGCGTACATTTGCGGTGTTTGTGCCAACAATATCGAAAGCCGTGCCGTGAGCCGGAGTGGTGATCGGCACCGGCAGGCCGCCAAGCACCGACACGCCTTGGTCAAACCCCAGTAGCTTGATCGCGATCTGGCCCTGGTCGTGATACATGCTGAGGGCACAGTCATACTGGCCGTCACGGACCTTGAGATAAAGCGTATCGCTCGGGAATGGCCCGTGGACCTCGATCTCCTGCAATTTTGCTTTTTCAACTGCCGGTGCGATGGTATCGATCTCCTCTTTGCCGATAGTACCGCCGTCACCGGCGTGGGGGTTGAGCGCTGCGACGGCGATTCGGGGGCTGGCATAGCCGGCTTTCTTCAAGGTCTGGTCGGCCAGGGCGATAGCCTCGACGATAAGATCAATGGTCAGCCTGCCTGCTACGTCCTTCAGCGGGACATGTGACGTGACCCTGGCATTCCACATGCCGTCAATCACGTTGAACTCGCTGGCTCGACTGGTGACGCCGAGTCTGTTTTTTGCGAAGGTCAACTCGTCTTCAACACCGATGCCGGCAAGATGCATGGCGGCCTTGTTAAACGGCATGAAGCAGATCCCATCGATGATGCCGGCCTCGGCAAGGTCAATGGCAAGACCAAATGTTTGAAGCACAGCGCGGCCGGCATCAGCGGAGACCGTGCCCGGAACAATGCTGGCCGGGTCTAGGCACGGCACGTCCAGCAACTGGACCTGGCCGCAGTGCGGATCGATATCGGCCCGGCCGTTCAAAGTCTTACAGGAGATTGTCAGTCCGCTGACCGCGCAGCCGGCTGCCATGACCCGCTGGTCAGAGATCACCAGCGTTCGGTTTCGTTCGCTGTCTTCAAGGCCGCGCAGCAGTTTGGGCAACAACTCGGGGCCGATGCCACAGGCGTCACCCTGAACGATGCCGATAAAGGGCTGCCCGCTACTCACTCTGTGCGGCGATACGGCAGATCGAACATCGCTGGCGAGAAGGCACTGAGCACGTTCAAGAAAAACACAGTGCAGTGAGATCGCCGACCTTTTTGTCGAGAACGCCAGCGTCACGAGCCGTCTTGAGGATTGCATGCCAGGCCGTCTCGGGCAGTTGAAGGCCGCCGGCAGGGAGAGCAAAATCGGCTACATCAGCGCAATAACTGGCCGCCTGGGCCAGGCCAAATGCATCGAACGGTACGGGTTTCATAAGGTCTTCCGGGTTGGTCGATCCCGCAGGATCAGATAGTGAGCATTTCCAATTAGGCCCCGGCTGAGGCCAGTCGCACCAGGTCTTCACGTGCTCTCAGTCGATCGTCGAGACTGCCAAAAGCGTTCATGTAGTGGCCCGTATAACCGGTGTCCTCGATCAGCCTGAACATCTCATCAAAGTCGATAATACCCTCGCCGGGGTACATGTGGAGCTCGTACTCTCCGTTGTTGTCCGCAAGCCGAACCTCACCGAGCCGTTCCGTTGGCATGGCTTTAAGGAAGCCGGCAATGCCTTCGGGCACCAGGGTCGCATGATTGACCGTGAACGCCCAGCCCAGGGCCGCAGACTGGATGGCATTGAAATAGAGCAGGCACTCGTCGACGGTGTGCGCAAGGTAGTGGACTTCCGCCGTTTCCGGCTCCCAGTTAAGGTTCTCCAGCAGGATCTTTACCCCTTTGCTTTGGGCGTAATCGGTGATTCGCCGCAGCCGCTCCAGGCTGACCTCAATACGACGATCCCGATCGGCAGTGAAATGGTAGCCGGCATGCACCACAACCCACTTGGCGTTGAGCCGTACCGCGGCGTCGATGTAGGCGCGCAGGTAGTCATCCACCGCATCACGGACAAAGGGCGAGAACTCGGCGATATTGACCGCAGAGAGTGTGTGCAGGCCAAGATGGACATCAAGCGTATTGCACATCTCCCGTATTGAGCCAGCCCGTGTTTCATCGAAGCTTTCCAATGCATTTGGCTCGATATCGATCTCACAGTCTATGAACCGGACACCGTTGTCGGCTGCCCAGCGGATGCCGTCCTCGACCGACAGCTTGCAGCCAATGTCGACGCCTATCCGCTGTTTCAGACTTGTGGTTTTGTTCATTAATAACTCCTGTTGGGGCGTAGCGGTGGCCCCAGGGCCGATCACCATGAGGCGGGAGACTGGTCTTGTCAGGTCTGGTGGCCAACCTGGAAGTCGTTGCCGGCCCGGTCCGTCCCACGCAGCAACCACAACGGGCGACTGGCGAAATTGACCAGGTACCCGGCGCCGGTGGTAGTGGCGTACAGCGTCCGATTGAAATGACTGGTTGCAGGCATATAGCGTATGGCCACGCCGGCGCGACGTTTGCCCGAGGTGTTGCGGTTGGAACCGTGGATCATATAGACGTCATGAAGTGAAAACTCGCCCGGCTCAAGTTCAATGTCTACGACGCTATCCAGGCTGGCAGCCGGATCATCGACCTGCCGATTGAGCACCAGGTTTTCGCGGTCCGACCGGGTGTGCCTAAAGCTGTGCTGTCCGGTATGCGACCCAGGCACCACGCGCAGGCAGCCGTTCTCGACGGTGCTTTCGTCGATGGCGACCCAGGCGGTACAGGTGGCCAACGGCTGAATAGGCCAGTAGTGGCCATCCTGGTGCATCGGCACCTCCATGCCGTCAGTCGCCGGCTTGCAGAACACCTGGCAGCCCCAGAGGACGATATCAGGCCCGATCAGTTGCTCGACGAGGTCTAGAATTCGCGGATCCTTTGCCAGTTCCAACCAGGCGCTGTGGCCGTGCACGCCTTCGTCGTTCCTGCGGTCGATGTGCACGCTCACCAGTTGCTCGGGTCGAATCCCAGGGTTGGACCCGATCGTCTCCTCCAGCGCGCCCCGTAACTGGGTCATCGTCTTGGTGGGTAGTTTCGTTTTCGGCACGATATAGCCATTCCGCCGATAGCACTGAATATCGATTTCGCTCAACAATTCAGTCATCGTATATTCCTCGTGCATTGATGATCAGTGGCTGGATCCGTCGCGCGTCGCTAAAACTGGGCACAGCCCGGCTACCCAATCCAGATAGGATACCTCGTTGTCGGTCACGCTTACCAGTCATTGCACAGGTCGCGAAGTTTGACGAACACCGTCTTCAAAGAATAGGGTTTTGCTTTTGCCAGTATTTGGTATAGCGACTGCGGGCGCACTCCCCTGTTCCAAAAGCGTAGCGCCCATCATTTGTAGCACCGATGAACTGAGGTAGACTCCGCCCTTCGCCCTTCGCCCACCCTTGCGAGCGGTCATAAAGGGTAATAAAGGCCTTGCTGGTTCCAAACAGCCGCTCGAGCCCTCGGCGTTTTCCAAACTAAAAAATAGACAAGGACATTCTCAGACATGACCCGCCTGACCGATCCTCTAACATTTAGCCACGGGCCTGCCATGAAGAACCGCTTCATGCTGGCGCCGCTTACCAACCAACAAAGCTATGAAGACGGCCGGGTTTCACAAGAGGAGTTTGACTGGCTCACCATGCGCGCCCAAGGCGGTTTCGGATTAACCATGACCTGCGCGTCACACGTGCAGGCGATCGGAAAAGGGTTTCCCGGCCAGATGGGGATCTGGTCTGACGAGCACATTGCGGGATTGACGCGCCTGGTAGGCGCGACCCATTCCCATCAAAGCATCGCGATCTCGCAACTGCATCATGCCGGCATGCGCTCACCGAAGGAGGTCATCGGCGAGGCCGCGGTGTGTCCATCGAATGATGAAAAAACCGGCGCGCGTGCACTGTCGCACTCAGAGGTAAAACAACTGATCGAAGACTTTATCTCAGCCGCAGTGCGAGCAGAAAAATCCGGGTTTGACGGCGTGGAACTGCATGGCGCTCACAGCTATATTCTGTGTCAATTTTTCAGTTCCGAAACCAATCGACGTGATGATGAGTACGGAGGCGATCTTGAAAACCGTTCGCGCATACTGTTCGAAATTATCGACGGCGTTCGCAGCCGATGTGGTAAGGATTTCATACTGGGAGTCAGGCTGTCCGCAGAACGATTCGGTATGAAGTTGAACGATTCGGTCCAGATCGCGCAGCGGCTCATGAGCGAGGACAACATCGATTTTCTCGACATGTCGTTGTGGGACGTCTTCAAGGAGCCCGAGGAAGAAGCACACCAGGGACGCACCCTGATGAGTTTTTTCACTGAACTCGATCGGCACAACACGCGGCTCGGCGTTGCCGGCAAGATCCGCACTCCGCGAGAAGCCGAAGCGACCCTTGCAGCCGGTGTCGACTGGATTATGCTCGGGCGTGCGGCAATGCTGCAGCATGATTTCCCAAACCGATACCAAGCGAACCCGTCGTTCAGTCCTGTCGAGATGCCGGTTACGCGAAAGTATCTGGAAAGTGAAGGCATCTCCAAGAAGTTTCAAGGCTACATCGAGGGTAGATGGCCGGAGTTCTTCGCTGACTAGCGCTCCCATCAGGGCGGCGCAGCAGACAGTCAATTACGATAGTCGGGCTCCTGCCGATCGAGCATCCGCTTGAGTGCCGTAAAGTGCCTTTGCGCCAGTTTTGGCAACTCCTTGTCAACCTGGCGCCGCGTGCGGGCAACAATCTCATCTGGAATCACACGAAAGGGCCTTCCCGTTGATCTGGCCAGCACCTGGAACATCGCGGCACGCTCAAGATAATAGAGATCATTGAATGCCAGCGCCACCGAGGTGCCGGAGACCGCTACCCCATGATTGGCCATCATAAGAATTGAATGCTCGCCCATCGCGGCAGCAATACGGTCACCCTCGTCGCAGTCCAGAGCCAGGCCGCTGTAAGCATTGTCGTACGCGATGCGGCCGTCGAACAGTAGTGCATTCTGTTCGACCATTTCCAAGCGTGTGTCGTCAAGCAATGTCAATGCAGTTGTATAGGGCATGTGGGTGTGAAGCACTACGATAGCGTTAGGAAGGTTGGCATGTATTCGGCTGTGGATGAAAAATGCAGTGTCCTCAATTTCGTTATCGCCCGCCAGGACATTACCGTTCTCGTCACATAACACCAACGACGATGCCGTAATTTCTGACCAGTGCCATCCGTAAGGATTGATGAGAAAGCGTTTACCACGAATCACTCCATCGTCGTCAGGCACAGCCATGGAAAAGTGATTGTCGACACCTTCAGATAAGCCAAAGCGATGTGCCCAACGCAGAGCCGCCGCAAGATCCACCCGCGCCTCGTCGAGATCAAACTGCGTGGCCGCCGCCGACGCCAGTACAACCGATTCAGTCATGATTCAGTCCTCGTTACAAAAAATACCACGTTCGGGTAACAATCATACCGCGCTTACATACCACTAGCGACTCAAGCACTAAACCCATACCTGTTGCGTGGCTTCACCGATTGCCAGGGCAAGGCCCGCATCAACCGTTTGAGGTTGTGAGGAATAGGAATAGGAATAGGAACTTGTTTTGGCAGGTGCAATGTCTTGCGCCATCAGCCGGCTCGAAACTGGGCCGTTGCCGGTTTCACGTTACTGCTTTATCCCTGATAGCCATTTCACCGACTCCTTCTTTGTATATTGAATTCACGTCGCGCAGCGTTACCGGTTCTGTAGCTCTTTTTCAAGCACCCATACCACCCAGCGGCCACAGGATGCCTTGTCTGGCATCAAATAATATGCGCCGGCACCAGAGATTCTGCGTCAAACGCTAGCGACGAATATCGTCCTCCAGAAACCAGCGCACGGTATCGGCAAAACTTTGGTCCGTTTTGAATCCCAGCCTTTGTCCATTGAGCGGCTTGCAATATGCCCGCCACCCTTTAACGATTTTCTCAATTACCGGATCTGAATCCCACGTGATCCGCTCCTTCGCCTCTGGGCCGAAAACCTCAGTCATCGCATCGATCATATCGCCAATCGAGTCGGTTCTACCCGGTAGATTGATGTTGCGGTTCGTGCCGAAGGCGCTGCCCTCAACCTCTGCCGCATGGATCAGATTGTTAACGACCGTACGTGGCGCCGTGTGCCAAATTGGAAAATCACGTGACACCGGGCAATTCGACGCCTCTCCTTGCATCGTGTCGCGAAAGATTGAAGACATAAATGATGAAGCGGCCGCGTTGGCCTTGCCGGGTCGGATCGAAACAGTCGGTAAGCGGAGTCCGCGTCCGTCGAGGAGACCTCGCCGAGTATAGTCGTTCAGTAAAAGCTCGCCGATCACCTTTTGTGTGCCGTATGAGGTCTGAGGATTCAACTCAACTCCATCCTCAATCATTGCCGGCTCTTCGCCGCCGTGTGCCGCCCACGACGATGCATAGACCAGCACTGGGCAGTTACCTGCGACCCGCGCGCCCTCGAAGACATTCAGGGTGCCCTGTAAGTTCACGCGCATCCCAAGATCCAGGTCTGCCTCTGCGGCGCCGGATACTACTGCGGCCAGATGCCAAACCACGTCGGGCTTGTGGCTGAAACTCTCAACCAGAAGTGCCGGATCAGAAATGTCGCGGGCCTCAACCGAAACGGGAAAGTTGGCGTCTACCTTGGCCGGAGGCAACACATCGATCAATTCCATGGCTGAGATCGACTCTCCTAGAATCGTACCCCGTGCTGCCAGCGCATGTGCCAGTTTCTGACCAAGAAATCCGCCACCGCCGGTAATCAAAACTCTCATACCCTTACCCTTGTTATCTTTACGAAAGTAGAAAGGGTAATCACTCCTCGCACTGCGTGCAAGCGGCCCGAACCGGTGGCGCTGCCTGTTTCACATCATTCCTGTTATTCGTATAAGCATCCGGGTAAGTTAGCCACCAGGCAGCAGGAACACCAAGTTCAGTAGAAACAAGGATGATGAAGGTCCGGGGTTTTACAAGAGCCTTAACCAGGGCTATGGCCCCGCTCGTGTCACTATGGCGCTTCAGTTTCGAGCTTATTCAAGCAGTCATCGGCCAGTGGGACAATGGGTTTGAAATCCCGATGTGCGATGAACTCCGCCCGCTGGTAGCGGCGAATATGATTAGACACGGCACAAAGGCTCAGATACACAATCGTACGTCCAAAAGGACTGATATTGGGGGGGCTGGCATGGACTAGATTACTGTGGAACATCACTACCGAGCCGGCCTTACCAACAGGTGCAGCAATACCTCCTTGCTCAGCTAAACGGGTTACTGTTTCCCTATCCAGGGTCCACAGTGGATAGGATGTGGTCTCGATATCATGGCCGGCGGGCAGAGTGCCTGCCGTGTGGCTCTTTGGAATAAAAAGTAACGGGCCATTCGCTGCGGTGACGTCATCCAGGTAGATCGCAATGTTCATGGCCCGAGGTTCGGGCATTTCGTCATCTCGATGCCAGGTGCCAAAATCCTGGTGCCACTGCCAGACCTCCCCGTCGAATGCCGCTTTTGCATTGACTTTATACTGATGCATGTAAACTTCTTCGCCGAGTAACTGCATTACAGGTTTGATCAGGCGTGGGTGGGCTCCGAGTAGACGAAATCCCTCGTTGTAGGTGTGCGCAGCGAACGCAGTACGTGCAGCACCACTTTTCTCCCGAACAACCTCTGTTCGGTCCATGGCATAAACTTTGATCGCTTCCCCTAGCAGCGTGGACGATTCTGTACGGGAGAAACAATCTGGCAGAAAGAGAAATCCGTCTTCGTGAAATTGCTCTAACTGATTACCGTCAAGCATCATGATATGACTCCCGGCATTGGGTGGGTGTTGGGTTTTCCAGAGTGCTGTTCAATGCAGTATTACGGTGTTTATACATTAGGAATCATAAGTAACCGTCAAGAAAAACGAAATCGGGGTCGATAGCGCCATAGGCTTGCCATCAGGCCCTCTAGTGCTCCTGCGAACAAGGCAAGAGGTTCGATTCGGCAGGAGAAACAGGTATTTTCTGGACAAAGTTAATCAGGATCAGCCCCGTAAAGGCCAGCACTGACAGTGTTATGAACACAGGCTGATAGGTGCCAGTCGCATCGAAGACGAGCCCGGCAATGATCGGGCTCATAGCGCCGCCGATCGTGCCGTGAAGCAGAACGATCGCGAAAATCACGCCATGGGACCTGGTCCCGAAGAACTCTGCCACCGTCGGGGAGATCAAGGTAAAAAACGCACCGTGGGTAAAACCGTAAATGGGAGCAAACAAGAACAATATCCACGGGTTTTCTATGAAGAGAATCCAGATCAGGTTGCCTGTGAGTAGCAGGTAGGAGATGGTGAGTGCGCGCTTACCACCCA
>Ga0209043_1000419_pt1 | contig 26755 bp, 23 predicted proteins | sample SaaInlV_100m_DNA_3_FD_184654 | JGI IMG/M metagenome (GOLD analysis project Ga0209043, IMG submission 184654) | Marine microbial communities from expanding oxygen minimum zones in the Saanich Inlet - SI037_S4LV_100m_DNA (SPAdes) (version 2) | ecosystem: Environmental > Aquatic > Marine >... | reverse complement strand
AACTCGATCATCGCGGTCGAGCCGCTCTGGTGTATGTGACCTGGCCCAGCGATTCCAGTCTCGATGTATGTAGCACCCTGAAGCACGTGCTTGCCACCGAACGCCTCGCTTAGAATTTGGCCAGACGTCGCACCATTTTGAATCTTGAGAATAATCGTATCTTTACCGACCATGCCATTCATCGTAGGAAACGATTCTGCGTTCGAGTAAAGCTTGATGCAATGAAGAATCAAGTCGACTTCGCCAAAAGTCGATGGATCATCAGTAACCGGAACCTTCACATTGAAATTGCCCCAGTGACTATCGACTTGCAGTCCGTTTTTGGCGATTGCGTCGCCGTGAGCACCACGGGCGATCAAAACAACATCTTCGCCCTGATTGGCGAGAAGTCCACCGAAATATCCACCGACTGCTCCCGCACCCATTACTGCTATCCGCATTGCCAGTACCTAACCCGTTTCATTCGTATCTGTAACCGCAAACTAAATTCGCCGACAACGATATCGGATTACAGACTAGATTGGCTTGAAAATATGCAGGGACTTGCTCTATAACCTACTAACTCCATTTCAATAAATTTGCCTTTTTGACTGATTTTAATTTGTTTAAGGAATTGAAACAAACCACTGGTAAAATTGTTGGTCGAGTCAACAAAGGAACCATAAATTTGTCAGAAAATACTCTCGTTCGATCTAGTGCCCGCTCTCTCTCAGAACAGCGACCGGTAAAGATCACTCCCGGTTACGTACCCGATGCTGAAGGTTCAGCGCTAATCGAAACCGGAAATACCGTGGTGATGTGCGCAGCTACTGTAGAAACTAGAGTTCCGCCTTGGATGCGCGGCAAAGGAACCGGATGGGTAACCGCCGAGTACTCGATGCTTCCTCGCTCGACTCGTGAGCGTGTACGCCGCGAACGCTCGAAAGTTGGCGGACGGACACAGGAAATCCAGCGTCTTATCGGACGAGCCTTGCGATCGGTAACCGATCTTTCAGCTCTTGGCGAAATTTCGATAATGCTCGACTGCGATGTACTCCGCGCTGACGGTGGAACACGAACTGCTTCGATCACCGGAGCCTACGTTGCCCTTCACCAGGCGCTAAACGAACTACATGAAGCAGGAACGATAGAAACGATTCCACTGAAAGACCAGATCGCAGCCATTAGCGTCGGCATCGTCGACGGTGCCGCCGTTCTCGATCTCGACTACAACGAAGACTCCTCAGCTGATGTCGACATGAACGTCGTTATGACTGGCGCAGGCGAATTCGTCGAGCTACAGGGCACTGGCGAAGAAGCGACGTTTAGTCGATCGCAGTTAGACGAAATGCTCGTACTCGGTGAAGTAGGAATCAAAAACCTACTCGAAGCACAACGCACAGCCCTCGGTCTCTAAAAATATTTGACGCCGTCCGAATTTTCGATGGCACAGCCTTGCAAGCAGAAGAAACAAAAGAATTACATGGCGAAAATCACTTCAGTTCTCGGACACGAAATTCTAGACTCGCGTGGCAACCCAACCGTTGGCGCAACGGTAGTGCTGGATGACGGCACGTCGGCATCAGCTGCGGTTCCCTCGGGAGCCAGCACAGGCAGCCGCGAAGCTGTTGAACTTCGAGATGCTGACAAAAGTCGATTCGGCGGCAAAGGCGTTCTCAAAGCGGTGAGCGCAGTAAACGGCGAGCTTGCGAAGGCCGTTATTGGACTACAAGCGACCGATCAGCGAGCCATCGATCAAGTAATGATCGACATAGACGGCACTGCCAACAAAGGTCGAGTCGGTGCGAACGCCATACTCGCTATCTCTCTCGCAGCTCTACGGGCTGGAGCCTTCAGCTCCGGTAAGGAAGTGTTCGAACATATTGCTCAGCTCGCTAACAACGATTCGCCGATCGAACTTCCGGTTCCAATGTTCAACGTTCTAAACGGTGGTGCTCACGCAATGGGCTCAACCGATTTTCAAGAATTCATGGTCGTTCCAGCAGGTATCGACTCGTTCTCCGAAGCACTTCGCTGCGGTGCAGAGATGTACCAGTGGCTCAACAAGAAACTGCACGCCGACGGACATGCAACCACCGTTGGCGACGAGGGTGGATTTGCTCCACAGGGACTAACCAACCGACAGGCGCTTGAGTACGCAACCGCTGCTATTGAAGGCGCAGGCTACAAACCAGGCGAAGAGGTGTTCATCGCACTCGACCCTGCATCATCAGAGTTCTATGTCGACGGCATCTACGACCTCTCCCGAGAAAGCCGCAAGCTGTCGAGCGAAGAAATGGTTGAAGAGTACGCAGAGCTCGCGAACGACTTCCCGATCTACTCTGTAGAGGACGGACTTGCCGAAGACGATTGGTCTGGATGGGAAGTGCAAACAGCCAAGACAGGTGATCGCATCCAACTAGTTGGAGACGACTTATACGTTACACAGGCCCACTACGTTCAGAAGGGTATCGACACTAAGTCAGGAAACGCAGTTCTCGTGAAGTTGAATCAGGTCGGCAGCGTTTCAGAAACTCTCGACACCGTTTCCCTCGCACAAAACTCAGATTTCGGCGTTGTAATCAGTCACCGATCCGGGGAGACTGAAGATACGTCGATTGCGGATCTCGCAGTCGGGACTTCCGCCGGTCAAATCAAAACAGGTGCTCCGGCTCGAAGCGAACGAATCGCAAAATATAACCGCCTACTTCGAATCGAAGAACTTCTTGGCGATAAGGCACAATACGCAGGCAAACGAGTCCTACCTAACTAACGCAGCAATCTTTTATTTCGATCAAAATGACACGAACTGAGCAAACGAAGTAGGCAAAGACAAATGACAAAAACGAAAGTTGGAATCAACGGGTTCGGAAGAATCGGCAGACAGGTTTTCCGTACTATCGCCGAGCGACATCGCGATACTCTCGAAGTAGTCGCCATTAATGATCTCGGTGATGCGGCAACTAACGCACACCTGTTCAAGTTCGACTCAACATACGGTCGGTACTCAGGAACAGTTGAAGCAAAAGACGGATCACTGATCATCGATGGGCGAACTATAGCTTCGTTCTCAGAGCGAGAACCTTCCGAAATCAAATGGGGCGACATCGGAGTTGAGATCGTAATCGAGTCCACCGGATTATTTACTGATGCCAAAAAGGCAGCAGGCCACCTCACTGGTGGTGCGAAGAAAGTCATCATCTCGGCTCCCGCCAAGAACGAAGACCTCACGATCGTACTTGGTGTCAATCAAGATCAATACGATCCTTCAGCGCACAACGTAATCTCGAACGCATCTTGTACCACGAACTGTGTCGCTCCGATGGCGAAAGTCTTGCACGACAGCTTCGGCATCGAAAGAGCCTTGATGTCAACCATCCACGCTTACACGAACGACCAGAAAATTCTCGATCAAGTTCATAGCGATCTTCGTCGAGCTCGTGCGGCAGCGAACAGCATCATTCCGACAACTACCGGTGCAGCTAAAGCCGTGACTCTGGTGATTCCCGAACTAGAAGGCAAGATCGACGGCATGGCTTACCGAGTACCTGTGATCACTGGATCGGTAACCGATCTGACAGTGAAGCTCACTAAGGGTGCTTCACTTGCCGACGTAAACGAAGCCTACCGTCAGGCATCAATGAGCGACAATTTCCACCACATCCTCGGCTACTCCGACGAGCCGTTGGTATCTACCGATTACATCGGCAACCCGAACTCCTGCACCATCGACTCTCTCGCTACTTCAGCCGTTGGAGATGATTTCGTGAAGGTAGTCGGATGGTACGACAACGAGTGGGGTTACTCCTCACGAACTGCCGACCTCGCTAACTTCATGGTCGAAAAGGGTATCTAGCCCAGGTTCGAACAAAAAGCTTTATAAAAAGACCCGTGGCGAAAATTCACCACGGGTCTTTTTATTGATTCGAATGCACTCGTTTACGCCAATAATCGGAACATAGTAATATGATACCGGTGTACAGATATTAGATATTTTCTCGAATCTGTCACAACGACACCCAATCGTAAATTCGGAGAAGTTCTGGTCCAGCCTGAGCCGGAAAGCTTCACAATAAACGAACCTACCGACACGCCCCATATAAGTTTAAGTTCTCCCAACAAACATATGAATCTAGTTGGACGAGAAGGCGAGTTGTCTGTTCTGAACAGTGCTTTAGAAGAGGCACTATCGGGGCGCACACAAACAGCAACCGTTACTGGCGAGTCAGGAATCGGCAAGACATTCCTTTATGGAGTTCTGTGATGACGATGCTGGTACTTGAATTTGGGAATCTGGAACACCTTCCCAAACCAATCAACCCTTTGATCCGGCGTTATCGAGTGATACGTGAGGATCATGGCGTTCGACCATCGTCACCATCAAGATCCACGATAAGAAAATCTTCGACTTGCTCGACTACGCGAGTGGCGATGGTTGTCGATTCGGTCTCGCTGAGCCCAATAAATATGCAGACTGGCAGATTTACGAAAGCCTGACCTATTCATAACGATCTGCAGATAGTTATCCAATGACTATCCTCCGGGTAGACCCCTTTCAAGCGTGCCTGGCTGGCTGGGAGTTTTTATTTGTGGCGGTGCCATTACAAAAATCGAAGAAAACTGATCAGTACCCGCTCTCGATCAAGGTTTTTTTGAATAACCCAACTGTTCAATCCCCATTTTTATTATCAGCCATCGCCTGTGTACAGGCGTATAATTTCGAGCAATGCGTCACGATGACGCAAAGGTGTGGCGCGGGTTCGGTGTCGCGGTCACATTCCACCCTGATCTCCAAACGACAAATTGGATTGATCTCTAAAAGCCGGAAGGACCACAAAAATGTCTACATCAACAAATGGCGCAGCAGGCGCACAGCGTTGGAAAGAAATGTCAAAGCCGGAAGTCGGCGACTGGCGAGTAAAGGGCGGACTAGCCCAGATGCTCAAGGGCGGCGTCATCATGGACGTCGTGACCCCAGATCAAGCGAAAATTGCTGAAGACGCCGGTGCTGTGTCAGTAATGGCGCTTGAACGCGTTCCATCAGACATACGCCGTGATGGTGGAGTCGCACGAATGTCCGACCCCGATCTAATCTCAGGCATCATCGACGCCGTATCCATTCCAGTGATGGCAAAAGCTCGAATCGGCCACTTTGTCGAAGCCCAGATTCTCGAAGCACTCGGCGTCGACTACTGTGACGAATCTGAAGTTTTAACCCCAGCAGACAACGAGTACCACATCGATAAATGGCAGTACAAAATGCCTTACGTTTGTGGCGCACGAAACATCGGTGAGGCACTTCGCCGAATTGGTGAAGGTGCAGCGATGATCCGCACGAAGGGTGAAGCAGGAACAGGCGACATCGTTCACGCTGTAACGCACGCTCGTCAGATCCAGGCTGACATCCGCACGATCGAGCACGCACCAACAGAAGAACTAATGACACTCGCACGCGACTACGGCGCTCCTTACGAGCTAGTAGTTGAAGTTGCTCGCACCGGAAAACTTCCTGTTGTGAACTTCGCCGCTGGTGGAATCGCCACTCCTGCCGACGCTGCTCTGCTTATGCAGATTGGTGTTGAAGGTGTGTTCGTCGGTTCAGGAATCTTCAAGAGTTCTAACCCAGCCAAGATGGCGGATGCCATTGTTCGGGCAACGACTCACTTCAATGATCCTGACATGCTTGCCGAAATCTCTCGTGGACTAGGTGACGCTATGCCCGGTATAGAAGCGAACAAAATCCCTGAAGACGAGCAGCTTCAGACTCGTGGCTGGTAGGCGTTCAAATTACTAACGTAAACGAAAATTCAAGCACGCTGATACGACCTCGTATCGGCGTGCTTGCGCTTCAAGGTGACTTCGCCGAGCACATCCATATGCTCGATATGATCGGGATCGACTCCATCGAAGTTCGTAAGGTTCAACAGCTTTCTGAAATCGACGGTCTCATCATTCCGGGGGGAGAAAGCACGACCATCGTCAAACTGCTTAACATGTTCGATTTTGTAGACGACCTAAAGTTGCACGTTGAATCGGGAATGGCACTTTGGGGAACGTGCGCCGGGATGATCGTGATCGCCCGTGAGCTTGCCGACCCCTACCCGACTCCGATTAATCTGATCGACATTGGAGTTTCACGAAATTACTTCGGCCGACAGGTCGATAGCTTCGAAGCTGAACTAAACATAAAGGGCATCGAAGGCGATCCCATGCGAGCCGTGTTCATCCGTGCGCCCATCGTACAGAGCACCGGCGACAATATCGAAACTCTGGCGACCGTTCCGGCAACCGACGATCACCCAGAGCAGGCCGTGGCCGTAAAATCTGGGCGAGTATTGGCAACTTCGTTTCACCCGGAACTAACGCGAGACACCCGACTTCATTCTCTTTTCGTACAACTGGCAGAGGACGCTCGTATAGACGAAAATAGAACTAACGCTAAACGACGTTTGACTGAGGAACCCGCAAGCAAAGTATGATCCGCCATCTTCACCCAACAGATTCACCCGGACTGCTCCAGTTCGGTCAGTCTTCGGGCCGGGGTGAAATATGCACTTTAATAGGTGCACTTCATGGCGGACCAAGCGGTTTCCCGACGGTTAAATACGCAAGCATCGCTCTATCGCCACGAGCATGGCAGAGCTGCTGGGTCAAAGCACACCGCGGTCGAATCGATGGCGTGCTCCGAGCAGGTCCTCGGTCTGGACCACAGGCGTGGGAAGTTGCCGAGCTTTATCTACGCAATACCAAGAGTGAACTAGCACTAGATCTTCTAGAGCAAATCTCGGTCCCCGCCGGCGGTGCAGGCGCACATCGAATATTCATTCGTATACCAACCAACAGCGATCTGTTCGTTCACGCTCGTAGGGCAGGATACGCGCCCCTATACCGAGAAAGCGTATTCGTCGCAGAAACCGGCCGAACAGCGTTGACCAAACTCGGAATCCCCGATCACCCGATACGACTGCGACCAAGAATCGAAGCAGACGATCAAGCTCTTTTCAAAATGCACAGTGGAGTGACTCCGATCGAAGTAAGAATGAAGTCGGGGCAAACGCTGAAAGACTGGTCATCATCGAGCGAAAGTCTGAGCCGAAAAGCTCGCGACTGGGTTCTTGATCTACCAGACGGAGAGATCGGTGCGCTGATCCGTCTAAATTCGATACGCTCTGGTCATACGTTCACGCTAAATTGGGCAACCCATGCCGGTTCAGAACTACCCGGACTGCTCGCAACTGCGCTGGCTGAAAGTAAAGATTCTCAAGTGTCGACAGTCGTGCCAGAATATCGGCCTGCGCTATCACATTTACTAGTCACACTCGGATTCACTGAACAGGCGCAATATGAGATTATGGTCAAACCGCTTGCTCAACAAGTTACAGAAGCACAAAAGGCGTTTGCGGCGATAAGCTAGCAACGTCAAAACCTACAAATCACGAACAGGAGAAGTTCGAACTGGTAGATCCCACCGCACATGTCGTCGACGACCTTCAAGCATTCATCGATATATTCCCTTACGAAATCGCCACTGCACTTGAGGCGCATGAAAATATAGGAGACCTCGTTGAGGTCGTCCTCGATCTTGGAAGAACTCCCGAAGCTCGGTTCTCGGTCGATCAAATATCGCTCAGTGACATCGAAGTTTCACGCGGTCAGATAGCCCACGTGGTCGAGCACGTCGGTCACTTTGGCGATGACAACCGAGCCGGTATCGAACGTACTCTCCACCGAATATCGGTGATGCGTAACCGGGCAGGTGAACCAGTTGGACTCACATGTCGTGTCGGCCGAGCCGTTTTCGGATCAGTTCGACTCATCGACGATCTCATACGCTCTGGTAAGAGCGTTCTCATTCTGGGTCGACCCGGAGTCGGCAAAACTACGATTCTCCGTGAAACCGCCCGCGTCCTCGCCGACGAAGACCACAAGCGAGTCGTGGTAGTCGACACCTCAAACGAAATCGCTGGCGACGGCGATGTTCCTCACCCAGCAATCGGTCATGCTCGGCGTATGCAAGTAGCGAACACTAGCTTGCAGCACAAGGTGATGATCGAAGGCGTTGAGAACCACATGCCAGAAGTCATCGTGATCGACGAAATGAGCACTGAGCTCGAAGCTCTCGCCGCACGCACCATCGCCGAACGTGGCGTTCAGCTCGTCGCTACAGCTCATGGAAACACTTTAAGCAACGTCATGTCGAATCCTACTCTCGCCGACCTCGTTGGTGGTCAACAGACTGTAACTCTCGGTGACATCGAAGCTCGGCGACGTAAAACGCAGAAGACCGTACTCGAGCGTAAGCACGAGCCTACTTTCGACATCGTTGTAGAAATTCGTGAACGAAACGCTGTAGCGATTCATCCTGAAGTCAGTACCGCAGTCGATCGCATGCTGAGGGGAATTTCGATTCCGCAGGAAGCACGAAGACTGCAGTCCGACGGTCGAGTCGAAACCGAAGTCGAGGAGATTCCCGGCTCTGAGTCAGAATTCGTTCCGGCACCATTTGATATTGCAGACGTTGGACGTCGACGGGGTCCGCGAGACCGTGACCCTGGTCGAGAACGATCCGAACGGATATTACGCGCCAGCAGCGGTCGCACCAACGGCTCCTCAGATATGAATCTTGATGATCTCGATTCACCTTCGGAGCCAGCGGCGCGAGTCATGACTAAGGTGTTCCCATTCGGAATTCCAAAAACTGCTATTTCTGAAGTCGTAACTGAAACCGACGCACCGGTGCAGGTGGTCGATTTCGCTGACTCCGCAGAAATATTTGTGACAACAAAATCACACTACGGCAGGCGCCCCACCGCTGTTCGACGAGCAGAACGTGATGGCGTGATGGTTCACGTTCTTAGGCGAGGAACCAAGGAACAGATCCGCCAGTTCGTGAAACGATTCAAGCAGGATTCCATCAGTGCGCCAAAACTCGAAGATAGCGATTTCGAAAAACTCAACCAAAGCGGTCGATCACGCGAAGCACTGAAAGAAACCGAAGCCGCCATAAGTCGTGTCGTATCGGGTGAACAGCGAGTTGAGCTTATGTCGCAACCGCCGTACATACGCCGACTTCAACACGGTTTAGCTGCTCGCAATAATCTTGGTTCAGCGAGTATGGGCAGAGAGCCTTCCCGACGCGTTGTAATCCGGCGTCGCAAGCGGTAGGGTTCAGAGCATATTTCTGAGGCGACCAACGCCTCGTCTACTGTCGAATACGAGGTATGAGCATTGGCTGGTAAGCAGCAGGAAGAAATGGATTTCGGCGCCGAGAGCGAGCGCATGAAAAAGCGCACCGTTGAAGGTGGTCTACTCATCACGTTTGAAGGCGGCGAGGGTGTTGGAAAATCCACTCAAGCCGAACGCCTTTTTCTCAAGCTCCAAAGTTTCGGAATCGATGTCATCCACGCGCAAGAGCCAGGCAGTTCCGATCTTGGAAACAACGTACGCCGTTGGATCAAACGGGCGAACACATCTTCGCCGCTTGCCGAGACTCTCCTGTTCGAAGCAGCCCGTGCCCAGCTCATGTTCGAGACTGTTCGACCCGCGCTCGACCGCGGCAAAGTTGTAATTCTTGATCGTTACACCGACTCGACGCTCGCCTATCAAGGCTATGCGCGAGGTGGTGATCTAAAGACGATTAAGAAGTTGAACGATATTGCGACCGCTGAGTTCGCCCCGCATTTAACTATCTTGCTTGATCTTGATCCGAAAGTGAGTCTCGCCCGAGTTTCGAACGAGCAAGATATGTTCGCTTCGACAGACGACAAGGGTGCGACACGCGTCGATGACGAAGGTCAGCGTCGGTTCGAAGAGCAGCCTCTGAAGTTCCACCAGAACATTCGCAAGGGTTATCTCGAAATGTCGAAGACCGACCCACGCTGGGCCGTTATTAAAGCCGATCAAGCAGGACACCGAATCGCTGACGCTATTCTCAAGCGAGTCAGACGACTACTGATCGACCGAGACATTCCCGACACGATCTTCAAGGGCTAGCCAGAACCTCGTACAAAGCTGCTAACACCCGCTTCAGTCGGCGGTCGTGTTTTAGTTCGCCTGGCATTCCATTGAATATCAGCGAAACGTCTAGGCCACGTTCAGGGTCGGCGAATCCCGTCGACGATTCCTTGCCGCCATGCCCAAACGTGGCAGATGAAGCTGCAGTGCCGTACCCGTAGGGAACTGCAGGACTGTGTCGCTGGCTATCAATAAAGAAGCCAAGACCGCGATCCATAACGACACCAAACGTTTCGTCCAGTAATCCTTCGTGATGCGCCGACGTGAGTGTCGTTATGGTCGACTCGGAAATAATCTGCTCGCCGTCGGCTGTCACTCCGTCGTTCAATAACATTGAGTAAAATCCGACCATGTCACGGGCAGTACCGTGGAAGCTGCTACCGGGCCTCACGAATCGTCCAAGTCGTTCCGGTGAATAAGCAGCGCTTACCGCCATCGGATCCCGACGAGAGTCGTGCATCGAAGCACGTTGTACCCCGAGTCGTTCGGCAAGTTCGGGGCTGACATTCGGATAAGTATTGGTCATCCCGAGTGGATCGAGAACGAAATCTTGCACAAATGATTCAAATGATATTCCGCTAGCGCGCTCAACCACTTCGCCAAGAATGTGCCATCCGGCGGTAGGTATGTAAGCCGATCGTTCACCGGGAATCCAGCCTTCTATTGTGTGCGAATCGCTAAGGCGGGCGATTACTTCCGCTCGGTTCGTCCCTCCGTCGACAAGCGCATCGTCGGCCAATCCTGAAGTGTGATTCAAGATGTGGTTGATCTGTATCGATGATTTTCCGCGCACAGCAAATTCTGGAATATGCGAAGCAACAGAATCGTCGAAATTCAGACGACCCGAGTCGGCCAAGATTCCCAATGCAACGGCGGTTATCGGCTTGGCAGAAGAAAATAACGGCATGATCGAATCGTTGGTCAATTCAACGCCCGATCCCGTAACCGTTTCTCCAACCCCGAAATCAGCGATCACATCACCATCGATAGCTACGCACAACTGCGCACCGGGGTGCAGTCGTTCCTGAATCTGCTGTTCGAGAAGACTCTTCACCGGTAGAAAATCGGAAGGGACTATTGGATCGGATTTTTTGTCGATATTGCTCACAAGATCATGGTATTCATCGTCACCTATCGCAGTCCAACCGATTATTGGCGAATCTAGTGATCGCTATCTATCTACTTCAATGCCAAACACGGGGTTTCGCGAACGTTCATCGGCGGGTATTCTCGTTTTGCCAATTACTAGCCACGCACGCGGAGCAGATACCGGTGAACAAAAACACACTGAAGCAGAAACTGAACGACGGAAAAGCCACGATAGGACCGTTCGTCGGCCTTCCTTCTCCCGGTATGACCGAAACTATGGGTTGGATGGGCTTCGATTTCGTCGTGATCGACTGTGAACACGGCCCGATGGACTACGAAACAGCAGAACACATGATTCGTGCCGCAGAGCTTTCTGGCACAACCGCCATTTTACGAATTGGTCTGAACGAACAGCAGCACATCCAGCGTTACATGGACGCCGGTGCGGCCGGAGTCATGATTCCGCTCATCAATGATGCAGCCGACGGCAAAGCAGTGGTCGATGCGGTGAAGTACCCGCCTATGGGCAAGCGCGGCGCTTTTGCCGGTCGAAACGCTCGGTTTGGTCTTCAAGATATGGCGGAATACATCAAGGAATCGAACGAAGAGACGTTCGTTTCACTCCAAATCGAAACTCCCGAAGGCATCGAGAACGCCGACGAGATTATCGCTACAGATAACGCCGACGCTATCTTTTTAGGACCTGGCGATCTTTCGGTTAACTTCGGTATTCCGGGTCAGACGATGAGCGACAAAGTTGTCGATTCAATCCAAGATTTGCACGAGCGAATCACGGCGGCAGGCAAGCACACAGGAACGCTCGGCGTAACCGTTGACCAGACTTTGTTTTGGCACGAACGTGGCGTCAAATGGATCGTCAGCTCGGCACCAAAATTCATGCAGGCTGGTGCCGCCGACTATCTCGCTGGCGTACGTGGCCCGCTGGGACTTTAGCCGTAGATGTCTGATCCACGATTTACACCACGACAGGCGGTTGGCAACCGCCTGAAAGCACGCGGCGAAACGTTCGACGATATGCGTGTAGGCAAGAAAGTACTGCTCACTTGGACCGAGAAGTGGGCTGAAGAGCTTTCAGATGCGCTTGGGGCGACTCCTGCGCCACGCACGATGTTCATCGACACGTTCTGGCTTCGGACGGTCGATACGCCGGAAGGCGGCATCACGGTAGCGTTCGCTCCGATAGGTGCGCCCGGCACGATCATGCTGATGGAAGACTTGATCTCCTGTGGTGCGGAATCGTTTGTGGGTGTTGGTGCTTCGGGTGGGCTCGACAAGAATCACCCGGTCGGGGATGTTTTGATTCCGAATGCCGTAAAAGTTCTTGATGAAGGAACGTCTGGGCATTATCCAGATCAAGGCGATCCGACGGCCGATCAAGCGATGCTTGGCGAGCTTTCTTCGCTAATCGAAAAGCATGGTGGACGAACAGCTAGCGGGGATTGGTGGACGACAGACGGTTTCTACCGAGAGATGACCGACGATATTGCTCGCCACATGGCCGCCGGAATTTTGGGCATCGATATGGAAACTTCAGCGATGTACCGGGTCGCCCAGCATCGAGGCGTATCGGTCTGCAACATTCTCGTCGTTAGCGACGAGCTATGGACCGACTGGAACTACGGCATCGACTTCTCCGAGTTCCATACCGGGGTCAACGCCATGCAGCAAGCGGCATTGGAGTGGGCGAAGGCGTAACTTCGTACTCTTAACTCCCGAGCGGCAGCCGAGGGATCTGGGGCGGTGTGGGCAAAGCGGCACGCTCTATCGATGACTGAACAATCGCCCAACCTCACATAACGAAATATCCGTACTACTCGCCCAAAATCTTTTTCCGCACCGATTCAAGCACCTCACCAGCGATCTCTATCGCATGCCCCGAATCCGTCGAGTCATATAACTCCGCTGGCACAGCGCCACCAACCGCATCAGGATTGCGTGCTCCTAAAGCGTGCTTATCGAGCAACGCTCCGACCGATTTCACGAAATCAAACGATGGATCGAACGCCATCGCGTCTTCGCACAGATCCGAAAGATGATCTCCCCAGACCATCTCAGCGCCCTTTGAATACAGAAAGCCCTTCACTGCTTTCACGGCCGTCTCGTGAGCCAAGAAACACGCCAGAGCATGCCGCTCTTGCTCAGCGTTCGCTCGTGCCGCCTCGATATCGGCATCAGCCTGAGCGAGCCAACTTGCTGAGGGATCTCGTTTAGCCATAGTGTCTACCCGTAGACCCTTTCACCATTGTTCGCCGCATCGTGCAATATCGGATCGCCCCCGGGTGAATTCTCGAATTCATCGCTGGTGTAAATGTAGAAATTAATCCCAACACGCGGTCGCAAATGAGTCGTCCAAAAATCGGCGCGTCTGTGAACTGACTCGTCAGTTTCTTGAACAACGAGCAGATCCAAAGCTGTGCCGGGTCCTACCTCACCGCGCGCAAACGGACCTACTAGGAACATCGAGGTCATTCCGAGTTGCGGCATCTCGTCGAGCAACCGTTGAAGTTCAGCGTCGAGCATCTGCCGACGTTGTGGCCCGAAGCCGTACATCATCGGCACGGCAAGACTCCCGTCTGCCAACCGTCACCAACACAGACAAAATCCCAAGAATTGAAAAACATCAAACGGTGTAGAGCGTTGGTGATTTTGGACGTGGGTAGATCTCGGATTCGGTAAGTTCGTAAGCCTCTTTGCGATACACCTGAATACGATGGCAGCCGAAATCGGGGATGTACATCAGATCGTCGTAAACCCGTACCGACATGACGCCGCGTAGTCGTTTCACGTCGACATGATCGATATCTTCCCGCGACCTCAGTACCTTAGGGTTCGCCATTATGTATGTCCGGCCGCTCTTCGATAGAACAGCGTCGCCTAGGAATACATCGACGAATTCGCCAGCGGTATTGAACAGTTGAACACGATGATTTCCACGGTCGGCAACATAGATGTCGCTATGCCCATCGATAGTCACGCCGGCGGGTCGATTTAGCTGACCTCGTTCTGATCCTGAAGTACCGAACTGCAGCAAATACTCGCCTTCAGACGAGAATTTCTGAACACGATCGTTTCGCCAATCGCCAATTACTATCGCCCCGTCATTCGGGTCGATTCCGATGCCCCACGGCATGTTGAACTGTCCATCGCCATCGCCGTACGAACCAAATGTTGAGATGAATTTGCCATCGACGGTGAACTTTTGAACACGGTGATTCATAGTGTCGACAACATACATATCGCCGTTCGCATCGAAAGTAATTCCGGAAGGACGATTCAGCTCGCCATCTTCAGAGCCGTGTGTGCCCCAAGAATTTAGCTTCTTTCCGTCCTTCGACCAGAAGCTAATCGTGTGATTTCCTTCATCGGAAACCACCAGCGAATCATCGGGACCGGAGATCATCTGCACTGGCCAGATAAATCCGCTTCCGATATCGCCTAGATCTTCGTCATCCCAATTTGTGCGTCTGATCTGACCGCCTTCACCGTCAGTTCGGTTAAGCGTGTAAACATCGCGTTCGCTTCCAACTACTACATCGGCAGGATAAGTCGTAACGCGGCGCATTCCGAGGGTTGTGTAGAACGGATAGCCCGCTCTGAGCAAAGCATGTGGTTTAGTCATTAAATCAATTTCCTTGGTCGGGAGGCGGTTAAACCAGCGTCTTTGTATACGGATTGAACTGTTCGAACTGCCCGCCGACGATGTCGATCGGATCAAGTGCCATCCATTGATTCAAGATCGTGCTGTAAACACTTCGGAAGTCGATAGTGAAGTCCATATCTTCACCAAACTTCCAGTCGGCTACAGCAAGCGAAGGGTACTCAGAATAGAGCCCTCCCTTCACGTTTTCGCCAATCATGAATGCTCCGCCACCGGTTCCATGATCGGTGCCTGAACCGTTGTCCTTGATACGTCGACCAAACTCGGTGAAGACCAGAATGTTCACTTCCTCAGCCGCATCGTGATCACGCAGGTCTTGCATGAAATCTTCGATAGCAGTGGTCATTTCTTGAAGCAACCGTGCGTGCGTCGGTACCTCTTGGGCATGGTAGTCGTAGCCACCGTGGGTCGTATAGAAAACTCGTGTGCCAAGCCCGGTGGTGTGAACGCGAGCAACGTCCCGAAGCGACTTCGCTATCGGGTTGTCGGCATACTCAACCTTCGACTTGTACTGACGAGGTGCCTCAGCGAGCATGTCGGCTCCGCTAAGAACGTTGTTACCCGTCTGGCTCAGATAGTTCATCACTTGGCCTGATCCGATAGCCGGGGTGTACATGCGCTGGAATATCTGAAGATCTCGATCGCGCTCTTCCTGTAGTTGAATACCCGACATTAGTCCGTAGTTGTCGAGGTCACCAACAGAAGTTGCCGTTACACCCGGAGCCGCCAGTGCCCGAGGAAGGCCTCGACCAAAGTTCACAGCAGTAACTGGGTTGGCACTATCGGGATCAAGCTCTCGAATGACTTTTGCGAGCCAGCCTTCTGTTGCAACAATTTCAGGTTCGCAGGTGTGCCAGATGTCCATCGCTCTGAAGTGAGACCGACTTGCGTGCTCGGTTCCGACCCCCTGAACAATGGCCATCTTGCCCTGTTCGTAGATGCGCTTGAACGCAGCCGCCGAAGGATGCCACGCTAGCGTGTCGGTGAAGGGCAGAGATTCATCGTCGGGAACTCCGACCAGTGGTCGATTGTCGTAGTAAATACCTTCGGTGAACGGAATCACCGTGTTCATGAAGTCGTTTCCGCCCGAAAGTTGAACAACAACAAGTACAGGGTCTTTTTTCTTTCCGTTCTTTTCAACTGTAGTCATTTATGAGTTCTCCGTTGTAGCGATCGTGCAGGTAGGCGAGTGAAAATCTGTGGGTTGGATCACGAGAATTGAAACTCCCGTGCTGAAACTACGAGAGTTAGCATCTGAACAACTCTTGCTCCGCTGGCTTCAGCAGCAACGCCCGACGACCAGTCCAATGCGCCTTCTGTTTGTGCATGGGCGACGAGGGTATCCCGCGTCCCTGCTTCGACTTCAAGCGGGCCAATCAAATCGAGAACGTTATCGACGAGCTGTTCCGGGCTGGTCAAATTGCCTTGCGCACTAATTCGATCGATGATCGCTTTCACGCCGGGTTTATCAGGATTGTTCAAAGTATCGATGGCGTAGTTCACTCGTTCGGTGAGAGTACCGCCGTCGATCCATTCCTTACCTGTGTGCCAACCTTCGACACTTGGCGGATCCATCAGCTTCTGCCCCATCGTCACAATCGTGTTTTCAAGCTTGTGCAGATCGGGAGCAGGTTCACCATATTCACCAGACAATTTCAGCACACTCGCAACAAACTCTGTTGGCGACTTCACATGCTTGAATCTCGCAGCCTTGAACCATTCGGAGTTGAATAGCGTTCGCATAACCGCCTTCATGTCGGCATTCGAGTCGATCCATGCTTTGACGAGATCATCAATCGCAGCAGGGTCCGCTGGGGGTTCGATACTCCATGCTGGAACCTGTGCCTCGTCAGCAACAAAGAAGTTATAGAGGTGCCGACCGATAAATCGAGCGGTCGCTTCTTGTTCGGTAATGATGTTGACGATGTCTTCACCGTCGAGATTTCCGGTGTGCCCTAAGAAGGTCTTCTGGCCGTCGTCGTGGTCGTCTGGCCTAAATCGATAGTTCACATCGAAATGACCAAACGGATACAGAGCGACGGGCGTGTCATACGTCCAGCCGGTAAAAGCACGGGCAGCACTCTTTATGTCGTCTTCGGTGTAGTTGCCGATGCCCATTGAGAACAGTTCAAGAATTTCTCGACCGTAGTTTTCGTTGATGGATTCGCCATGGTTCTCGTTGTTATCGAGCCAGAAGATCATTGCAGGATCACGCGAAATTCCAAGAAGCAATGTTCTGAAATTCGCCATGCAGTTGGTTCGCAACATTTGAATATGATCGACCATCGTTGGAGTGTGTTCACTCTTGGTCCAACCGGTTGCAAAAACACTGTGCCAGAACAGCGTCATTTTCTCTTCGAGCGGGCGATCGGTGTTCACCATTCGGTAGAACCAACGACCGTTCCACACTGCGGGGTTGTCTTTATTGGCCTGTAGATGTGGATAGAAGCGGCTGAGAATTTCGTCCTCAGGCGCTTCGAATCGCTCAGGATTCAGCAGATCTTCCACCACATCTTCATAGCTACGAGCGGCGTACCGTTCCAACTCGGCTCGGTCGGAACCGAATCCGGCACGGCGCAGCAGGTGTGCCATCAGTGAAAGGTCAGTAGAAGCGGCTGTTGTCATTGAGATCCTCGCGTGTTCGCGGCTATTCGACAGATTGGACGCACTCTACCCCATTTCCACGTGCAACGAGCAGCTTATTCGTATTTCATTGCTATGCTCCACAACACATTGCGATTTTCGAGCATATGCCCGGGTTCGTGGATGTCTGTAGGATTTCGATAATCGCACTCGCCACAGTATTTGCTGGGAAGCAGGAAACAAACGTGAACAGCCCGATCGAATACGCTTCAAGCCTCGCCACCCACTACGGTCACAGCCTCGAGCGCCCCGTGGTGTACACACAAGGCGTTGCGCTGAGTGGTCGGCTGCGACTGCACGATCTACTTCCTGAATCGTCCGATCCCTCAGCTGATATTGCTCGAATCGTTGCTGAATATACGAACGCTCCTTCGGACATTTTTAGCTCGTCCGACGGTACGGCCAACTACGCCGGTGTGTGCTGGGCAGACGAATTAGCGGCGGCGACAGATGATGGCAAGTACTCCGATTTGCTCGAACAAGTCGCCGATATGTTTGGACCGAGCGTTACAACAGGCCCTCTCGATCCTGATATACGAGTCGAGGATTTCTTCTTCTCAGCAACGATGTTAGGGCGTGCGTACCTAACCACTGGCGACTCGAAGCACATCGATTTACTGGCAGATTTTCTGCTTTCCGCCGATACGCTTCAAGACAATGGGTTGTGGTGGCACTGCAAGGCTTCACCGTTCTTTTGGGGACGAGGCAACGCTTTCGCTGCGATCGGATTCGCCGAAGCACTCACTTATCTTCCCGAAGATCATCCCGCCCGAGAAGAACTGCTTCACACGCACCTTCTTCACTTGGAAGGCCTGGTTAAACGCCAAGACGATTCAGGCATGTGGCACCAAGTGATCGACATGCCCGAAACCTACCTTGAATTCAGCGCCACAGCGATGATCGGATACTCGATTGCCCGAGGCTTACGCGAAGGTTGGCTCGATGACGAATGGCGAAGTGCTGCCGACAAAGCATGGAGCGGAATTTCGCAGCGGATATCAGATCAAGGCGAACTTGAACACGTTTGCGTTGGAACCGGTCCACTCGGTACCCTCGACGAATATGTCCAACGGTCTTACACCGATGGTATCGATGATAGAGGTGGTGCAATGGCACTTTGGTTCGCCACTGAAATGGCCCGACTAGAAACTGGCGTTTAGCAACTACGAAGAATGTAAGAATTGATTTACGACACGATCATCGTCGGAGCTGGTGCGGCTGGTGCGGTTTTGGCGGCACGACTTTCAGAAGACCCCACCCGTAACGTTTTACTGCTCGAGCCCGGTCCTGATTACCCAGATTTCGAAATGCTTCCTGGCGATCTCAAGTTCGGTATCAGCGGAGCATCGACCGGCGCAGACAATCCGCACGACTGGGATTATCGGGCGATAGGCACAGATATCTCAGAACCGATACCCGTTCCGAGGGGTCGAGCTATGGGCGGATCGACAGCTACAAATGCCCAAATATTCCTACGAGGAGCGCCCGAAGACTACGACTCTTGGGCAGCTGCTGGACTCGACCAATGGTCGTACAAAAATCTACTGAGCGCATTCAGGCGGTCGGAAAACGACCTTGATTACAGCGGAGATTTTCACGGCAAGGGCGGGCCGATCAGTTGCGTTCGAGCGAAGCCAGATGAATGGCTCCCGATGCAATCCGCTTTTTACGATGCGTGTAGAGCTACCGGCATCGTTGACTGCCCCGACCATAATTTGCCCGACTCAACCGGGGTCGGGCCGCTTCCTTTTAACAACATCGACGGCGTAAGAATCAGCACCGCACTCGGCTACCTTACCGACGCTCGCCACAGGCTGAATCTCACGATTCGAGCTGGCGCTTCGGTACGTCGAATCATCATCGAAAACGGCAAAGCTGTCGGGGTTCAGGTCGAATCTGGCGGCGAAACATTTGAAGTTCGTGCTAGCGAAATCATAGTTTCGGCTGGAGCCATTGTTTCTCCACAGCTATTGATGCTTTCTGGTATCGGACCAGCCGAGCATCTAAAAGATCACGGCATCGAAGTTGTGATTGATCTACCAGGAATCGGACAAAATCTTCAAGATCACCCGATGGCTCCGATGGTGTGGAATACCAAGCCCAACTTCGAATATCACCTCGATCGCAAGCGTATGCAGGTTGGACTGCGATACACCGCTGAAGGATCAGATAATCGCAACGACATGATCGTTTACGTCAGTTCATTCGGGACAGAACGTCCAGATCGTGGCGGCGATCGAAACAGTCCTGTCGGGGTTCTAATGAACGTCACACTGAACATGGCGAATAGCCGTGGTGAAATTCGACTAGCCTCAGCAAACATCGACGACCAGCCGATTATCGACTTCAACTACTTTGATGATCCGTGGGATTTGACTCGGATGCGTGAAGGCGTGCGCAAAATGGCGTCGCTGGTTGAACGTCCAGAGTTTCGCGATATCGTGACCGACCCGGCGTACCCTACCGACGATATTGTTGGCGATGACGAGGCGTTAGACGACTGGATTCGCCGCGATGTCACTACCGGGCATCACATTTCGGGTAGCAACAAAATGGGCAGCGATTCCGACCCAATGGGGGTAGTCGATCAGTACGGAAAAGTACGGGGTGTCGAAGGCCTCCGGGTGGTCGATGCTTCGATCATGCCGACATGTGTTCGAGCGAACATCAACGCCACGGTTATAGCCATGGCGGAACGCATGGCGGAGTTGATGACTGTCTAAACTGGCGTAGGATGCACCGTACACAGGTGGCGGGCTTCGCGAACTCGGGAGAGAACAACTATGGCAATAAACATTTCTGAAGGCAGCGTAATCCCTGATTTCGAGCTGAAATCACTCTCCGGTGACACGGTGAAACCCTCTGACTACCGCGGTAAACGGCTCGTTATATTCTTCTGGGCATCATGGTGAATGTGCCGCGAACAGTTGCCCGTGTGGCAGGAGATGTACTCGGACCTCCAGTCGAAAAATGTCGACATCCTCTCGGTAGCCGTCGATCTTCAAGGGCCAGATAAACCTCGTCCGTACCACGAAGAATCAGGTGCCGAATTCACCACTGTGGTCGACGAAGAAAACGCTCTTGCAAGAATCTTCGGATACCGTGCGATTCCCAACGGAATACTTGTCGATGAAGAAGGTCGGCTCCAATTTCAACAGTACGGTGGATTCGACATCAAGAAGGAAGAGATCAAAGGATTAGTCTCGGCTTTCGCTTCCGATGGCCAAATATCCGGCACTGCCACAGCAGAAACGAACGGCCCAGTTTCAGATCACTTTGAACGAGGGCTTGCCAAGTATCACAGTGGTGATGTTCAAGAAGCGGCGGCGATCTGGCGTGAAGGAATTTCGCTCGACCCCGAAAACTGGAACATGCGCAAGCAGCTTTGGGCTGTGGAAAATCCCGACAAGTTCTACGGCGGAAAAGTCGACTACACCTGGCAGCGTGAGCAGGTAGAACAGGGTCGATAATCGCCTAGTAGGCACAAGGAAATATCCGCCGAGTTCATGCGTTCCATCGATCTCGCCAAGCGATGGAACGAGATGCATCCTGCCCAGAGCTAATCGCGATAAGACTTCGAGATACAGCTAGCTCTAAAACCGATCTAACCCAAACTCTTCGATCGGCAATTCCGTCTCACCATCGATGATCAGATCGGCGATAGCCCGACCAATCACTGGTCCCATCAAAATTCCCTTGCCACCTGTTCCGGTCGCGATAAATGCTCGCTCTTTACCGGGAATCTTGCCTAGGATCGGATCACCGTCGGGCGTTACGGGTCGCATGCACGCGGTGTGAAGAACCAATTTGTGGGTTTCGAGTTCGGGAACCATCCTCATGCCACGTAGCGACAACGCTTCCAACGCCTCGATCGACGGCGTGACGTCGAACCCTGAGCCATCTTGCACAGTAGCCGCCAACCAGGTCGCTCCATCGCCCTTCTGAATAACAGAGCACGAGCTGCCTATCGGGTTGCCATGAATGTGAATTCCCAGCGGTGGGTTAAGGCCTTCAACTCGAACAATTTCGCCCTTCTGTGGAACAATCGGAATGTTGGTGTCTGTCCACAAACTCGCCGTACCCGACCATGGGCCGAGCGCGAGAACGACTGCATCGCAATCGATTCTTCCGCCGCCAATGTTTACACCAACAGCTCGGTCACCATCGTAAATAATGCCAGTCGCCTCGCCGAGAACGACCTCAACGCCTCGTGACTCAGCGGCCTGGGCGGTAGCCAACGTTAGGTTGTAGCTATCGAGCATGATGACGTCTTCAACAAGTGTTCCGCCGAGGTTGTCAGGAGTAATCCGAGGCTCCAATGCATGAATTTCGATCGGTTCCAACCACCTAGATTTGAACTGATCGAAGCCGTTAATTCGATCGACCTCGGCCTTCAGTTCCGGAATTTCTGACTCTTCGAGGGCGAGTTCGAGATGCGGGACGCTCAGAACTTGTGGGTCGACTCCCGATTCCTGCTGAATCGTATCGAGCATCTCTTTGTGCATCTTGAACGACAGGTGGTTCAGCGTTTCAATGTTGCCTGTCTCATTTGTCGGATTGAGCAGTCCAAGTGCGTAGCCTGAAGCGTGATTACCTATTGAATCGCGCTCGATCACAGAAACGCTCATTCCTTCGCAGGCGAGTCGATAAGCAATCGAAGATCCAATAATCCCGCCGCCAACTACGACTACGTCGCTTCGAGATCTCATTCGGCAACCTTTCGGGTTTTCAGCCAGTCGGCAAGTATTCCTCGATCATGATCGAACGCCAATTCGGGCAGTTGATTCACGTCGAACACTCGGACATCGAGCGTTTCATGGTCGGCGGACTCAAGCTTGCCACCAGTGACTCGTACTTGGTATACCGCTAGCACTATTGGATTTCCGTTTTCTGAGTACAACCCAACCAAGTGTTCGACTTCCACTTCAAGGCCGCACTCTTCGAGCACTTCCCTTTCGACTGCCTGTTCGAGCTTCTCCCCCCGGTTTACGTACCCAGAGGGGAAGCTCCATTTTCCGATAGCGGGCTCTATCGCACGCTGAACCATCACGATTCCGCCGTCGATAGGCACGATAGCTGCGCCAGCTATTTTCGGGTCGTTCCAAATTGTGCGACCACAGCTTGAACACTCCGGGTGTCCGTGAGGACCGGCGATTAGATCGGGCAGGTCGTGGCTGTGGTCGATTCCCACTGAAACAAGTTCCGGTTTCTGATGCGATATGGAAGTGCGATGTCGAGAGTAATTTAGTCAGGCGACTGTAACAGAGCAAGGTTCGATGTGTTGTGCTGCACCGTGAATGAATTGATCGCTAGAATGCAAGCATCATAATCCCGTTCCAAGTGATGATCGAATGATCAAATACATACTTCGAAATAAACTCATCAAATACGTAGCGCTGCCGATAATCGCGCTGATTCTTCTGGTCGTGCTCGGTGGCGGTTGGTACTTCTCGAGTGTGCTTGAAGAGGATGGGCTTCGAGTCGACAATTCAGATCCTGAGAATAGTGTTGAGGTAGTCGATCTCGGCATCGATTCGATCACGCTGCGGCAACTTCCCGATGCAGACCCACAAGATATCCTCGCTACCTCGGCTCGATGGGGCATCTCAGATGGTCTCAATTACGGCCAGCTAGGCGATCTTATTTCAGATACCGACGGTCTTGTAACCCGGGAACTCGATCTCATGCTTGGCGGATTCCAAATCGGCGACCAGCTATATCTAGATAGAACAGCTTTTCCTCATGAACCGTCTCCAGAATTTGAATACGAGGAAGTGGTTATTTCGGGTCCGTTGGGGAATTTCGGCGCTTGGTATTTGCCTATTCCTCCAGAAAGTACTTACGCAAGCGCCCCCTCAGATGTTTGGGCGATCTACGTGCATGGCCGCACAAGCAATCGTGACTCTTCTCTCAAGATTATCGATATCGGAGCTGTTCCTTCGTTGGCAATCGACTATCGCAACGATTTGAACGCTCCGGTAAGCGAATCTGGCTACTACGACTTCGGAACCACCGAGTGGCGAGACGTCGAAGCCGCTGTTCAATACGCTCTCGACAACGGCGCAAAGAAGGTCATATTGGTCGGGTTCTCGATGGGCGGAGGAGTCGTGGTCAACTATCAACTTCGCTCTGATCTTGCCGATCATACGGTCGCAATGATCTTAGAAGCACCGATGCTGAACTTTGGTCAAACCGTGGATAAGGGAGCAGAAGAACGTAGCGTCCCCGCACCAATTACTTTTGCAGCGAAGGCATTTGCCACAATACGATTCGGAGTCGACTGGGGCGCACTCGATTTTCTATCACGTGCCGACGAAATCGATGTCCCAGTGTTGCTAATTCATGGAGAGGCCGACGATACAGTGCCGGTTGAAACCAGCATAGAATTTGCAGATGCTCTCCCTGGATTGGTCGAACTACACACCTTCCCCGATGTAGGCCATGTCGCCGCTTGGAACTGGCATCCGTCTGAATACACGATACTCGTCCGAGAATTCATCGAACGATTCCGTTAAAAACTTAACGGTTTGATTAGACTTAGTTACTCGCGTCGGAACATTCATCCTCATAACGATGAATCGAACTTTGGCTCTCTAAGCACTCGGATGATTAAAATTGGCATCGGCAAATACTCCTAACTACGCTGAAGGCGATTTCTTCGCCGTACCGCTGAAGACCGGCGGCTACGGAATAGGCATTGCTGTGTGCGTAGGACCTCGAAGCACTGTTGTCGGCAGATTCTTCGAGCCAGTGTACGACGAATTACCGACTGCCGACGAACTGAACCACCTGACCGAAGACGATTCGGTTCACGTCGAGCATTTCCGTGACGACGGGCTTAAAGACGGTTCATGGAAGATCATCGGGCAACATCCATTGTGGGACAGCTACGAGTGGCCAATTCCCAAATTTGGAGTGTTTCAGCCAAAGGCTAATGATTCGCAGGGACAGGCATTCGAGATTGAACTCGATGAAGATCTACGCAGCGTCCGACAAAAGAAAGTCTTAATCGAACACTTTAGGACGCTTCCCTACGAGATCCTCGCTCCTGCCAAAGCAGCGGAGATTACTCTGACACTTGCTCTGACTCGTCCGGGCTGGAAGCGCCCAGTTCCCGGCTTAGACTAAAACCTCGAGAACGAAATGCTGAACATCAGGTTAATCGGCAGAACGAGTAAGTTCGTTTAGAGGCCGACGTAAGAAGCTGACGAACGACGATACAACACCTACAACCCCAGCACCGATCGCTGTTGCCAGAATGATCATCACCGGCAACCAGTTTGTTTGCAGTATGAATGGCGGTAGCAGTGTTCTGCCGGTCTCTGAGTAAGCGATAGCACCAACTGCCACCTTGCTAGCGACCAATCCCGCAGCCACACCGACAACTATCCCGATAATTGCCACTATGCCGTGTTCGATCAGAGAGCTTCGCATGAACCCGGCTTTCGAAAAGCCCATCGCTCGAAGATAAGCAGAATCGTGAGCAGTTCTTGTCGAGTGAGCTACTAGGTAAGTCACGTAGCCAAGCACAAGAGCAATACCGCCGATAATTAGCGACACAATTCCCATTCCTCGCCAGCCGGCTACCGTGAGCGGATCGATTACAGAATTATTGATTCGTTTCGCTCGATCGAGAAGTGTTCCACCTCTGAATATTTTCCGAACATCTTCAGTGATACGAGAATGATCATCTGGAACGATGTCTATGAAAACTTCATTGGCACTGATGCTCGAAAGACCACGTAGTTCAACGAAACCGATCAATGCTTTCACATCTAACACCATGAACGGTGCTCGATCAGGATCGAGGGTTGGAAAGTAATCAGTAGTTCCAACGGTAATCACCGGAATGTAACCCCCTGATATCTGAACCACCACTGGCTCACCCAACACAGTGCCAGTAGCGGCAAGGAACTCTTGAGAAACGATCACAGGAACAGGATCGCCTGTCGAACTTCTGTACGCTCCCCGAATACCCGCAACCGTTCCTCGATCAAGCGTCACCTGAGCGACAGTTGCCCCAACATCTCCGATTCCCGTTGGTTCAACCACAACATCGAACGAATCATCTAAGCCGTTAGAAGTCGGGAATGTAGTCCACAGGTTTTGACCTTCGAAATCTAGAATCGTCGTTTCAAATCCCGGACCAATCGCCTTAATATCGTCAATTGACCAAACAGTCGGCGCCCCTCCGTCTGCTCCCACTTGCATGAAAGTCTGGATCGAAATAACTTCGATCGGTTCGGCAAAATGAGTCGGAACTGAAGTCGTTTTTTCTTCCCATACTTCGCCTATCTGCCCGAACGTAACCGGCAGTTGCTTTCCTTCTGCGCCTTTCAGAACCACCCAAAAGAAATGATTTAGAACGAAAGGATCTTGTTTCGTCCATGCTGTAAGCGATGTCGTGCCAGCCGGAAGATATACCGGTTCAGGTTTCGCCGGAATGTTCACTTTTCCAAGAGCAACTTCGAGTGGTTCCTCTGAAAAATCGTCCCTAAACCACGCCGTGTCAGGGAATTTATCCGATTCGATCGCGAGGACATTGAATTCGATTCCAAGATCGGTAGTTCCGACTTTGCCGTTCTGTCTGTACGCCATCGAGGCCTGATTGACGCCATCGATCGCCATCAGTTGATCAATCTCAGCCTGATGGACGTCGATATTCACCCCACCGGGAAGTATTCGCAAGTTAGTGCCGTTATCGTAAAAAATTTGCTCACGATCGCTGCGCTCAAGGGTCGACCCGAGCGTTCCGACCATCACTCCCAAGCCTGTCCCAAGGATAATCAACAAAACAGGCCACGAATACCAGTACGGGCTTCTTCCAAGTCGCCAGAAACCTATCGCCGTCGGAGCCGATGTGAACCGAGTAGCGATGAAAGCGGCTGTCCTCGTAATTACCGGGAACGCCCGAAGCATTATCAACGCAACGGAGATGAGCAACATTGCGGGAGCAAATAGTAGAGTCGGGTCAGTCACTATCTGCCCATCTCGGTTAGTCGAAGCAACACCACGTGTGGTCATCTCCCATAGAAATAGACCACCAAGAACGACTACCAATAAGTCGAAGTAAAGTCGTTGGAAAAACGGTGGGTTGTCGGGGCGTGCTCGGCCACGTTCAACATTTGATATGCCAGATCTAGCAACCAACAACGTCGGTAAAAGAACGATCAGGAACGACATTAAAGCCGCACATGAAGCCCATACCCATGCTACAGAGGATAGCTCAACCGGAAGGTTTGTCCCGTTTGTCAGTGAATGGAATACCGGCAATCGACCTGCGAAGCCTATAGCTCCAAACGCTAGCATCGGCGCTATTGCCGCTGGCAAAGCAACTGTCACGATCGACTC
>Ga0209043_1000416_pt1 | contig 26851 bp, 26 predicted proteins | sample SaaInlV_100m_DNA_3_FD_184654 | JGI IMG/M metagenome (GOLD analysis project Ga0209043, IMG submission 184654) | Marine microbial communities from expanding oxygen minimum zones in the Saanich Inlet - SI037_S4LV_100m_DNA (SPAdes) (version 2) | ecosystem: Environmental > Aquatic > Marine >... | reverse complement strand
TTCACCCATAAATTCACAAGCCTTTCTTGCCTCTTCATCTCCTTCATAGACAACAAAAGCATGGTCGATAATATCATGGACATAAGTCATAAGAATAGTGCTAACATCAGAAAAATCCATCAGCATTCCCTCCTCACTGACTCCGGGCTTTTGTACAGTATCTCCTTCAATTTCAGCCTCAAAGCGGTAGCGATGGCCATGCATATGTCTACATTTACTTTTGTGATTAGGAACTCGATGCCCAGTATCAGTTTCTACAAATCGTCGTATTCTTGTGGTCATATTTCTCTCTCCTCAAATTCTAATGCAGCGGAATTAATGCAATATCGTTGGCCGCCAAATGCCTTGGGGCCGTCTTCGAATATATGCCCTAAATGCGCATCACATTTTGAACACCTCACTTCAATCCGATGCATTCCATGGCTATCATCATCAATATGCCTTATGCCAGCATCTCGGTGCTCGGTATGGAATGAAGGCCAGCCACACCCTGAATCGAATTTCATGGATGAGGTGAATAACAGGTGATTGCAACAGATGCAAAAATATTCCCCATTCCTTTTTTCATCGCAATATATTCCGGTGAATGCAGGTTCAGTTCCACTTTGGCGAGTAACAAAATATTGTTCTTCTGAAAGCCGTTTCCGATAGTCGTCATCATTGAATTTTCTCTCAATTGACAGTGCGTTTTGTAGCACATCCTCCCAAGATGTTTGGTATTCTACTGGGTCTTCAATGCCTAGGCTATTGAACGCCAGAATCCGCTCAATATCCGCGCCACTTCTTCCCGAACTACGGCCATGTTCATCGGGATTGTAGGATGTATTTGTATTAGCGAAAATTGTATCAAAATCAAGATTCAGACTTGATATTGCTTTTTGAGCATCTTGTAGAATAGTTGCCTTATCACCATCTAAATAGGGTAATGTAAATGAAACATTTTCACTCTCCCAATTACCAACTGCAAAAGCGTGTTCAAGGGCGTGATAAAATTCAGGACGGCAGTCAGGATATATTTCGTGGTCACCAGAATGAACGCCGAGAGCGATTTCAACCTTTACTGATTCACGTGTTGCAATAGAAAGTGCATATCCATACAAAATAGATGCAAATATTGCATTTCGGTTTGGCACGACTGTTGATTTCATTTGTTCGGCTTCATAGTGACCCTCTGGCACATCTTCTCCGCCTTCGATCAAAGAACTTTCAAACACGCCCATTGCACTTGACAAATCAATAATTTTATGCTCTATTTTGATGTTGTTTTCCAACAAATATAGTATGTTCGCTTTTGCACGTTCAAGTTCAATACTGTGCTTTTGCCCATAATTATATGATAGACAATCGACGGTATATCCCGCATCTAAAAGTCGCATCAAGAGTGCGGTAGAATCCATTCCACCGGAGAGTGCCATGACTGCTCGCTTCATCAATCAACACCCATCCATTTATGCGTTTGCAGACTCAATCTCCACGGTGGAGAAGTTTTGACAATCGCTTCAGTCAAGGCGAAGTTATTTCCATTCCATTCTACGCTCTCCGCGTCCATATAGCATGGCTGCAAAAAGTGATGAGTAAACCCATCCATTAAGTCCGCATATAGAGATAGTTCTTGACCCACATAGACACATTTCAATTCGTCTCCGCTTCGCTGTCGAATTTTTACTTGAGGATACATTTGGTCTTTAGGCGAGATACAAACCCAGTCCAATAACCCCTCAGGAATCTCGATGGTTCCATTTGATTCACATGAAAGTTGATACCCTCTTGATTTGAATAATCTATGTAGTGGCCATAAGTCATTTAACATCGGCTCGCCACCAGTGAAAATGATTCTCTTAGATGGATATTTCATCACTTCTCCGAGGATGTCAACGGCTGCCATTTCATCGAATTTTTCGAAATCAGTATCACACCATTCACATTGCAGATTACATTTTCCGAAACGAATGAATACATGAGGTATACCTGCGTGAAAACCCTCGCCTTGAACCGAATGGAAAATTTCTACAATATTGTAGACCGCACCTAAATCTGTTGCAGAATCAACAGGCTCGGGGCCCGAAATTTCACATGATTCTTCATTCATGAAAATACCTCAAAGTGGTCTTGATTGAATGAGTTGCATCAATTCTTGTCGTGGTTCTGCTTTATCGAAAAACACTCCACGCATTGCTGAAGTTGTCATCACAGAATTCTGTTTGCGCACGCCTCGACAACGCATGCACCCGTGTGATGCTTCAAGAATTACTGCAGCACCAAGTGGATTCAAATGCTTCTCAAGGTCATCAGCAATACCCTTGGTTATGCGCTCTTGATTTTGCAATCGGTGCGCATGTGCATCAACAATACGTGCTAATTTACTGATTCCAACTATTCTGTCGACTGGGATATATGCAATGTGCGCCCTGCCACTGAACGGTTGCAGGTGGTGTTCGCATGTCGAATGAAACTCAATATCTCTGAGTAGAACAATTCCATCATAACCCTCTCCATTGAACGTCGATTGAAGAAGTTCTTCAGAGTTTGATGAGTATCCTGAGAAAATTTCATTCCAAGATTCTATTACACGCTGTGGTGTCTTTTCCAAACCCTCCCTTTGCGCATCTCCTTCAAGATACTCAAGCAAAGTTTTGACTGCGTTTTCTGCTTCTAGTTGCGTTACCATTTCAATCACTGCCTCCCATGCCTTGCATCAATTTCATCCAGTTGGTCCAATAGTTTACGGCAGGCAGTACGCACTGCATCTGCTAAACTTACAAATTTATGTTGGTCACCAACATGCTTCCTTAGGTCTTCTACTAGTTCAGCTGGCATGTCCAAAGATATTTTCGGCATGATTGTTCGTTCAATCAACTCCATATAAATATTCGCAGAGTAATACTAGAGTATTACCAATTCTGAATTTGCCCTCAATATATGCAAAATTCAATAGAACTGAAGCGAATGTTCAAAGAACCCCTTGAGTGCCATTGATTTGATGCCTCAACATGCTGCTGATGCTTTCGCCGAACTTGAAAGTATACGAAACCTCTCTGGACATCGAGATACGGTTGGTTTACCAGATGAAGTCATCCGACAATTCCTCTCTTCCGATTCGAGCCTTGCAACTGCTATTTCTGAAGCTATATCTCGGCGTAAAACCCTTGAACTTGAATTTGGCGAGATTATGATGTCACTTCCAGAATCCGAATTGGTGGAAAAACTTCAATCTGATTTCATTAATTTTTATGCTCCGGCAACAGTCAATCCTTATGTCGCTCTTGCTGCACGTGGCCCATGGATAATCACCACTCATGGTGCAGTCCTTCATGACAATGGCGGATATGGTATGCTTGGAAGCGGCCATGGCCCAAGTAAAGTAATCTCTTCCATGTCTGAAAATTGGGTGATGGCGAATGTCATGACACCGTCATATAGCCATAAACGCCTAGCAAGTCGTTTGCAGAAGGAACTGGGACATACTCGTGGCTCTTGCCCATTTACTCGTTTCATTTGCATGAATAGTGGTTCAGAATCCGTCACAGTGAGTCTGCGTATTGCTGATGTAAATGCGCGAAAATTAACTGGCCCAGGAGGTCGTTATGAAGGAAAGGAAATCAAACTCATGGCCATAGAAAAGGCATTTCATGGCAGAACCGACAGGCCAGCCCAAATTTCTCATTCCTGTAAACCTGCATACGATCGAAACCTTGCGACTTTTAGAGACCGAGATAACTTAATTTTAGTCCCTGCCAATGACGTAAATGCACTTGAAGCGGCCTTTGCCAAAGCCGACGATGAAGGATATTTTATCGAATTGATGGCAATTGAGCCAGTCCAAGGAGAAGGAAACCCTGGTTCCTGTGTTGAACGAGAATTCTATGATGCTGCTCGGCGTTTGACTCTTGAACACGGTTCGATGCTTTTGGTTGATTCCATTCAGGCCGGTATTCGTGGCCAAGGTTGCCTTTCGATAATTGATTATGATGGTTTCCAAGATGCAGAATGCCCCGATTTGGAGACATGGTCCAAAGCTCTAAACGCAGGTCAATATCCATTATCTGTTCTTGGTCTAAATCAAAGAGCATCGGAACACTATGTAGTAGGAATTTATGGAAACACCATGACTACAAATCCGCGAGCCTTGGAGACTGCATGCACAGTACTTGACCAAATTACCCCTGAACTTCGCGAGAACATTCGCCTTCGAGGTGTTGAGTTTGTTGACAAATTGGAGAAACTCGCTATTGAAATGCCGGGAGTGATTACTCAAGTTCAAGGTACAGGCCTGCTACTGAGTGCAGAGTTGGAACCAAACAAATTTCCTGTTATTGGATTTGATGCAGTTGAAACATGGTGCCGTAAACATGGTCTTGGAGTAATACATGGTGGTTCAAATGCCTTGAGGTTCACTCCACATTTTGGAATTACTTCTGCTGAGATTGATTTGATCATCGAGGTTGTTCGAAATGCACTTATTCACTTTTCTTAATTCAAGAAAGTGAGGTTACAATATCTTCTCGATTGAACTGTCGAGAAGCATAGTAGGCTGCTAAACTTGCATAAATCACTGACGAAACCGCCCAGATTAGGACATGTTCAGTAATAACGCGGTTCATAAGAAGTTCACGTAATGCCAACAGAATATTCACTACGGGAATCGCAAACCAGAAACCCTCGATTCCATCTAAGTTGATAACCTGTGTAAATAGTGCTGGGAACAATATCAGCATCAATGCAGGGGCTAGAATAGAACCTGCTTCTTTAACACTGTGTGAACGCATTGCTAAGGCCAATTCAAATGCAACAACCATTATGGCAAAGAGCATGATAGATAGAACAATCAGACCAATAGAAATCATTGACAGTTGTGGGACCCCAATGAAACTCGATGAAGCAAGATATCCAATGGCGAATAACAGTCCGCATATCTGTAATAAAACCCCGACTCCTGTTATTGTTGCAACTGCGAGCCATTTGCCAAGTAATAATTCCATACGGGTGCATGGGAGACATAGTAGTGCCTCTAATGTACCTCGTTCCCGCTCACCAGCGGTCATATCAATCGATGGCTGAATCGCACTTGAATACGTCCATATTGCCAATACAAGAGGTATGAACAAAGATAGAATCATTCCTGATTGTTCACCACTTGTAGCCACATCCGCATCGGAGATTTCCCCATCCCAACGTAGAGGGTCGAGAGTGGAATTTACATCCATTCCACCTTGTTCAATACGCTCACGAACTTCAGAATCTTCCCAATCTGAAAGTACATTGAGAATACGATTCCTTGCTTCATTCGAACGTTCGGAAGTGGAGAGGTGGAGAATTGCATAACTCCATACATCCTCGTTAGTTTGTAGCCGTAGAACTGCATCAGTAGAACTATTTCTTACGCGTTCCAAGTCATTACCAGGGACTGATAAACTCGAAAGATTAGGTAGTAATTCTACCGAAAAATCAATGCCATTGAAAGAAATATTTTCACCTAGATTTTCAGGTAATGCATCGGTCTGGATGATGATCGAGAGTTCAAGAGCATCGAGTTCTGCAGCTTCAGATTCTAGTAGCACAGGAAACATGATGAACAGCAGGGGGAACATTAGGAGAGGAATAACAATAATTGCAATGATTGTCCTCCAGTCTCTTGTAAATTCTACAATTTCTTTTTTGGCGATTGCTCCAACTCGCTTTAGACTACCGTCACTCATCTTCATTCACCTCGAGTGTAGTATCTGGTGCCCTTGGCGTGAAAAGCCGCCTCCACCAACCGCTGAATGCGCTTTCTTTGCCATTATCTTCTTGCCGTGTTCGTGCTTGGTCAAGGGTTAGTGACACATATGCATCTTCTAGTGATTGAGTATTGGTATCTTGCAAGAGTTTGGTTGGCGAACCATCAGCACGAATCTCACCATTGTGAATAATAACTATTCTATCGCATACTTGTTGCGCTTCTGCCAATTGGTGTGTTGAATATATCACAGTACCTCCCTCGTCACGTAATTGTCGGACCAATGCTCGGACAGTTCTAGCACTGGTAATGTCGAGACCTGCCGTCGGCTCATCGAGCAAGAGAATATTGGGTCCATGTGCTAGTGCACGGAGTAATGCCGTCTTTTGCCTCATTCCGCGAGAAAAACCCTTGGTGTGGCGACTCAAACTATCCTTCATATCTAGGTGTTCCGCGAATTTTTCTGTTCGAGCCCAAGCAATTGAATCCGGCACACCATGCATTCTGCTATGATATCGGATATTTTCCCACGCAGTAAGCCTAGAATAGAGTCCTGTGGATTCGGGAACTACGCCCAATTCTTGCCTCATACTAGCAACTGGTTTGCCGTTGCTCAAATTAACAGAACCACTCGATGGCTTGTAAACTCCAGCCATGAGGCGTAATAGAGTTGTTTTTCCTGCCCCATTACTTCCAACCAGACCTACAATTTCTCCTGAATAAATTTCTAAACTAATCCCCTGCAATGCTTCAACTTCCGCGAAGTTTTTTGTCACTTCCTGAATTGAAAGAAGCGATTTCGACATCAAATCCCTCATGCTAAGCGACCGGTTTCAATTGCATGGTTCAAGCCAGGGTGCTTCACTTCTAAGTTACATGCGCGTGTTAATTGTTGCTTTATTTGAGAAAATATTTCATGTTGTGAAACTCCCATTTCAACAAGGTTGCCAATCATGTCAAATGCACCTTGAATAGCACCTGCATCAAGGTATGCTTCATTAGAAATCTGTCGTTGTTGTCTCAAGACTTCTAATCGATTTGCTAAGAATTCAACTTCATTACGAATTCTTGGACCATCAATATGGGGCAAAGCAATGAGGTTATCTACACAGGTTCGCATCAATTTGTTGTAGAGTTGGAATGTTATGATGCTTACCCCTCATCGTCATGAAGTTGCTTACGCTTGGGCAAGTTCAACAAGGACTCCACCAGTTGATTTTGGATGGACGAAGGCAATCATTTTTCCACCTGAACCCTTTCTAGGAGTGGTATCAATCATGACGATACCGTTGTGAATCAAATACTCTATCAATCCGTTCAAATCCCCAACACGAAAGCATATTTGTTGGATTCCAGGACCTCTCTTGGAAATAAATTTGCCAATTGGGGTATCAGGTCCAGACGGTTCGAGCAATTCAATTTGTGTAGGGTGTTCTAATTCATCACTTTGGCTAGTTGAAAAAAACCTGGTTGTAACACCTTGGTCTTCAACATGCTCATCGTTTTCTTGCTCTATTAATCCAAGGAGTCGCCAAAAAGAACTACCATCTTCGAGATTATCTACAGCAATTCCAATGTGATCTACATGTATTGGTCCAAATTTCATTTTCTCACCTCAAAAACCACTTGGTGCCATCCATGTACCAAACACATCTTTCAACGCCTGAATGATTTCACCAAGAGTGCAGTCATTCTTGACAGCATGCAAAACATGTGGGAATAAATTTTCTTCAGATTGAGCAGCGCTACGTATTGCATCAAGGCATAACGCTACAGTTTGAGCATCCCGAGTAGCCCTCAATTCTTCTAATCGCAAACACTGTTCCTTGCCAACCGCAGGGTCGAGTTTGAGAACTTCAGTTTCCGTTTCGTCGTCCATCAAACCATGATTTACCCCGACAATTTTTCTCTTACCGGACTCTACATCATTCATATGTTGGTAGGCCGCGTTATGAATTTCTCGTTGTTGCCATCCCTGTTCAATAGCCTTCATTGAACCACCAAGTGCTTCAATTTTTGATATTTGTTCAAGAGCCAAATCATGAATTTTCTTTGTCAAATATTCGACATGATACGAACCACCCAATGGGTCCACTACATCAGCAACCCCACTCTCTTCGGCAATAATCTGCTGAGTTCTCAAAGCCACAGTTGCAGACTTCTCTGTTGGTAATCCGAGTGCTTCATCAAAGGAATTGGTATGCAAACTTTGGGTCCCCCCACATACGGCTGCTAAGGCCTGAATAGTAACGCGGGCGATGTTATTGAGAGGTTGTTGTGCTGTCAAACTAACTCCAGCAACCTGAGTGTGAAACCTAAGCATCGATGATTTAGGATTTTCTGGTGAATAGCGGCTACTCATCAATTCATACCAAAGGGAACGTGCTGCACGAAATTTAGCCGCCTCTTCAAAAAAGTCATTGTGGCAGTTGAAGAAAAACGAAAGGCGTGGAGCAAAGGAATCAATTTCGAGCCCTTTCTCAATAGCCGCCTCGACATATGCCAGAGCATTAGCCAAGGTGAAAGCAACTTCTTGAACAGCAGTTGAACCCGCTTCACGGATGTGATATCCCGAAATGGAAATTGTATTCCATTTGGGAACATTTTCAGCACAGTATTCAAAAATATCTGTAATAAGTCTCATACTTTGTGCGGGAGGGAATACGTATGTTCCCCTTGCAATGTATTCCTTTAGAATGTCATTCTGAATTGTGCCCAATATATTTTGAGAAGAAATTCCCTGTTCTTCAGCTACGGCGATGTACATTGCGAGCAAAACCATGGCAGGAGCATTGATGGTCATCGAAGTACTCACTTTGTCCAGTGGGATGCCATCGAGTAATTGGCGCATATCATCTACTGTCGATATAGAAACTCCCACCTTTCCAACTTCACCGAGTGACATTTCATCATCAGCATCAAGGCCTAGTTGAGTTGGTAAGTCAAATGCTACAGACAGCCCTTTTTGACCACGCTCGAGTAATAGTTTAAACCGTTCATTCGTCGCTTTTGCACTCGAAAAGCCTGCATATTGACGCATTGTCCATAATCGTGAACGATACATCGTTGAATGGACGCCTCTAGTATATGGCGGCGAACCAGCCTCTCCAATTTCGTTCAAATCTACGCCCAATTCGTCAAGTGAATTCTTCGTGCTCTGCAAATCTAAATCAAGACCGCTAAGAGTTTTCCAGTCATCCTTACGCTGACTGACCATGTACCCTCCATGAAGAGGGGCTTCATCAACACTCGCACGTATCAATGATGATGGTGACCATCTGGGCCATGGGCGTGTCCATGGGACTTTTCATCATCTGTTGCTTCTCGCAGTTCAATGATTTCCACAGCAAAAGTAAGAGATTTTCCTGCCAATGCGTGATTAAAGTCTGCAGTAACAGCATCATCAGTCAGTACGGTAATTGTAAATGGTGATGGGCCATGTGGCATTTGAGCCACAAGTTGCATTCCAACTTCCAAAGATGCTTCAGCTTCTAGTTGAGCGAATTGTGCACGTGGAATCTCCATGACTGCTTCGTCATCGCGGTCACCATAGGCTCGCTCAGAGGTTAGTGTGAATTCCTTCTTTTCGCCAACCTTTGAACCCATTATTTCTTCTTCAAATCCTGGAATCATTTGCTTATGTCCAACCAAAAACGACAGTGGTTCTCTGCCTTCACTGCTGTCAAAAACTTCACCATTTTCAGGGAGAGTTCCGGTATAATGTACACTTGCTACGATGTCTGCGCTTACTGTTAATTCGGTCATATTTTTCACCTTCGGGTTGTCATACGAGAAACTAAATCTCTTAGTTTATCTGCGACTTCACGTGGTAGAATTTCTTCTTCCACTTTTTGTTCAATGAATTCGAGCGCTTCTAGCACACCAATCCGTTCACCTTTAGCCCATACTTGGCCGAGGACATTGGAACGATTTTCCTCAGCAATAGAATCGTTATCTAAAAGATCACGAGCTGCATACTTGTACTCGAGATATTTTTGACGGTTGAGTTTCTTTTCTTGCTTTTGACGACCGCCACCTTTCTTGTCACCACGACGTCTTTTACGCCGTCGGTCGGAAGATGGTTTTGCAACTTCAGTCTGAATTGTTTTGAAGACATCGTTTCTCGATTTTGGAACCGAATTATCAGGTTTAGTAAGAGCAACTGCAGCATCAGGGGCCGATGTTTGCTCCGCTGAAACAAATTCAATAACAGGTTCGGATTCTACAGTTTTGACCTCAGCCGCCAATCCCTGAGAATCGTTACGCTGTGCTTTCGCATTTTTACGTGATTCTTCGGATTTACGTCTCAACTCAGCCATCCTGTCTTCACGGGAAACTTTTGGTGCAACGTTCTCTTGTTTTTCAACAGAATTAGTAAAGGTCGGTTCCGCAGTGGTTTCTGATTGAGTTTTAGGCTGAGAATTTGCCTTTGTTGAGGAATCTTGAGTCCCCAATCTATTCAATGCTTCTTGACGTTTTTTAGCCAATTCATCATGTGCAGATTGATTGTTTTGTTGAGGGCGTTGTGCTGGACGAGGAGGTGGTGAGTTGCGACGCTGACTTTGTGAGCGTTCACTCATTCTCTTGTTGCGCTGCGCACTCGCATCGCGGGCAAAAGGGTTGAATGGCTCATCTTTTTTCCGTCGCTCGCCGCTGATGTTCTATTCCCCCAAACACTTCTCGCTACTGACTCCTTAAAAACAATTAGCGTGATATGAAGGACTATACAGCCCATGTCACCTGAGTTTGGTCTGTTCGCAGATACTGGTCAACTGCACTTTCATCATACGATGTTTGACGCCCTTGCTTCATTTCGATATTACCTAACAGCGCAATCATCGACCCATTATCGATACAATACATGCGAGGTGGAGCATGCGAAGTAGATTCTCTTTCTTCGGCCATCTGTTCACACATTGTACGGAGTCTTGTGTTACATGCAACCCCTCCCCCAAGAAGTAATTCTTTTTTGCCGGTATGTGAAAGTGCACGTTCTGCAACCTCTACACATGCAGAAAACGCGTGTTCTTGCAATGACCAACATACAGCTCCCAAATCAGCACCGTTTTCTAGGAGTCTTTGAGCAGCAGTCATCACACCTGAAAAAGCCAGGTCCATTCCCCGAACTGCAAATGGTAATTCAAGACCATCTAGCGACGGGTTCTCCTGAGACTCTAGCCACTCAAATGCTAGCTTTTCAATCACGGGGCCCCCGGGAAATGGAATTCCTTGTGTTCGGGCAAACTTGTCGAGCATATTGCCTATGCCAATGTCCAATGTTTCTCCAAGCACCCTGTAACGACCTTCGAGGTGTGCAATGACTTGCGTATTGCCGCCGGAAACATATAGTAAAACAGGGTCATTACATCCACATTGTTGACGACCTATCTCAATGTGTGCGACACAATGATTTACTCCAATTAAAGGTACTGAGAGGCGACTTGAAATCCCACGTGCAATGGCCGCTCCCACTCGCAAACAGGGGCCAAGACCCGGGCCTTGGGAAAAAGAAACTGCACTGATATCATTTGGTGACAAGTCATACGTTTCAAGTAATGTTGAGAACAAAGAAGGGGCCACATCCTTGTGGTGGTCGGCCGCTTCTCTAGGATGAATGCCGCCCTTGTCTGGACTAACTGTGTCCGAACATGCAGGATATGGAATGCCATTTGAATCGACTAACCCAAACGACAATGTGTGGGCTGTTGATTCGATGCCAAGAGTCCAACCACTCATCTCAATCATCTATGCCAGAGAGCCATTGTTCTTCAACCCTCAGCCCACAGCGCACAATATGCGCACCGTATACCTCGACGTTGGTCCGATGGCGCATTTGGCTGGAAAAGGCTCATTGAATGGCCATTCACTTTTGGATGTCGAATCATTGGTTTCAGTCCCTGGCAAAGGTATAGTTGTTGTAGGAAATACGATTGAGACCATTGCAGATTCGGATGAATTAATGGAGGAATATGGTAATGCCAATACAAAGGATGTTGGGGATTCTGAAACAAAAGTCGTATCACTTAACGGTAATGCCGTTATTCCTGGACTTGTTGATAGCCATACACATTTACTCTGGGCTGGCGACCGTTCACGCGAAGTTTCGTGGCGCCATTCAGGTAAATCTTACCAAGAAATCTCAAAATTAGGAGGCGGGATTCAGGACACCGTTCGCTCTACTTCGCAGGCGAGCGACGAAGACTTGCTGAAACTTGGCTACACAAGAATGAGGGCGGCTCTCCGTTCTGGAACAACTCACTTAGAAGCCAAAAGTGGATATGGCCTAACAACTGATTCTGAATTGAGGCTACTACAAATAGCATCGAAATTGAGGGCGATGGAACACCTGCCTTCACTTGATTTAACTTGGCTTGGAGCCCATGATTCGCCATCAGGTATGGATGTGAATGGTTATGTTGAACAGATACTTTCAGATCAGTTACCTAAAGTTCTTGAGCAAGGCTTAGCGCGTTCCGCTGATGTGTTTTGTGAACCAGGATGGTTTACAGTCGAACATTCAGAAGACATACTCAAATCCGCACGGACTGGAGGACTTGACATTCGAATACATATCGATGAATTCAAAGATGGCGGAGGTGGAGATTTAGCTGCTGACCTAAATGTTGTAACCGCCGATCATTCTCATTATACAAACCATGATTCAAGAATTAGGATGGAAGAGGCAGGAGTCAATACTGGTTTTTTGCCTGGGACTCCTTATGCCATGGGGGCTGAATGGCCGAACTTTAATGATTCAATCGAGAATGAATTCACATGGAGTGTAGCAACCGACTTCAATCCCAATTGTAAAACAATAAGTATGCCATTTATGGGTTCTCTTCTTACCCAAAGGTGTTCGGTACATCCACTTGCTGCGCTAATTGCCGCCACACGTAACCCTTCTGAAACAACCCCTCATGCTACTGGTAAAATACATGGAAGGTTGGAAGTTGGAGCAATTGCTAATTTCAATGTCATCGATGGAAAATATTGGGAGGCTTGGTGCATGCAACCATCTCACTCTCCTTTCGTTTCAACTTGTCTCGAAGGAAATCTCATCCACCATTGATTTAGCAGTTATACTTTTACAGAAGGCAATTAAAAGAGGAATTATGTGATAGGTGATAATATGAAAATCATTAATGTTTTGATTGAAACTGTCGTATGTTCTGGAGCAGCGGGCAAAGAAGCCAGATTCAGGAGAATGCTCGAGGCTAGGCAAGAATTCAAACGCCGCCAAGCTGGATGTCTCGCCGCATGGATTGCACAATCTACCAATGGTCAAGGACTGTTTTTGGTTCATACAGTTTACCAAGATAAAAAATCATGGAATCGTATTTCAAAACAGATCGTTGAGAAACTCGATTCTAAAGATGGTGGGTTGGAAGGGGTTTTTGGCGGCCCACCCCTAGTCGGAATGTTTGAATCGAAACTTGATTCACTGAATCTTGCTTCCATTTCTAAAAACAAGTAAAATACCAAACATCGTGTTGTCGCATAATGTATGTTATACGACATTGGACTTTAGATGCCCGATTGCTAGGGTTTAAGAGATTCAAAAAACGCTACGCAGTACATCGTTTATTTCACTCATCAGCAACAACTCCTTCAATAAAGTGGAAAAATCTACGCAAAGTAGGGGGGGTTTAGAGTGAAAAACCCGAAAAAATGGCTTCTCGAGTTTTGTAAGTGAATAATCCGAAGAATCTAAGTCAAACTACTCTGTCCGAAAGACGATTGATATGGATGTAGTAGAGGGATTTTGTCTGAAGTGCAAAACCTATGGGCCGATTAAGGATGGTCAGCTCATTAAAATGAAGAACGGTAGAACGCGAATGGCTGGAGTATGTTCGCAACCTGGTTGTACGGGCAAGATTTCCAAGATCGTCAGTTAATACCACCCACTCACACCGATGTGGTTTAATACACCGTTTCAGTGGGCAAGATACCTAGGGGCTCGTGGTCTAGGGGTTTATGACGTCGCCTTGACATGGCGAAGATCGAGAGTTCAATTCTCTCCGAGCCCACCATTGACAAGTTCAATATTTATGATTTATCATCAATTATTATTCAAATGCCAATTAATATAAACTCACTTCACACATAAACTAACTGTAAATCAATCACTTAGTGATTCGGGGTCAGGCAAATTCAAATCCTCGATTTCGATTTTAGCCAAAGGCTTCTCGTCCTCGTCCGACATAGTGAAATCAGTTGAACCCCCAACCCATGTTGAGATTTCATCAATTTCCTCAAAATCTTCTTCAGGAATCGCGTGTTGATCAGACAGTGAATAGGCGGTTGGGTCAATGACTTCACGTTCATTAGTAACATTCGGAGGTGGCGCTTCACGCTCTTCTAGGTGTATGCCAGAATGGAATGTTCCGCATTCAGAACAACGCACACTTCCTGACTGTTCAATACATCCACAAACAGGACAAGAAGATTTACCTTTCAAAGCCTCCAAAGAGTCTTCGGAGGTCATGTTTTCACTCCAAAAACATGTCTTCTTGATATCCAGTTACTAAGTCCCCAGTGCCGTCTTCTTCTATGGTGACTGTCTCTTCATCATCATCAAATTCGACAATTACACCAAAGACTTCCTCGTCATCAAAAGTCAGGCCAATATGGGAGCCGATGTCTATATCGTCATCATCTCCAGCTTCTTCTTCGTCAGAGTCTTCTTCCTCATCTTCTGATTCTTCATCTTCTTCATCAGAGTCTTCTTCATCATCTGATTCTTCGTCATCCTCAGTTTCATCGTCATCATCCTCCGAATCTTCTGAGCGTGCATCATCCGTATCATCTTCGACTTCCTTCATTGCCTTGGCACGCGCTCGCCAGCCTGGGACAATCATAAAGTGCATAATTAACGAACCAGTTAATCCAAGACCGCCGAGTAACATCATTAGTATTCCATCGAAATAGAAACCAGCAGGCATCGATGAAGAATCACCAGAGAATGGAGTCAATGAATTGCGGCAATCTCCGACTTGAATCTCTGGGTCACAAGGATAAATATCTCCATCATACAGGCCTTGAGACGGAAGTCCTAGGCCGGTTTTCGATTCAAGTTCTACGTTACCGCCAGTGCCATCTACGCTTAATGGACCAATTCCACCCATTGCATTGATTAGCCAAGCGGCAATGAATAACCCTATCACCATATGGATAAGTGGCCAAACAACATCATTCCATTGTTTGCCCATCATTTTCTTTTGCATATCAGTAGGGAATGGCTTGTCAACTTTAGGTGATAGCCTAGCATCATCATCGACTGCATCATCAGCATCATCGAGTGATTCTAGTGCGCTAACGAATTCAATAATATCGATGCCTCCATCGCCATCATCATCAGTATTAACGAGGAACGATTCAATGTCTTTCGAAGATACATCCTCGCCGATGAGTCCTTCAATAGCCGATGTGAATTCTTCAACGGATACGTTACCATTTCCATCCTTATCGAGTGAATTAAAGAATTTGTTTGGCGAGTCGCCCGATTCATCCATTGCATCGGAAATAAGTTGAAGAATTGATTTGGATTCAACATCTTCATCTAACTCTTCATCAATATCATCGATGATATCATCGATATCTTCGAGTTCATCATCGGATTCTTCTTCCTCTTCATCATCAGAGTCTTCTTCCTCTTCATCATCGGATTCTTCTTCCTCTTCTTCGTCGGATTCTTCTTCATCAGAGTCTTCTTCTTCATCGTCTGATTCTTCTTCCTCTTCATCATCGGATTCTTCTTCATCGGATTCTTCATCATCAGATTCTTCCTCTTCATCGCCATATTCTTCATCAGATTCTTCGCCCTCATCTTCTGATTCCTCAACTTCGGAATCCTTACTAGAAATATCTTTACTGTCTTCAAAGTATTTTTCACCGGTAATTGTTTCATGCAGTTCAGCAAGGTCAATTTGTCCGTCACCATCTTCATCGATCGTTTCGATTAAGCGTTCAACTTGAGAAGGTGGCAGGTCTGCTAGGTTTAGGCTGAGGAGACCAGATTTCAGTTCTGATGAATCGATTCTACCGTCTCCATCTTTATCGAATTTTGTGAAAAGAATAGGGATGGTAATGCCAGTTTCAGAAAGCCATTTTCGCAATACATCGACGACATCATCGGCTACAAATATAGTCCCACAATGAGTACATTTTGTCGAATCTAATGGCACTAGACCTTTACACGCACCACATTCTCCCAAGGCATCATCCGAAACCCCAGAAAAAGAGATACTACATTCTGGGCAGCTTTCGGAATTTAGGGGGACAATGGCTCTACAGGCGCCACATTCAGCCATTGCTATTTCTTCATTCGTCTCGTCGGACATATCCACACCTGCTCTTCCCACTACATCGTCGGATATAATGATTCATAGACTTTGAATGATGAACCCCCAATACGAGCATAGATGCGAGCGGGGGGTGAGACAATGGAAAAAGGCCGAATCTACACTACAGAATTTGTCAGTGACGACGAAACTTTGGCCTGGGTTGACCGTGAGAGTCAGTCTTCCGAGGAACACATTCTTTTGTTTTCGAGATTGCCTCATCGTCGTTTACTAGAGCATCTTGACATCAATGCAGTTGAAGCATATTGGCTAACAGAAAGAGTTACTGAAGGGGCAATTCAACCAGATATGGATGAAATATATTCGCGCATCCTCGAACATCTTTCACATCATAGAGGGGTTGTCATTCTAGAAGGACTGGAATGGCTCGTTACTAAAAATGGTGAAGACGCCGTTCTTTCATTCATTCGTAATTTACGCGAAGTGGTGCATCGCACCTCCTGGACTATCATCATCCCAATACGTATTTTGGCCTTCGAACCCCTCTGGCTCGCACGTCTTCGGCGTGAGGCGCCTTCCATTGAACTTCCATCCCCCAACGCAGAGGTCGACTCAACTGTATATTCTGAATCTGAAGCAATCAGTGAGTTGGATGGTGATGTTGACTTGGCTGCAATGGATATATTGGACGACGGCTCTCCACGCCTTATCATGCTGACACGCTTACCCTCTGCTGGTTTTACTGAAACCCTTCTTAGAAAGAGAATATTACAATGGAGGCGTATGGGGTTAGATGTATCAGAAGTTGAACCAGCGCTAAATCTTGCATCTGATGATGCATATGCTTTGTATTCAAAAGTCGAGGAAAAAGTCCGTCGGGCTGTAGATTTAGAACAACACCTTGAACTCCATACAGAAGATTTTACCGCATCTGAAGAGGCTACGGCCCGATTTAGAATCCGTCAATTGACTGGACTAGACCAACTTGAAGAGAAATTCTTTGGAAACTAACGAGGTAGACGACCCACTTCTGCTTCAACTCGTGCAAGCCACTTACTCTCGAGAAGTTCATTGGCGACCTTGATGATATCTGAACTAGTGCTACGGTCCCCATCAAGAGGTTCGACAACAGAACGTATTCTCTGTTTCATGGCAACAATGAAATCTGATGGTTCAACGTCATTGAATTCTAATGCCTGGCATGCAACAATAAACTCACATGCAAGTACTTCGGATAGTCGGTTAGTAGCTTGAAGAACGTTCCAACAAGCAGTAGCACCCATACTCACATGATCCTCTTGGCCTGCCGAGGTCGAAGTAGAAAATATAGAGCGTGGCGCTGCATGGCCGTGAAGTTCTGCCAAAGATGCCCCTGCAACATACTGAACAATCATCAACCCAGATTCGAGCCCAGAGTCTCTTGCTAAGAATGCAGGTAGGCCACTTCGCGCAGGATCCAACATCTGGTCGATTCGACGTTCTGAAATCGAGCCGAGTTCGAACATTGCTGCAGCCATAGAATCAGCAGTCAAAGCTAATACTTCTCCATGGAAATTACCTTGAGAAATCACTTCATGTGGCCCAGGATTGGATATATCGGGGAATATGAGTGGGTTATCAGTTGCGCTGTTGAGTTCTACATCCAGAGTACTCTGTAATGCCATGAGACGCTCGTACACTGCTCCATGAACTTGTGGTGCGCAGCGGAAGGAATATGCATCTTGGACTTGTTCACAACCCTCGTGAGATGCTACTATCGGTGAATCCTTCAAGATTCTACGAATTCTTTGCGAGATAAGCAATTGGCCAGGATGTGGTCTTGCTTGGTGGACCCGTATATCAGATGGCTTTACACTCGCTTTACGCGCTTCAATTGAAGTACACAGAGCCAGGTCAGCATAGACTAGTAAATCAGCAAGTCGTTGCTCCGCCATAACCAAAAAACTACACATTTGACTTGTGCCATTGATTAATGATAATCCATCTTTAGCCCTCAATTCAAGCGGGATAAGTCCATGCTTTTTGAGATGAATATGGGTTGGTTCAACACCTCCATCACTGGAGAGTACTTCTCCTTCGCCAATTAGACTCAAGGCCATGTGCGACAGAGGTGCTAAATCGCCACTTGCGCCTAAACTACCAATTCGAGGTATTGCAGGGACAATATCAAAATTGAGAAAATCAACCAACTGTTGTAAAACATCTGGATGCACACCTGAATTGCCTTTAGCGAGTGAATTAATTCTCACAGTCATCATCGCTCTCACCGATTCCTTCGACATCAAATCGCCGATGGCTGTAGCATGTGAACGAACAAGATTTGTTTGTAATTCGGACAAATCATCAGATGAAATTCTTTGGTGGACAAGTGCGCCAAAACCAGTGTTTATGCCATATACCGTTTCCTCGTTCGATAGAATTCGCTCGACGACAGAACGTGCCGCCTCAATACGAGGAGTAGCGTCTTTGGAAATGGAAACTTGAGCTTTTCCTGTGGCGATTCGCATTACTTCAGCCGCAGTAAGTGTGTGGCCATCAAGTGAAATCATAGTCATTGCTCTCCCTCGTGAAACAAACTTTTGAGTAGGCCTTCATCCATGTGGTGGGGTAAGGTGACTTGTAGTAAAGGCTCGGATTCCATGGCTCTCTGAATTGCAAATTCAGCACCCTTGTTTCGAGCCCAAGCCCTTCTTGCAACTCCATTGTTAACATCCCAATGGAGCATCCGCTGCAATTTTTCTTCGCATTCATCACTACCATCGAGAAGCATCCCAAAGCCGCCATTCATGACTTCTCCCCAGCCAACACCCCCGCCATTGTGAAGGCTGACCCATGTGGCTCCGCGAAAAGCATCACCAACAAAATTCTGAACTGCCATATCAGCTGTGTGCATTGAACCATCTTGAATGTTAGCAGTTTCTCGGTATGGGCTGTCAGTGCCCGATACATCATGATGGTCTCTGCCAAGTACAACTGGGCCGGACAAACGTCCATTCGCTATTGCTGAATTCATTGCAGAAGCAATTTTTCTGCGGCCCTCGTCATCGGCATACAATATTCGCGCTTGACTTCCGACAACCATGTTATTCTCACCTGCACCACGAATCCAATGTATATTATCTACCATCTGTTGCTGGATTTCGACAGGTGAGTCGGCAAGCATATCTTCCAATACTTGGCATGCGATTTCGTCAGTAATCTGGAGGTCCTCGGGTTTTCCAGAACAGCAAACCCAGCGATATGGTCCAAAGCCATAATCAAAGCACATTGGACCCATGATATCCTCGACATAACTCGGGTATCTGAAACTTCCATCTTCATTCAACACGTCAGCACCTGCACGACTAGCCTCGAGTAAAAACGCATTTCCATAATCCCAGAAATACATGCCATTGAGAGTCATATTATGAATCGCATTTGCATGACGGCGAAGTGTTGAACGCACTTCATCAGCGAATCTCTCGGGTTCATCTGAAAGCATCGACGTTGCATCATCATATGAGTGCCCTACTGGAAAATACCCGCCTTGAAAGGGATTATGCAAACTAGTTTGGTCACTGCCAAGGTCAACCGACACACCACGTTCAACCAATCGCTCCCAAAGGTCGACAATGTTTCCAATATATCCAATAGAAATTGGTGATTTCTGTTCAGCATTACTGACCATCAAATCAATTGCTTCATCAATATCCTCTGTAACCGTGGATAACCATCCTTGGCGATGGCGTTTATGTGCTGCATGTGGATTTGATTCAGCAACAATACAGGTGGCTCCAGCAATAACTGCGGCTTTAGCTTGGGCCCCAGACATCCCTCCTAATCCAGATGTGACAAAAGTAACACCTTCTAAACCATCACTTCCCTTCAAACCTAGATGGGCGCGTGCAGCATTCAGTAGCGTAATAGTTGTTCCATGGACAATTCCTTGTGGGCCTATATACATGTAAGACCCGGCAGTCATTTGGCCATATTGGGTAACGCCAAGAGCATTCATCCGCTCATAGTTCTCCTGGGAAGATGCATTAGGAATAACCATTCCATTTGTGATTATGACTCTAGGTGCATCAGATGTTGAAGGAAAGAGTCCGAGAGGATGGCCCGAGTAAATGACGAGAGTTTGGGTTTCAGTCATTTGGGATAGGTATTTCATCACGAGGCGATATTGAGCCCAATTTTGGAAAACAGAACCGTTACCGCCATACGTGATTAATTCGTGTGGGAATTGAGCTACTGCAGGATCCAGATTATTTTGAATCATCAGCATTATCGACGCTGCTTGGCGGCATTTTGCTGGATAGGAATCGATTGGATGTGCACGCATTTGATAACTTGTTGGTCGATATCGCCACATGATGATTCGGCCAAATGTGTTTAACTCATCCAAAAATTCACCAGCGAGTTGAATATGTTGCTCTTTTGGGAAATATCTCAATGCATTTCTTAGGGCTAATTGTTTTTCTTTGGGGCTAAGAATCTGACGACGCGGAGGCGCATGGTCTACTGAATCATCCCACTCAGGCATAGAGGGTATGTTTTCGGGAATGCCTTCACCAAGACTTATGCGTAGTGCAGATGATTCGCCCCCCATGACCGTTCCTTGTAGGTGATGCCCTTGAGCATTCTCATCGAAACCTCAGAACACTGATTAAATTCTATGCGCTCGAATCGCGGAGAGTAGGCTTCCAAAGCGTGAATATGAATCCGGACACTATCATGAGTAAAGCAAAGATTTGGAAGCCATGCTGAAGTGAAAATATTTGGTTTTCAAGAAGGTATCCTGCACAGGCGCTGGAAAGTGAAAATGCAAGCGACATGATGAGCATGTCAATGGAAAACACCCTCCCGCGAATTTCATCTTCGACCCACATTTGAGTTAGGATGGTAGATAAGACCCAATTTGCGCCACTTGCTGAGTGTGCTAGAATGACCAAAAACACAGTGAGCCACACGCTTATTCCCAATGTGTAGCCGACAAAGAAGTAGAAAACCCCCGAGATCATTACAAGAATGCCAATTAGTAGGGGCCATTTTTCCTGATTGGTTAAGAATTTACGGGCAAGTATGGGTCCAGTACCTGTGCCAATCCCTCTTGCGAAAAAGAATAATCCAAACCCAAGTGCGACACCAAATCCGTCGATATCTGAACCCGCAACCACAAGAAACACCCCTGCTAGTCCGCCACCAGCAATATTCCAAGATGCCTTCGCAAACACTATTCGAAGTAATCTAGCCTCCTTGGCTACTCTCCTCCATCCATTTCTGATATTGGAAAAGGCAGTGCTGAATAGCGGGCCAGAGAGTTCGTCATCAAATGATTGAGGTATGGTCAAAGGAACTAGGAGTATTGCCCCAAGAAGGAAGGTGAAGGCGTCGATAATGAATGCAGTATCGGTTCCATGATACTCAACGACAATGCCTCCAAGCATTGCACCGATACAAAGAGCCGTAGACCAAGAGGCAGCATCGAGAGCATTCGCAGTTGCCAGATTTTCTTTGGAGACAATATTTGGTAAAGCGGCACGTTCAGCAGTCACATAAGCCCCATGAAGTAGCATCATAACCCCAGATAAACCGAGCATCCAAGGTATGTCTTCTGGACCATCAACGGCTAAGAACCCTAAAGCCAAAAATATCTGAAATATATTAGACCAAATCATGATATATTTACGATTAAATCGGTCAGCGAGCAAACCACTTATCGGTTGCAACAAAGCAAAACAAAGCATTCGAATGGTAAATAATATTCCGAGTAAGAACTCCGAATCTGTATATTTGAAAATAAGTAAGAAGAGTGCTATGGTGTTGAACCACTCTCCTAACATCGAGATAACAGATGCCAGCCACAATCTGCGGAATTTAGAATTCTTAGATATGAGTTCCCAATAACCAATTTTTGTCATTCCAATTCACCTCCTCTCGCAAGGGAATTTGCGGGGTTTCTGCCTGTAAGCCATCCCTAATTATCCCACCATGTTGTCCTGTGAAGGGAGGTACTCAAGGGTTGTTGTATTCAATTAGGAAACATGGCCAATTCCAACATTACTTTTAGTTTTCATAAATGAATATATTCTCATCCCAAGTACGCGTGCCGTATCTGCTGCTAAACTCGAACATGCACCGATACAAACAATCGTCCCAACTCCTGCCCGAGCAGCCTTTGCTACTATGTCCCATCCACAACGCCCTGAGAGAAGTAAAGCTTCTTCGGAAAAATTTGAGTTCGAGTTGAGACCTTTTCCGATTGTTTTGTCGGTTGCATTATGCCGTCCAATATCTTCAGATATATGCCGCAAACCAAGTTTTGGATTCCACATTGCGGCCGCATGCATACCACCAGTTTCTGCGAATCCATGCTGAAGTTCCCTCATTGATTCCAATGCATGGTAGTAATCCTCGTGGCGTGCAACTTGATGCTCGTTTTCAAACAAGGGTAAATTGCCAATCAATTCTTCTAATCCATCGGCATTACAAGCGCCACAAGAGGATGAGACTATTCCACGATTAATGTGCAGAGGGATGAGTTTTTGTTCGATGTATAAGAATATAGAACCAGATATATTTTGCTCACATCTAATTTCAGCATTTGGAAAACTGCCATATCCTTCGCTCAATGCGTGCCCGATGAATAGTTCAGACAAATCAGTAGGTGTCGACAGTAAACTTGCAATTTTCTTGTCATCTGAATATAAATGTATTAGAGTCTCACTGGCCAAATAATCATTCGAAACATTGTATTGGCCCTCTGCGTATCGATGAATCCCAATACGACGGCTTCGCTCCATGTTATGCGATATAGGGTCAACTTGAAGTTTCTTCGGAGTCTTTTGGTCTTTCGATATCGAAAAATTCGAATTGCAAATCAACTAATTCAGCGCTTGTATTTGCTTGTGCATATGCTTCAAGAGGCTCCTTATTTAACTCAAAAAACCGTTCCCCCCACCTGAATGCTCCGAGTACTTCTCTGGCTTGCCCCTCTTCGCCAATGAGGTATAGGACAGTGGCTAGTGCCTCTGCAGTCGTTAATCGCCCCGGCTTACCCCAGTTAACTGGGTTGGCGGCCAGCAGAAGTGGTAACATGCGCGGTTTCAAACGCGTTTTCCTCATAACTTGGCGTACACTTTCCTCAATGTGCGCCCAACTACAATCCAATCCGACCAATGAACCGCCATTCAACAATAAATCATGGTCTTCAGGGCCGAAAACTTTCCCGCATAATGGTTCAAGGATAATTCCACGCTTGGGCACAGTATTGAGGCGCTTGTGAAGTCGTATATCTCCCCGTTTTGCTGAAAGAACGGCAGTATTCTTTTTGGGGTCGTCTTGTGCTAACCAAATAGCGTGAACAGAAATTCCACTCATTGAATCACCGAAGATCTTCAAGATAATCGCCAAGTGTCATACCGCGTGATGAGCCCCCATCTAATCTTCGAGTTTCAGAAGGAGTTGAAACTTCAAACAGGGTGATTGAAAGAACTCTTTCAAACTTCTTTAGAACTGAATCAGTTGGTCGTTTACCATTTTCGGTAGATTTGATGATATTTACTGTTTCAGCCATTCGCTTGCCTAATGTCGCTTGATTCCAACCTTTTGCTTTTCGAGCAGTTGAAATACGCGTTGCGTAATCTCCAGCAAGTTCCTTTTCCGCTTTGAGCATGATATCCTTGCCCTTTTTTCCCTTTGCGGAATAAGTAGGGCGCGAGGTCATACCTTGCGCTCGAGCGAGGCCAGGAGCAGTCTCCTTCGGGCCAAGATTCATTTTGTCGGAACACCGGGCGCAAGCAGCAACTTCTGCCTTTCCCATTTTGACATGGCGAACACTGACTTTCATCGCACCACATAGTTCGCAGTCTGCCATGTCACCCAGTCCCAATTACTGCTTGTGGTGACTGTCTTTGAAGGCTTCGGAACGAATGACTGCGATTTCTAAGAGCGACGACTTAACAAACTGTAGCCTCGACGAGTGTTTGAGTGCAATGAGTTCCGAGGTTGAAAATAACAACACCCCTCTATCATCTCCATCGGAAGATGAGTTGATTAAATTGGAAGAAGATTATCAAAAACTTCTAGCAGATTCTCAGAGCCTAATAAACGAACGTTCGTATCTTGAAACTGAGATTCGTGCGTTGAAAAAGAGGGCTACGCGTCTTGATGATGAAGTGCGTTTGCTTAAAACTCCACCACTGATTATTGGCCATTTACAGGATATTCTTGATGAGAGGACAGCTATTGTTCGCTCCTCCAATGGAACCGTGTTCCAAGTATCTCTCAACCAACGCTTAGAACCTGAAAGATTGAAACCCGGAACTCGTGTGGCACTAAATCAGGATACTTTGGCAGTGATTGAAGTCTTGCACGAGGCATGGGACCCAATGGTGAGCGGTGCCGAAATGGTTGAAAAGCCGGATATAACCTATGATTCAGTCGCTGGACTTGATGAACAGATAACATCTGTTAGAGAAGCCATTGAATTGCCACTCCTAGAACCTGAATTGTTTTCGAAAGTAGGAATCACACCTCCCAAAGGAATATTGCTTGTTGGCCCACCTGGTTGTGGAAAAACCCTCCTTGCCAAGGCAGTCGCTAATCAAACAGATGCCACATTCATTCGACTGGTTGGAAGTGAATTGGCCCAGAAATACATCGGTGAAGGTGGAAGAATGGTCCGAGAATTATTTTCCTTGGCTAAAGAAAAATCACCAGCGATAATTTTCTTAGATGAAATCGATGCAATCGGTGCAAAAAGATTGGATGGTTCAACAAGCGGTGACCGTGAAGTTCAGCGAACCCTAATGCAATTACTCGCAGAACTCGATGGCTTCGATTCTCTTGAAGATGTGAAAATTATCGCCGCAACAAATCGCCCAGATATTCTTGATGATGCATTGTTACGCCCTGGGCGTTTTGACCGTATTGTTACAATACCGTTGCCTGATGAAACAGGTCGTAAGGCAATATTGTCTCTTCACATATCCAACATGTCTACTTCGAGAATCAACCTCAAGACTATTGTTGAGAAAACTGAGGGTTACTCCGGTGCTGAACTCAAAGCCACATGTGTCGAGGCTGGAATGATTGCGATCCGTGATAAGCGTGATAAAATATCGCAGAAAGACCTAATCCAAGCAATTGATAGGATTCAAACAAAGAAATCCAACAGTGGTTCGAAATCTTCTCCAGATGCTCTATACGGGTGATTTTCTTCTGCATCTTCGTTAACATTCAAAGTCCGTCTCCACCGCCTATGTTTATGGAAGCAATTGTTGAATGTGTGCCAAATATTTCCGAGGGGCGAGATTCCGACAAAATTGAACGCATAATTGAAGTCGTTAGAAGTGTCGATAAGTGTGCCGTACTTGGAGTTGAGCCCGATGTTGATTATAATCGAACAGTCATAACTATTGCAGGGGCGCCAGAGGCAGTCAAGCAGGCTGCATTTTTGCTAATTTGCAAGGCGACTGAAGAGATAGACATGGCACTGCATGAAGGTGAACATCCGCGTCTTGGTGCAGTAGATGTGTGTCCATTTATCCCATTGAAAGGAGTGACAATGGAAGAATGTGTCGACTTAGCTCAATCTTTGGCTAAGCAAGTTGGTGCTGAATGTAAGGTTCCTACATTTTTGTATGGTGCTGCGGCAATGAATGAAGAAAAGAATTTACTTTCAACAATTAGAAAAGGTCAATATGAGGGGTTGGAAGCGCGATTAAGTGGTGGCGAAACCCCCCATTCTGATGCTACGAGATTTCCTGATTTCGGCCCAGCAGAGTGGAATGATAATGCAAAACGTTCAGGTGGAATTACCATTGGAGCGCGTGGAATCTTAGTTGCATACAACGTCAATATCGATGAACCTGATGCGATAATTGCCAAAAAGATTGGTTCATTGGTCCGCTCATCTGGACGCTTAGTCAAGAAAAGTGATGGCCGAAGAATGCGTATCAATGGTCTCTTAACTATGGTACAAGGGATGGGGGTGCCTCTTGAAGCACATGGAATCAGTCAAGTTTCTATGAATTTGCGTGATGTTGTACAATGTCCAATGCATGTTGCTTATGAAGCCTGTAAAAGTATTGCTGCTGACCATGGGATCAATGCACCTAGTAGTGAACTTGTTGGTTTAGTACCGCTAGAAGCAATGCTCGAATCTGGTCGTTGGTATGCAGATGAAGGAGTCAGCGACGAAAACATTCTCGTTGATGCGGCAATAGAGGGATTGGGCCTAAGTAATCTAGACGTGTTTGAACCCGATTCAAGAATTATTGAATGGGCACTCAATAAGGCGGTGAGTCAATGAAGTGGATGGACATGACTCTCGGTGATTTCCAGGACGCTTTATCCTCTTCAGACCCAACACCAGGTGGTGGAACTGCTGCTGCGGTTGCATTAGGGCAAGCTGCTGCATTGACGCGCATGGTGGCTCAATTGACCTTGGGGAAGGAAAAATGGGTGGATGGATGGACGGATGCTGAAAAGGCCAATTCGATTGTCGACACAATATATCATCGAGCAGGAGAATTGGCTCAACTTGATAGTGATGCATTTGATGAAGTAATGTCTTCGTTTCGAATGCCAAAAAGTACAGATGAAGAAACCAATAACCGACGCAATGCAATACGCAATGCGACGTTAACTGCTTCTGAAGTACCGTTTGAAACAGTGACTCTAGGGATGGAACTCCTAAATTGTCAAGAGGCTTTGGCGCAAAGAGGTAATGGAAATGCAGTTTCTGATGTAGGAGTAGCCGCATTATTGACGAGTGCTGCAATCAAAGGTGCACTCTTTAATGTCGAAATCAATCTTCAATCACTTCCTGAAGAAATGGGTGAGGAAATGC
>Ga0209043_1000409_pt1 | contig 27132 bp, 26 predicted proteins | sample SaaInlV_100m_DNA_3_FD_184654 | JGI IMG/M metagenome (GOLD analysis project Ga0209043, IMG submission 184654) | Marine microbial communities from expanding oxygen minimum zones in the Saanich Inlet - SI037_S4LV_100m_DNA (SPAdes) (version 2) | ecosystem: Environmental > Aquatic > Marine >... | reverse complement strand
GGATGCTGCGATTTCGAATAGCTCGGCCAGCATACGGTTCAAATTATCGGAGCGCGACCATGCAAGATCTTGCTTAACTGACTCATCTGGGTCACGTGGCGGACGACCGAAGTTTTGCGTCACGATAATTCCTTTAACAATTGATCAAAGACTCGAATTTCCTGTAATACGCCGGTTTTACGAACGAATCATGTACACGAGTCAATCTAAATAACACGAATAGTATTGTAATAGTTGATACGGGTCGTGTAAACTTTATGTGTCGAATTCGTCATTGACTCACATGTCGCTCACGGCGTGTTAACCAAATGTTTACGAAATCTGACCCAAATCTCTTGTATGCGGAGATTTTTCGTAGTAGTATCTGCGCCGGCTCGTTTTACGGAGTGAATTCTGTTACAGGATTCGTAACCGCAATCGGGACCAATTTTATTAGAGCGCTCCGACCATTTTTGGCGGGGACGAAAGAAGAAGGAACTAAAGTGCTTTACTTAAAGGCATGCCCGAAGTGCCACGGCGACATTGAGCTCGTCGTATTCCCAGACAGCAAGACATTGTCTTGCCTCCAGTGCTCATTCACTGTGGACTCGAAAGAGGCTGCAAAGCGAGCAATGGCTGAGACAAAGACTCCGGCTAAAGTCACAGCTGCATAATTGCGGCCACCGAACTTTTAAGGCCCTGGCAATTGTTACCGGGGCCTTTTTTGTTTAAGCCGGCTTAGCGTTATTCGCAGTAGTCCCGTCTGACTCCCCCACTCCAGGGGGGGTAATCGTTCCGAAGGCTACATATACGGAAACCAGTCTCAACAACCAGGTCATCCTGAATTCATTTTCAAGACTTTTCTACTCCAATTGCAGAATTACTGACAAATTGCGAAGAGTAGCCCAGTCGTTCGACGACGCCCGCAACTAACGCCAGCGGTCGCTCTCTCGGCTTGAGTAAACAATCACAGCCGCCAGAATCAATACAGCAGCGCTTATCCAAAAGGTACGAAACGCAGCGACGCTACCAAGCACCGCGACCATCACTAGTTGAATCGACGACGCTTCGGGTTTACGGACACTAATCGAAGAGGAATACCCGGCAACTACCGAAAGCGCCACGAGCACTAATCCTCGCACGATGAGCGATCCGCCGGTCTGCTCGGGCGACGAATTCACGATTCCCAGAATGACACTGATAGCCCCAACGATAAACGTCAGCGCAGCTCCCAATATCGCCGCAATACGCCCTGATTCTCGAAGATTCACCAGTTGCTCCCCAAATAGATTGAATTTCGTATCAACAGCATACATTCATCGCAGTACACCCTACGTGCGATTTATTAAACATTGTGATACAAAGCACACACTGGTTCATTAATTTTTTATGTGATGCTTCGCGCACTATGACAAATCTTAACAATACTGACAATTTAGGTTCAGATATTCCGGTCCCAGAAGTCGTTATTCAACGGCTGCCTTTGTACGTAAGAGTGCTCATGCAATTTTCCTCTGCAGGAGAGAAAGTTATTTCCTCCGAGCAGTTGGGCACAAGATTGCAGATGACCCCAGCCCAAATTCGTAAGGATCTCTCTTATTTCGGGCGATTCGGCAAACAAGGGCGTGGCTACGATGTAGCGATGCTAGAACGCCAGCTTCGCGAAATTCTTGGCCTCGATCGAATGTGGAATGCAGCGGTTGTTGGCATGGGAAGGCTCGGAAGAGCAGTGGTCTCCTATCCCGGTTTTGCTCCCCAAGGTTTCAAAATCTCTGCAGTCTTCGACACAAGCAATGCAATTGTAGGAAAGACTTTTTCTGATTTGCGCGTTCAGTCTATATCGCAGTTAACAGAGTCAGTTAAAGAACTTGATATAAAGATCGGCATCGTCACTGTTCCGATCAACCACGCTCAGGAAGTAATCGATGCCTTGGTCGAAGCAGGAATTAAATCGATCCTCAACTACGCTCCGCTATCGCCACAAGTACCCGAAGGTGTGACTGTGCGTGGTATTGATCCAGTTCTCTCCCTGCAGTCGATGACGTACTACATACGTTAGTCGGTGTCGTCGTCGAACGACTCGCCTCCAAGTCGCGAATATCTCCCACACTCTGAGGGAGGGAGTTAGAGGGCGGCTAGAGACCAAGTCACGCAAGTGACGCCCCGAGCGAAGGATTGAGCTATCCCAACCCGCGCTCTCGACGTCTTCGACCGAGTTTCACTCGTACTCGAGCACGTTGTAACGAAGCCGTAGCCTTCTCCAGATCAACGTCAGCAGGACTCGAAGCAATAAGCTTCTGCGCCCGTTCCAAAGCGGCTTCCGCACGCTCAAGATCGATAGCATCGTCCTGCTCAGCAGCATCTGCGAGAACGGTTACTCGGTTATCAGAAACTTCCAAGAAACCGCCCGACATCGCCAGCGAAACAGAATCGCCGCCCTGATCGAAACGAAGAATGCCAGCGCTAAGAGTGGAGATCATACGAGCGTGCGAAGGCAGGACGGTAAATTCACCGAGTCCACCCGGTGCTACAACTTTATCGACTTCACCCGAAAAGCTTTCACCCTCGGCGGTCACTATTGCTAATTGAAGTTTAGCCATAACTAATTGATGTCCTTTAGAAACCTAACCCGCTTTAGCTAGCGGCCGAGGATTCCTCCTGCATCTTCTTGCCCTTCTCAACAGCCTGATCAATCGTTCCAACCATGTAGAACGCCTGAACTGGCAGATCGTCGTGCTTACCTTCGAGAATTTCCTTGAATCCTCGAACAGTCTCGGCAACCGGAACGTACTGCCCCGGAATACCCGTAAACACTTCACCAACGAAGAACGGCTGAGTCAGGTAACGCTGGATGCGCTGTGCACGCCCAACAGTAACCTGGTCTTCTTCAGAAAGTTCTTCGATACCGAGAATTGCGATAACGTCCTGCAAGTCTTTGTAACGCTGCAGAACTCGCTGAACACCCTGAGCAACCTCGTAGTGTTCTTCACCAACAATTGCTGGCTCAAGAATTCTAGAGTTAGATGCGAGAGGGTCAACAGCAGGGAACAGGAACTGCGCAGCAAGTGCACGGTCAAGCGACACGTTAGCGTCCAAGTGACCAAACGTTGTGACAATACCAGGGTCGGTATAGTCGTCAGCCGGTACGTATACAGCCTGGAAGGATGTAATCGAACCGTCTTTAGTCGTAGTAATTCGTTCCTGAAGGTCACCAATTTCAGTCGACAAAGTCGGCTGGTAACCCACAGCAGAAGGCATTCGACCGAGAAGCGCTGAAACTTCCATACCGGCAAGAATGTAACGGTAAATGTTATCTACGAATAGAAGCACGTCTCGTTTTTCTTCGTCACGGAAGTACTCAGCCATCGTCAAGCCCGTAAGGGCGATTCGTGCTCGAGTTCCAGGTGGTTCGTTCATCTGACCGAACACAAGTGCTGTGGAATCCATAACACCGTAGTCGATCATTTCACCCCAAAGGTCGTTACCTTCACGAGATCGCTCACCCACACCAGCGAACACGGACACACCAGAGTGTTCCTGTGCGATGTTTCGAATGAGTTCAGTGATAACAACCGTCTTGCCAACACCAGCACCACCGTAAAGACCAACTTTACCGCCCTTAGCAAAAGGAGTAATCAGGTCGATAACTTTGATGCCAGATTCGAGAACGTCAGTAGTACCTGACTGCTCATCGAATGAAGGTGCCTTGCGGTGAATAGGCCATCGTAAGGCGTCAGCAGGAAATTCTGATCCCCCGTCGATAGGATCACCAAGCACGTTCATCAATCTACCAAGTGAACTTGGTCCAACTGGAACCATGACTGGCGAACCGGTGTCGGTAACCTCTGTGCCACGTGCGAGACCCTCGGTTGCACCGAGAGCCAGACATCGAGCCCAGCTGTTTCCAACGTGCTGTTCTACCTCAAGTACGAGGCGTTCGCCTTCGTTCTGAAGCTCTACAGCTGAATATATTACTGGCAGTTCACCGGCTAGGAATTCAACGTCAACGACGGTTCCAATTACCTGTACAACTTTGCCCTTGCTACCCTTAGCCATTACTGAGGCTCTCCTGGTCTTGCGATACCCGCCCGATGGACGGCCGTTATTTCTATTAGCCTTCCAAGGCGGCAACGCCACCCACGATGTCAAGAAGCTCGGCAGTAATAGATTCCTGCCGTGCTTTGTTCAAGTCGAGAGTCAGACCCTCGACAATCTCGTTCGCATTATCGGTGGCATTCTGCATCGCAATCATGCGAGAAGAATGCTCACTGGCAAATGCTTCGAGAATTCCGTGATACACCTGTGTTTCGATGTATCGCGGTACGAGCGACTCGAGCACATCAATAATGCTCGGCTCGTAAATGTAATCAAGCTCTTCCAACTTATCTACATCATCGCCATCGCGCTGCGCTGGCTCGACTGGTAGAAGCTGTCGCACAGTTACTTGCTGCACAGCAGTGTTGATGAACTTTGCATATAACAGAACGACTCGATCAACACGCTCTGAGCTGTACTCGTCAACGAGCATCCGCCCAATCGCAATCGTGTCATCCAATTTAGGACGATCTGGCACCGAGAAACTAGCTACCAGATTCTGTCCGGTTCGGGCAACAAATTTTTCACCTTTACGACCAACAGCAACGATTGAAACATCGCCCTCTGTCTCTCCAATGAACTTAGCAGCAGCACGTTGGAGGTTTCCAACAAGCGCACCCGCTAATCCACGGTCGGGAGTAACAAGGAGAACGAGAGTTTTATTCACCGGCCGAACCTTCAGAAGGTCGATAGTCGGAGCGTCTTCGTCTTTAGCAGCTAACGCAGCGAGATCACCAAGTACGTCACGGATACGATCAGCGTACGGACGTCCCGCCTTCACCGTATTCTGGGCACGGTTCATCTTCGACGCTGCAATCATTTGCATTGCGCCTGTGACTTTTGCTGTGTTCGAAACCGATTTGATTCGGTCTCGGAAATCCTTGGTACTCGGCAATTCTTGACTCTGTTAGTTTCTACTAGTCTTTAGAGGCTTACTGTCTGTTGGAAAGCAACTACTGCTTCGTCCAGCTTGACTTTGTCATCATCGCTCAGTTCACCTGAAGCTGCGATCGACTTCAATACCTCTGGCAAGTTAGCAGCAGCGTAATCGTGCCACTGTGCTTCCCATGCTCGAACATTCTCAACCGCTATATTCTCAAGTGCGCCCTTGTCAGCGACGTAAAGTACTGAGACCTGCGCCTCAAGTGAAAGCGGGGAGTTTTCATCCTGCTTCAACAGTTCAGTAAATCGAGCACCACGTTCAAGCTGACGTCGGGTGACGGCATCAAGATCGTCGGTACCGAACTGAGCAAACGTTACAAGCGCTGAGTACTGAGCCATCTCAGCCTTCAACGATCCAGACACGCCCTTCATGGCTTTAGTCTGGGCCGAAGATCCCACACGTGTCACAGAAATACCCGAGTTCACAGCAGGTCGAACACCTGAGTTGAACAAGTCAGGCTCTAGGAAGAGCTGACCGTCGGTAATCGAAATAACGTTAGTAGGAACGTAAGCCGAAACGTCACCAGCCTGCGTCTCAATGATCGGCAGAGCGGTGATCGAACCACCACCGGCATCCTTGTTCAAGCGAGCAGCCCGTTCCAGCAAGCGTGAGTGGAGGTAGAAAACGTCACCAGGGTAAGCCTCACGACCCGGAGGGCGTCGAAGCAATAGTGACATCTGTCGGTAAGCCCAGGCGTGCTTCGTAAGATCGTCATAAACGATCAGTACGTCTTTACCTTGAGCCATGAAATATTCAGCAATGGAGCAACCTGCATAAGGAGCGAGGTACTGCATAGCTGCAGGGTCGGAAGCGTTAGAAGTAACGATAACCGTGTTATCGAGAGCTCCGTTTTCTTCCAGTCGAGTAACGACCTGAGCAACCTTCGACGCACGCTGACCAATGGCCACGTATACACCGATGATCCCGCTGTCCTTCTGGTTGATGAGTGCATCGATACAGACCGAAGTCTTACCAGTTGCACGGTCACCAATAACAAGCTCTCGCTGTCCTCGGCCAACCGGAACCATTGCATCAACGATCTTCAGACCGAACTGCACTGGCTGATCAACAGACTGCCGAGCTCCCACACCTGGTGCGATTTTCTCGACCGGGTATGACTCTGTCGTTGCAATTGAACCCTTGCCGTCGATAGGAACACCAAGCGAGTCAACGACTCTACCAAGCATTGCATCGCCAACCGGAACTTCAATAATTCGACCAGTGCTGCGAACTTCGTCGCCTTCTTTGATCTGAATGTAATCACCAAGAATTACTGCACCAACGCTGTCCTCGTTGAGGTTCAGCGCAAGTCCGTAAATTTCACCAGGGAACTGCAACAGCTCTGAATACCGAACTCCTGAGAGACCGTGTATCTGAGCCGTACCGTCTGCGGCTTCAATAACGGTACCGACATCAACTTGCGTGATATCGCCACCGAAATCTTCTATCTGCTTCTTGATAACAGAAGCTATGTCCTGACCTCGTACTGCCATCGGACTCTCTCTCCGGGTAAAACCCGTTTTGCACTATTGGCTTGTTGATCTACTCGCCTGATCGATCGGCCGTTTGATTGGCTCTAATCGACTGGCCGCTCGGCCAACGAACTTCGCATTGCTCGTAACTGAGTGCGTGTACTTCCATCAATCAGGCGGTCGCCGACTTTCGCCACCATTCCGCCGATGATCTCAGGATCCACACTCTCAGTAATCTTTACTTCTTTTCGTCCAACCAATTTCGCCAAACCGTCAGCAATTTTGCTGCGGCGGGCATCATCGAGTGGAACTGCTGAAACAACCTCGGCTCTTGCGATACCGTGGTGCTCATCAGCCATCTCACCAAACAAACGGAACATATCCGCAAATTTAGTGATGTCACGATTCACCGTCATTAGGTTCACCGTGTTTCGAACCAACACATCAACATCCGCAAGAAGCTTTCCAATACCGTCCAGCTTTACGCTGTCCGTCACCTGCGGTGCATCGAGAAAACTCAATACATCGGAATCGCTTAGAACTTCCGCCGCACGCGCCAAGTCTTCCACCCAACGGTCGATGTTGTTCTTTTCGTTAGCCAGCTCGAAAGCTGCCTGAGCGTATCTTCGTCCGGTTGCTGCCATTGCTAGTTCAGAGTCCTCGGCAAATCGAAATTTGGCGAATTCTCTAGTTCTTCCTCTCGCTAAGTCCTTCTTCCAAAACCCTATCTATAAGGCTGGAGTGAGACTTGGCATCAAGTGATCCTTCAACGATTCGTTCAGCTGCTGTAATAGCGAGGCTCGCAAATTCCTTACGAACTTCTTCCACAGCAGAATCTTTCTCGCGACTAATTTCAGTTCTTGCACGTTCGAGCATCGTCTCGACCTCTTCACGTGCACGTACCTGCTCTTGCTCACGAAGCTTCGAAGCTGCTTCACGCGACTCTGCCACAATCTTCTGGCCTTCTACACGGGCCGAAGCAATTTCTGCTTCCACTCGTTCGGCTGATGATGCTGCATCAAGACGTGCTGTCTCAGCTGCTTCCAAACTTTCCTTGATTTTCAGTGCACGGCTGTCGAGCATGCCCATAATCGGACCATACGCCAGCTTGTACAACAGGAAAAACAGGATCAGGAAGCTAACCAGCTGAGTTAGCAACTGCTGAAGTGTTATTCCAAGTGCTTCCATATTCGTTCCTTACCGGCCCGCTAGCGACCCCTGAGTGAGAGAAATCTCCCACCCAAGATAGTCACACGGAGTCCGTTTGATTAGACGAATAGGATGATGATCGCAACAACCAACGCATAAATAGCGATAGCTTCTGCGAACGCAAGGGCAAGAATCATGTTCTGCTGAACAGGACCGGTAGCCTCAGGGTTTCGACCCAAAGCTTCCATAGCCTTACCAGCCAACAGTCCAATACCAAGGGCTGGGCCAAGGGCACCGACGCCAATTGCGATTGCTGCTGCCAGAGGCTTTACTGCATCTGCTTCCAATTTATTTCTCCTAGTAACTTCGTTCTATGCGTCGGTGGCCAATCACGGCGCTGTTTATATCGCCACGCCACCACGCCTTAATCAAGGGGATCGCTGTTCTCAGTGATCCTCCGCGTGGCTGTCGTGGTCACCGTGACTCGCGACTGCCATGACGCCAAATACAAGAGTGAGCATTGCGAAGATGTACGCCTGGATAACGCCCACAAACAATTCCAGACCCATGAATGGGATGATTCCAACAAGCGGCAGCAAGAACGCCATCGCTATAAGCAGAATCTCACCGGCAAACATGTTGCCGAATAGACGGAAAGTAAAACTGATCGTTCGCGTCAGCTCACCAAACGCCTCAAGTACACCAACAAATGTTGCGATCGGGCCCTGTGTAATCGGGTTGACCAAGAACTTCCCACCGTATCCTCGAACACCCAAAGCTCGGAAGCCCCAGAACTGGACCGTGAGCATCGCAACAATGGCGATAGCCAACGTGGTGTTGATGTCGGTAGAAGCACCTCGAAGGTAAGGAACCAACAACCCGGCAGTTTGGCCAGTGAAATTGTAATCCTTTTCGCTATCTCCACCCGCATCGTAAGTGAACACCTCTTTCACAACACCTTCGTGAATGTCGTGCTCAATTTGTTCAAAAACAGGATCGTGTGAAACGTCCTCACCGTTCTTCACTTCATCTGCAAGGTGGTGAAGCTCGTCTTCAGTAGCTGTAACGATGTGCCTAAGCGGAACTCGAGCCTGTTCACCCTGACCCAGAGGAACGAACACACCATCAAAAGCAACAAACGTGTCGTCAGCATGCTCTTCGAGCAGGTGAATCAGAGCCAACTGGTGAACCTGAGTGTCGTTGTACCCAGAATGTTCTTCGTGAATTTCAGCTTCGATGCCTTCAGCGTGGTGGTGTACCCACTCTTCAATTGACTCGACACGGCCGATTGACCCAACACCGGGGAGAATTCCGACCCAGTTGATGATCATCACTACTAAGAAAATTGTAGAAACCAGAGCAAGGAAACGTCGACCCGCTTTTGGTGTCCCGCCAGCAACGCCATCAACAGTGTTGCTGAAGAATTCGTAAATCATCTCCATCAGGTTCTGCCAACCGGAAGGAACGTCTTTTACGTTTCGACCTGCCCGCCATGCAATAAAGAGCAGAATCAGCCCACCAAACCAGAACATTACTGTCGAGTTGAGGAGTGGGTAGGCACCTATAAAGGCAACTCGCTCGGCTGGAATCGAGATAAACGGAATCGGACCGCCAAGGAATCCCAAACCGAATGATGCGCCAAGTGCGCCACCGGCTACGGAGACTAACAACGCTGCAACAGCAGCGATGGCGATGACAAGGAGTTTGGGACTAGAAAGGAGCTTTCCCAAGCGGCCTGTACCTGATTCTCTTTCGTTCTCTGTTGGCTATTACCGCCCTCTTCTAATCGCGCTGAGAAGCCGGAACATGCCAACGAATGCAGTTGTCACGCCCAGCACCAGCCCAACGATTGTGAGGACAGGAGCCGTTTCAAATTGTCGATCGAGCCAAAACCCACCGTACGCTCCCAAGGCAATTGCGGTACCGACAAACCAGCCGATTCCACCTACTCGCCCCAGCAACCTAACTGTTGCAGGCCAGCCATTTTTTGCTTGATCCGACGATGAACTTGACAAACCACCGGTTTCGTTATCCTGCTCCGATGACTCGGTAGGCGACTCTGGTGCGTTCGACAAGGTAACCCCCTGCTCTAAATGACCGATTGAAAATGCTACCACAAGCCCGTCAATTTCCAAACGGAATTTCTACTAAACCGGCTCATCTTTTCAAGTTGGTGCTTCGCCTATTTCAATGCCGCTATGAAAGCAACAAACTGAAACAAACTTGAAACACCACTTAACAAGCCAATTAAAAGAAAAGACCCTATGAAATACAGGGTCGATTTTTACTAACCGGATTAGCTTGCCCAAGCCAACTAGCCACCCGCGACAGGCTCGTCACCACCGGGTTTGTCGCCGCTGGGATTATCTTTACTGTCGCTTGGCGAATCCATATCGCCGAGATCAAGCGATTCGATGAAGTCGGCGAATACCGATAGCTTCTCAGCTTCTTCGGCTCCAACAGGTCCACCAGCTTCACGAACCGGAGCAGCGGCGCCAGCGGCATCCTCACCAACAACAGCAAGACCACTGTCCTTATCGAGACGTACTCCGCACTTGTCCATTACTTCAGGCGCTGCAAATATCTGAACTCCAGCGCGAACGGCAAGGGCTAGGGCATCTGATGGTCGAGCGTCAATCTCAACCGTCTTGCCGCCCTGCTGAACTACGATCGTGGCGTAGTAGGTGTCGTTCTCCATGCTCGAAACCACGATGTGGTCGATCACACCGCCAAGGTCTTTAATGGAGTTGTGCAACAAATCGTGAGTTAAAGGACGCGGGACCGATACTTCTTGTAATCGAACGGCGATAGCGTCCGCCTCAGGAGGGCCAATCCAAATCGGAAGGTATCGATCAATTTCCTTCTGCTTGAGAATCACGACGCGTTGGTGGTTGAGCAAACTAACTCGAATGCTGTCGATTACCAGCTCCATCATGTTGTCAGACTCCATCCAATTGTTGGTCGTTGGCATTGCGCCGGTACGATCGGCCTGCGTTCAGCGTCAGCATCTAGGTGCCATTCTGAAGTGAAAACAAGGTTACACCGAGTACAAGCTAACACGGCAGTTCAAACGTCACTTATCCCGATAATTATTCGGTAGTCCGTGCCGATGGCGATTCTTCGCCAACATCGATGCCCGCTTCAACTCTTGCTACCGTTCTTCTCTCGGCGTCACGTCGGGTAAGCATCATCCGACGTTCACACGTCAGGCACTTCATCCCAATATCGGCACCAATACGGTAAACCTCCCACTCGAAACCACCACAAGGGTGTTTCTTCTTAAGAGTTATACGGTCGCCAACGTTAAAAGGAGTTACGGGCATACAGACAACCTACTTAGGATTTACGCGAACTACTCGACCGTCGCCGTTTCAGCGGTGAACGCCCCACCGGGCTTCAGCGCGTCGTTGAGTTGGTTTTTCAACTTTTCGGCTTCTGTTCGAGCAGCAATATCGAAATCTTCGGGATTGCTCGATGCGTAAATAATCCCACGCGAAGAGTTCACGATAAACCCTGCACCCTGTTCGTTAGCACCAGCACGTGCCGTTTCTTCTGCTACGCCACCCTGTGCACCAACCCCAGGTATAAGAAAGTGAGGCGCAGCGTGCTTCGATCGCAGCGCACGCAAATCGTCAGGGTATGTTGCGCCAACTACCAACCCGACATTCTCTGACCCAGCGTATCGATCTGCCATGTCGGCCACTCGATCGAATACCTGATCTTTCTGGTCCGAGCCATCTAAAACCAAGTCTTGAATATCACGCGAGCTTGGGTTCGAAGTTCGGCAAACGATGTAAACGCCCTTACCCGGGTACTGCAGGAACGGCTCAACTGAATCGCTTCCTTGGTAGGCGTATATGGTCGCAATATCTACATCCCACGTTTCGAACATGGCAGTCGCATAAGCAGTTGCGGTAGTCGAAATATCACCACGCTTGCCGTCCCCAACAATTACGTGATCGGGTGCGACGTCTCTAATGTGCTGAATCGTTTTTTCAAGAATACCGAAGCCTTCGATTCCCATTGCCTCGTAGTAGGCAAACTGAGGCTTGAAAGCCGACACCACATCTTTTGTTGCGTCTACGATGGCGCAGTTGAACGCCAATATATCGTCGACAGGAACGCGTTCTGGCGTGGGATCCAGCCCCACGCAAACGAAACTCTCCATCTTGACTGCTGCTGCATCCAGTCTCGCGAACATCGTCTGCAATGGGGTCTCCTATAACTTCAACTAACACGGTTACTTGGTATCAATTATCTCACAATCCCTGTGAACATCGAGGGGCCATTTTCATTGTCATCTTGAATTCATTTCAGTATCTTTCTCATCATAGAAGCGGCGTATCACACCGATCATCAACTCGTTTTGTACGCGGTGAAACGCTAAACAAACCCAACCCTTCGAATGCAAAAAATCCCCTCAACAGAACTACTACTGGAAATTTACAATCGCCTTCTGGAGAAAACCGGTCATCGAAATTGGTGGCCGGTGAAATACGACTTAGGAAGCGATACCGGATTCGAGATTTCAGCAGGAGCAATTCTTGTTCAAAACACCAGTTGGAGCAACGCTAAAAGAGCCCTCGACAATCTTCACGACGCTGGAATATGGGGCTACCAAGCGGTTCACGAAGCTAACGAAGAATATCTAGTCGAGGCGACCCGTTCGTCTGGCTATTACAACACCAAGACGAAAAAACTCAAAGCATTCGCTAGAACACTCGTTGAAGAATTCGACTGCGACGATACGAAGCTCTTCGCACTAGAACTTCCCGAATTACGAGAGCGATTATTGAGCATCTACGGGATTGGCGAAGAAACTGCCGACGACATCATTCTGTACGCAGCCAAAAAGCCAAGTTTTGTGATGGACACCTATACGCGCCGAATAGTCGATCGAATCGGCTGGAAGGTCACTGGCAACAAATATGCCGATTACCAGCGACTATTCGAAACAAAGCTCGAGTCCAACGTCGATTTGTGGGGTGATTTCCACGCTCAACTCGACGGGCACGCAGCTCGGGTTTGTACAAAACGCAATCCGCTATGCCAAGCCTGTGTCCTGCTAGATCTCTGCCCCACTGGTAAATCCAACATCGCCTGATTCTTAACAAGCCTAGAATATTCTAAATGTCATCCTGAGTCAGTCGACGGGCGACAGGCAACGGCACTGTTATCTCTTGCTGTCGACAACACGATCTACAGCCGATATATCCTGAAAAAGAATTCAGGATGACATTAGCGTGAGTAGCCGCTGACGAAATTGTGCCCAATCGTCCACCAACCAAGAAAACGTCACCCAGCCAAGTTATTCAGGTGGACCCGCAATCGGAGATAGTTGTGCAGCAAAGAACGAAATGTCCTTACGCTCGCTGCTCGCTGGAAACTCGATCACAACAGAGGTCGGGAACCCAAACACTGAGTCAAATCCCAGTGAAACCCGAGAAGGATCACTCTCGATAGCCTCTTCGATAACATCAAACAAACCGTCGATGACGTAGTACTCGTCCGGATTAGGTTCGGCTGGCACTTCAAACCCAGTAGGCTCTGTGCCATCTACTTTCACAGCATTGTCGGCCCAGAGCACTCCGTCTAGTTCGCTCTTGATAACTCGGACTTCAACGTTTGCCCTCTGGTAGGCAAATTCGCCGACGTTCCATTGAAACCCAAACTTATAGTTGCTTGAGGGACGAGTCGCCCAAAGTTGACGATGCAAATCGAGACCCAGCAACATCGCTGTTTTCCGATCTAGATCCGACCCTGAAGGCACAATCGGCTGTGCATCGCTCGTTGGTTGCAGGACAGCGATCATAGCAGTTGGGCGAGGGATTGCTGTCGGTTCCGGTTCAGACGAGCATGCGGTAAGTGCTATAGCAACTATACCTACGAGCATTACGAGCGTTACGATGCGTTTCATATGCGTGTGATTCGGACTCTCAAGCGTCGTAAACATCGACGCTGCTTGATTTGAATACTAAAAATACGTTCTGACCAACTGCAATACCAAGGTCATTAAGTGCGTTTTCGGTCAGCTCAACGATAAACTTTTCGCCGATGTCTATTTCAGTAAACACTTTGCCAGTGTTCGACCAGATTTCAGAAACGATTCCTTTAAGTATATTGCGAGCAGAAAGGTTTTTTGGTTCGCTTGAAGCCAAAATTATTTGATTTGCACCAAGTGAAACGACAACTCTGTCGCCAAGGTTCTTATTCTGGTGACGAGTTGAGATATTCACATCTCCCACTATCACAGTCGTCAGATGATCGGTAGAGTCACCTATAACGCCGTCAAGAATATTGTCGAAACTTTCGAATTCGTCGCCAGCAGAAGCAGCCCCAAGCAGCAAAGCCGATGGCCTATCGAAGCCCTTTACCACGCCGTCTTTCAACAGCATCGCAGATGATGCTATCGAAACGACCTCCGAAACTGAGTGCGAAACATAGATCATCGGCATGTTGAATTCGGTATGAACTCGCTTCAAATAATTTAATATCGAACCACGCCGTGCGGCATCGAGCGATGCCAGAGGCTCATCGAGAAGTAGCAATGCCGGCGATGTAGCGAGCGCTCGTGCGATAGCCACTCTCTGACGTTCACCACCAGAAAGTTCGTTTGGAGGACGATGAAGAAGATACGTAAGACCAAGTAGATCGGCGATCTCAACTGGGTCAAGACGTCGCTGGTCTTCTTGCAACAATTTCCAACCGAATTCGATGTTTTTACGAACACTCAAGTGAGGAAACAGCGCACCGTCTTGATACACAGTGCCAATTCGACGTTTTTCTGGTGAAACCCAAACTCCGCGGGACCCCGAATACAAAGTTGTTCCGCCTAGCGTCACTGAACCGTCGCTCGGCTTGATCGACCCGGCAAGACAATTCAAGAGGCTAGATTTACCAGCGCCAGAAGGGCCGAACACCGCCGTAATGCCATCATCGAATTCGCCTTTTGCACTCAGCGAAAATTCGGGGCGATTCAGCTGGATATCGAACGAGATCATCGCGACCCTCCGTTCGAGCTAGATATTCCGGTCGCCGTTCGTTTAAGCAACCAATTGTGAACTGCCAATGCGATTACGCCCAGAACAACCGATACCAACGCCAATCGCCAAGCATCGCCTGTATCTCCTGCCGAAATTCGTGTGAATATCGCTGACGGAAGCGTTTGTGTACGCCCAGGAATGTTTCCTGCAACGATAATCGTTGCTCCGAATTCAGATAACGCCCTAACAAATCCGAGAAGTACCCCAGCGATAACCCCTCGATAAGCAAGAGGGAGTGTGATTGTCAGCAAAGTGCGAATCGATCCCGCACCAAGCCCACGTGCTGCAACTTCAAGCCGAGGATCGACGCCCGCGAGCGAGGCTGCAAAAGAACGAACCACAAGCGGCAACGAAACAATAGCAGCCGCCAACGCCGCCGCTATCCACGTAAACGCCAAGGTCGACCCGAACACCGACTCGCTCAATCGCCCTATCCAACCGTTTGTTCCTACAAGCCACAACAACGCATAACCAACCACTACTGGCGGAAGCGCAAGAGGGAGCGAAACAAACACATCGAGTACGAACTTGCCTCTGAAGTTTTTTCGAACCAATAGCCACGCCAGCAACATACCAACCGGCAACGTCACTGTCGTCGCAACAAGTGCGATCTGCACCGATAGTGCAACTACGGAAATATCAGAGGTCATGGCTATAGGTAAGTAGTGGACAAGGTTTTAAGTACCGGCTGCTTCGGAGAACTTGATTGTAAATCCAGTAGACTCGAAGACACCATGCACAGTGGGCGATTTAGAAAGGAATTCGAAAAATTCCACCGCAGAAGCCGAATTTTCAGCGAGTTTCACTGATCGACCAACGTAAATGATCGGTGAATATCCTTCATATATTTCGTTCATGATCGAAACCGAATCCGACCCGAAAGCATCAGTACGATAGACGATTCCGTAGTCTGAGTTTCCCGATTCGACTGCGGCCAAGGCAGCCCGCACATCCACGGCAAATATCAGATCGTTTTCGATATCTTGCCAAACTCCTCTAGATTCAAAGGCTTGTTTCGCGAACTGACCCGCCGGAGCCAACGCCGGATCGGCGATAACCACCCGAGCATCAGATGCAGCTAGGTCGCTGAGTTTTCCAACATGTCCAGCATCCTGCAAACCGATCACAAGCAGCGTATTAACCAATCCTATGCTGCCTTCGGGAACTGGATTCACTAGATCTCCCAGAATCGTCTTAGGTTCTTCTCCTACAAAGAAAACTCCGTCGGCCGGCGCACCGAATTTGGCGATTTGATTAGCGAGCGTCAACGATCCGCCAAAACTGAACTCAACCTGCTTTCCAGTTTCGCGTTCATAAATCGCCGCAGATTCCGAAAGCACATCTGAAAGAGAAGCGGCCGCGAATATCAGCGGCACGTCATCATCCGAGTTCCCACCGCAAGAAGCAGCAAGTGTCATGAGCATCAAACCAAGTACGAATTGAACTGAACAGTGACGCAACAACAGCGATAATTCCTCTATTGAAATCGGTAAGCTCTGATAGAATTGATCGGCTGCTACTAAGAGTTGTGGCTGATCCTCAACGATCATACGTGGGATCGAATCTGAACAAGCGCTGTACACGCAGCGGATCATGAGGCACGAATTTGGTAACAGCTAGCGAAGAATACAACTTCACAAGCTTCTCCAAGCTACCGTTCTACACCAAGGTAAACGAACGTTTGCTCGATCTTGCTGAAGTTGGCAAGCAGAGAAAAATAGTTGATCTCGGTTGCGGTACCGGTGGCATTACTAAACTTATGCTTGAACGACTTCAGTCTGCCAAGGAAACGGTAATTTACGCTGTTGACCATTCCACAACCGCGCTTAAAGTGGCAGCGGAAGAAATTGGCGAGCGCAAGGACGTTGCGATCAATTACGTCCACTCAGAGGTCCAAAACCTCACAGGTGCCGTGAAAGACAAGGTCGACGCGGTTGTTTACTGCAACTCGATTCACTACGTTCCAGAAAAGACGGTTTTGATCCACCAGATCAAAGAAAAACTTCTTCAGAACGGAATCTTCGCCTTCAACACTTCGTTCTACGAAGGTTCGCACCCGGACGACAGTCTGCTGTTTTTCCGCAAGTGGATGATGCGATCACTTCGCATTCTAAAACGTGAATATGGTCTATCAGCTGACAAGTCACAGAAAGTTGAATCTAGAGTCCAGCTTAAAGCTCAGGACTATATCGACCTAGTCGAGAACGCTGGATTCAAAGTGCTGGTCAACGACTTCAACCGAGTCGAAGTTCCGCACGAAGGTTGGCACCACATCTCTGGATTCTCCGACTGGATCGAAGGCGTAATGCCTGGTGTTCCACTCGACATCGGACGCGAAGTACTACAAAAGGGACTCGCGCAGATTTGGGAAGAGATGCAACTAAAGACGGTTCCCCGAGTATGGCTATCTGTCAGCGCCGCTAAGATATAGTCTGACCCTGCTCCAACAATTGTCCCTTAAAGACCCTGCAATCGTAGGGTCTTTTTTTGTATTTTGGGTGACCCGGCTCTGACAATCAAATGACGTAGACGACGTGTTCTGTCGAAGTGATCTAAATATACGAAACTATTCCTCGTGTATTCTCTGAAGCGGTCGACGAATAAGCGACCTTTCATTCATTGAGCAGAGGGATCAGTTGAAAAACTCACTTGACAATCGTCCGAAACTGTCACAACAACTCATCGAATTTCTCTGTGAGAAACTTGGCAAAAAGGTCTCAATATCAGGCGACTTCAATCGCTTACAAGCCTGCTTCGATACCGACACTACGTCCTCACGATTCTGAACGCACTAGAGGATTTATATGAAGCCTTTATCGACTATTACACCGTACTTCGGGTCGACGAAGTTTACGCCAAAATAATTGGCAAGCGGCATGGCGTAGACCTCCCATACGTTGCTCCAGACGGCTATGCGTGGGATCGACCTGATTTATTCGCCGTCGTCACCCGAATAATCAGAGAAACAACGGGAATAGATCTAGTTTCGGTGTAACCGCATCCAAACCGAAAAGCGGAACCCCTACTCGCCGTCGAGATACTCGGCGAGAGTCTTGATGTTGTACGCCTGACCGCCAGTAACTCCTGCTACCGTCCCTTCAGCCTCGACAGCACAACGTGCAGTGTCGATAGATGTGAAGCATGGAATTCGTTGCATCGAAGCTGAACGACGAATATGGAAACCATCTTGCATGGTCGCACGATCACCAGTCACCGTATTCACGACAGCACTAACGGTTCCATCCTCAATGATATCAACAACGGTTCGACCGTCACGACTCTCTAGTCGTTTTTCAACTTCGTGTACGTCTATGCCCATAGCGCGGATCATCTCGGCTGTTCCGCTCGTTGCGTAGATAGTATGCCCCGCTTCTTCGAGAGTTCGAACAAGACCCAGTGCATCCGCTTTGTCAGGATCAGCGATGCTCAACAACACTGCGCCACCGACAGGAACGTTCAGTCCTGAACCAAGAAGTGCTTTGGTAACTGCACCTTCGAATGTGGTGTCGATGCCCATCACCTCACCGGTCGATTTCATCTCGGGGCCAAGGTAAGTATCCACACCGGCAAGCTTCGACATAGAGAACACTGGCGCCTTCACGGCAATCAGGTTCTGCTTCTTGGCGAGCCCGCCTTTGTAGCCCTGCTCCTTGATCGACATTCCACGCATTACATCAGTAGCAATACGAACCATAGGAATTCTAGTGACCTTCGAAATGAACGGAATTGTTCGTGAAGAACGTGGATTCACTTCGATTATGTAAATTTCGGGATCACCAGATTTGCCGTCTGCACCACTCTTATTGAATCCACGATACGTGCCGCCACCTGCGACTACGAACTGAATGTTCATTAGTCCCACAATGCCCAGCGCAAGTCCGATTCGACGTGTGTAATCGACAATCGTCTCAACCTCCGCCTCAGTCAGCGACTGCGCTGGGTAGACGGCCATTGAGTCGCCAGAGTGAACTCCAGCCCGTTCGATGTGCTGCATAATTCCGGGAATCAATACATCCTTGCCGTCGCAAACCGCATCGACTTCGACTTCGAGTCCGGTCAGGTAGTGATCAATCAGAATCGTCTGACCCGGGAATTCCCTCATCGCCATTTCGAAATATCTAACGACTTCTGCTGGAGTCTGAACGATCTCCATCGCCCGACCGCCGAGCACATAGCTAGGTCGCACAAGTACCGGGTAACCGACGTTGCTGGCGACCTGAAGTGCACTCTCAACGTCAGACGCCATTCCTCCCGGAGGCTGTGGTAATCCGTGTCGTGAAGTGACTTCCTCGAATCGACCACGATCCGAAGCTAGGTCGATGACATCTGGTGTCGAGCCCAACACCGGCAGATCGGCCACTCCCAGCGATTGCGATAGGTTGATGGCAGTTTGGCCACCAAACTGCACCATCGCAGCAGGGTTGTTTTCAGCAACTCCCCCACCTTCGTTTTCAATAATGTCTCGAACACTCTCTTCGTCAAGAGGCTCAAAGTAAAGACGGTCTGAAGTATCAAAGTCGGTCGAAACCGTTTCAGGATTCGAGTTAATCATCACCGATTCAACGCCAGCTTTTTGAAGCGCCCAAGCAGCATGAACAGAGCAGTAATCGAACTCGATACCCTGCCCGATTCGAATCGGGCCGCTGCCCAATACGATCGCAGTTTCACGACCGGTAGGAATGGCTTCGTTCTCCTGCTCATACGTCGAGTAGAAGTAAGGAGTTACTGCCTCGAATTCACCAGCGCAGGTGTCGACCATCTTGTAGACCGGTTTGAGTTCCCAGGCTTTTCGCATAGTTCGAACCTGCTCAGGTAGGTAGCCCGCAAGCGTGCTGATCTGCGAATCAGAGAAACCGAGTCGCTTGGCACGCCACATCAAATCCGATGTTAGCTCTTCCGCTAGCAGCGTTCGTTCCATTCCAACAATTCGCTGGAGCGCACGTGTGAACCAAGGATCAACGCCGGTTTCCAGTGTTACCGATTCAGCTGTACGACCGCCACGAATAGCGGCAGTCAGTTTCCAAATACGATCATCGTCGGCAAGCAGATCTGGCGGACCGTGGTTGCCCCATTCGGGATCTTCCCAAAGCAGCGAACCACGACCGTTTTCAAGCGAACGTACAGCCTTTTGCAATGCCGCCTCGAAGGTACGATCAATCGCCATCACCTCGCCGGTCGCCTTCATCTGGGTCCCCAGCGAACGGTCGCCTGTTGGGAACTTATCGAACGGCCATCGAGGAATTTTTACGACGCAGTAGTCGAGTGCAGGCTCGAAAGCGGCGGTCGTCTTCTCAGTAACAGCATTAGAAATTTGGTCGAGAGTCTTGCCGAGGGCGATCTTCGCTGCCACACGAGCAATCGGGTAACCCGTTGCTTTTGACGCTAACGCCGATGAACGGCTCACACGAGGGTTCACTTCGATGACATAGTACATCGAGCCTTCCTCGTTGTACCCGGCACCTTCACCAATAGTTTCGGCGACCATGTTGGAAGGTCGGTAAGCGAGCTGAACATTGCAGCCGCCCTTAATGCCGAGTCCGGAAATAATATTCAGCGATGCCGTACGTAGACGCTGATAGTCCTTGTCGTTGAGCGTCTGACTTGGAGCCACGACGATAGAGTCGCCAGTGTGAACTCCCATCGGATCAAGATTTTCCATGTTGCAGATGGTGATGACGTTTCCGTCGCCATCTCGCATCACTTCGTATTCGATCTCTTTCCATCCAAGCAGCGAATGCTCGATGAGAACCTGTCCAACTTTGCTGGCTGCTATTCCGCCTGTGGCGATCTTGCGAAGTTCTTCTTCGTTTTGGGCGATTCCGCCACCGGTTCCACCGAGCGTGTAGGCGGGGCGAACGACTGCTGGATAACCGATCTTACGCCCCGCTTCGACTGCGTCTTCAACCGTTTCGACTGCAAACGATGGGAGCACTGGCTCGCCAAGGCGTTCGAGCAAATCACGGAACTGCTCTCGGTCTTCGGCCATTTCGATAGTTTCGACTGAAGTACCGAGTGTTTTGACGTTGTACTTATCGAGAATTCCGGCTTTTTCTAGGTCAACAACAAGATTAAGCCCCGTTTGACCACCCATTGTTCCGATCACGCCGTCAGGACGTTCACGGTCGATGATTCGTTCGAGCACGGGCACTGTTAGTGGTTCGATGTAAATCCGATCAGCCATGTCCTCATCGGTCATGATCGTCGCCGGATTCGAGTTCACTAGAACAACCTCAACCCCTTCTTCACGAAGAGAACGACAGGCCTGCGTACCTGCATAGTCGAACTCTGCTGCCTGACCAATAATGATCGGACCTGAACCAATAACCAGAACCTTTTTCAGAGTCTCGTCAATTCCCGATTTCTCTATAGTCGCACCGTTAGTCAATCAAATCTCCTGTGTACCTTCAGGCACCAACTCTTGCTCATACAAATATCCCCCTCTCCTCGGTGAGAGGGTTGGGGTGAAGGAAAACCATCTAGTCAGTCAACGCCCTGCCGACACTCAATCATCCGCTTTCGACCTTCCTTACGATCAATTCCTCGAAACTATTAAACCTTCGCTGCCGTTTTTCCCGCTTGACCCGTTCGAATCAGTCCAACGAACCGATCAAACAGATACTCACTGTCGTGCGGACCCGGTGACGCCTCAGAGTGGTACTGAATGGTCATGATCGGCATGTCACGGTGACGAAGTCCCTCAACCGTCTGGTCGTTCAGGTTGATGTGGCTAACTTCGAGTCCGTCAGGCAAACCGTCAGCATCAACTGCATAACCGTGATTTTGTGCAGTCACATACACCCGACCCGATTCCAAATCCTTCACCGGTTGATTACCACCACGATGACCAAAGTGAAGTTTGAATGTCGAAGCTCCAAACGCCCGAGCAATAACCTGATGACCAAGACAAATTCCCATCATAGGAACCTTGCCAGCAAGCCCTTTGGCAGTCGCAACAGAACGATCCAAAAGCTCTGGATCGCCAGGACCCGGTGAAAGCATCACGCCATCTGGCTCGTGACCTAATATATCGTCCGCAGAAGCATCGTCAGGAACGACAATTACTTCGCACCCACGAGCACGAAGCGAACGCAAAATGTTCAACTTCACGCCGTAGTCGTTGACCACCACTTTCATATAGTTATCGCCAAGATCGCGCTGACCAATGCCCCGCTCAACATCAACACCCATGCCGCCCTGTCGCGCCCGACCTCGTAGGTCGAAGAACGCTCGTGATTGCTCACCAGCATCGCCTGTCCATTCGTAAATATCGTCGGTCGATACATTTCCAACAACATCGAACTCGCCGTATCGAGGTGCCTTCGCTAGAGTCGCAAGCGCAGCTTCAACATCTTCGTTTGGAGTGATAATTCCCATCATCACACCAGCCGAACGGAGCTTACGCGTAATCGCCCGGGTATCGACACCCGAGATTCCCGGGATACCGTTCTCAACCAAATAATCGTGAACCGTGCCTTCAGAAAGCGGATGTGAAGGCTCTTCGCAATCGTCTCGAACAACGAACCCGTTGACCTGAATTCGAGTCGACTCAACGTCGGCCTCGCTCGTGCCGTAGTTTCCGATCATCGGATAAGTCGGCACCAGAATCTGACCACCGTATGAAGGGTCGGTCAGCATCTCCTGATAACCGGTCATCGACGTGTTGAAAACCACCTCACCGGTGGTCTCACCCTCGGCACCAAGTCGCTTGCCGGGGAACACCGAACCATCTTCGAGCACTAAATACACATTGCCACGTACATCGTTCATTGCTTGGCCTCAGAAAACACGCCGCTGGCGTTCAGATCGAACACGGTCTCTCCTTGATAAATCGTTGTCACCACTCGACCCGCAAGCTCCACGCCAGCTAACGGACTATTCACGCTCTTCGATTCGAACTGCTCCGGATTCACAACCCACTTGCTGCCCGGATCGATAATCGCCACGTCTGCCGAGAATCCCTTTTTCAGCGAACCGAGATCCTTACGCAAGATCGCAGCCGGACCCGCCGTTAGCGATTCGATCAGTCGAACTACCGAAATCTTTCCGGCATCGACTATCTGGAACACCGACGAGAACGCCGTTTCCAGCACGTTAATTCCGTGAGCGGCCTCGTTATATGTGCACACCTTGTCGGTAGCAGCGTGCGGTGCGTGATCGGTCGCAATGATGTCGATTAGACCTTCATTCAATGCGTCGATCACAGCTTCAACATCAGCCCTGCTCCGAAGCGGCGGATTCACTTTAGTGTTGGTGTCGTAAGCCTCAGAACCGACCGTTGCAGGAACTTCGCCCTTCAAGCCGTAAACCCATTCGTCGCTCAGGGTCAGGTGATGAGGAGTCACTTCAGCAGTGACATCTACCCCGCTCTCTTTCGCAGTTCGCAGCGCAACAAGCGACCCAACTGTTGAAATGTGAGGAATGTGGAGTCGAGCTTTCGTCAGATCAGCAAGATGCAGATCACGTGCCACCATGGCCGTTTCGGCCTCGGCAGGAACGCCGGCAAGCCCAAGACGTGTAGCGACCGTGCCTGCGCTCATAACCCCGCCCGCACCGATCTTCTTGTCCTCGGCGTGGTTGATGATCGGAAGTCCGAGCTCGACCGAATACGACAACGCCTGTCGCATAAGGTTCGCATCAGCTACCGGGTTACCATCGTCGGAGAAGCCGATCACGCCCGAATCTGCAAGTTCGCCCATCGGAGCAAGGCGCTTGCCCTTCTGGCCAATTGAAATCGCACCGATAGGAAGCACCCGGATCAGACCGTCAGCCGCCGAACGACGCATCACGTCGTCAACTACCGCCGCAGAATCCTGAACAGGGTCGGTATTCGGCATGGCACTTATCGTGGTGAATCCACCGTAAGCGGCGGCACGAGTGCCGGTGACAATCGTCTCTTTCCACTCTTGGCCGGGATCGCGCAGGTGAGTGTGAAGGTCGACAAACCCCGGCGAAACGATCTTGCCCGAAGCGTCGATCTGCTCGTATCCGTCTGGCGTTTTGCCACTCGACGCAGAAGTCACTTCGTCGATCTTGCCGTTTGAAATAAGAACGTCAGCGACCCTATCGATCCCCTGTGCTGGATCAATCACTCTGCCGCCCGTTATTGCCAGTTTTCTGGCTGCCAAATGCATATTCCTTCTGAACTAGGCTTCGTCGCTACTATTGGAATCGTTGTTGCCGATTCGTGTCGATTTGCCCGGAGCACACAGCGTGTACAAAACCGCCATGCGAACCGCCACACCGTTGCGCACCTGTTCCTCGACAACGCTCTGCCCGCCGTGAGCAACCTCGCTCGAAATCTCGACACCCTCGTTCATCGGACCCGGATGCATCAACAGCGCACCATCGTTCGCCAGCGCCATTCGCTTTGCGTTGATGCCCCATCGATCGGAGTACTCTCGCAAGCTAGGCAAGTGACCCGCATCCTGTCGTTCCTGCTGAATTCGAAGCGCCATAACGACGTCCGCTGAATCGACCGCTTCATCGACGTTTCGAGCCAGCTTCAAGCCACCGAATCCGGTCTCATCGCCAAGCGTCGAGCCCAGATTCCATTCGTCGGGTATCAGCGTGTTGGGACACGAAACCGTCACTTCAGCGCCCATCTTCTGGAACGCTAAGATGTTCGATCGTGCCACCCTGCTGTAGAGGACATCACCAACGATTGCGATCTTCTTACCGGTCATGTCGCCAATGTGGTTTCGAACAGTAAACAGATCCAACAAAGACTGAGTCGGGTGAGCGTGTGTGCCATCGCCAGCGTTCACAACCGAAGCGTCGGTGTGGTTCGATATGAAATACGGCGCACCCGAATGCGGATGCCTCACAACCAGAGCGTCGATCTGCATAGCCTGTAGCGTTTTCACAGTATTGAGCAGCGATTCGCCCTTGCTCACACTGCTCGCCGAAGCGGTGACGTTGATTACGTCGGCGCCAAGAATCTTGCCTGCCTGCTCGAACGAAACGCGCGTGCGCGTGGAGTTCTCGAAGAACATCGTGATGATCGTTTTTCCACGAAGTGCAGGAGTCTTTCGGTTGTCCCGACCCGCTATTTCGAGCATGCCTTCGGCACTATCGAGTAGCTCGTTGATCTCCGCAGCCGAAAGATCGTCCAGATCAAGTAAATGATGACGAGGAGCTACAACAGTTTCGCCTGAAACGCCGCTAGCGATAACCGCTTCTGAATCGTCTGCGGAGTTGTTTCCGACCGTTGTCGTTGGGTTTGTCATTAGCCTTCACGTCCCAGTACAACGGCATCATCGCCGTCAATTTCCGTGATTCGAACCTGAACGCGCTCACCGCGGGCAGTGGGAATGTTTTTACCTATGAAATCTGGCCTGATCGGCAATTCTCGGTGACCTCGATCTACCAACACCGCCAGCTGAATTCGACTCGCCCGACCGAAGTCGAGAAGTGCTTCCATGGCGGCTCGAATCGTGCGGCCTGTGTAGAGAACGTCGTCGACGATCACTACCGGCTTGCCGTCGACGCCTTCAAGGATGTCCGATGGCATCAAGGGCTGCCCTGAAGCAATCTGGGGATCATCTCTCCACAATCGAGGGTCAAGCGTGCCGACAACTGGCCTAAAGCCTTCGATGCGTTCGATGCTGTCGGCGAGACGCTTTGCGATGTGAACGCCACGGGTCTGAAGTCCAACTAATACAAGATCGGAGGAAGGACGATTTTGTTCGAGTATCTCGTGAGAAATCCTCGTCGTCGCCCTTCTAATATCGTCCTGCGTAAGCAGAACTCTCTCGATCTCGTTCGTCACATGCTCTCCGTAGTCAACGTGAGCCTGGATGATTCTCCCCCGGATCGGGGGAGTTAGAGGGGGAGAACAGTCCCAAGTGCGAAAGCACGCCCGGACTAATCACGCCCACAAAAAAATCCTTGCCTGCTGACAAGGATCGAAGCCGCGCTGTGCGTGACATGTGTGCGTAGAAACCCGTGCAGCATCGTGCAAGCAGAGGCATTCTAAGCGGATTCCCTTGCCAGCCTCACTGGACTGGATTTAAAGGCCCACAAAATATTCTGTTCTTAACTACTAAAACTACCACCAACCAACATTAATCACAACGTTGCGGTGGTTAACAATTCGACCTGCAACCGGATGGCCGGAGTAAGGAGGTCAAGGGTGTGACCGGTAGTTAGATCAGGAGTGGGAGAAATAGTGAGAACAGGAGTTAGTCTACTTCACGTCAAACGCATCATCCTGAGCCCCGTCGAAGGGTCACGCCCCGCCACGACAATTTCCATATCAGTCACGTCAGAACCCCATCCCCTACAGCATCACCCAATCGCCCGTTTCCCCACCCTCGGCGGGAGCAACTGCTCGCCATGATTGTGGGTACAATTTGAGTCCGCAAACACACCTAACCGAGCGCATACGACGTTTGCGAACGATCAATACTTTGCAGTGACCGCACTTCGATAGATAACGAATTTGCGACTTCCATTCGCCAGTAGTCACATCGACGAACCGACGTGGCTTCGCACCAATCTCGTTACACACCGATCGAAATTCACGACCGTGTGCGCTCGGTTTGTCGCCCCAGCGATCATGAACAATAGCGTGCGCCACTTCGTGAAGTACAACCTGCCGAATATCGTTCTCGTCACCCATAGCCAACAACCGGGAAGAAATCGCAATCTGCTTACGTGATAGCATGTACGATCCGAGTGTTCTACGCATCCGAGCTGAAACCCGAACCGGCGGCAACGAAAACCCCGGCTGATGCTGATCGAAAGTCGCCTGAATCAACAAGTCGACAGCCTCGGCAGTCGGCTTACCCACGGGTTTCTGCCCCAAATCAAACGCCATCTGACGCGACTCAGCGTCCGAGACAAGTCCAGATCCACCCGGGGCCAGCGTCACCTGCGCAAGCTGCACCGCCTGATCGACAACGCGCCGTATGTTTGTTCTAAACGAAAAAGAAATTGAAGTCGCCCCAAAGCAACCGACGAAAATTTAGCTAACCGCGAGTATCCAGATTTCCCGCGCAAAATCGCGGCTTTCCATCACCAAATTCCTAAAGTCAGCTCTCAAGCGAGAAACAAAAAAAGAGCCACCAGCAACGAGCCCGACTCTAAGCGAACCTACCCAACGAAAATGCACTCACGTCGACCGGCGAATTCCCACCGGTCGCCAAAGCCGCGATAGCGATACCCATGGCAGGTCCAAGCGCAATTCCCTGCCGACCGCCACCCGTCGATACCACCAGACCCTCAATACCAACCGATCCGTCGATAATCGGCATCTTGTCGGGCGTCACCGGACGCAAACACGCCGTCTGCTGCACAAGCTCGGCATCTTCCAAATAAGGCAGCATCGACACGGCCGAAGCGATAATCCGATCCCGAGCATCGTCTGTAGTTCGATCGTCGAAACCGACTTCTTCTTCCGTAGTCCCAATCCACGTCAGACCATCGGACTTCGTCGTCGCGTAGTCGTGAT
>Ga0209043_1000408_pt1 | contig 27142 bp, 23 predicted proteins | sample SaaInlV_100m_DNA_3_FD_184654 | JGI IMG/M metagenome (GOLD analysis project Ga0209043, IMG submission 184654) | Marine microbial communities from expanding oxygen minimum zones in the Saanich Inlet - SI037_S4LV_100m_DNA (SPAdes) (version 2) | ecosystem: Environmental > Aquatic > Marine >... | reverse complement strand
AGAATCCCAATCATCGACAAGGGTCTGGGGTGGGGATTTTCCTTGCACAAAAATACGTTGTTGAAGAAGTATAATGGATTTTCTATCAAGGTGTCATAGAAGGGTCGGCCAGCATCCCAGCATCGGATCCCAAATATATGGCGATTGCGAGGCCATAAACCACTGCTGCCAATGCCGTTAGTCCGATTACAATCCACCCAATGATTTTCGCCGCTTTTGCAAGACCTGCGTCGGGGTGGCCTGGTTGGTCACTTGTGATAACTAGGGCTTGATTAGCCAAAACCAAACCTGGAATTGCGGTACATATCGAGCACATTACGACTCCCAGTATCGAAAGAACAAGGGCCAATGTAGCTTGGGTTGGTGCATAATGATGCATGCCCATCCCGGGGCTAAGGGGAATCTGATTTGGTGGTTGAGTCCATACTTGGCCCGGTTGTTGTTGGGGCGGGGGGCTTCCTTGCATATGCCGAGTAAATGGTGTTATCAATTAAACATTCTCAATAATTACTATTTGACATTTCTAAACCAATTATCATAGCAAATACTCCCACTGCAATGACCATCAATACTAGGGTTATCAATCCAATGACTTGGGCTGCTCTTGCGGTTCCACTATCTGGGTGGCCAGGCATCGATTTGGTCATATTGAGGGAACTTTGCCCCATAATAAGGCCAGGGATTGCAAGTACGCCGCAAAGAGGAAAGCACATTACGCCGAGCGCCAGTCCGAGTATAGAAAGGGTAAGTGCTGTCGAAGCATTGGTCTTCGGATAGAATCCCATTTGGGCTCCTTGAACGGGGAAAGGGGTTTGTTGAGGTGGCGGAGAATCCCAAACACCGACAAGGGTCTGGGGCGGGGGGCTTCCTTGCATGAAAATCCGTTATTGAAGAAGTATAATGGATTTTCTATCAAACGAGTTTCACTTCACAATCGCCTAAGCGTGTTCTTGCAACGGTGTGGTCTGGATCCAAGGCAAGAACTGCCCTCCAAGCGGCTGCTGCTTCTTCGTGACGTTCTTGTTGGTGAAGGGTTGCTGCAATGTGAAGGCGCGCATCGAGGTGGTTTGCATCGCACCGTATGGCGGCTTGGAAATCGTCATAGGCAGCATCCATTTCTTTCAATTCTAAGTAAAGAAGGCCTCGTTGATGCCATGCAGGCGCATGGTTTTGATTCAAACGTATTGCTTCATTCAATGGACCTTCTGCACGTTCTGGGCGTTCGAGAGAAAGATAGCAGGAGCCGAGTTGGGTCAATGCATGATAATGATGAGGTGATGTTTCAAGTACCATCTTTAGGTCGTCTCGGGCGTTGTCCCATTCGCTCAAAAGCATGAATCCTTCAGCCCTTCGTAGACGGGCAAGGGTCAGTGATGGGGCTAAGTCGAGTAAAATTTCTGCATCATCAAGAACCTTTCTTCCCTCTCCCAAAGCCATCAATATGCTGGTGCGATTCAAACGAGCGCGAATGTGGGCGGGGTCTGCTGAAAGTGCCTCATCGAATTGCATCAACGCTTTGTCAAGTGCCCCGGTACGGGCAGCGATATTTCCTCGAACATAACTGATAGTTGCTGAATTTCCATGAATGGAAGCCGCTTCAATGTGTTTTGTTGCTGCTGAAATGTCTTCAAGGTCCAAAGCCAAAAGGGCTGCTTCGGATGTTGCTGATGGGTCTTCATCGGGCAATAGTCGAAGTGCACGTGCGATATCTTCCTCCGCACCTTGTAAATCGCCGAGTAAACGCTTCGTTCTAGCAAGGCCAAGCCAGGCTACGCCACATTCACGGTCTAATCTTAATCCATCATTGAAGGCAGTAAGTGCTTCACCGAGTAGGGTCGCATCGGTTTCCCCGGTACCATCACGCCCTCTATCTGCACGGGCAAGTCGCAATCTTCCTTCGATGACATGAAGGAGTGCGTGGTCGATGCCCAATGGGGTGTTGTCGAGAAGGGTTTGTGCTTCATCGATGAAACCATCGAGGAGTTTTCGGCTTGCCATACGAGCTCGTAATTCTGCATTGTCAGGATTGGCAAGTAATACTCGTTCTAGAGCCTCATCCGATTCAGTAAGTTTGCCAGATGCCAATAATAAATCTGATTTCAAGAATACCAATTCGGTGCCACCGGCTTCTAAAGCGACCGCGTGAATTGCGGCTTTAAGGGCCTCATCGAGACGATTTGCCATCGGGGCCAACAACTTGGCGAGTAATCCCCAAGCTTCACCGTTTTGACGATCAAGTTCAAGGCATCTGTCAACTGCTTGTTGGGCTTTACCGTGTTCACCATCATCATACAGGAGTTGGGCATAACTGTACCAATCGTCTGAACGTTCGGGGTCATCGGCCAAAGCCAATTCAATCGCCTCAAGGGCTTCGGAACGTGAACCTGCTCGCGCACGTAGACCCGATAATAGGGAACGGTCTGCGGCAGTATCGACGCCCAGTGCTTCGAGTCGGCGAACGTCACGTTCTGCTTCTGCATCGCCGAGTTTGGCAAGCAAATGGGCGTGTGCTCGCAACAGTTCTGGTTGGTCGGGAGTAACTGTCATACGGGCTTCTAACCAATGTCGGCGTAGTTCTTCATCGCCCCGTTGCAAAGCAATATGTTCCAATGCTTCGAGAATATTTTGGTTTCCCGGGGATGAACGATAAGCGACTCCAAAGCATGACTCCGCCCAATCATAACGGCGTAGAAGCAGACTTGCATGCCCTAATCGGTGGGCAGCAACAGGGTTGAGGCCTAATGCTTCAACGGTGATTTGGCGTGTTTGAAATTCATCCAACAAGCGACTTAACAAACTCTCAGTTGCAGATGACAACAATGATTCTGCCCCTATTTCAGATTCTGTCGAGATTGGTGAAATAAGTGTTTCAAGTGCTTCAAGGGCGTCTGAACGAGATACTTCTTGTTCGATACCTGTCGAATTTTCATATTGAACGATGACTGAGTGAACAAGAAGAGCGCCATCGATTTCAGGGTGGGTGGCGCGTAATGCCTCAACCAAACCAGTCATGTGAGAAAGGCGTTGTTGAAGGGTATTCACTTCTGTATTCAAATGAGAGAAATGTGCAGCTTGTCCTTCTTGGAGAACAACCGCTGTTTCAGAAAGGAGTTGGAGTCGCTCGTCGGCCTTTTTGAGCCAAAATCCTGCCCCTCCTCCAACACCAATACAAGCGAGTCCAAATGCGGCAGTTAGAGGGTCCATTGAAGTCCACCCGAACTTTGTCCCTTTATGGTCTGCGGAGGAATTGGGTACTTACGGAGTGTTTTCAAGACCCTTCCGAATTTTCCGAAGAAGGGGATTTATACCCACGGTTGAGTGGTTAGGAGGTGGAAAACCCTCCAAATGCTGTGTTTCTTTGCTCACATTGAAAGGCTCTCGGAGTTCTTGAGTGATTGGGGTCGAAGGAATGGGTGATGTCGAAGACGATTCAAACCACCCTTGGTACCATGAACGTATTATCGATTTGGAACATGAGGGATGGGTAACTGTTTCGATTGAAGATTACCTTGCGGCTGATGAGGATTTAGCAAGTGAGCGCTTTGTATACGTTGATTTCGCGGTAGAATTGGCGCAAGAATTGTTAGAGAGAACCGGCTATCTTGGTGATGCTGCTGACCAACGTTCACTGAAACAAAGTGAACTGTGGGAGGAAGAATTACGGGACCCGATGAATGCTGAACGCGTACTTTCCGAATACAATGCTTGGGCAAAGGATTGGCGGCCTTGGGAATTGATTCTTCATGGTGCAGAAACTGCATGGCGGGATGCTGGTGAAGAAGAAGCGTACGCTTCATTCCTCGCCCGTTTCGATGCATTGGACATCTCAACATTGCCTTCTACGCTTATCATTTCTCCTTTACTTGCCCACCCCGAAGATGTGGATGAAATCGACCAGGCTCTTACTTCATTAGAAGATGATGAGCGACGTCAGAGAACTGCAATTTCCAATGCTGCCACATTATTGGTTGATGCTGGTTTTGATGTGGGGGAAATAGAAAAAATGCCAATCATCAAAGCCCTCGATTGGATTACTCAATTACATGATTTGCATGATTTACACGAAGAGTTGAGATTGCTTATTCTCGAGCAAATTGCTATTTTCGACCCTGAATTGGCCGAACATCATGAACGGCGAAGGCAGGAGCTCCTCGGTCAAACATCTCACGCAGAATTGAGAAACTTAAGATTACAAATGAACGCTATTGCAGATAATCTCCATCAAAGGCTGGCAAATCTCAATGATTTGTTAAATGGGTGGAGGGAGAGGGGCATAGAATTCCCACACAGCGATAGTATTCGGGCGATTGAATTGTTGGAGTGGGAAACAAACCTGCCAGAAATCGAGGCTACAATTCATATTCACACGAACGCACTTGAACGATGGAATCAAATTACAGAGTTGTGGGGCGATGATGCGAAATCTGGTGAAAAATATGCTGGGGTTCTTGAGCAAACTGAACTATTTGTAGACCATGTGGATCATCTTGACCAACAATGGAAACAGTATGAGTTGGAAGCCATGATGCTCGTTGAACGGTATGAAAGCATGGGGATTGTGATGAGTGATTGGGGTGATGAAATACTCCGCGACCCAAGAAGTGCATTACGCCAAATGAAAAAGAATGAGCATCGATTTGAAATGCGAATCGCTTGCATTCAGGATTTGTTAAATCTCGATACTTCATTTGAAGGCGAAGAGGAAGCACAAGCCCGAATTGAAATTTTGAAAGAAATCGATGTTGATTTGGATGTTTTGGAAAATACTCGCGAGTTGATTGAAACACTCGCTAAACGTGGAGCACGCCATCGTCGAATGTTGGAACAAGATTGGCGCCAACTAGTCGTTCAAGGAAAAGCAAGCGATTCTACGCCTACGGCCAGTTTTAGTTTGAAGGAATTTGAAGATGAAATCGGTCTTATTCGGCGGTTTGGAACTTCGGTTTCTGCATCAAACATTGGCGGCTCGATTGTCGCGGGAGATATACACCAACGCTTGAAAACTCGAACACGCCAGGAATTAGCGAATTTAGAATCGCTTGGTTGGGGAATCCATCAGCTTCTTCTTGATGTCGAAATCGACGTTGTTGCTACCGCGCAAAAAATAAACGCATTCCGCCCCCACGTGGCAACATATTCTCAATTGGTTCGCCGGCTAACTCCTTTGCCATGGCATCGAGATGTGGAATTGGCTCTTGAAGTTCAAGAACAGTTACGAGACCCTACACAATTGGCATCTCTTGCCGAGAAAATACCTTTGTTAACTCAACATCTTTCAACACAAAAAAGTGACACGGATTCTTTCGTTTTTGAAGCATGGATGCCTGCTCCAACAAGACAAACGCTAGTTCCTGTTCCAGAAACCTTCACCCGACAAACAATGGTTCCAACTGATGCGATAGGTGATGCGCATGAAGCAATTCTCGAGGCTATGGAGCCGGAGAAGGAAATTCCTGAACCCGTTGTGGAAGAAGCCGAAGAAGAAGTCAACGATGCTCCCCCTCCTGTTGAAGATGAGGTTCCAGAGGAGACAACGGCACAACAAGATGTGGCGCCCCCTGCTTCTATCGAGCCACAAGAAAAAACAACGCTTGACGCCTCATCTTCTCCTGTGATATTCACGAACATTATTCAATTCCTTGGAGCGATTAACCTTGACGAATTAGCTGATGATTTGGCTCTAAACGGTGCTGATTCGTTGCCAAATGTTCGCAGGCAATTAGCAAAGCATGTTGGCATTACGCCACGTGATACTCGCGTTGACCGTATTCTCCGATTGGCACTGCGATTGCTGCCTCAAAATAAAGAAGGCGATGTGTTGAAATCCGAATTATTGGCACGAATTGGTGGGAATACCAAGGCGATGAAACGTTGGATGCGTGCCCGATTAGAAAACCGGCATTCAGGTTCATCCGATGTATTTCTTGAAGATGCTCTCAAACTTGGTAAAGCGCTACAACGCATACCTGGGCCCGGCCATCCACTCTCGCTTGAAATCGATGAATATGAATTGCCAAATTCAGATGATGTTGTGCAATTGGAATACGAAGTTGAACAACTTCTTGCTCACATGAACCTCCCCTCTGCGGGAGGTATTCTTGCATAATCATGAAAGTTCACTTAGCAAATCATTCTGCTCTTTTTCACTCAGTACCTCTTCAACCGGCGAGGCTGCTACGGCAATTTCCGGCGCGTTAGGAAGCGGTGCATCTAACGGCAATGGTGCAACTGGTAACCCAAGTGGTGGTGGCAAAGACATCGAATCGTTTACTCCCAAAGGTGGAAGAAGGGTTGGAGGGGGTAATGGTGCTGGTAATGGTGCTGGTAATGGTGCTGGTAATGATGTCGGCGGAGGTGGGATTTGAACGATTGGTGGCCCCGGCATTGGGATATTTTCGGGAGGGTTTGGTTGAATCGGTAACTGTTGTGGGGACGAAACCGGAGGGATGTGTTTTGGCGCTACTGGTTGCGGGGATACTGTCACATGTTGTTCTACAGCCACTGGATGTGGCTGTTGTACTGGAACTGGTATCGGCGTTGGCGCAGGTAGCGGCGCAGGTGCTTCAAGTTCTGCATGAAGTTGATTCACCGCCTCAGTTTCAAGTAATCCATTCCTCAACAAGCCTGCCATTTCTGAGCCGAGTAGAGCCATGCTAATTCGGAAAAAGGGACGGTTGGTCCCGTAACCTCGTAAAGTGTGTGAAAGTGTACCGCCGGAATTTGAAAATTCTAGATGGTGTGTTTCAAGGTGCATTTTGGTCCAATTCCAACCACCTATTGTGATCAAAACAAGGCCGATCAAATTGAAGACGCTAGATGATGAAAGAAGACAAACTGCTCCAAAAATCGCAGAACTCAACCAAAGAAATTGGTGTTTGTGCATCAATTCATTATGCTGGTGCTTAAATCCTGTAATTTCTCTTTTCATTGAGAGGGAGACTTTCAATCTCCGTTGCCCGTCATCATCAAGTCTTGATTCGATAATCCTGAGAAGGACTTCATCAAAGACTAGCGAGGTTGTCTTACGCCCATCTTTAGATTGTTGAAGTGGATATTCTGTTACTGTTTCGTTCTGAAATTGAAGAAGAAGCGGTGCTGCACGTATTGGAAGCCCCCATCCATCAGTATCGGTGGCGACCTGATTTGGCTCTTCTAAACCATTTTCGGCTTGTTCTTCGGCTTGTTCTTCGGCTTCGGCTTCAGTATTTTCTTCCAACCGCTCGTCCGAGGATTCTGAAGATTCTAAACCCTCTTCTTTGGAGTCGGGACTAGGGGTTTTGTCATCAAAAAGTTCGGAATCATCTTCCGGCCATTCAGCATCCTCGCTTTCGCCCATAATTGGACGAGAGTGAACGCATTAGATGAAGGTAGTCGTCTTCAACGGTGGATTTCAGCCAACCAAGATTTAACATCTTCGCGTTCTGCATATCCTTTGCCAGCTTTCGTACCAATTACAGTTTCGATTGCTGATTCTGATGCGATTTCAAGTGTTCTTTCGCTCACTGGGCCATTGAATACAATGGCGACTGCTCCGTCAGTACTTCCCGCTGTTTTCGAGAGGGTCGAAGGTCCGACTGGGTCTGAAATTGTACCGTCAACCATAACGAAAACTGCTTTGTTTTTATCAAGGTTGTCGAGGTGATCGAACATTTCGTGAACTTCTGCAGGAGCTTCTGGGGTTTCGTATACTTCCTCCATATCTTCTGCCCAATTCTTGTCTTTTGCACCGGCTTTTTCATCATCTTCAGCAATCTTCTTTCCTAGAGCATGGGCGAATTTCTTCGCATCGACTTTCATGGAAAGGCATTTTGTTACTGTCTTCTGAGGGAGTAATTCCCATTCTTGGCCGACTGGTGCTTGTGCGACGAAGTCAACTTTCAATGTCTCCATCAATTGACTGAACAACATCTCGCCACCTCGGTCGCCATCAATTGCGAGGATTACGGTTTCCTTGCCGTTGGCAAGGTCAATGAGTTCTTGTTTCATTGTTCCAGCACCATCAGCACTGATAGCGTTCTTTACTCCGCAATTCAAGAGATTTCGAACATCGTTTCGTCCTTCAACAATAATCAATGATGAAGATGATTCAATGTTTGGTCCGCAGGTGAGGCCATGGAAACTGGTTGCTGTACCTGTTGTCATGACTGAGCGAACTTCTTCAATAATGGTTTTTGAGGCTGCTTCGCCAGAATTTACGAGTTTGAGAAGCAGTTCTTTTGCACGGTCAACGACTGCTGTTCGCTTAGTTGCACGAATATCTTGGATTTCAACAACGGAAATAATTGCGTTGCATGGTCCAATTCTATCAATTGTTTCAAGCGCGGATGCGATGATTGCTGTCTCAACATTGTCGAGGCTGCTTGGAATCAAGATGAGCCCATGCACTTTTCCGCCTTTCGATTCGGTCTCTACGTCGACATGGCCTATTCGGGCTGTACGTTGTAGTTTGCGTAGTTCAAGTTCATCTCCGAGAAGTCCTTCTGTTTGGCCCATGATTGCGCCAATAATGTCCTTTCGTTGAACTGTTCCATTTACTTTAATATCGGCACGGATCTGATATTTCATTGCCTTGCCTTGCTTTGAGCCGCCTGAGCGGCCTGAGTTGTGTTTTCGAGCCATATTTATTTCTCCTTCTATCGACATCCCAATGCAAGAAGATGGGCCGTAGCCCATCACTCATTTGCTGCAATTGTGAAGGAATTCACATTGCGTGAAAGGGAGGTGGATGTATCTGCGACGGGCCGACTCCTTTTGAAACCTCTTATGCATTTTTGGCCATAATTTATGTTTTTATCATACAAGAGTTTCAAGAAGAGAAGCGACCTGCCCTTACGCGTGACGACCTCTAAATCTCGGAACTTGGATGTATTTCGAAGTACCGTAGAAGTTATGCTCGCCGACGGGCGCCTTACTCGAGAAGAAAAACGCCTTACCATAAAACTGGCAAGCGCCCTCAACTTAACCGAGGACCAACCAGCCATCATTTACAAGGCCATTCAAGATGGTGCAACATCGCCTGCTGGTGAACTTGTTTCGATGGAGGAGGCCCGTGAGATCTATACGAAAGTGTTCGAAGTTGCAATTGTAAATGCGTCTCTTTCCCGTGATGAGTTCCGTGTTCTCGCTCATTTACGTTCTGCTTTTGAAATTGATGATAAAGAACATGAGAGCATTGAGACACAGTTGCGTGAAATCGTTAAAGAAAAATTCGAGGACCCCTCTGTTGTCGACAAAATGCTCCACACCCTCCGCGATTCGGTAGGACTTGTCGGCGATATTTTTGATACCGTTCGAAAGAAGACTTCCGATGGTGGCCGAAGTGAATGAAAAAGTGGCACTCTATCTCGGTGAGCCCCAACCCAAACTCCTACGCTCGCACCGAAAGATGTTGAAATTTCTCAGAGGCGCTTACGCCGCTGGCGTTCCTGGGATGATGGCAAAACCGGCTACTGATTTGTTGGCTAACTCTGGAGGTTATTCCTTCCACTACGGTTGCCCCAACCCCGAAATGCGCAATATTGCTTCTTGGATTCTCACAAGTGGCGAAGGGGTTCCTCGGCGTGTAGCAAAACTCATCCCCGCGCTTTGGAAAAGACATGGGCAAGAAGACCTCGTATTATCGGGTTTATTGCTTGCAAATATGTCTGAAGAAGAGTTGGGTGAGTCTCCATGGATGGCTTTTATTCACCTTTTGGGTGAGCAAGAACCGCTGGGTGCTTTACTTGAAATCAGTGAAGAGTTAATTCGGGGCGGGCACGAAGTACCTGATGATAAATGGCTTATGGCAATGGCGGGACAAAGCAAACTTTGGCATCAAGTGGCGGTGTTGTTTCTTTCTTTAAGAAAACAAGACATTGGTGAGATTCGCGGCCTTGTAGCAACCGCCCCAGTTGGTGGAGAGTTGTTTGAACGGATACGCAACCATATTCTTTCACAGGAGAATTGAAGCCCTTGCTCGGACAGCGTAGGTGTATGAGTGAGCGATTTCTTCCAACCGCCGACCCGGTGCTTGAGGCTGTTCTCAAATGGACTGTTGCTCGGGATGCTCAAGATGTTCGTCGATTATTGGAATGGTTGCCTGAAGCAAGGTCAAGCCGTGAACGTAAAGCCCTCCTTGACCGTGTGCGAAGCCTATTGGCTGAACTTGAATCTGCACTTGATGGACTCGAAAGCCTCACATGAGATGTTTTTATGGTGACCGTGTTCATTTTAGCTGGTGGGAAAAGTCGGCGCATGGGACAAGATAAAGCGATGATGGAAAGGGGAGTTGGGTATCTTCATACTCTTACAAATCTGTGCGATGTTGACCGTGTTATCACGCTGTGTGGCGAAGGTTTTCGCCAATCCTTGTTTGAAGGTGAAACATGGCCAGATCCCGAGTCATGTCATTCATTATGTGAGGTGTTGCAATGGGCTTTCACACAAATCAAAGGGGCTGTTCAATTGATTCCATGCGATTCCTTTCAATTAGAAGTTGATGGTTTGAAATATTTACTTGCCAGTAAAGGCGGAGTCCCATTAGACGAAAATGGTCGCCGTCAACCGTTACTTGCTCACTGCCCTGCGGATTGGAAATTGGATGAATCGGCGGGCAAAGTTTCTTCCCTTTTCTCAAGTCTTCGGAATCTTGAAATGGGGCACCTTGCAACACAAATGAACAATTTTAACACGCCTTAGACTTGATTTTGGGGTGCCGTTACAAGTTCATCTATAACCTTTGGATACAGTTGGTGTTCTTCGACTTTAACACGTTCAGCGAGAGTGGTTTCGTCATCATCTGCAAACACCGGCACTCGACGCTGACCAAGTATCTCGCCAGAATCCATGCCGGCATCGACATAGTGGACAGTACAACCCGACACTTCGACTCCCGCAGCCAACACATCGCGATGAGCGTGGGCTCCAGGGAATGATGGCAAAAGCGAAGGGTGGATGTTGAGGATTCGAGGTGCCCATCGTTCAACGAATCGGGCTGACACAAGGCGCATATATCCGCTGAGAAGAATTAATTCTATGTCGTATTGCTCCAAGAGTTGTTGAACAAGAGTTTCGTGCTTATGCCTGCGTAATTCACGGTCAGATTCTTCGGGAAGTGGTAGAGAATGGGTCGGAATTCCAAGGCGTTCCGCCTTAATGAGGCCTGTTGCTTCAGGCTGGTCGGAAATGACAACGGCAGTGATATGGCCACAATGTGGTTTTGTTTGCTGGTGGACAACCATCGCATGCATCCCCGAACCGGAGCCAGAGAGGAGTATTGCACAACGAATGGGGTCTGAGGTCGTGCCTTTTCGGAGTGGGATTCCTCCTCTGGCCATGTCATGTGCTACCGAACTAATAACTTGAGGTCTTCGGACATGTGCGCCCATCACTTTTTGGTGGCTTGCTCGTGCGATTGAATAAGGGTGTTGTTGGAATGGGGGTTTCATATTCTTCAGCCACGGTTGAAATCAGTGAGGAGGCTCCTTCTAAACCGTTGTCTAATTTATCAGAAGAAGAGATTATTCAACAGGTCCTTAGCGAGCATAAACCATCGAGAAACGCGTTTATCCGCGGTTTATGGATTTCTATTGGAAGTATTGCGGTCCTTTTCGCCGTAATTGGAGTATTTATCCCTGGTTGGCCGACGACTTCTTGGCTGGTGCTTTCGGCGTATTGCTATGCACGTTCAAGTCAAAAAATGTTCAGATGGCTGTTGACAAATCGTATGTTTGGTGGCGCCTTATTGGAATATTACCGCACAGGAAGGTCGTTACCTTTCCATTCTAAAATCGTCATTGCCGGCATTATTTGCCTTGCTTCTGTTGCCTCAATATGGGCAATTACAAAAGCGGGCGACCCTGGATTTGGACAATCTCTCGTTGCCATCGTCGCTATCGTCGGCGTATGGTGGATTGGTTGGCGGGTTCCAACGACTGTTTAATCATCAATCGGCTTGCCTTTGTATTTTTGGACTGTTGAATAGCCGCATTTAGAATCAAAATTTGGAACAATTCCGTGGACTAATAATCGGAGCCCACCTAGAACAAACCAAAATGACATTACCCATGCTTGGCGCAGGTGTTGAAAATATGTTTTTCCGATGTCCTTTAGGTGGCCCATGTCTAATCGCCCACGCACCTCTGCTTAAACAAGAGGGTGTTTTCCTGCTTTTTCTGGTATCAATGTCGGAAAAGTCGATGTCCTGTGAACAACATCGAAATGCCGCGTTTATCAGCAGCATCAATGACTTCTTGGTCCCGAATGGAACCACCCGGTTGAACGATAGAAGATGCTCCTGCATCTGCTGCTTGCTCTAATCCATCTTTGAAGGGAAAGAAGGCATCGGATGCCAGAACACAACCCTTTGCCCGCTCTCCAGCACGGCGTGCGGCAATACGGACTGCTTCGACCCGACTGGTTTGACCAGGGCCGATTCCTACCGTTGCAGTTCCTTGAACCATGACTATTGCGTTTGATTTTACTTGTTCGCAAATTCGAACAGCGAATTTCATACTCGCAATTTCAGCCTCACTTGGTGATTTTTTAGTTACGACTTTGGCTTTCTCCCAATCGATTACTGGTGCTTCTTCTGTTTGTACAAGCCACCCGCCTTCAATTGGTTTTCGAACAAGAATTCGCTCCAAAGAAGCCAAGCGATTTCCGGGTGACTCAATGGTGAGTATTCTTCGGTTCTTCTTTTGCATTGCGATGCTCTTCGCATCTTCATTATAGGCTGGTGCCATCAACACTTCAATGAAAAGTGGCTCCATTGCTTTAGCCGTTTCAACTTCAAGAGGTTCATTGAAACAAATTATTGAGCCAAAGGCGGATTCTGGGTCGCTTGCTAAGGCTTCCTCAAATGCCTCTTTTTGGGTCTTGCCAAGCGCTGCCCCACACGGATTGTTATGTTTGACAATAACACAAACATGCGGTGTATCGGGCCATTCATCAGTTGATAGTGCTCGGCACAGACGGAGGGTTGCGTCTGCATCTGAATAATTATTGTAGGACATATCTTTCTCTCCTTCCACATGTGCCGTGACAAGAGTTGAATGATTTCCTAATTCACGTGGGTCGGTGTACAATGCTGCGGCTTGGTGGCTGTTTTCACCGTAACGCAAAGAATGGGTTTTGACTGCTGAAGCAAGAAGTGTAGATGGTAGGCGAGCGGTTTGTTCAGAAGTGACATCGCTCAATTCAGGGCGGCCAATCCATCGAGCATGAAGTTCGTCTGCAATTGCTGAATCGTATGCAGCGGTGTGCTCGTATGCATCAAGTGCAAGACTTTGGCGTAAATCCATCCCAATCGATTGCGCATCAGTGGAGTTGTTGAGGGCAGAAATAATTTCATCATAACGAGATGGGTTGCAAGCAATAATTACATTACGGTGGTTTTTTGCTGAAGCTCGAACCATCGTTGGACCGCCAATATCAATCATTTCCAACAATTCTGGGTCTTGTAATGGTGGTTGCTGTGCGGCGGCTGCTGAAAATGGATAGAGGTTACATGCAACAATTTGAATTGGTGGATAACCGAGTTCTGCTAGACCTTTTTGATCTACTTCGGACTCAAGTCGGGCAAGTAATGGGCCGTGGATTGCGGGGTGAAGAGATTTGACGCGCCCATCAAAAATTTCTGGGTGGCCGGTTACATCTGAAACTCCGATGACTTCCAATCCGGCTGCTCGAAGGGTTCGAGCAGTTCCGCCAGTAGAAACAAGTTGGAACCCATGTTGGGACAAAGATGTCGCGAATTCTACGATTCCGGTTTTGTCATAAACACTGAGTAAGGCACGGGGTTGTGGGGCTGAGGTCGCACTCATCGAGGATTCCCGTTATCGAATGCATTGGTCCGATGATATTGAACATAGCGCCGAAGAATTTTGAAAATTCTTACGAATTAATCGCCGCGAGCCGAGATGACTTGGTCAACTCGCAAAAGTCCACATGCTGTTTCACATGCTGCTTCGAATGCGTGCGCCAAAGTCTCCGCACTTGCCCACGCTTGTTCAATTGGCTCGCAAAGACCATTTTTGGCAACTCCAAAACCGGCATTTCCTTGGCGGTGTTGTGAGCGTAGTTCCAGCAAACTATCGAGTTGGTCATTACCGGAATTTGAAATTAGAACTGAAGGTATGGATTCAAGCGCTCGAGCAAATGCGTCCATAGCCAACCGTTCTCGGCCACCGTGTTGTTCTGCGGCGTCTTTTACTGCAAGACTGGCTGCAATGTGTAAACTTCCGCCGCCTAATAGTACCTCACCGGTTTCCATCGCACTGGTGACTGAACACAAAGCATCGTACAAACCTCGAATGATTTCTTCGCTTGCAACACCGTCGCCACCGCCGACATCGACCGTAGCAAGGCCCGCTTTAGAGCCAAAGTTCAGATGAAGACGCTCTCTACGTGCATCGTCGCCTTCGAAAACTTCTACGCTCATGGATTCAAAACTTCCCAAAGAAGGTACGGTCAAGTCGTCCAAGTGGTCAATCAGTTGGGCCCCAGATGCTTTCGCAACATCTTCTGCCCCTGCTCGTTCAAAACCACCGAGGACGAATAATCCTGCATCGACAAAACGGTGAAGTACTCGTGGGTCGATTTCTTCAGCACAGATGACAATCTTTGCTCCGCTCTCAAGAACTTGGAGTGCTTTCTTTTCTAATATGGCCTCCTCTGCTTCCATAAAAGCAACCCATTGGTCCGGGGATGAAATTTCGATCTCTGAATCTCGACTACTTTGTTCAATGGCGATTGGACATGATAGTACAGCAATTTTTCCCGAAGATAAGTTTCGGGGCATTCTGTCAAGGTCGAAGCGGCGCTCCAATACCAAGCCTTGGAGGAGGGATGTATCTGCGATTGTTCCAACGCCTCGCTTTGTCATCCGGACATCTTCGGTTCTGACGTGGAGGACGCCGTTCTTTTCTCCTGCGACCGTTTGTGCTGCCTCGACAATGCAACGGGCGAGGTGTTCGCTACCCGAATCAGCCGAGGTCCCTGTCATCGCCGTCTTCGCAACCAAAATGAGTCGCTCGATATCGGTTGGAGAGATTCTTTCAACCCTTTCATCTAAGACCCTGAGCGTGGTTTCAAGTGCGGCCTGGTAGCCTTCGATAACCAATAATGGATGAAGGCCTTTTTCCAAAAGTCGTCCTGCTTCACGCATCAATTCACTAGCGAGAAGAAGGCACCCTGTAACGCCATCTCCACATGCATTTTCCTGGGATTCGGCAAGTTGGACAAAGGCTTTGGCTGCTGGGTGTTTTACAAGCAATTCTGCAACGATTTTTGCACCGTCGTTAGTTACTGCAGTTTCTCCGCTGGTTTTGTACATCATTTTGTCAAGACCGTTTGGCCCGAATGTTCCTTTTAGGAGATTGCCAAAAGCAACTGACGCGTTGACCAATTTTTGTGTAACTGCGGGACCACTGGTAACAGAAGTAGTGGGTCGAACAATCGCAACAGGTGCGCGTCCTGAACCATCATTCGGTTGAGCCATTGCTTTAAGCGGCGTGAAGCGTATAGATGAACCCTTTCTTCACTTTACTGAGAAGTGAAGCACGCCATTATTCAACAAGAGGGTCACAGTAGGAACACAACGGCTAGACCTGCTGCAATTACCAAACCTCCGCCTACGACGATTGGTAATGGTGTATTGGGCTTTATGCGACTATGTTCTACTAACGGCGGTTTTTCTTTCCTTTGCTTTTCCGGCCTTTGTTCCCGCGATTGTTGTTTTCCCATGCGCGACTGTCCCGGCTACGTTGATCTGATATGTCTTGCCAGTGCCTTTTCTTGGGTGCCGACATCGCCTCGGGCATATCATCAAAAGATTCGATGCTGAGGTGCATCCCGCCGAGTTCGTCTTGTAATTGCCGGACATTTTCTCCACCTTTTCCAATTAGTGTGGGAATCATGTTTTGTGGGGCATATATCGTTGCGCTCGTTTCACCTTTGAATTGGACTTGGCATTGAACTCCGACCCATTGCTGTATCATATGCACCAGTTGGTCTCTGGCAAGGGCTTTGAGAGGGGATATGCCGCTGGATGTGCGGCCTTCGACGGGTACTACTGCTATTTCGGAACCAAAGGCAAACATTTCATGAGTGATTTTTCCACTTGGGAATTCGACCACTTCGATGACGGGTCGGGCAAGTTCCTCTTGCATCCCTGTTGGAGGCTTTACCGTCATTCGCAATTCAAGAACTTGCTGGATTTGTCCTGCTTCAACGTGTATTATCGTGTCAAGAACTTGGCTTACAAGCCCCAATTCTACCTTTCCGATGAGTCTTTGGATGGCTTCGAGCGCTGAATTGGCATGTGTCACACCAAGCAATCCAACGCCAGCAAGACGGACGTCGGCAAAAATCTCAAAGTCCCGAGCGCGTCGAACTTCATCAAAGATCACGAAATCAGGTCGCACAAGGAATATTATCTCTGCGGTTTTCTCCAAATCTCCCTCAAGTGGCGCGTATTGGGTGATGCGGTCGGCTAATTGCAAGTCGCGGGGCGCTTCCATTGTCTTGACCATAGCGCCGATGTCTGTGTCGAGGTACTCTGCTATTGCTTGAGCAAGTGTCGTTTTTCCTGAACCGGGACGACCGCAAATAAATACGCCGCGATGGTGGTCAGATAAACGGTCAATGAGTCGCTCATCTAATTCATAATCGCCGAGAGAGAGTTTTGCTACCGGGCGCACAATGGTGATTTCTCGTGCGTCTGCAAACGGTGGCCAAGCACAGGAAATTCGCAAATCGCCAAGCTGAACAACTTGGCATCCTTTCCGGTCAATTTCAAGAAAACAATCGCTACGGTGGCGGTTTTCTTCAACTAATTCGACTAGCTCTTCTTGGAGGGCTTCCATGCGCAGCGTATCCCAATTTTGTTCGGATTCCACTTCGCTTAATTTGAGATCTCCAATCGAGCCTTGTTTGATTCGTGGAGGGCAATCTGCTTTGAGAAATACTGTGTGCACCTGTTCCATCAACAAGTCTTCAATTGGTTGAGGGAGGGTGGGGTGGTCGCCGAACTTTGCCATTGCAATCAGTCATCGTCCGTAAGGGGGGCATTTCACCCTTCGCATTATGTGAGAGGGAATATCAGTTGTTACTCGGTTGAATAAGTGCGCCAGTCCACCAAAAAGTACCAATGAAACACAGAGATAGGCCATAAGAGCCAATGGTGGGGAAGTCGAATACTCCTATGCAAATTTCAGCAAAGATTGCAATAGAAGCAACGAAACTAAACATCACAAGAACGCCTTGTGAATTAAGGCCAAGTGCGTCAAACGTGATGTCTTTTTCAGATAACCCCCAAACAATTCCAGTAAGGGATGAAAGGCCGATGAAGGTCCATGCTGCATCCATGGCAGTACATTGGAAATACCACGCCAACAAAGCGGCAAGAAAACTACCGATGAACATTCGTTGAACGGTGGTGAAAGAAAGGCCCATGTCGTGAGCGAAGGGTCTTTGATTCTTGAAGACTCCCAAGAACGATGTTCGGTTCTAGACATTATTGTTGTGCCATTTCTGGGCAAGGGATGTGGCTTTGGCGAGTAATGTGGCTGTTTGGATATGGTCGTGTAATATCTCTTCAGTCGGGGTGCTGCTTAGTATAATATGCTTATATTGGGCTTCAAGAGGTGGGGTCGAATGATGAGTTATAATTTCTCGATATCCTGTTTGTGTAGAGCCGGTTTCTATGGAGCCATGTTGCCGGAAGTCAAGTCGTAAATTCTGCTTCATCCCTTCAATAGTGAGTTGGTTCCGATCGGTTTTCCCCCACCCAACATGGACTTCAACATCAAGTTGAGAAAGAATCCCCTGGCCGGGGTATGCCATGTGAAACTTCGCTTGTGGGGCCTCTTCAAGGGGTGCTGGTTTTGAATCAACAAGCGTCACTGCAACGGGAAAAAGGGGGATGCTTTTGGAATTAATTAGGTGGGGTATTGTTGAAAAAGCATGGGATGCTAGGTTTTCAATAACATTCGCGTTTGCTGGTTTTTCAAATGACGAATACTTTGTGTAACGAATAGACTTGACTCGGCCGATATATTGGTTTTGGATGAGTTCTTTAGCAAGTTCAATCCCTGGATGGAAACGTAACAGATATCCGGAATAGAGAGTTCCTTTACTCTTCTTGGCAATGTCGCAAAGAACTTTCACATCGTTGAAAGAGGCCCCGAGTGGTTTCTCAACCAGAACATTTAGTCCCTGTTGCAACATCGCGATTCCAAGAGATATATGGGTTGAATTTGGCGTAACTACAGATACTAAATCAAGAACGTTTGAATGGTGCATTTCGGCCCAATTAGAATAAACGCCAGTGATTTCAGGTGGTAGATTCTCAAGGCGATTTGGGTTGATATCGCACGCATATATTTCATTGACGATTCCTTGTCGCTTCAACGATATGAGTGTTTCGAGGTGCTTCGCCCCCCATCGGCCACAACCGACCACGCCGACATTGAATGACATTGCAACCAATCATTCGTATGGTCGGGGCTTGATAGTGTTGCCTTGTTCATCCTGTGCTGCAAATTGATATTGTTCAACTGCTGTTGTGAATGAAGACAAGTCCTGTATATTTTGGTTTTCAAAACCAAAGTCAGCATAGAGTTTCGGGGAGAAAGAAAAACCTTCGATACCAATGTATTCTGCCCGAGATACTCGAGTTGTAATGCGCCCAAATCCATGATGCCAAAGCGCAAGGGCAGTTATGGCATCTTGGCTAGTCGGTGATTTCCGAGGTATCCTCGGAAACGGTGGAGTAAGACATTGTTCAGGAATGAGTTTCTTACCTGGGCGCGCATGACGTTTTTTCGACATGATAGAACGCATAAACAGCCATCGAATTTTGAAATGCGAACGTTCTCCGTATACATTATTAGACAAATACTTGTTTTCAAAATCATAGATGATGTGTTTGATAATATCCCAAACCTCGTGGTCCATAACATAGCCCCAAAAATGGCGATTGGTAGCGACTAAGTGCGTCATCTGGTTTTTTTGTGATTCAACAGAATCATGGTTGATGTTGTAAGCCATTACCGTCCCAATATCGCAAAATTGTTGAGACCAATCTGAAAGATCGAGGACTGTTTGAACATAACTAGGCGCGAGTATCATATCATCTTCGAGTAAGAGAATTCGGTCATAGGAAAGTTCGTCAAAAAGCGTTCGTCGCGCATCGATAAGATGCCGCCCAATACCCCAGTTTTCCTCGCGCAAAACAAAGGTTGGGTTCTCGAACGAGGACGATTCTACTAATTGGATAAGTTCAGATTGTCGTGCTTTTTCTCCCCCGTCAAGATAGACGTGTAGGTCGCACGTGTGTGCCGCTTCATTGGCTTGAAGGGCATGAAGTGTCTGCTCGAAATAATCAACTCTGTTGAATCCAAGAAGTAAAATTGCAGTTTTCATGATTCAACCCTCCTCCTCTGGGCGCTCGAGACAATATCAGCCACCAAGTGCCTCCCGTCCATGGGCTTGCCACCTTGTTCTTCATGATGAAGCAACCGTCTTCCTCTTGCCGAATGGTAACGGTGGAGAGGTTATTTGCATCACTCTGGGTCTGGGCTTGAGCCTGAGCCTGAGCCCGAGCCTGTTGAATCTGAATCATTTGAGGAGGAGCCTTCGCCACCACTACTTGTTTCACTAGATTCTGTAGAATCTTCTTTATCGGTGGCGGTTTCTCCGTCATCAGACTCTGCTACATCACCATAGTAATACGTGTTGTAGGGGTTTTCATAGGCAAGTTCGACACTTGCACTCTGGTCCATCGTAGTCAAATTCGTTGCAGTAACTCCTGCTGAAGAAATTGCGTAGACAAAGTCGCCCATGAAAATTGAGCGGCGAATATTAAATCCATTCCACCAATTTTGGTTATCGCCCCGATCGTATAGGTCTGAATGATCAACGGTTCCGTGAACTGAAAGGTCGCCTGTCTCTTCTGAAACATTAACCAATATCAACTTGGAAACATATTGATAATTCCAATGATAATGGCCGCTTGAATCTGTCCAACTCTGATATCTGTAGGTTGAAAGAGGTATGGCTAACAGTCCTTTTGGAGCCCAATACTGGAAGGCTTTGTGCTCATACGTTGCTTCAGAATATGACCAAACCCATGCGTTGTCATTAGGGTCGGATACTGGTGTAAGGGTTAGGTGGTCATCAACTGCAGGCGAGGTTGGGTCAGTGATGTTGAACAGGGAGAGGCGGGTGCTTGACCAGTCAAGTCCGGTTCCATCAGCATCTCGTGGCCCCATTCCAATAGTTAGTAAATGGTCTCTTGAGAGCGGATGTATGTAAGTTGAAACACCCGGTACTTCAAGTTCACCAAGTATGGTTGGGTCGGTTTCGTCTGACATATCGATGACCCAGAGTGGGTCGATTTGTCTGAAAGTAACAAGATAACAGCGGTCGCCATCAAATCGTGCACTCCAAATTCTCTCCTCGGGTGCGATGTTGTCAACTCGTCCGACTTCGGTTAGGATTTGTTGGTCTGTTTCAACATCGACTGCACGAGTAAATGTGACAACGCTCGAACTCATTGGTTCTGGGTCTTCCATCCACCACCGTGCCCATTGCCCAGAGGTGCTTGCTACCCGCAAAATCCCTTCGTGCTCAGATATGGAGAATTGGTTCAAAATGGTTCCATTTACTCGGCCTGAACCCGTGTAGATGGTGTCACCTGCTTGTGAGATGTCGAACGTGTGGATATTGGTCGCTTCGCCCATGTTGTCGTTGCCCCAGAACCACCACCAGTCCCAAGCATTTTCTGTCAAAACAAGAACGTCTGCTGAAGCGTAAACAAGAGGGTAATTTCCAATGATGTGGTCGGCTTGAAATTCAAAATTTTCCGATGATAAATCGAAGGTAAAGATACTGTTGAATCCTCGATTAAATCCATCTTCTGGGGCGACGAAGTCTGCGCATTGTCCATCATCCATTGTGTGAACGGTAACTTGCCCATTCGTGCGCTCATAGACCTTTGGAAGTATGTCTTCAAGGGCGAGTAAGTCGAGTGCCGCTTGATTATCAATCATAGTTTGAAAAGCCACTTTTTCACGAACTTCACGGCGAATTGGGTCATCGTAATCGATGTTCCAATAACCATTTGGTAGATTCAACCAGCTCTGAACTCCTGGGATATCAAGCCATGCATGAGTCACTGTTCGGACGGTTGCATTCACTTCTCGTGCAGTCATGTAATATCCTTCGAGATACAATTCCTTCCCCGCATCTGGTGAAGAACGGTTTGTGATGTCCAAGACTGTGAATTTTGTTAGGCTCGATGTGCGCCAAGAACCGTAGTCCCCATCCCACCCCATTGCCGAAGAAAGGGCATCTGACGATGGGATGTTCCATGAAGTGACGGTAGAAATAATGACCAATCGGTCGCCATCTAGCATCATTGCTTGGGGTGTTCCTTCAACAATGGTTGTCGATAGATGGGTTAATTCGCCGAATTCAGGGGTGCCAAATATTTCGAGGTTTTTCCCGTTGAGGAAGTAAATGAAAAAGCCGTCTGTTTTGACAAAGTCCGCTTCATCGACGCCTTGTTCTTGGTTATTGGTTCCTGAATAATCAATGCCTTCTTGGCGTTTTACTGTTGGTGCGGAAGCGCCGTTGGCATCTCCATCCATCGCACTTTCCGCGACCATGTCATCTTCCATCCACATTCCGCCACCGTAGTAATATTCTTCTTCTACTGCTTGCAATAATTGGATTCGGTATTCCTCTGCAATAGATGATTTTAATGAAATTTCCAAGTCTTCGCAATCAGCAAATTGGGATAGGTGGGGGCTGGCGGTGCTACGTTGAACCACTGTAGACCAATCATCGGGAAGTTCGACATCGGGCATTTCTAATTCTGGTTCGGCCATACCTAGGCATCCTGATGCGAGAAACAGGGAAACAAGAAAAACAGCGAGCGTTTTGTGTTCTTTCATAATTCCACTACAGAACCCTAGGCTATGAAGGAATTGGTAAATTGATTTTACGTTCTCCGGCATTCTTGTCCTGTGTGAGTGCATCGGTGCCCTGTGCCGTGAGTTTCCATGGAGACCGTTTCTTTGCAAGGGTCTGTTCGATGAAGGATGATTGGCTCAAATATTTCAGATGGTACGAGGTAAGTTGTCTTGATAGGTGTAATTGGCTCGCTAATTGAACATTGGAAAGTCCGAACTGGCCTGCATCTGACAATGTCTCAAGTATGGCTAGGCGGGTACCTATGACTGGATGTGCAATAGCGGCCATTTGATCGACCGTGACATGAGATGCGGCATATCGCCTCAATTTACCATCTCGCCAAGAAATGATTTGGTTTTGAGCCTCCAAATATTGCAAATGGTGGGCAGTAACTCCGTTCGCCAACTGTAGTGCGTCGCGTAGAGCTGAAAAATGGATTCCTGCGTTTCCTTCGATGAATCCAAGGATTCTTCCTCTGTTCAATTCATCGTTTTTTGATTTCTTTGCAAGGAGTGGTGTGAACAGGGCCATCAGTACTGCTATTTTCACGAATTCAAAAATTCCTGAGCCAAGGAATATCATGGCGATGATTCCGCTGCCTATGCCGATGAAAAGGCCCGGCTCACGCTCGGATTCGTTCTCATCACCACTTTCCATGTGCGCAGGCGCAAAACCCGTTTCATCCTGAGTGTCTTCGGGGCTGGCTTCTGCGCTGGCTTCGTCGTCGTCTCCTGCCTCTGCCAGGGCATCAGAGTCCACCATCACGCTCACGTCATGTGAGGTGAGGCCGAATATAATCGAGGCTATGGCCGCGAAGAGAAGGGCGCGTACCAACCAACTCCCGTTCATGCACCTACATCGCCCTCAAGGTCTTCAAGAACTTGGTTCAATGATTTGACAAATACATTGCCTAGAATCAGAACATTTCGGTGACACTAAGACCAAGCGTGCATTGCGAAGCATGTACTGTGGGGTTTTGACATAGGGGATTATATGGAAATCGAGCGGCGGTTTTTCGTCGCAGATGATGGTTTGCGTCCATGGAGGATGTGTGAGCATCAATCGCAAATCACTCAACACTATCTTGATTCTGTTCTTTTCACCAATAATGAAAATCAACTTATTTATGCGGGCAATTTGATGCTCATCGAAATGAATGATGAAGAAAAATCGCTCTTTGAAAAGACTGGTGAGTGGACTTCTCGTATTCGATTTACGCCAGAGTCTGTGTTTTTGACTTTGAAAGGTAGGCGAACTCATTCTGCTGCCATTGAATTGGAATGGGAACTTGACCGGGGGCTGGGCGAAAATATCATTGGTTCAAAATCGCACCCTTCAGTTTCTAAAACGCGATACTATTGGAAAGGAAAGGATGGTATGACTTGGGAGGTCGATGAATTCGAAGGGGGGCTCGAGGGGTTGATTCTCGCAGAAATTGAGTTGCCGAGTATTGAACACGAACCGCACCTTCCCGAATGGCTTGGTGAAGAGGTTACGGGATTCCATCAGTGGTCAAATGTTAGCCTTGCCATCAATGGCATTGAATGAGTCACTTGTAACTCATTAGAGCATTTACTATTCGTTGTGTTTCAACATCATTTAACTCGTGCATTACAGGTATTGCAACCAATGAATTTGCTGCAATAGCGGTATTTTCAAGCCGTTCTGTATATTGTGGGTGGTCTTTGTAGACGTGTTGTTGATGGCTTGGAATTGGGTAATAACGGCGGGTATCGATGCCAAGACTATCAAAATGGGCCACAAGTGAGTCTGGGTTCGAGGTTTGAACACAATATTGGTGCCAAGCATGTTGTGTGTTTGGCCGTATAGCGGGGGCGTTGAGTGTTTTGTGGCCAACCAAGGCCTGTGTGTACAATTCCGCTTTTTGACGACGAAGTTCGACCCATGTATCAAGATTAGAAAGTTGAACAAGTCCTATTGATGCTGAAACTTCGGACATTCTGAGATTGCTTCCCAATTGTATCGCTTCAAGGTCAGGGCTGCGGCCATGGTCGGTGATTCCGAAAATTTTGTCTTCATACTTTGATTGGGTTGTAGTGAGCATCCCCCCCTCACCCCCTACTGCCATATTTTTTGACGGGAAAAAAGAGAAACAACCGATGTCGCCCATTGCTCCAGCACTTCTCATCGTGCCGTCTGGGAAGAGTTGTTTGGCTCCGTGTGCCTGGGCAGCGTCCTCAATCAAAACTAGGTCGTGTTCTTGACAAAAGGTTACGAGTTCTGAACAATAAGGTTGGCCAAACAAATGAACCCCAATCACCGCTTTTGTTTTGGGGGTTAAGGCTTGTCGAACCTGTTCTAAATCGATACAGAAATAATCGGATTCGATGTCAACAAATACCGGCTTTGCACCAACCAAAAGAACGCAAGTCGTTGATGATATGAATGTGAAAGAGGGGACGATTACCTCGTCTCCTGGCCCGATACCGGCTATACGTAATGCCGCCCAAAGTGCTGAGGACCCATTTTGACATGGTGTCGCACTACGCGCCCCACAATGTTCGGCGAATGCTTTGCCGAATGCTTTGCTCTGAGCACCTTTTACCCATTGTTTGGAGTCGAGAGTGGTTATGGCGGCCACGCGCATTTCCTCGTCCCAAGAAGGTCGGGCCATTGGGATGCGCTCCATGGCTCGGCGAATCGGTTGGCCTCCTTGAGTCTGCTTCTTTGCCCCTCTGGCCATCGCGCCCTTCAAGACCTCCAACGGGTTTGCCTCGCATATGGTGTCTGGAAATGGTGGTTCCATTGATGGCGCTGGTGACTCTAATGAGCCAAGTCTTGCCGATTTGGTTGGCGACATTCTTTCACCAGACCCTATCCCTATAGAGCAACCGGTTTCGACAACCAAAACAAAGAAGAAGAAATTCAAGCCAAGGGGTTTGTTTCTCGGCACCCGAAGAGACACTGGAGAGCCCATCGACATTCAACCGATGGTGTTGGCCCGCCACGCTGCAATGTTGGGTTCAACCGGTTCGGGGAAGACGGTTATGGCAAAGGCCCTCATTGAAGAGGCGGCTTTAGCAAAGATTCCTTCACTAATTATTGACCCGCAGGGAGATTTAGCACGTCTCGCTCTTGGAATTGACCCTGTTGATTTGGAAGACCAAGATGGCGATGTTGCTCGGGCGAAAAAATTGATGGAGATGTGTGAAGTTCGAATTTGGACTCCTTTGCGTAGTAAGGGGTTGCCGTTATGCATTGATCCGTTTCGAGCCCCTCCTGCAGACCTTGATGCTGAAGAGGCAATTACCGCTTGGGACATGGTGGCTGCTGGTTTCACTAGTCTTGCCGGATATGATGTCGAAAAAGCACAAGGTAAGGTTGTCAAACCATTCCTCTACGAAATTTTGGTCGAAGGTACGAAGCATGGATTGAATGTTGGTGACTTCCAGGCCTTAGCTCGTGTAGTCCGGGAACCGAATCAAGAATTCACTCGTAAGTTATATCCTGAATGTTTCTATGAGGTAGAAGAAGGTGAAGAAAAGCCTGATGTGCCTCCATGGGAGGAAGTAATGATTGAACACCGCCTCACAGATTTTGAGGAGCGTTTGCCAAAAACAACTCGTAATGATTTGGCTCGTAGGCTTTCAGCCTATTCTTCGGGCGTTAATCAGTTGTTATTCTCAAATGGTGTTCCAATTGATATCGATGCTTTTGTTGAACCAGCAATGCCGGGAAAAATTCCCCTCAATATCGTCTACCTAAATACGATTCAAGACGAGGCACAAAAGCAATATTTTGTACAGGAATTGTCACGTGAATTGTATGATTGGATGCTCACTCAACAACCTGCTGATGGGGAAATAAAATTGCTGTTCTTCATGGATGAAGTAGCGCCTTATCTACCGCCACACCCCCGAAATCCGCCAGCGAAGGATTTGATTAAATTGATATTCAAACAAGCCCGTAAATACGGAGTTGCTTGTGTTTTAGCGACGCAGAATGTGAGCGATGTTGATTACAAAATTCTCGCGCAAGCAAATACTACGTTCATTGGAAGGTTTACCCAGCCACAAGATGTCGAAAAGGTTCGTCATCTGCTGAAAGAAAGTGGCGGGGACCAGGATTTGGTCGCTCAACTTCCCACTCTAGGCCCCGGGCAATTCCAAATGGTTGCGCCTGATGTTGACCCCGCCCCCGTTCCGATACAATGCCGCTGGCTCTATACTGACCACGGAGCGCCTCTTAACGAAGACCAAGTCGAAGAGATAATGTCCGAAGAAATTCGTGCATGGGCGAAAACTCGCTCTTCTGGCAACACAAAAAATCGTGGGACGGGCGCTGCACACGCTGCAAGTCGTGGTTCTTCTTGGAACACCAAAGGTGCTGACGAAGAATGGGCCTTGGGTGAGGCGCAAAGTATCGTTGGCAATGCACGACTCAAGGCTGTTGGGGGCATGACTGCTGCCGCACATGGTATTGTTGATGATTCTGCATTCGAAATTCGCCTTATGGGTGGCTTAGCGGTTCTCAAGGACGGGCGTGACCCGCTATACACAATGCAAGCGACGGTGAATGTTGCCTCAGTGGTCACTTTGGCTTGGACGCTTGTCGCTCTTATGCTTGCTTGGCGCGATGGTGATTTGGATTGGTGGTGGCTACTCATTTCTGTTGGCCTTTCAGGAGTTACTGGTCTGGTCATTACGCTTGAACACCTTCTTGCTCACGATGCCGAATTATTACAGCGATTAACTCGGTTTGCTCGAATGTTCCAATTGATTCTTGTCAGTTGGTTGTGGGGTTTGCTTATTTGGTCGACGTGGGGTTCACTGGATTTGTTAGGGGCAGAGCCTCTGCTTGAAGTCGTGGTTGTTTGGATTACGTTGTTCACCGGCATAGAAATTCTAAATCGATTTAGACTGGGGAGAATACGGTGGAACGGCGGTTCTGCACTCGACAAATTAGTCGGCGTTAGCGCTGTTTTAACCGAAGTTGAAATTACAGAAATGCGTTCCAATTCCACCGACATTATGTCGGGGCTAAGGTGGGTTTTACACGGCATTACTATGGCTTGGCTTTGTGTTTTGTTGGTAATTGGAAGTACGGATTCTAACATTTCTATTGGCATCTTAGAGCAATGGAGTCGCCCCACCTTGTGGCTTGCCTCACTATATGCATTGATGTTTGGCAGCGAGACTTGGTTGCGCCTCCGCGGGCGTATGCC